>Ga0207052_10235_pt1 | contig 16139 bp, 10 predicted proteins | sample Alteio_BWMinCont_62_FD_153294 | JGI IMG/M metagenome (GOLD analysis project Ga0207052, IMG submission 153294) | Enriched cells from forest soil in Barre Woods Harvard Forest LTER site, Petersham, Massachusetts, United States -... | ecosystem: Environmental > Terrestrial > Soil > Temperate forest >...
CCTGCCAGGCCACGAATGCCCTATATACCTGGATAGTTGACGGCGTTACAATGGCCTCTAATTATGGTCTTGTTCAAAGTTTTAAAAATACATTTACTACCTCCGGCGTGCATAATATCACCCTCCATTTGCAAAACCCAAGTGCTTTATGCTCTGCGCCAGATGTAACAGAATCTATTTGTATTCAAAACCCGCCCCAGCCTAAATTTACGTTACCAACCTTAAAAGGTTGTGCCCCAGCAACAATTATACCAGCCAACCAATCGATAATAGACGCCAATTGCAATGCGACCAATAAATATGTTTGGACCGTTGCCGGCGGGAATGTAACTTATGCAAACGGCACCGATGCTAATAGTGCGCAGCCACAGTTTGTTTTTACAACAGCGGGCACTTATACCCTTACGCTGGGGATAACTACAGTAAGCTGCGGTACAATTACCACACCGGCACAAACCGTTGTTATTGATTCGCCAATAGCAATAAGCATGTCCCCAGATGACATATTATGCGGCACAAACCAATCTTTCACCTTTGGCCCTACCGTTGGCCCAACCCAGACAACAATTTCAGGCGTTGGACAGCAGCAGGCAAACTCGTATACATGGACAGTTACAGGCGGCGCTTACAGCTTTGCGTCGGGGTCAACCGCTAACAGTCAATATCCGCAAATAACATTTACGGCATTTGCTGCTTATAAGGTAAGTGTAACCGTACAAAACAATTGCGGCTCGTTAACAAAGTCACAAAACCTTACTTTCCAGGATGCGCCAACGGTAAAAATAACACCTTCGGCTCCAACTATTTGCCCTGGCAGCCCTGTAACTTTGAAGGCTGCAATTACCGGTACCTATACCACTTTTCAGTGGATTGGTTCGGGGGCTTTTTCGGCCCCGGGCTCACTCACAACCAATTACACACCAACCGCTGCCGAAATAACCGCAGGAAGTGCAACGGTGACCCTGGATGTTAAAACGGCCCTATCAGGCCAGTGTGCTGATATTCAACAGAGTATTACTATAAATATCTATTCGGTAAATACCATAACAAGCGCGTCAACGTCACAAATATGCACAGGCAATCCCGTTGGTTATAACATAACCTCCTCAGTACCTGCAAGTACCTTTAGTTGGACAGCTGCACTTACATCAGGAACGGCTACCGGGCTTTCAGCAGGTAACGGCCCTGCTATAAACAACACCCTTATAAACAATGGTACAGGCGATGCCGTAGTGAGCTATACTATTACCCCCGTGGCCAATGGCTGCCAGGGCGTTCCCTTTGTGTTGATGGTAACAGTTAAGCCGCTGCCAAAGGCTATTGTAACTCCGCTAAATAGTACAATATGTACCGGCAGTTCAACCAGTCTTAATTTAACATCAAATGTTACAGGTACAACTTATACCTATACCAGCGTTGTATTAACCGGCAACATAACAGGCAACACTCAACAGCCTATTGCAAGCAGCGCAACAACTATAAGTGATTTTTTAACCAATAATGGCGCTATACCGGGTACTGTAAAATATACTATTACCCCTTTTAATGGTAGTTGCCCCGGCATGGCGGCAACAGCCGTAGTAACGATTGAGCCAATGCCCGTTATATCCAACCCCGGCGCTAATAATGAGGTTTGTAATGTTACCCAGTATAAACTTAACGGAAACAGCCCGGGACCAGGCACAGGAAAATGGACAGTTTCGCCTGCCGGCCCTGTTTTTAATAATCCTACGTTACCAAATGCCATAGCCAGTTTACTTATTCCGGGAAGTACTTACACTTTCACCTGGACAATAACCCCGCCGCTGCCGTGTGCACCAAATTCAAATTCAATGACACTCATTGATGACCTGCCGTCCATAGGTGGGACAACAAGCGGCAACACAAGTGTTTGTAGTGGCAGTAGTGCAGGAACAATAACCTTATCCGGCCAGGTTGGAAATGTGACAGGGTGGCAATCATCGACAGATAGCGGCGTAACATGGCAAGCCGTGCTCCCAACTAATACAACGGCCTCACTACAATACCTTAATATCACCGCAACCACTCAGTATAGGGCAATAGTGCAAAGTGGTGTTTGCAGCGTTCAGCCTTCAACCGTAACAACAATCATTGTAAACCAACCTGCGATTCAAGCAATTGCAGGCAGTGATCAAAATTTATGCGGCGCTACAACTACAATGCTCCAGGGCAATAATCCATCTCCATTTCAAGGTATATGGTCGCAAACTGCCGGGCCCGTGGCAACTATTGTATCGCCCAACAGCGCCCAAACACAGGTTAACGGATTACAAGAAGGCAATGTTTATACTTTTTCATGGACGATAAAAGGAGTTCCACCTTGCGGTGATAACAGCGCTTCGGTAAACATTAATAATGCGAACGATGTAACAGCAAGTTTTACAGCTGATAAAACTGACGGATGCGGCGATTATACAGTAAATTTCAATAACACTTCAACCGTTTTAACAGGCACCGGCTTTTTATGGGATTTTGGCGATGGAACCGCCCAATCAACAGCCACCAGCCTATCACACCTCTTTAGCGCACGAGTCGATGGCAAGGACACAACCTACGTCGTATCCCTATATGTTGTTAATAATTGTTTTCAAAGGCCACCCTTTACTTTAAAAATAACGGTAAGGCCACAAACACCTATTGCTTATATATCCCCAAAACAGCTTATAGGTTGTTCGCCTTTTACACTGGCGGTTGATAATTTGTCACCAGGCAATAACCAGAGCTATACCTACTATTTATACAATGGTGCTACACTCGTGCAGCAAGTTACCAAAACTGACAAAAGCGAGGTGCAGTTTAATCCTATCACCACAAACAGCACTATACAATATACATTATACATGGTGGCAACAGGCTTTTGCGGCAACACCGGCCAAAGCAATATAATACCTATAACCATTTCGGTCACAAATGTTGTGGCGCAGATGTTTATCGAAAATGGGGTAAGTAAAGGATGCGCACCATTTAGCGCCACCTTTGTAAACAATTCTTTTGGGGCTGACAATTACTATTATACAATTTATGATGTGAACCATAATGTGGTGGATAGACGCCAGGGCGGTACAACCCCATTGCCATACACCTTTAGTACTCCCGGCACTTTTTATGTCACTGTAACCGCTGCCAATAGCTGCTCCACAGTTGAATCCAATCCGCCAATCCGTGTGGATGTTTACCCGATACCTTCACCTGCTTTTACAACAGATGTAACAACCGGCTGCCGCGAACTGACCGTTACTTTTACCAATCAAACACCCGGTGACCCAAACATACAGGCGACATCATTACTTTACGATTGGGATTTTGGCGATGGATCAGCCCACGCATTAGGTTATACGCCACCGCCGCACGTTTATAGCTTTAAGAATTCGCCATTTACGGTTACTTTAACAGCTACCAATCCGGTCACTAACTGTTCAAATGCAATTTCACAAGCGGGTTACATAAATGTTGCCGCGCCGCCTGCAACACAATTTATTGAAAAGCCGGACAGTGTGACCAGTGTCCCCAATTATCATTTTGACTTTATCGATCAGACAACGGGAAACCCGGTTAGCTGGGCATGGACTTTGGGCGACGGCTCAACATCTGCAAGCCAAAACCCGGGGCACACTTACCTCGATACAGGCTTTTACAAGGTTACCCTAACAACTGCTTCGGCTACCGGATGCGATAGTACAATTACGCATATTGTGCGAGTTACTGGCATCCCTGGTCAGTTATTTTTACCGAATGCATTTGAACCAGCGGGAGGCACACTTGAATTGCGAACATTTATGGCCAAAGGGTCGGGTATAAAGCAATGGCATATGCAGGTATTCAACAATTACTCGCAGCTGGTTTGGGAAACAACGAAACTTGATGACAAAGGCGCGCCGGTGGATGGATGGGATGGAACGTTTAACGGGCAGCCCGCACCGCAGGGGGTTTATATATGGCAGATATCGGCAACATTTATTAACGGGACGGAATGGAAAGGGAATGTGCTTAAAAACTCATTGCCTAAAAGAGTAGGCGTAGTACAACTAATAAGATAATTAATGAGGAAACTGTATAGGCCTTGTATTTTATGGATAACGATGATACTTGCCGGCTTAACAAGTTTTGCGCAGGACCATATGTATTCACAGTTCTTTAATTCGCCGCTTTACCTTAACCCTGCCCTTACCGGCCAATTTGAGGGCGACCTACGTATGAACCTCATTTATCGTAACCAGTTTACCTCGGTACCCGGCAGTTTCAATTACTTATCAGGCTCCATCGACCTCAATATACCACAATTTGGCGGAGGCGTAGGGCTATTATTCACCCACAGCAGCGAGGGTACGGCCTATCTTAGCACAAATAACATTGCCGGCACGTACGCCTACAGTATCGGTTCGCAGGATTATGTATTGTCGTTTGGATTGCAGGCAGGCGTAAGCAATCGAACCCTCGACTGGAGCAAACTTATTTTTGGCGACCAGATAGACCCACAATTCGGATATATACCGGGTTCGGTATCAGCAGCTGATCCTGCGCCCTTTAATAATAAGTTTTATTTTGATTCGGGCGCCGGGATTAACTTTGTGGCCGGCGAGTTTGATATTGGCGGCGCGGTTCAGCATCTTAACCAGCCGAATGAATCGTTTACAGGTATCCCGGCCAAATTGCCGATGCGCTTTACAGGCCACGCAAGTTACCGCTGGGACCTTAGCCCGGATGATAATAATGATGAGGACCAAAAATCATTCATTATTCCTTCGGTTGTATTTTATAAACAGTCTACTGCACAATCTTATAGTATTGGGTTTCAGTATAAGCGGACGAATATAAACGCCGGGTTATGGTATCGGGGCGGCGGAGTTGACGGCGGCCCCAGCGCTATTGTGGTATCACTGATATTTGATATATTTATCAATAAAGATGGCGGCGAGAAAGTGCGGCTTGGCGTAAGTCATGATGTACCGGTTTCCAGCTTAAATTATAGTAATACAAGTGGCACTTCTGAGGTAAGCGTGGGGTACGTAACAACATTACCTTCGCGCACAGATACTTATCATAAATTTGAAGGTGCAAGGCGTTGTTATGATTTTTATTGATTAATAAACAAATCAAAACAATTTTGTTTATTCGTATGTCCAAAATATCATTTTATGAAAAGAGATTATTTAGCCGAAAAAGCGGCGAAAAAAAAAGTTACAAGGGAGGCCATGTGGATCTTACTGATTTTCATTGTGCTTTTCCTGGCGGTTATGTTCCGCATTGCCTGGCGATCTGAATCAGCCGGCGGCTTTTTCTCGTCGATGCCGTCGGGGGATGATGCTTATGAAATTGCAAAAGACTATATTATGCCAACGCTAAGATCAAGTAACGTTGAGTTTGCTGATAAAGATTATCAATATGCAAAAAGTTCCGATTCTGTTTATGTCATTAAATCCTATTTCCAGGCAAAGGACCCCAGCAGCGGGAACGCTAAAACAAATTATACAGTAACTATTAAGTACAATGGTGGAACAATTTCAAATGATAGAAACTGGTCGTTACTTAATCTTCAAGAAAATTGATAGCATCAGTTTATAAAAAAGCGGGCCTGGAATACTCCGGCCCGCTTTCAATCACTCTAAAACAATCACCTCTAAATTAGAAGTACTTTTAATAATTAATATGGGAAGCGTTAATATTGACTATTAAAATTAATAAGTCAAATATATTAACTTTGATTTGTCAATTCACCTAAGTATCAGTCTTTTTACTAAGGTGTGACAGAGTTTAAAGACACCAACCTATCTTTATTTTAATAAGATAAGCCTTTTATAAATATATCGCTCAGTAATAAACGTTTTTTGCGGATATCATCCAGATGTTCTCTATTGGGAAACATCTGTTTTTTGTGAGATGAAGCATTTCCACTAACACCATGCAATGCCTCCAACAGCAGTTCTACAATTTCAACAGGGTTATTAACTGGTTTTATTGCTCCCTTTTCAACTTCCGTCCTGATAGCATTCACCAGCAAGTTCGTTTCAGCATTGTGTACCTGGCTTACTATCTCCCATATTGTGTCAGGTAAGTTTTGCTCGTTGAGCCTGAAAAAATCAAAAAAGTTATAGTTTTTTAGGATAAATTCGTGTTGGCTGTTGATCTGAAAATCAAAAGCATCTTTTAAACCGGTAAAAGTATTTGCCCTGCTGCTTAATACATTAAGGTAATCATCGGCCACCCTGCGCATCACAGCTATATACAACTGGCTTTTGTCGGGGAAATAATAATATAACAGCGCTTTTGACATAGAAAGGTCGCCGGCTATTTCGTTCATCGTGGTTTTTGAATAACCATAATGTAAAAACCTTTGATAGGCGGCTTCCAGGATCTTTTCTTTTTTTATATCCTGCAGTTCATTTGTAGCGATCATTGATAACTGTTATTTATAGAATATACTAATTAAGTAGAAAATTGGTTGTTTGATGTCCTGACTTTTTTAACAAATCTATCAAATTTTATAAACATTAAAGTTTAAACGGATAAATAATGTTTAACGTACATTTAAAATAAAGTAATAAAAAAAGCCGTACAGTTAAAACTGCACGGCCATTTTTTATTATAGGGCTACTATTTACACCGTTTCCAATTCTAATTCTAACTTCTCCTCTTTCTTCTTTTCACCAAATAACCTGGTTTTTAGCCTTACACGTATTATGTACATACAAGGCACTAATATCAGGGTAATAATTGTGGCAAAACCTAAACCAAAGATCATTGTCCATGATAACGGACCCCAGAAGGCATTGTTGTCGCCGCCGAAATAAATATGTGGTTTAAACGAGGTAAATAAACCGGCAAAATCAATGTTAAATCCTAATGCCAGCGGTATTAAGCCCATTATAGCAGCGGTCGCTGTCAACAATACCGGTGTCATCCTTGTGCGGGCAGCTTCAACAACCGCATCGTGCAGGTTTTGCCCCTGTTCTATAAGCATGTCGGTAAACTCAACCAGCAAGATACCATTCCGGACGACGACACCCGCAAGGGCGATGATACCAATGCCGGTCATTACGATACAGAACGTCATATTAAAGAGGCTTAACCCCAGGAATACACCAATGATACTGAAAAATATTTCTGTTAAAATGATCAGAGTTTTACCGATGGAGTTAAACTGCATCATCAGGATGATCAAAATTAAGCCGAAGGATATCAACAAAGCAGTGCCAAGGAATGTCGACGCTTCCGCCTGGTCTTCCTGCCCACCGCCCATACGTATAGAAACACCATCAGGGGCTTTAAAACTGTTAATGGCCTGCGATATGCTGGCAACAACTTCATTGGGATTGAAAGCCGGTTTTATCACGTTGGAAATTAACGAAATAACCCTCCGCGATTGTTTATGCTTAATATTTACATAAGTATTGGTATAGCGTATATCTGTAAAGGCCGATATAGGTACCTGCCTTATCGCCCCGCCGGTTGCAAGGTCGCGATAGGTGATCTTTAAGTTTTTTAATGCATCAATATTATTGCGCTGATCTTCTTTCGCCCGTACATCAATTTCATAATTATCTTCAGTTGTATTCCTAAAATCAGAAGCCTTGGCGCCATAAACTGAAGTAAATAAGGCTTTGTTAACCTGATCGGTTGTGATGCCTTCCCGGTTTGCCCGTTCGCGGTCAATATCGAACACGATTTCCGGCTTATCATTCTGCACATCAGTTTGAAGCCCCTCAATACCGCCTATATTTTGGTGGTTGATGAATTTTTTTAGCCTGTCTGCAGTATGCACAAGTGTATCCATGTTGTCGCCCGCTATTTCAATATCAATATCTTTTTGCACGGGTGGTCCTGAATTTTCCTGGGCTACGGCAATTTGTGCACCCGGCACGCCCTGTACAGACTTACGGATACGGTCCATAATATCCGTGGTTTTTTTTCCATTCCTTTTTCCAAATTCAACAAAGGCAACAGTAATCTTTCCTTTATTGTAATAGGTTCCCTGATCTTCGTCCTGCGGGTCCGTAACACCAACAGACACGTTTGAGATGATAGAGGAAACAATATCCTTATCTGGTTCTACAATTTTCGCCACTTTTTTTTCAAGGTCTCCAACAACCTGGTTAGTATAGGCCTGGTCGGTGCCAATAGGCATGGTTACATAAACGTACACGAAATTGGGGTCGGACGATGGGAAAAATACTACTTTCGGGCTTCGTACAACGGTGAAAGCCATGGTGAAAATAAAAAGTACAATAACGCTGAACAATATCCACCATGGCCTTTGTACTGCCCACTCAAGCCTGCGTGCATACCAATGCTGAAAACGTGGCCAAAGATTTTTTTGAAACTTATCGATAACACGCAGAAGGACGAAATGATTAAATAAATAAAGCACTGTGGCAAAAACTACGAAATTCCCAACGCCCACATTCATTAAATATCCTAAAATGGCAGCGATAACCAAAAAGATAAGGGCACGGCGCACCTTGCGGTCAAACCTGGGATGATCATGTTCTCCTTCGTGATGCGGTTTCATAAAATCAACCGCGAAAACAGGGTTCATGATATAGGCTACAACCAACGACGCTAACAGTGTTATGATGAGTGTAATAGGCAGAAAGAACATAAAGTGCCCGATGAGGCTATTCCAGAACGCCAGCGGGATAAAGGGTGCAAGGGTAGTCATGGTGCCGGAAAACACGGGTAAAAAAACTTCGCCGGCAGCCATTTTCGCCGCTTTTTTTATTGGCACAGCCCCATTTGCGAAAATACGGTGCGTGTTTTCTATTACCACGATGGCGTCGTCCACCACAATACCCAATGCAAGCAGGAACGAGAATAGGACGATCATGTTCAATGTAAAGCCTATGGCCGGCATTAACATGAAGGCTATAAAACAAGAAAGTGGTACGGAAAGCGCGACAAAAATAGCGTTCGTTGTACCCATAAAGAACATCAGGATAACCGTTACCAATATAAAACCGATCACGATAGTATTGATGAGGTCATTCAGCGTTGAACGGGTTTTGTCAGATTGATCTCCTGTTACAGTAATATCCAAACCCTTCGGAAAAACAGTTTGCTGCTTTTGTTTGATAAGTGAATATATTTTATCCGAAGCCTCGATCAGGTTTTCCCCCGATCTTTTAGCCACATTCAATGTAATTACATTCTTAAAGTTTGGGTTATTCGGCGTTTTTAAACGAGCGTAGCTTATCTGGTCCTGGAAACCGTCTTTTATATCGGCAATGTCCCTCAAATAAACAGCTTTCCCCTGCGGGTTACGGATCACCAAGGCGGCAACCTCATCAGCGCTTTTAAAGTCTTCTTTTACATCAATGGTGCGTTGCATGCCATCAATTTTTACGGTACCAGCGCTTGAAATTACGTTTTCGTTACCAATTGCCTGGATAATATCGTTGTAGCTAACCTGGGCTGCCGTCATCTTATCGATATCCACATTTATCTGGATATTCGGTGTTAATGCGCCAACTTCGTCCACCTTGGATATTTCCTTCATCGCCTCTATATCATCTTTCAAATTATCGGCATATTCCTTTAATTTTTTTAAGCTATAGTTACCAGATATATTGATGTAAAGAATCGGTAGGTCGGCAACGTCGATATCAGAGATTTGGGACTCCTGCAAATTGTTATCATTTTTTGGAAGGTCTTGTTTCGCCTTGTCAACAGCATCTTTCACATCCTGCTTCGCGTTCCTTATGTCAATGTTGGCATTAAACTCAGCAGTTATGATCGAAACGTTTTGCTGCGTGTTTGAAGTGACCTTTTTTAGGCCCTTTAACGACTTCAATTGCTTTTCGAGTTGCTTCGTCACCAATACCTCGATATTTTGAGGCGACTGGCCATTATATGGTGTGGTTATAAAAACCTTCGATTGCGCTATATCCGGAAAGTTCTCTTTTGGCAGGCGTATATAACTCATCAAGCCCAGCAAGGCAATCATAACTATGAATGCGTATACTGCGGTTTTGTTATCGATGGCCCAACTGGAGGGCCCAAATTCTTTTTCCTGGTCTTTCATATCAAATTTATTTTGAATGATTAGTTAACTGCGTTCAGAACTCTCAGCTTGTCGCCGTCTTCAATATCACTTGCGCCTTCGGTAACCACCTGGTCGCCCTGTGATAGGCCACTTAGTACTTCAGATTTTCCGCCATAAGTGTTACCTATTTTAATAGGTTGCCTTTTGGCAATACCATTTTTATTAATAAATACAAATGTACTGGTGTCGGAACGTTGAATGGCATTTAAGGGAACTGACAGCGAATTCTTTTTAGAATAATCAGCTACCCGGATAGTAGCAGTCATGTTAGGGCGTAATGCCTTGCTTTGCGGTAGTTTTATCTCGATACCAAAGGATCTTGATCCGGGATCGATCACTTTTGCAGCAAACGTAACTTTCAGCATCAGCGAGTCGTTGGCGTCAGGGATAACAACCTTAACATTATCGCCCTGATTAATGTCAGTGGCGTATGACTCAGGTACATCTGCCTTTACTTTTAAATTATCCGTATTCACGATCCTTATTCCATTTGTCCCGGGTTGGATAACCTGGCCCAGTTTAAGATCCATTTGATCAATAGTCCCACTTATAGGTGCCGTTATCCGGTACATATCAGCCTGCTGGCGCAAGAATGAAACCTGCTTTTCGGAACTTTGCAGCGCTGTTTGCGCCTGCAAATATTGGACCTCAGTGCCTATCTTTTGGTCCCAAAGGTTTTTTTGGCGATCATATAAAGTCTTGTTCAGGTTCACCTGTGTTTGTGCCTGGGCGATCTGCTGGTTTAAAACGCTATTATCCAATTGCACCAAAACCTGACCTTTGCCGACATGGTCCCCTGCTCTTACGTGCAATGCTGTTATAACGCCCGGCGATTGCGAGTATGCCATAACATTGTCCTGTGCATCAATATGGCCTTGTAGGTCAACATAATTAGTAAAGTTGCCCGGGATTACAGTAACGGTGCTCACATCTGTAGATTTAACTGAATCTTTTTTACCCAATTCAGTTTGCAGCTTCACGATCTGTGAATCTATTTTCGCCTGCTCTTTCTTCAAATCGGCCAATTGGCCGGCTTTATCTTTTGGTTTGCTGGTACACGCTGCGAACAGCACTATTACGCTTGTAAAATATATTAGTTTTTTCATGTCTTGTATATTATTGATCGTCTAAGGTTTTTATTATTTAATGCGTCCGTATGCTTTATCAAGGTCAACTTTGCTTACCAGGGCATCATATAGGCCTTGTATATAGGTATTGTCGGCATCTTGAAGTGCTGTTTGCGCCTGTATGACCTCTAAACTCGAACCGACGCCTTGATCGTACTTAATTTTTGCCACCCTTAACACTTCTGCTGCAAGCGCCATGTTTTTCCGCTGGTCATTTAGCGTTTGTAAGCCGTTAATATAGGTTATACGTGCCTTACTAACTTCAAGATTTAAGGCATTCTTTGTAGCAACCAGATTGTTTTGAGCTTTTTCTACCGTAATTTGAGAGTGTTTCAACTGGTATTTATGCTGAAATCCGGTGAAAACAGGAACATTTAAGGTAAGCCCCACATAACTTGAAGGGAAGTCCATTTTATAAAGCTGGCCAAAGCTGTTGTTTTGATACGACGGTGCATAACTTGCATTCGCGGTTAACTTAGGCAAAAACTGTCCTTTTTTCAGTTTTACATCATATTCATCTAATTTCTCCTGTGTTTCAAGCAAACCATATTCTATCCTGTTACGATAGGCTGTAGTATCGGTCGTCACTGCTTCACCCCCGCTAAAGTCCAATTGAACATCCTGGAGTTTATCTTTGAGTATAAGGTTGCTTTCTATTGGCATGCCCATCTGAAATTTTAATAATTCATAATTCAGGCTTAGTAAACGGACAGTATTCTCTTTTTTAGTTACCAGCGAATTATATTGAACGGTTATACGTTGAACGTCAATTAATTCGGCAACACCCTGTTTGTTTTGTGCAGTTGTTTCATTCACTTGTTGCTTAAGCTGGTCGATATCTTCCTGCAAAAGGCGTAGTTCTTCAATGCTTACCAAAACCTGGTAATAAGCCTTGGTTACATTAACATTAACCGCAATTTTTGAACGTGTATAACTCCGGTCATAAAGCTCTTTATAAGTCCTGCGCCCGGCCAGCCCTACCAGGTAGCTTGGGTCAAAAATAATCTGGTTTGCCGTCAATGATAAATTTGACTGGTAGGTTACGCCAAATTTTAACGGGATGAATGTGCCCGGCGCCCCAAAAAACTCTCCGGGTATTAAAGTCGTAGGAATTTTTAAATAATCCTGGAAAGATGCTACCCCGCTTATTTGCGGGTAGCCTTGTCCAATGATTTCTTTTACGTGGTAACCGGCGCTAGTAACATCTAAACCTGCATTTACTACTGAATCCTGATGCAAGTACGCATAATTAACGCAATCAGCTACAGTGAAGCTATATTTTTGACTATCCGGCGGCGTTTGTTGTGCAAAGCTGTTTAAGGCTATTGCACACATTAAAGTTACTATGAGTATTATATGTTTCATTTTATCGTTTGGTGTTTCGTCTATATCTATTATACTTATCTGAATTGGACATTTGCATCAAAATAAATCAATGCGTATGACAGCCCTATGTCAGCAGACTAATTATTCATCGTGAATATTTTTATACTGGTTCAGCAACTTATATCCTTTAAGCGTACAAATGCCATAATTAAAATGTTCTAAAAATTGGTACTGTACTTTCCATGCACTAAACTCAGCAACAGGGAATACGCTTGCATTAAAACCCAGTTCAACCTGGCTAACCCGCATCCTCGCCAATATCTTTACATCAATATCAGGTCTTATATAACCTTGTTTTATGCCCTTGGTTAGTAACTCTTCCAGGGTATGTATCAACACGTCTGCTTTAAAATTCTGAAAATGTTTCCAGGCGTCCGGGTGATATTTTTGCATATCATGTACCACTATCGGGTTGATCCTTGAAAATATCTCTTCTGAACATTTCATCATGTTGATCATTTCCTCGATTACGTTGCCTGACTGGCTGATGATGGCGCACATTTGGTCTTCATCATCCTGTAGCTTTTTCTTAACTAAAGCTATCACCAATTCATTTTTATCCTTAAAAAACTGGTAGATGGTTTTTTTCGACATGCCTAAATGTTTGGCTATGTCGTCCATCGTTACGCTTTTTATCCCTGCCGTTAAAAACAGTTCCTCGCCGCCTTGTATTATTCGCTCTATTTGACTCATTGACTTTCAAGGTCAAAACTAAGGAAACATTTTTAGATTTCAAAGTTTCCATTGGAAATTACCTTTCCCTGACAAACGGCTCTATTAGTAACAGTTTTTAAGTAGCAGTGGCAGTTCCCTGGGTATTTGATAATTCAATGAACAAATTTATACCTAACAAAAGGTTTGCAACGGTGGAGATAACGACATTATAAAGGGCCTTTTATACCAACCAATTTAACCAAAACTGCCACTGCCACTCAAAACTGCTACTGATTTAGTACCTTTGCAAAAATTTCTAAGAACATGACCCTTACTCCTCTTTCAGCAATTTCACCAATTGATGGCCGTTATCGTAATACCACAGCCGCGCTGGCTGATTATTTTTCGGAGTACGCGCTAATCAAATACCGGGTGTTTGTTGAAATTGAATATTTCATCGCTTTGTATGAACATCCGCTGCCGCAATTACAAAACTTTGATAAAAATATAGCGGAAAAGTTACGCGGTATTTATAAAAACTTTACTGAAAAAGATGCTGAAGAAATAAAGCTGATAGAAAAAACGACTAATCACGATGTTAAAGCGGTTGAGTATTTTATTAAAAAGGCGTTCGATAATCTCGGCCTTGAACAATATAAAGAATTTATCCACTTTGGGTTAACATCACAGGATATTAATAATACTGCCATCCCTTATACTTTTAAGCTGGCTTTAAATGAAACCTACTATCCGGCTATAAATGAATTAGTTGACTTGCTAAAAAAGTACGCTACCGATTGGGAACAGGTGCCTATGCTGGCGCATACCCACGGGCAACCAGCATCGCCAACCCGTTTGGGAAAAGAGATACAGGTATTTATTGAAAGGCTTGAAAACCAGTTAAACCTGTTAAAACCGATTCCTTATTCGGCTAAATTTGGCGGCGCTACAGGTAATTTTAATGCACATAATATTGGTTACTCAGCTATCGACTGGAAGGCCTTCGGAAATTATTTTGTTAATGATATTTTAGGGCTGAACCGCTCGCAGTTTACTACGCAGATTGAGCATTATGATAATTTTGCCGCGCAATGTGATGCCTTAAAAAGGATCAACAATATACTGATAGACCTTGACCGGGATATGTGGGCCTATATTTCGATGAACTATTTTAAACAAAAAATAAAAGAAGGAGAAATAGGTTCATCGGCTATGCCGCATAAAGTAAACCCTATTGATTTTGAAAACTCGGAAGGTAACCTGGGTATTGCTAATGCTTTATTTGAGCACTTTGCCGCCAAGCTGCCTATCTCAAGGTTACAACGCGACCTTACTGACTCTACCGTATTGCGTAATGTCGGGGTCCCGGTAGCACACACATTAATTGCTGTCAAATCAACCATAAAGGGTTTAAACAAACTACTGCTTAATACCGATGCTATAAACGCACACCTTGAAGCTAATTGGCCGGTTGTAGCCGAAGCGATACAAACGATACTCAGGCGTGAAGGTTATCCAAACCCGTATGAGGCATTAAAAGAACTTACACGCACGAATACCCGGGTAAGCGCGGATACTATAGCTGTGTTCGTCGACAACTTAGATGTTGACGATCAAATCAAAGAGGAAATAAAAAGGATTACACCTTCGAATTACACGGGGATTTGAGCTGAAAGCAGAAAGCTAAAAGATCAAAGCCAAAGGAGGGCATATCTTCGGGGTTTAAAAAAAGCTTTTTGCTTTAAGCTTTTTGCTTTAACGTCACCCACAGGTCATAACAAATTAATAGCGCCATATAAATCAAAAACCTGCTTAACTTTGTTAATCGGTTAATAACTAAAAATAAGATGAACATCAACGTATATACAGAATCAACTCCCAATCCGGCCACAATGAAATTCATTGTGAATAAGTTGCTGATCAATGGCAGCGCAGACTTTGCGACAAAGGAAAGCGCCGAAAAATCGCCTTTTGCTAAGGAGTTGTTTAAGTTTTCGTTTGTTAACGGCGTGTTTTTTGCAAGCAACTTTGTTACTGTTACCAAATTTGAAAATGATAGCTGGGAAGACTTATTGCCAATACTAAAAGAATTTGTAAAAGGCGCGGTTGAAGCGGAACTGAAAGTACAGGACGAAGAACAACCCGAGGCCGGCGATTTTGAAGGCAGTGACATTGAAGTAAAAATACAACAGATACTAAACGACTATGTGCGCCCTGCGGTTGAACAGGATGGTGGCGCCATTACCTATAAATCATTTGATGAAGGCGTTGTTACCGTTGAACTTCGCGGATCATGCAGCGGATGCCCCTCTTCAACCGTTACCTTAAAATCAGGTATCGAAAATTTACTGAAACGTATGGTGCCAGAGGTTACCGAGGTGGTTTCTGAAGCTCTTTAACTATGATTTCACCGATTTTTGAAGGGTGATTTCACCGATTTTTGTGGATCTGATTACACCGATTTTTTGGGAGGATCACACCGATTTTCCACCATATTAATTCTGTAACTGTGCTGAACCGGTGAAATCATACTATAATCTGTGAAATCAAATCATAGTCGGTGAAATCTTTTTAATAATCGGTGAAATCCCAAACTAAAAATGTTTCTGTATAGTCTCTAACATTTCCCGGGTTATTTTACCATTGGTGGCCAATAGTTCGCGGCAGTTCAGGCATTCGCCGCCGCCTTTGAAATTCACCGCATCTCCACCGGCCTGGCGTAAAATAACTATCCCCGCTGCTACATCCCAGGCATTTAAGTTATACTCGTAGTAACCATCAACAAAACCGGCGAAAGGTATAACTGGATCATTGACCCGCTTGATGGCACAACCAATTTTATTCATGGCCTGCCTGTTTATTCGGTAAGTATTGCTTTGCAGGAATATGACGAACTTATTTTAGGAGTTGTATAT
>Ga0207052_10237_pt1 | contig 16072 bp, 17 predicted proteins | sample Alteio_BWMinCont_62_FD_153294 | JGI IMG/M metagenome (GOLD analysis project Ga0207052, IMG submission 153294) | Enriched cells from forest soil in Barre Woods Harvard Forest LTER site, Petersham, Massachusetts, United States -... | ecosystem: Environmental > Terrestrial > Soil > Temperate forest >...
GGTTCCTCTAACGTCTTCAATAACGCATTGGCTGCATTGAGTGACATTTTATCTGCTTGATAAAGCATAACGACTTTGGCACCTTCTTGATGAGCCGTTTGGCTTACAGAAGCTATCACGTTGCGGATATCTTCAATATTGATCCCTTCTTCATTTTCTCCAATATGGTAGCAATCAGGATGACTTTTATTTTGATAGAGAGTCGCTTGCAAAGAGGTCCGGCAAAGTAAGAGTGCTTCAAGTTTATGGGCAATTAAACTAGTTTGATCAGACTCCCCTGAAAACAAGAGTGCATGCGGCAAACGATTGTTTTGATGAAGTTGTAACAGATTTTGCCAGATTTTTTCCATAAATACTCATGCTGGGTATAAATTTCATATATTATCGAGACATTTTTTAATTTCTGTTTGAACTTCAACCAAGGTTTTAGCAGCATCCACCACATGATACCGATGGGGATTTTTTTGCGCTATTCTTAAATATTGCATGCGAATTTTTTCAAAAAATTCCTTCTTTTCTTTTTCAAACCTATCTAACTTGCGTTCATGTTTAATTCGTTCAAACGCAATATCGACTGGCGCATCTAATAAAATAGTCAAGTCAGGCGAAAATTCTCCTAACGCCCATTGATTCAATTGTTCAATTTTTTCTATTGCAATATTACGACCAGCCCCTTGATAAGCAAAGGTTGCATCAAAAAAACGATCACACACCACCCACTTCCCCAGCGCCAATGCGGGTTTTATCAAATGCTCAACGTGTTGCTTTCTTCCAGCGTATAGCAACAGCAATTCCGTTTCAGGTAAAGTAGGCTCTTCATATTCTGTGAGTAAAATTTGACGAATTTCTTCTGCAATGGGCGTTCCACCTGGTTCTCGTGTCGTCACGACAGCGATGCCAAGTGCTTTCAGTGTATTAGCGATAAATTGGATATTGCTGGATTTACCTACCCCTTCACTTCCTTCAAGGGTAATAAATTTTCCTCTGGTCATCTGTTGTGGGTTTATATTCGCTTGAATACAAAGGCTCCGTTCGTTCCACCAAAACCAAATGAATTCGAAACACAAACTTCCATTTTCATTTCACGCGCATGATGCGGAATAAAATCTAAGTCACAATTTTCACCCGGAGAGTCAAGATTAATTGTGGGAGGCGCAATCTGATCGCGTAAGGCCAAAACACAGAACATTGCCTCAATCGCACCTGCGGCACCTAATAAATGGCCAGTCATAGATTTTGTAGAGCTGATGCCTATTTGTTTTGCTCGTTCACCCAGCGCAACCTTGATGGCTAAGCACTCTCCGACGTCTCCAACGGGCGTTGAAGTCCCATGTGCATTAACATAATCTACCTGCTCGGCTTGAATGTTGGCATCTCGCAGCGCATTTATCATCGCAGCCGCTTCACCCAGGCCCCCTTCAGAAGTTTGCGTAATATGATACGCGGAAGCGCTCATCCCAAAACCTGCTAATTCAGCATATATTTTTGCGCCACGCTTTTTAGCATGCTCATATTCTTCTAAAACCAGCACACTCGCACCATCACCTAATACGAAACCATCTCTTTGGGAATCCCAGGGACGGCTGGCTTTTTCCGGCGCATCATTTCGCGTAGATAAGGCCCTGGCAGCAGCAAACCCACCAAGCCCTAAGGGAGTGCTCGCTTTTTCTGCACCGCCTGCTACCATAATATCTGCATCACCGTACACAATAGAGCGCGCGGCAATCCCTATGCTATGACAACCCGTTGTGCAGGCGGTTGCAAAAGCCAAATTAGGTCCTTTATAGCCATACATCATCGAAACATAACCGGCACTCATGTTAATAATCGCACCAGGAATGAAAAAAGGAGAAATTCTACGGGGTCCTGAGGAAAGTAGTTCTTCGTGATTTTTCTCAATAAAACCCAAACCACCAATCCCTGAACCAATAGAAACCCCTATTCGATGCGCATTATCGGGGTGAGCGGTTAAACCTGCGTCTTGTATAGCTTGAACGGCCGCACAAATCCCATATTGGACAAACATATCCATTTTACGAGCATCTTTAGCAGAAATACCATACTGCAGAGGATCGAATCCCCTCACTAATCCCGCAATGCGGGCACTAAAATTGGAAACATCGAAAGTATCAATTAGGGTTATCCCACTTTTTCCAGAAAGGATATTCCGCCATACGGGCTCAACTTCATTGCCTAAAGGTGAGATAACTCCCAATCCAGTAACGACGACACGTCTTGGTCGTTGACCGCTCATCTGTGACTCCAAGGCCTAGAATTATTTCTTTTTAGAATGCTCTTCGACGTATGCAATAGCTTCCCTTAAAGTTGTGATTTTCTCAGCTTCTTCATCAGGAATTTCTATTTCAAACTCTTCTTCTAATGCCATGACAAGCTCGACTGTATCGAGTGAATCTGCACCTAAATCATCAACAAATTTAGACTCAGCATGGACTTTATCACGCTCAAGCCCTAATTGTTCTACAACGATATCTGTTACCCGTTCCTCAACGCTGCTCATGACAACTTGTTCCTCAGTCATTATCGACTACACTCCAATTAGTTAACTTGTGAACTAAAAATACACCTCACACATTGAGGGGTCATGCTAACAAAATTCTCTATCGCTTGCTACTCTCTCAGTGTTAAAGCAACACAAATATAGTTAGTTCATCAACATACCGCCGTTAACATGTAAGGTCTCTCCCGTAATATATCGGGCTTCTTCAGACGCTAAAAACCCGACACTTGCGGCAATATCTTCTGGTTTACCTGGCTCGCCCATTGGGATCGTGTTACTTAACCACTCTCGTTGTTCTTTCGATAGCGCACGCGTCATATCGGTATCGATAAAACCAGGTGCAACAATATTCACGGTAATACCTCGAGAAGCGATTTCTTTTGCTAACGATTTTGAAAAGGCAATCACGCCTGCTTTCGTTGCACAATAATTTGCTTGCCCAGGATTACCCGTGATCCCAACGATCGAGCTAATGGAAATAATACGCCCCCATCTTGCCTTTAGCATGTGTTTTAAGCAGGCTTTGCTTAACCGAAAGACACTCGTCAGATTCGTTTGCAGCGTCGCGTCCCATTCTTCCTCTTTCATACGCATCACTAAATTATCACGGGTGATGCCGGCATTATTGACTAAAATAAGCGGGCTTCCTACATTTTCGGCAATGTGTTGTAACCCCTTTGTGATAGAGTCTGCCTCTGCAACATCCATGACTAATCCGTAACCTTTTAATTTATTTTGCTCAAGATAGGCTGAAATTTGCTCTGCGCCATGCGATGTGGTGGCAGTCCCCACAACCGTTGCGCCCATCCGCCCTAGTGTATTAGCAATTGCCTGGCCAATTCCTCGGCTTGCTCCCGTTACTAATGCGACTTTTCCTTCTAGTGAAGCAAGATGCGACATTGTATTTCCCTCTGTTATCAGTATTCAAGATATGTATTTATATGGCATTCAGAACCGTTTCCAATTCAATGGGAGTATCTATATTAAGAGGCTTGATTGCAGTATCAATGCGTTTTATTAAACCCGTCAAGACTTTTCCAGGCCCACATTCTATGACCGATTGAATATTTTCTTCAGCAAATCGTTGTATGGTTTTTACCCAGTGAACAGGGCGATAAAGCTGTAATACTAAACGTTCACGTATATCGTCAGGATGGGAACAAAAATCTGCGTCTACATTATGCAAGAGTGGGATCAAAGGAGCCGAAATTCTGATTTTTGTTAAATATTCACCTAATGCAATAGCCGCAGGTTTCATGAGCGCGCAATGCGATGGCACACTCACCGGTAATAACAATGCTCGCTTTGCCCCTTTGGTTTTAGCTAAAGCAATCGCACGCATGACTGCCGTTTTATTTCCGGCAATGACGGTTTGCCCAATTGAATTAAAATTGGCAGGCGAGACCACTTCACCCATTGCCGCTTCAAGACAAACGGCTTCTAAGAGGGCATCGTCCAAACCCAATATGGCTGCCATTGCGCCCTCATCTGCTGCAACAGCAGCTTGCATTAACCGTCCACGCTCTCTCACTAATTTTACAGCATCATCAAAAGCAATTGCTTTTGAACACACTAATGCGGTGTATTCTCCTAAGCTATGTCCAGCGAGAAGACGGGGCTGTGAACCTTGTCGCTCTCCCCAAAGCCGCCATAATGCAACGCTTGCCGTCAATAAAGCAGGCTGTGTATTTTCTGTTTGATTGAGCAGATTTTCAGGCCCCTGTTGCGTGAGCGCCCATAAGTCCATCCCTAATGCGACGGAAGCTTCTTCAAAAGTTGCTTGGATCAGCGGAGTTTTTTCGGCCATTTCTTTTAACATGCCGACCCACTGAGAACCTTGTCCAGGAAAAACGAAAGCAAGCGATTTATTCAGATTTGTCATAAATTTCTCGAATTAATATTTTACTAAAGCAGAGCCCCAGGTCAGTCCACCCCCAAAGGCCTCAAATAAAAGCCTTTGCCCACGTTGTATACGCCCTTCTCGCACCGCGACATCCAACGCCAACGGAATAGAAGCACTCGAGGTGTTACTATGCGTTGCGACAGTGCATACGACTCTTTCCATCGGTATTCCCAATTTGTCTGCCGTTGCTTTAATAATACGAATATTCGCCTGATGCGGAATAAACCAATCTATGTCCTGAACACTCAGTTGATGCTTTTGTAACGATTTTTGCACCATTTCGCCTAATTTTGTCACGGCGATTTTAAAAACCTTTTGCCCTTGCATTTTAATAAAGGGATACATTTGATCTAAGGGTCGATTGTGATTTTGCACTTGAGTGAGTTGAGGGTTTGTTGAGGTGTGATCTCCCATCTGCATATTCTCGATAGTAAGTAACTCATCAAAACTGCCTTGAGAATATAACTCGGTCGATAAGATACCGGGTTCATTGCTGGCTTCCAGTATTACTGCGCCTGCGCCATCTCCAAATAACACACAGGTATTGCGATCGGACCAATCAATGAGCCGACTCATTAATTCTGAACCAATAATCAGGGCACGCTGAATAGTCCCTGATTTAATGTATTGATCAGCAATACTTAACGCATAAATAAAACCGGTACAAGCAGCTTGCACATCAAAAGCAATACAATCTGTTGTGATACCCAATTTTTTTTGCACTAAACAGGCTGTTGCGGGAAACACAAATTCAGGCGTGCCGGTTGCGACGATAATCATTTGAAGAGTAGCAGCCTCAATCCCCGCTTGCGCGAGTGCTGAAAGGGCAGCATTGACTGCCATGGAAGAGGCCGTTTCGGCTTCTGAGGCAATATGTCTTGAATGAATACCCGTACGCTCAACTATCCAAGCGTCCGAAGTATCGACTCTTTTTTCCCAATCTGCATTGGTAAACACCATGGGAGGCAGATACCCGCCGGTCCCGATAATTTTTGAGTAAATCATACTGCTTTTGACTCACCTAGATATGCTTGGACTTCAGAGCCGATTTTTTCAGGAATATTTTTTTCAACTTCCAACATGGCTTCTATGATGGCTTGTTTGAACCCTTTTCGCTGTGCATTGCCATGACTTTTGATCACAATCCCATTTAACCCTAACAGCGAAGCCCCATTATATTGACTCGGATCACATCGCGAACGGATCGCATTTAAAATAGGCATTGCAATCAACGCAACCAATTTAGTATAAAAATTTCGGGTAAACTCACGGCGAATCACATCGATCAGCATTTTGGCGACACCTTCGCTGGATTTTAAAGCGACATTGCCCACAAAACCATCACACACCACCACATCTGCTTTACCTTGGTAGATATCCGTGCCTTCTATAAAGCCGATATAATTCGTAATTGGCGTCTCTGATAATAATCTAGCCGCTTCTTTGACTGCTTCACTTCCTTTAATCGCTTCTGATCCAATGTTAAGGAGACCGACTCTAGGATTCGGGATATTATCAATCGCTCCCGCTAACACTGAGCCCATGACGGCAAATTGAAATAAATGTTCCCCTTGGCAATCTACATTGGCGCCTAAATCTAGCATCCGAACGCGTCCCATTTTTTCTTGGCCTACATTCACAGGCAAAGAATAAACGATTGCAGGTCTATCGATCCCTGGAAGCATTTTCAATACAAAACGCGCAATTGCCATTAGGGCACCCGTATTCCCTGCACTCACGCAGGCATGCGCCTCTTTGGTCTTCACAAGGTTAATCGCAACACGCATAGAAGAATCTTTCTTAAAACGCAATGCAGCAGCAGGAGACTCATCCATTTTCACCTGTTCAGATGCATGGTGGAGAGAGACTCTAGCTGCATCGTAAGATCGAGACTCACGCGCCAGCTGTTGTGATAACATCGTTTCGTCGCCAACAAGTATTAAGGACAACTTAGGGTGAGATTCTAGCGCATCTAATGCAGCGGGCACGACAACACTCGGGCCGTAATCTCCCCCCATCGCATCTAATGCGATGCAGATCTTATCCAAAATACTACTCTTCGTCTTCTTCTACTGGCGCCCTGGCGATGACTTCACGTCCACGGTAATAACCGTCTGCAGTAATATGGTGACGACGATGCGTTTCACCAGATTCTTGATCAATCGACAAAGTTGGCTTAGCCACTCTGTCGTGAGAACGTCTTTGGTTTCGTCTTGAACGCGTCGTTCGCGCTTGTCCTACTGCCATGTTTATTTCACCTTTTTATCTAATTACCATTACTCTGATATTGCATCCCCACACTTTGTGTGATGACAAGGTGCCAAGGGTAACGCAAGGTACAGCTCTTCTGCAATCCATTCGGATATATGAATTTCACCCTGTGTCACCAAGAGTGGCTCATATTCTGCCGGTAAATCTTTAGCCTGCTGATCATTTTCAACAGGGCTGACTAATATCGGCGTCTTAATATGCGTTGTCATAGGCTGTAGACAACGTTGGCACACCAAAGTTAAATCTACTTCCCATTCCCCTGCGATACAGCAATAACCCGCCTCATCTACAGAAAAATTCATTACCACTGAAACAGGTTGTGTTTCTTGCGCTTTGAGCTCTTCACTTAAATTATTCAACTTACTCAATAATATTTGCCCTTCCAATCGTGTTCCACCCGAAGGCGCACTTTTGCATAATTTAGCAGGTTGGATTTTCTCAGGCAGTTCATTGAGTAACATAAGCGCCCAATAATACCATAAATTTGTTATTATGTTAGCGGGAATTATTTTATATTTAATGGTATAACTTACATGGTCAAACTGCTGCTCGCTTCAAGCTCAATCTACCGTAAAGAATTGCTGTCTCGTCTAAAGATCCCTTTTACGACTTTTTCTCCAGAAGTCGATGAATCGCATCTGCCGGGCGAACCTTGGGAAACCATGGTATTAAGACTCTCCGAAGAAAAAGCCCTGTGTGCCGCAAAGTTATACCCTGATTCAGTTTGCATCGGATCCGATGCGGTGGCAGCATTAGATCATACGTTTTTTGGAAAACCCCTCACGCATGAAGTCGCCAAAGCACAACTCGCTATCATGAGTGATCAGGTTGTGACTTACTATACCGGCGTCTGTGTCGCGGCGCCTTTTTTACATTACGTAAAGTGTAAACTCGTGCCTACTAAAGTTAAATTTCGTCCCCTTTCAGCACAAATAATCGAAAATTATTTGCTCAAAGAAAAACCTTATTACAGTGCTGGGAGTTTTAAATCTGAGACTTTAGGCTCAGCGTTGATTGAGCATGTCGAGTCAGAAGATCCGACTGCAATTATTGGGCTACCGTTGATTTCATTGTGCGATATGTTGAGTGAAGTAGGAATAACTATCCTATAGTGAAGAAGAGAGGCGCCTTACGCAGCTTCTTAGCGAAAGGCACCCATTAACCCAGTAACAAAAACATTATGATGATCAGAATATTATACACATTCCAGCTGATTTATCATTTTTAACTTCTGTTAAGTTTTGTGTTTGTTTCCCTAGCTTACGCATTAGGAAAGAATTTAACATTTCCTTTTGTTTTGGATCTGTCAGGCTCGAGAAATTGAATAGTTTACAATTGAGTATTTCCTCTTTAGGAGCCAAGACTGACTGGAGGTAGCGATGAATTCCTATGTAACCGCTTTCTTCAGCGTTTTTCATTGCATCTTTTATCTGTAGGATAGAGATTGAATCCGTCAATCCATTAATTCTTAACCGTGGTGGGCTATATTCGTTTTTATTATTTGGAAATATCTTGTCAATAAACCCAAAATACTCCCCGTTATAAACTGTTTTTTCAGAGTGATCTATACAATTGATACAAGCGCTAAGATTGCCTAATTTAATCGACATAGCTAATATCGTAACATGATCTTCTGGACTGATATACTTTATATAACTTCCATTCTCTTTTCTTAATGCATAGAATGCATCCTCATCACCATGAGCTGCTGCAAGCATAAAAAGACTAGGTACTACATCTTTCTGATTTACAATAAGGGAAAGTTGTTCTTTAGATTGAGTATTTACATTTTCTAGGGCTTTCTTAAGCTTAGTTTCATTTTTTACGAGATTTCCCTCTACAAATAATTGAATTATATCCGGATCAACATCTTTAAAAAGGCCGTCCATAAACTCATTTTGCGTAAATTCTTTACCGTTAATACTCTTAAATATGAATAAGCCATTCATTTTTGTTTTCTTATTTGATTCGTTATCGTGCTGTTCACTCGTTGGGCCACGTTTTAACATAATTATATTCCTCAGTAATTTTAATGCTTAATAACCGAGAGATGATTGTACTTTGTTGTCTAACTAATATCAAGGGCACAGGGCACAGGATTTCAGCCGACAAGTGGTTAGTTTGAAATCAGCAAGTGGTATCGGCAGTCTGACAAAACGTGTAAATACGCTGAAAAACTGTAATAGGATGACCGACAGCGGGATGATGCATATACAATGGTGCCCGCATACTCTCCCAGCTTACCCTTTGCAAGCAAGCTGGGGAATAAACCTACCGCAAATTCTGCGGTTTCATACCCAACTCTGTAACTAATTGCTTAGAAACAGAAGCACCAAATCTTGTCGCTAAACGATCGAACAGATTATGGGTCGTCGTATAATCAATCACTTCATCAACGCCAATCACTTCACGTGCGACGAATCCTGAACTTCCCAAGCCATCGACGAGTCCAAGTGCTAAGGCTTTATCCCCTGTCCAGAATAATCCACTAAAGATCTCTTCTTCTTGGCCTTTGAGTCTACTGCCACGCCCTTCTTTCACCGCTTTGATGAAATGCCCATGCACATCGTCTAAGAGATTTTTTGCAAAAGCAATTTGCTCAGGATTTTGTTCAGAAAAAGGATCTAGAAACATTTTATTTTTACCGGCAGCAATCGATCGTTGCTCCACGCCTATTTTTTTAATGGTTTCCACAAAACCAAATCCGGGTAGTATCACCCCGATAGAGCCAACGATACTAGAAGGATTGGCATAAATTTCATCAGCTGCCGCTGCAACGAAATAAGCCCCTGAGGCACAAATATCCACTGCCACCGCATAGACTTTTTTCTCTGGTGTGATTTTCTTCAATCTTTTGATTTCATCGTAGATATAGGCACTCTGTACCGGTGTACCGCCAGGCGAGTTTATTCGCAAAATAATCCCTTTCACTTTGGGCTCTTGAAAAGCGCGACGCAGGCTAGTCGCTACATTATCAGCTTCTATTTCTTCGCCTTGCCCAATTGTCCCCTTCATATCTATTAGAGCAACATGTTCTTTTAGCACCGGTTTTGCTTTACCTTGAAAATAAATCAAGGCCAACAGTAAAATAAAGCTGAAAAAAATAAACTTAAAGAAAATTCCCCATCGTCTTGCGCGACGCTGTTCAATGACCGTGGCCATCAGCATTTTTTCAAGGATCTCTCGCTCGTTTTCCTGCATAGCAGTACCCCATTATAATTAGGTTAGATAAGTTAGATAATTCTCAAATTCAATTGGTAAAGGACATGATACACTAAGTTGAAAAGGTGAATAAGGCACTTGGATTTCCAATTTATGCGCATGTAAAAATAATCTAGGCCTATTTTGTGAATCGCCATATTTTAAGTCGCCTACAATAGGATGCCCCATAAAAGTGCAATGTACTCGAATTTGATGCGTACGACCAGTGAGTGGCATCGCTTCTAATAAAGTCGCCTCACGAAAAGACTTCAAGGTTTTAAAGTGAGTTTGCGAAATTTTTCCAGCGGAATCGACCTTTACGACACGTTCACCAGACTGCAGTACATATTTCAATAAAGGTGCGGCAACCACTCTACCGCCCTGCCACTTACCGTTCACCAGTGCCAAATAAGTTTTTTTTGATGGTCTTTGATTTTAAAGCCTCATGCAAATGCGTCAAGATTGATCGTCTTTTTGCAATCATGATACAACCTGAGGTTTCCCGATCTAGGCGATGTACTAACTCTAAAAATGGCGCTTCGGGCCTTATTTTTCGTAACGCTTCAATGAGTCCTAAAGAAACGCCACTGCCCCCATGTACTGCCATGCCTGAGGGTTTATTCAAAATAATAAGTTGATCGTCTTCATACAAAATGGAATTTAAAAGTAGGTTTTTTAACTTAATGCTTGGATTAAGGCTCTGGATTGGTTTTTCTGCTAAACGCACCGGTGGGATCCTGAGTACATCCCCCTCAGCTAATCGATAACTGACATCAATACGCTTTTTGTTGACTCGGACCTCCCCTTTCCTAATAATCCGGTATAGTCGACTTTTGGGTAAGCCCTTTAGGAAACACAATAGGAAATTATCTACCCGCTGCCCTGCCTGTATGGGAGAGATGATTATTTGACGGACCCGATTACTTGACTGATGACTGGCTAACATAGAATCGATTATAACCTGACAAGGTCAATTTGTAACCTAGTTGGGCTTTACAAAAACTGATAAAATAGAACCATAGCAAGGACTTGACAAGGTTGAAGCCATTCCCTTGTCCCGCGACACAATATTAGATAGTGTACAAACTAATATTTAAAGTAACCCCAAAAAATTGGCCTGACCAATTAAAAATTATGATAAAAACGACGGAATTTTATGACGACTAAAAGAATGTTAATTAATGCCACTCAAAAAGACGAATTACGTGTAGCCATTGTCTGTGGTAATGCTCTCTATGATATTGATTTTGAACGTGTTGGACGCATCCAAAAGAAAGCGAGTATCTACAAAGGGAGAGTGACCAGAGTCGAACCCAGCTTAGAAGCTGCATTTATTGATTACGGCGCCGATAGACACGGCTTTCTTCCACTCAAAGAAGTCGCAAGGGAATTCTATGCTAACCCTTCGGCCAGTGAAAATTATCGTCCCCACATTAGAGATATCTTAAGACCAGGACAAGAACTGCTGGTGCAAGTTGATAAAGAAGAACGCGGTACGAAAGGGGCAGCGCTGACTACTTTCATTGGGTTAGCAGGCAGCTATCTTGTACTGATGCCAAACAATCCCCGTGCAGGTGGGATCTCTCGCCGTATTGAAGGCGATGAGCGAAATGAATTAAAAGATGCACTGAATCAACTTCCTTTGCCCGAAGGAATGGGATTAATTGTACGTACTGCAGGCCTGGGTCGTAATTTTGAAGAATTAAAATGGGATCTGGATGTACTGTTGAGTCAATGGCACGCCATACAACAAGTCGCTACACGCCCTGCACCCTTTTTAATTCACCGAGAAAGTGATGTCATTATTCGTGCACTGCGAGATAATCTTAGACCGGATATTGCAGAAATTTTAATCGATACGCCTGAAGCCTATGAACATGCTAAAAAGCATTTACAAATTGTGCGGCCCGATTTTGCTGATCGCGTCAAACGATACAACGATTCTATCCCTTTATTTAACCGTTTCCAAATTGAAAACCAAATTGAATCTGCCTTCAGACGTGAAGTGGCTTTAGAGAATGGCGCTTCTATTGTCATTGATCAAACGGAAGCGCTCATGGCAATTGATATCAATTCTGCGCGCGCCACAGAAGGCAGCGATATTGAAGAAACTGCGCTACAAACCAATCTGGTTGCTGCCAAAGAAATCGCCAGACAACTACGACTTCGAGATATCGGTGGCTTAATCGTGATCGACTTTATTGACATGAATGTCCCACGTCACCAAAGAATGGTGGAAAACCATATACGGGAAGAATTAAAAGCAGATAGAGCACGAATACAATTAGGTAGAATCTCACGATTTGGGCTTTTTGAAATGTCTCGTCAAAGACTGCGTCCTTCTTTGGGCGATTCGAGTCAGCTCCCTTGCCCGCGCTGCGACGGTCACGGAACCATCAGAACCATTCACTCATTAGCTTTTGCTTTGTTACGCGTCATTGAAGATGAAGCGATGAAAGACAATACCAAGCAAGTGAATGTACAAGTTCCTGTCGATTTAGCGGCTTTTCTCTTGAATGAAAAACGAGAGAGTATTTTGACGCTTGAGCAACGGCATAGTATACGCATCATTGTGCTACCTAATCCTCATATGGTCACTCCCCAATATGATGTCACGCGCATTAAAGACGAAGAAGGCGTTGACACCGACGACGTGCCTAGTTTTAAACTCATTACCCAACCCAAACAGAAAACGTCGAATTTTTTACAAACACAACCTGAAAAAGTGGTTGAACCTGCAATCCAACAATATTCTGCTTCTACGCTTCCCGCACCTTTACATTCTGCTAGAGAACAAGGATTAATACGTCGTATTTGGTCAGCCGTTTTCGGCGCGACAGACGAAAAATCTCTTTCACAATCTAATGCAGTCGAAACCCAACAGGGAGAATCCCAAAGAACTTATCGTGAAAATGATCGCTCTCAAAGAAGACCTCGCGGTCGTGGAAAAGATCAACGTAGTGGTAACAAACGCTATCAACAACACCAGAGGCCAAGACGTCCTCATGGCGGTCATATCAGTGATCATACTAATGATCCGATGAGTGATCGTCCTCATGAGCACCGATCTGGCGATCACCGCCCTAGTGGGGATCACCGCCCTAGTGGCGATCACCGCCCTAGTGGCGATCATCGGCCTACTGGCGATCACCGGCCTAGTAGCGATCACCGAACTAGTAGCGACCAAAGGTCCAGTAACGACCATCGATCAGGTGATCGGACCCGCGCCCCTCGTGCTGCTGGTAGAGGAGAGCATACTACTCCACGGCAAGAATCACCTCCTGCCTCACAGGAAACGCGACGAGAGGTGATAACACCTGAAGTGAGCCATCCACCCGCTAAAGCTCAGAGTTTTCATAGCATGACGCCGCAAGAAATGGAAAAAGCGCAGGTCATCTGGACACAGGGGAATGCCGAGCAAACGGCTTCAAGACAAGTTCCTCATCTAAACCAAGTGAGAACAAAACGGGATCCAAACGCGCCTTCTTATAGACCGACTCCTATTGAGGACAAGCGAAGCGAAGAATGGATTAAAGTGGAAGAAACGCCTTCTGAATTGGCCAAACCTCAAAAGCATCTCACGCAAGTTGTCACAAAAAAGCCTGTTAAAGAAGAAACGAGAATGAGTGAGACAGAGTCTGAAAAACAAGAGTAAAAGCCACACCTTTGGACGAGTCAGTTTTCGTGTTGGCTCGTCTATAGTCAAAGCAATTGATTTTTAGGCAAGGCGCCAAGGGTCGAGCAACCGGAGTGTATACAAAATACATGAGGATTGCGAGATCCCGCAGGCAACGCAGCCTAAAAATCAAGTGCTTTGACTATATAAATCATTATTTAAATGGTTTATTCAATTTACCTTGGGCCTTTTGCGCAAATTCTGAAATAAGCCTTTTTTGCTGCTTCTCTAATTTTTCACAAGATAGTGCGAGGAGTTTCTTTTCTTCCCAAAGCAAGATTTGTAACTTATTTGGTTGGTTTTTATCCTCAACAAATTTCCCCTCTACAAAAAGTGCATCTTGCGCCTTATCCAATATCGCCAGTGGCTCTCTTAACGCTTCTTTAAAATGTTGCGGGAGTTTTGCTAACCGTGCGGTAACCGATTTAGACAATTTTTGTATTTCTTCTTGATACGCTTCTTCATCCGTATTTTTACGAAACAAGAAAGATGCAAGAGCGCCTTTTAATTTTTGCACTACAAAAAAGCCAAGTTTCACTACACCCAAAGGGATATCCACTAAAAGGATACCTACCAACATTGCCATTAAAGTAACAGCCACTCGCAAATATGATAGATCTTTTTTTCTTCGATAAAGTGTCAAGTGAAGATCGCCAGGATGCAGCGTACAGTATGGTATCCCAAGATTTAATAAGCGCATCCCAAAACTGGTTAACATGACATTCTGCTTAAATTTATCTATACAAAACCAAAATAAATTTTTAAAAACGACCTCTTTTTTGATGTGTGATAGAATAAGCGCTCTTGTTTCTGAAGAAGCTGCGAAGGCCAAAGCCTCATCAGTATAGAAAGAATCCATCCCTTTCCCGGCATATTTTAAAATTAATTTGACACAATTAAAATTTCCCTTCGCGCTTGCTGCCATCAGGGCATGTCCAAAGTAATTATTGATAAGTTTATCACCATAAATTTCATTTCGATGCTGTAGGAGCATTTTAAGTACGCCTACATGGCCGTTATAGACTGCCATCTCAGCTGCACACCCTATAAACGATTCATGATCTTTATCTGCTGCATGATCCTTATTATGGAAGTACAGTGGATTTGATAACAGAGCCTTGATAATATGTTCTTGCCCAGCATACGCGGCGTGTTCTAATACCAGATGTTTGTAAGTTGAAAAAGCAGGATCCTTTCCTATTTTTTCTAATAGTTCGTTCAGTACCGCTAGATTTCCATGTTTTGCTGCTAAAGAACATGCCATTATTTTACGCTCAAACAAAATTTCTTCTTTATACAATGATTCAAAATGACCATTTGCCGCTGCCACAATATAAAATTCAAACGGAACATTATAAAATCCATCTGAAATATAAGCTTTTTTAATTTCCGTTGTATCACCCAAAATTGCAGAAAAAACTAATTTTCTTAACATTTTCTCCTCATAGGTTATGAGTTTATTTTTTTTGTTTTTTGCGTTGTATTGTTTTATCCCTTCATTGATATAGTTAAAATATTTTTCAACTTCTTCTCGAAACAATTTTTTAGGGGTATCTTTAAAAGCCTCTGCTTCAATTTTAGGCAAATAGGGGAAATAACGATAAATTATTGCTTGCCACAAAAAAAGGCTTATCAATCGCATTGTTAAATTGTTTATTCACAAGGCGATTTTCTAGTATTTCTTCTAGGGGGAGATCAGAGAGAATTTTGGCTAGCAAATCGTTTGGAAGGCTCTCTATGGGCTCTATACCTGTCAACATTAGATAATTCCTCAATAAAATTAAATTGAGAGAATCATAACAGAGCTGTATGTAGTTTTCAAACTAATTTATAATTATGCTATTCGGCTGACTTCTAAGATAAAGCCTCTAGCATCAATTGAAGGTAAATAAATGTCTCTTCCTCGAATTTTCTTCATTTTTAAAGGTAAATAAATGTCTCTTCCTCGAATTTTCTTCATTTTTACTGGAGATATTAATAATTTCATCCAAGTTATTAATTTCCTCAATGTCAATATCATCAAAATTAAGGCTTTTTTCTACTAACAAAAAGTCTTCTACATCATAAGATTTGTCGATCCTGGCAATATCATATAAACAGGATAAAGGCTTAGCACGTTCGGACTTACATATTTTCATTATCTCTTGTTCATTTTGTATAAAAAATCTCAGGACATCAACATGACCGTGTCTGGCTGCTACAAGAAATGCAGGATGAATACTTTGTTCATAAGATCTGTTACAATTTTTTATAGCAGGCATCAACATTTTTACCATTCCTTTGATACACACGGTTTCTAACATCAAATAGTTAATATCTTCAAAAAAAACTCTTGCATTTTCTTTGCCATTCTCTAAAGCAATATTAAATAAATTTCTTTTCAAGTTTAAACTCAGTTGTAATTCCATAATTTCATGAAATTTTCCGGTGAAGACGAGATGCAGCAGTTCAATTACTTCAAATTTCTTAATCTTTTCAAATCGCTTATCTTGGCTGTATTGGT
>Ga0207052_10212_pt2 | contig 15828 bp, 4 predicted proteins | sample Alteio_BWMinCont_62_FD_153294 | JGI IMG/M metagenome (GOLD analysis project Ga0207052, IMG submission 153294) | Enriched cells from forest soil in Barre Woods Harvard Forest LTER site, Petersham, Massachusetts, United States -... | ecosystem: Environmental > Terrestrial > Soil > Temperate forest >...
GAAGGCTGCGTTGTTAAACTGTTAAAAGTATCGCCATTAACAAAACCGCTGTAGCTGGCGGTTAAAGTTGGGATAGCCCCGCCATAAGTTGAAATCTGGTTGTCTGCAGTAATCGTCAACGGCGCTTGCCCGATGTTCAAATTCCCTGCCACATAAGTGATAGCATAGTTTGCATCCGCAGCGCCGCTTGCTGTTATAGCATAATTTCCTGCCGGGGATGATGATGTTCCGGCGCTGGTTACCGAAGGCTGCGTTGTTAAATTGTTGAAGGTATCGCCATTGACAAAACCGCTGTAACTGGCTGTTAAAGTTGGGATAGTCCCGCCGTAAACTGAGACCTGGTTATCTGCCGTAATGGTCAACGGCGCTTGCCCGATGTTCAAATTCCCTGCCACATAAGTGATAGCATAGTTTGCATCCGCAGCGCCGCTTGCTGTAATAGCATAATTTCCTGCCGGGGATGATGATGTTCCCGCACTGGTCACGGAAGGCTGCGTTGTTAAATTGTTGAAGGTATCGCCATTAACAAAACCGCTGTAGCTGGCTGTTAAGGTTGGGATAGGGCCGCCGTAAGTGGCAACCTGGTTATCTGCTGTAATGGTCAACGGCGCCTGCCCGATGTTCAAATTCCCTGCCACATAAGTGATGTTATAATTTGCATCCACTGCCCCGCTTGCTGTGATCGCATAATTTCCTGCCGGGGATGATGATGTTCCGGCTGAAGTCACCGAAGGCTGCGTTGTTAAACTGTTAAAAGTATCGCCATTAACAAAACCGCTGTAGCTGGCGGTTAAAGTTGGGATAGCCCCGCCATAAGTTGAAATCTGGTTGTCTGCAGTAATGGTCAATGGCGCCTGGTTTACTGTTAAAGGCTGCACCACATTAGTTGCCGCCAAATGTGTTGCATCGCCTGCCTGCGAGGCGGTAATATTAGCAGTACCCACGCTAACTATATGAATGTTGCCATTTACAATAGTTGCTACCGAGGTATTATCGCTGCTGTATGTTATGGGTACGCCATTATTATCGCTTGTTGCTCCCGGCGAAAAATCAGGAGTGCCATAAGTTACAGGGGTAAGCGCATTAAAGGTAATATTAGTTGGTGTTAAAGCCCGGGTAACTGTTATTGTATATGCACCGGTATGTGTGCCGTCCTGGGCGGTTACAGCAACGGTAATAGTATTTGATCCAACATTCAAAGGCACATTAAACGCCGACCCCGAGGTTGCGGCGGTGCCGTTTACCGTTAGCGTAGCCCCGGTGAAAGTTAGGGTTGGCGTTACATTAATAGAGGTTATACCGTTAGCAACAGAGGCCGTATAGCTGTTAGTAGCCGAAGCAAAGTTGGGGCTAAGCGTACCCTGGTTTATGGTCAGCGTTTTCAGCGTAGCAACTATTGAAGGTGTATAGCCAACGGTTAATTTATAAGTGGTGGATGTAGGCGAGGCTGCCGCATTGGTTACCACTGTGTTTATGATATTTGAACCTGAAGTTAAGGTAATGGCCTGTGCCGTACCTGATGTTACGGTTGTGCCGTTCACAGTTATGGTTGCTGCTGCATCAGCAGCGGTTGGTGTAATAGTAAAGGCCGGGGTAGTTGATGTAGCGGTATAAGTAATTTTACTTGCCTGGAATGATGGGCTTAGTGTGCCTGAGTTGATGGCCAGGCCCGACAGCGTTGAACTTGGCGTATAAGTAACAGTCAGTTTGTAGGTGGTTGTACCTCCGGCAGCAGCCGTTACTACAGTATTGATAACATTAGCCCCTGATACGAGTGTTACCGGGAATGCTGTGCCTGACGTAGCCACGGTGCCATTAATTTTTAGTGTAGCGGTACCATCGGTAGTGGTTGGTGTTAATGAAAACGATTTAGAACCCACTGATGCAGTATAGGTAAATGTTGTTGATCTGAACGACGGGCTTAACGAACCTGAACTGATGGTCAGTCTTGATAATGACGAAATAGCAGATGGAGTATAAGTAACTGTTATGGTATAAGTTTGAGAAACCGTAGCATCCGAGGAGGTTACTACAGTAGTTATGGTATTTGAGCCGACCGATAACCCAACGCTTGATGGCGAACCTGATGTTGCTGTTGCCCCGTTTACGGTTATTATAGCAGTGGGATCGGGGCTGGTTGGGGTTACATTAATCGATGGAACGGCCACACCTGCAGTGTACGATGTGGTAGTTGTAGCAAATACCGGGCTTAAAGTGCCCGAACTGATGGCCAGGTTGGAGAGGCCTTCGGTGCGCGTAACGGTTAGGGTATACGCTTGGGTGGTTGAGCCGTCGCCGGCAGTTACCACAATATTAATGGTGTTACTGCCAAGTGTTAGGGGGATACTTGCTGAAGGCAAACCTGAAGTTACAGTTGTACCGTTCACGGTTACGGTAGCTGTCAGATCTGCTGTTGTAGGCGTTACCGTGATAGATGGTGTAATAACCGAAGCCGTATAAGCAAATGTTCCTGCTGTTACTACCGGGCTTACCGTCCCTGAACTAAGTGTGATGTTTGAAAGCGCCGCATTAGCCGAAATTGTTTTGATATTAACAGTTGCTGCAACGTTTGCGCCGGCAGCATTATAGGCTGTTATTGTATAGTTTGTTGCAGGGTTGCCTGCTGTCGGCGTGCCGCTGATGACACCTGTGTTATTATTGAAGCTCAAACCGGCTGGTAATGCAGGTGAAATAAAATAACCGCCAAGGGGTTTAACGATGTAAACTTTAGCGCCCCCGTTATCGGATGCATACACATTCCCTGCGCCATCAGTTGCTACTCCAAAAATGGCCGTTAGTCCTGTAGCAAGTGTGCTTTGTACGCCTGTATTCGAAACTTCAACTAATGTGTTATCGCCATTGGCAATAAATATATTTCCGGATCCATCAACAGCAACGCTTGTCGGGGCAGTTATGCCTGTCCCAACTTTTGCCAGTGTAGTGCCAACTACCGGGGTAGCAGTTCCGGCCGGCAGTAAATATATAGCGTTATTGCCATTGTCGGCTATATAAAGGTCCCCGGCTGCATCCAGCGCCACATCATATGGGGAACTGAACCCGGTTGCCACTACGGTTTTTACACCCCCCGGGGTTATCTTTACTACATCAGTATTGCCAAGCTCACTTACATAAACATTACCGGCAGCGTCAACAGCAACTCCTGACGGTATATTTAACCCCGTACCTATAGATGACATTACATTGCCGGGTGTTACTTTTTTAATAACTGTTTGATCTATGTCAGCCAAATAAACATTTCCTGATACATCAGTAGTAATATTAAATGGTTCCTCAAACCCGGAACCGTAGGTAGTTGGGGTGCCGGTGGGTACACGTTCCAGCACCGCTGAACTTGCACTTAATAGGTTTACTAAATATAAGTTGCCGGATAGGTCTGTAGTTATGCCGGTAGGCGTTGAAATGGCCGGCGTGGTAGCTGTTGCTACAGATGAAACATAAGTAGCCCTGGCGGCATACGCCGTTGTCGCTATGCTGCTGCTTGTTGGTGTTACCGGTGTAATGGCTGTGCCTGTTGGATAAACATAAGGGCCTGTATAAGCTAATGTGGGCAGCGGCGGCAGGGTGAGGGTGAGGGTATATGTTTGCGTCGTAAAATTATCGGAGCCGGTTACAACTATGGTAACCATATTTGTGCCGACATTCATCGGGATACTTGCCGATGCCGTGCCTGATGTTACTGTCGTGCCGTTAACTGTTACTGTAGCAGAAGGGTCGCTGGTTGTTGGTGTAATGGTTATGGATGCAAATATAATGGTTGCCGAATAGCTATTTACCGTTCCCGAAAAAACAGGGCTAAGCGTACCCGAACTGATGGCAAGGTTTGAAAGGTTTACATTAATAGTTTGGATACTTACAGTTGTTGAAGCATTGGTATTGCTCGGGCCGTTAATAGCTGTAACTGTATAAATGGTTGCGGGGCTGCCGGTTGTTGGCGTACCGCTTATAATACCTGTATTGTTATCTAAAGCTAAACCGGCAGGCAATGCAGGGCTTATGTTATAGCCGCCCGTTTGTTTAACCTCGTAAACTTCAATATTGTTGTTGCTTACATTATCCGTATAATATACGTTGCCTAAAGCATCCAGGGCTACGCCCGAAGGATCCGAGAGCGCTGTGCCGTTGTTTATGGTGGTTATATTGCCTGTGCCGGCGTCAACTCTTTTTATTGCCAAATTGCCGGGATCGCTTACAAATACATCCCCGGCATTATCCACCGCCACAAAATTGGGGTTAACAAAACCCGATCCAACCGTTATCATATTGGCTGCGGCAACAGGGTAGGAAGTGATGGTGGATGGTACCTTTAGTATAGTGGTCATACCTACATCCGCTATATAAATATTTCCAGAGCCGTCAACCGCCACGCCAAACGGGGAATTTAAACCAGAGGTAGCAACATTGGCAATGGTTGTTGTAGCGGTTATTTTATTGTTTACTACGGTGTATTTTTTCAGGTCGCGGCCCGACGATCCGTTATTTTCTATCACATATATATTCCCAGTGGCGTCAACTGCTACGCCGATAGGGCTTTTCAAGCCGCTTTCCATTACCGAATCAGTACTGGTCGCGCCCGGGTTAACAATTTTATATAATTTGCCCCCCGCCTCATCTGTAACATAGGTATTTCCTGATCCGTCAACAGCAACATCTGCCACTAAGGCAAAACCGCTGCCAATAGTTGTAACCGCACCGCCGCCGGCCGGTATTTTCACCACAGTGCGGCCAATACTGGTGTAAACATTACCGGCTTTATCCGTAGTAACACCCCCGGTATTATTTGTAGCAGTGGTATACAGGGACGATTGTGCGCCATACCCAAATGAGGATACATTGCTGCTGGTTGGTGCAAGCGATGTAATTGCGGTACCCGTAGGATAAACGTTGGGCCCGCTATAGCTTATAGTAGGTGTAACCAGGTTGGTTTGTATGCTAACTGTAGCCGTGGTTTTATCGCCACCGCCGTTATATCCGGTAACGGTATAATTTGCTGCGGCGCTGGCAACAGCAGGCGTGCCGCTTATTACACCTGTGCTGCTGTTAATAGTTAAACCAGCAGGCAGTGCCGGCACAATATAATAACCGCCAATTTGATTAACTTCCAGTACATCGCTGCCATTGGTATTGGCAATGTAAATATTACCTGATACATCTACGGCTATCCCACCCGGATTTCCCAATCCGCTGGCGATAGTGGCCATACTGCCCGTAGGGTCAATTCTTGTTACCGTGTTAAGGCTAAGATCGGCAACATACACGCTGCCTGTATTGTCAACGACCACACCGGAAGGGAAAGAAAAGCCTGAGCCTACAGCTACCAGGCTACCCGATGATACCGGGTAGGTGGTGATGCTTGCAGGTATCTCTTGTATAGAGCCGAGTTGTGAGTCTGAAATATATAAATTGCCTGCGGCATCCATTGTAACGCCATTGGGGCTGCTTAAAGCATTGGTTATTACAATTTGTGCGCCCACGACGCCGCCCACAACGGGATATTTTACAAGGTCGGCATTATTGGCCTCGGTTACATAAATACTGCCTGCCGCATCCACAAACAAGCCTTCCGGTGCATTTAGCCCACTGATGAGCGTGGTTGCAACACTGCCGGCCTGCACCGGACCGGTTAATTCGCTTACCGTACCGGTGCCCAGGTCTGAAACATAAACATTTCCTAAGGCGTCCACAGCAACCCCGCTTATATAGCTAAAACCTGTGCTTATGTTAACAGATGCCCCTCCGCCTGCGGGCACCATATCCAAACTGCCCTGGCTGCCAACATATACAACACCGGCGGCAGTAATAGCCACTGCGCCCGGGAATCCTGCCGAAGTAAACACAGTGCTTGGCGCAGCCGAATAGCTGATGCCCGAAACATTGCTGCTGGTTGGTGTAAGCGCCGTAATGGCTGTGCCTACCGAATAAACATTCGGGCCTGTATAGCTAAGCGTTGGCAAAGGCAGCCTGTTTATTACGATATTATAAGTATTTGTTGTCGTGCCATCAGGCGATGTTACAATTACAGGGATAGTATTTGTGCCAGGTGCTAATGGCTGGCCGAGTGATGCGGTACCTGTTGCCACTGCTGTGCCATTAACCGTTACCGTGGCAAAAGCATCGCTTGTTGTTGGCGTTACCGTTACCGAGGTGGTAGCATTGCTTACCATTGCTGTATAGCTGTTTGTTGCCGCTGCAAAAACAGGGCTAAGCGTACCCGTGCTGATAACAAGATTTGACAGGTTTGCGTTGCTGGATGTTACTTTAATATTAACCGTTGTTGAAGCGCTTGCGCCGGTACTGCTGTTATCAGCGGCAACAGTGTAATTTGTTGCGGGACTGCTTGCCGCAGGTGTGCCGCTGACAACGCCGGTGGTATTGTTAAAGGTTAAGCCGCCGGGCAAGGCAGGGGATATATAAAAGCCGCCGTTTAAAGTAACCTTAGTAACTGTTTCGCCATTGGTATCGGTATAATATACGTTGCCTGATGCATCAACTGCTGCTGCGTAAAGATCGCTTACAGTGCCGCTAAGCGTGGTTATTGCGCCGCTCACGTCCACTCTTTGCAGGCCCTGGTTGCTGTAGTTGGCCACAAATACATTTCCGCCGTTATCCACCGCTACGCCATAAGGCGTATTAAAGCCCGAACCAATGGATATCATACTTGAAAGCGCCACCGGGAACTGAGTAGTGCTTGCGGGTATCTCTTTTATCGATGTTTGACCGGCATCGGCAATATATATATTCCCGGTATTATCCACCGCTATGCCGAAAGGCTGGCTAAAACCCGTACCTATTATGGTTGTTGACGTAACCACACCGCCCGCTACCGTATATTTGTATATTTGATGATTGCCGTTGATCTCGGTGGCATATATATTGCCGGCGGCATCAACAGCTACGGCGCCGGCGTTTGCTAAACCGCCAATAATGCTTGTCTGAACGCTGCTGGGCTGTCCGGGGTTAGTCATTTCGGTTATCGTTCCGGTATTACTATCGGCCAGGTAAAGGTTTCCTGATTTATCAAATGCCAAACCATTTATAGAATATAAACCCGGGGTGGCTATACTAATAGCTGAGCCGCCGCCGGCAGGGATCATTTCCAACGATCCAACACTGCTTACAAATACATTATTTGAGGCATCCAGCGCTATCGCGTTTACAAAAAAATTACCTGCCGTGTAAAAAACAGATGACGTGCCGTATGATGGCGCTGAAACACTATTGCTGGCCGGTGTGAGCGGCGATATAGGTATCCCGGCCGCATAAACATTAGGGCCGCTGTAACTTACCGTAGGGCCTGCAAGGTCATTAAGCGATATGGTATAGGTGCTGCTGCTGGCATCTGCCGATGTTACAATAATTGGCAGCGTATTGATTGAGCCAATATTTAACCCATTTATGGTAAATGGTGTACCAGGTGTAATGGTTACCCCGTTATAAGTAACCGTTGTTGCCGGGTTACTTGGGGTTAACGTTACATTTATTGATGAAAGGTGCACCACCTGGGCTGAATAGCTATTTGTGTTTTCCGAAAAAACAGGGCTAAGCGTGCCTGAACTTAACGCCAGGGCGGTAAGGCGGTTGTCATCAACTTTTATGTTTACTGTAGCAGGGGTACTTGTATTACTCGTGCTGTTGTAAGCTGTAACCGTATAGTTGGTTGCCGGGGTTGGCGATGTTGGCGTGCCGCTGATAATGCCTGTATTAATATCCAAGCTTAAACCAGCCGGAAGGGCAGGGCTTACATAATAACCGCCATTTTTTTTGACATCAAAAATTCTACCCTGGTTGGTATAATAAACAACATCATGTACAAGGTCGACAGCGCAGCCTGAAAATGAACCGGCTATTGCCGCGCCGCTTATGGTTGTGGTGTTGCCGCTGGGGTCTATCTTTAATATTGCCGGGCTCGCATTGTTGAAATTACAAACAAAAACATTGCCCGTGTTATCAACTGCTACATTTATAGGCTGAAAAACACCTGCCCCCAGTGTTGGCAGGCTAAATGCTGATATGGGATAACTGGCATTGCTTGCCGGGATCTCCAGTACATTGGATTGCGTTGTGCCTACAATATATACATTCCCGTTGTTGTCTACCGCTATGGATGCGGGTCCATTAAAATCATTGGCCATAACAACCTTTGTGCCCACAACACCCCCCGATACCGGGTACATTGACACCTGGTTGGTTGGATTGGTCTCTAAAGTATAAATAGTGCCCGAGGTGCCAACAGCCACGCCCACAAGATTAGTTAAGCCGGAAATTATGGTGGTTTGCACACTGCCTGGCTGCCCCGGGTTTGTTATTTCGGCTATTATCCCGCTATTGTTGTCAGCAATATACACATTTCCTGATGCGTCAGTAGCAACTCCCATAATACTGGTTAAACCCGTATTTATGGTTTCAGCCGCGCCGCCGCCGGCAGGTATTTTGTTTAGCCCGCCGCTGGCGTTTGTAAATAAATTGCCGCTGGGGTCAACCGCCATTGCGTTACCGTATAAACCGGCGTAGTATTGCGATTGGGCGCCAAAGCCTGATGCCGATACGTTGCTGCTTGCTGGCGTAAGTGAGGCAATAGGGGTGCCTGTACTATACACCTGCGGGCTGCTGTAGCTAACGGCTGGCGTTTGTGCCCGGCTTTGCAATTCCATGCAACACAGCAGGAAAAATATTAACAAGACAGATAATACAGTGCGGTATTGTTTTTTTGATTTATCATCATTAAAAATAACAGCAACGGACGAATGGTTTGGAAGTAAATGATTTTTCATTTATAAAGTTTTCAGGTTGTCAAGTTTTGTGCAGGGTGGGTAAATACTTGGTTTTGGTTTGCCCCGTACCCCCATATAAATTAACTGCGATGTTAAATTATATAGTTTTTATTTGTGGGATTTGAAAAGGTATTTGAACTGCACATCCCGGTATGCAAATGCGGGGATTTTTGTATGTGGGGGGTGGATGAGTGGTTGATTAAGTGAGTGGTTGATTAAGTTGGATTGGGTTGATTAGGTTAGAGTCAACCACTCACTTAATCAACCCAATCAACCATTCACTCAACCCACTACAACTGCCTGAAAAGTTGCATAAATGTATCCTTGTAATTGCGGCCCATGGGGATTTCTTCTTCGTTGATAAAGATGGCGTTTTCGTTGAACGAAGTGATATGGTCCATATTAACGGCGTAGGAGCGGTGTACCCTTATAAATTTATCGGTATTGAAAATCTCGATCACACTTTGCAGCGAATATTTAACAATGTACCTTTTAGTGATAGTTTGTATGAATGTATAATTGCCATCGGCCTTTAAATAGGTAATATCGGCACAGGCAATTTTATTATACTTATAATTTTGCTTGATGAAAATGGAATTGTTAAAGTGCAGTATGCCTTCCAGCTCCGCGGGCTCCTTTTTTTCGGCAAGTTTGTCCTTTGCCGGTTGATTGGCCTCCTGCTGCTGCGAAAAATTGAACATAGCCAGCTCAATTGCCTTGCGCAGGTCGTTTATCCTGAACGGCTTAATTAAGTAAGCTGATGGCATGGTGGCCCGGGCGCGCTCAAAAGTATTGCTGTCCGCGTAGGCGGTAACATAAATAAATGGTATATTTTTAAACTTCCGAAGCTGCAAAGCGGTCTCGATACCATCCCAGCTGCCTTTTATATTAATGTCAAGCAATACCAGGTCAATATCTTCATCTTTAACTACTTCAATAGCTTCCGGTCCGTTGTCAACAATGGCTGTCACTTCAAAGCCCTCATTTTGCAGGCTTTCCTGCAACTCCATGGCTACGATGCCCTCGTCTTCAACAATTAAAATATTTACCTTTTGATCCATTTTGTTTTTTTGAGAGCCGGGAAACAGAGCCAAGAATCAAGAACCAAGAGTCAAGATAGAAAATAAATGCCTCAATATTTTATCTTTCTAAACATCGGGGTACCGGTCCCCTTTTTTGTCTTGGTTCTTGACCTCCTGGCTCTTTTTGTCTTGATTCTTGACTCTTATTTTCTTGACTCTTTTTTTATTTCACGTACGGAATATCCAGCTCCAGTGTGGTGCCGCCAGTATTTGAAACCTGGCACATACCACCTACTTGTTTTATCAAGATTTTTATCATTTTAACACCAAACGACTCCGTAGGGTTGTTCCATACCGCCATTGGCATCCCAACCCCATTATCGTTTATCCTCAACCGGATAATGCCATGGCTATTGCTCACAGAAATTCCCATACGCGGGCGTTCATCCATATTTTTGTAGGCATGCTTGTAGATATTGGTTATCCATTCATTTATAATGAGCCCCAGCGGCATAGCAATATCCACATCGATACCATCCGTCGAAATGTCCATACTGATATCAATTTCATCCTCGTTTATACCAAAGCTTTCTAAAATATTATTCACCAATACAGGTAAAAACTCCTTCATATCAACTTTATTGGCGTTATCGCGCTGGTATAAACTATTATGAATGATGGACATGGCCTCGATGCGCTGCCTGCTTGAATTAAGGACATTGAGGGCTTCCTGATCGGTGACCCTGTTCGATTGCAAATTCAGCAGGCTCGATACTATCTGCAGGTTGTTTTTTACCCTGTGGTGCAGCTCCTTCATTAGGGTTTGCAGTTTTTCCGACTGATCATTTATCCGGAGGTTGCTCGTTGTTAACGCCTTGTTTTTGTCGCGGATTACCGTGTACAGGTAAACAAGGACAACAATAAACAGTATGAAAACCAGTATGCCGCCAAACAACCATTTCAATTGCCTGTTTTTTGCAATGGCAGCCTGGTTCAATAAGGCCAGGGCTTCATCTTTTTTTGCGGTTTCGTACTTTATCTGCAACTCGCTTATCTGTTTCACATTTACCCGTACTTGCAACGAGTCAACCAGCCAGCGGAATTTAGTAAGGTAAAAAAAGGCGTCTTTATAGTCTGACGATGATTTATAACACTGTGCAAGGTCATCATACAACTCCATTTTACGGTAAGGCTGTTTTAGCTGCATGGTGAGCAGCAAGGCTTTATTTAAATACAACACCCCCTGTTTTCTATCACCGCTGTAATAATAAGCCTGGCCAATGAAGCTGTAGCCATAGGTCAATGATCGTTTCTGATCATACTTAAGCGCGAGCGCTATCCCTTTTTGCCCATAATACTCGGCTTTTTTATAGTCTTTCACAAGAGTATAATGCTGGGCGATGTTGTCATAAAAAGGTATGCGGTCGCGCTCATATTTCGGGTTTGATTCTGCTATCTTCAAAGCTTCAAGCCGCAGGTTAAGGCTGCTGTCTTTATCAATAGGCAAATTAAAGTGCATGCTGTAGCCCCTTTTAAACATAGCTTTCATACCCAAAAGCCTGATAATTTCCAGCGTATCGTTATTTTGCCTGGCAATATCAAGCCCTTTTTGCGCAGCCACAAACGCCATGGGGTAATTGGTGTTTTCTTTTTGGAGTGTGCCGATAAGGGAATAAATTTCGGGCAAGGGTTTGTTTATCTTCCATTTTTGGGCTTCATTTAAACTCAATACCGCCAGTTGCATCGATTTATAGAAATCCGAAGTAAGCCACGCGTGTTGCGCATTATAATAATTAATATAAATGGTGCTTGCTTTATCGTGGTACCTGCTATTTTGTTTACGCAGTTCATTTATACAAAAAGTTAATGAATCGGCATTGCCCTTTGTCCGCTCGGCCCTTTTAATCAAAGCATCAAACTGCGTTTTATAATTACCCTGATCGCTGTTTCCCTGCCCGTAAATAAAATTACACAAGGCTATGGCCAGGATCAGCAAACCGGTAAATTTTATTTTAAACATGAGGGGTATACAGTAATTAATTGTAAATAACAGGTTTAGATAATTTACAAATAAAGGTTAAATAAATCAATGAAGATATTCAAACTCTAAAATAAATTAAATACATCTATTTTATGCGATGATGCACATTAATTTTTTTAATACAAAAAAAGATATGCGAACTGCAAATTTGTGTATGCAGATAGTATTTTTTTGTATGTGAGCAAAAAAGCCGGATGCAAATTACCGGGCGCGGCATATAAAACAAAAAGCTGCCCAATGGGCAGCTTTTTGTTTTTGTTATTGTAGAGACGCAATACTTGTGTCTCCCATCGTTAAGGCCTTTCAGCGTGATCTGCAACAGTGATTTGCATGCAGGAGACGCAAAATATTGCGTCCCTACAAAAAAATCAACCAATTACTGGTTCTGAAACTTCTTCGCGTTAACACGTCGTTCGTTTTCATTCAGGAATATTTTACGCATGCGGATGCTTTGAGGGGTAACCTCAATGTATTCATCAGCCTGTATATATTCCATCGATTCTTCGAGCGAGAATTTTATAGCAGGGGCAATACGCACGTTGGTATCGCTGCCTGATGCACGCATGTTGGTTAACTGCTTGCCTTTGGTAAGGTTAATAACCAAATCGTTATCGCGGATATGCTCGCCTAAAACCTGGCCTTCGTAAATATCCACTCCCGGATCGATATGGAAACGGCCGCGGTCTTGTAATTTATCAATAGCAAAAGCAGTAGTTTTACCTGTATCCATCGATACCAATACACCGTTTAAACGGCCAGGGATATTGCCTTTCCATGGTTCATATGATTTAAAACGGTGCGCCATAATAGCCTCGCCGCCTGTAGCAGTAAGTACGTTATTTCGCAAACCGATGATGCCACGTGCAGGAATTTCAAATTCAAGATGTTGTAAATCGCCTTTTGGCTCCATAACCAGCAGGTCGCCTTTACGTTGAGTTACCAGCTCGATTACCTTACCGGCAACTTCGCCCGGTACATCAACTATCAAAGTTTCAACAGGCTCACATTTTACGCCGTCAACTTCTTTAATAATAACCTGTGGCTGGCCTACCTGTAATTCATAACCTTCGCGGCGCATGGTTTCAATCAGCACCGATAAGTGAAGGATGCCACGGCCATATACTAAGTATGAGTCCGGCGACTCAGTTTCAACAACTTTAAGCGCCAGGTTCTTTTCCATTTCTTTATAAAGACGGTCGCGCAGGTGGCGTGAAGTCACAAACTTGCCTTCTTTGCCAAAAAACGGTGAAGTATTGATGGTGAACAGCATGTTCATGGTAGGCTCATCTATGTGGATAACCTCCAATTGTTCAGGCTTTTCAAAGTCAGCAATAGTATCGCCGATATCAAAACCTTCGATACCTACAACGGCACAAATATCACCCGAGCTTACTTCAGTAGCTTTTACTTTACCAAGGCCTTCAAAAGTATATAATTCTTTTATCCTTGATTTTTGGATGGTGCCATCGCGCTTTACAAGCGAAACCGGCATATTTTCCCTGATAGTACCACGGGCAACACGGCCAATGGCTATACGGCCAACGAATGACGAGTAATCAAGCGAGGTGATCTGCATTTGCAAAGTACCTTCGCTTATTGGAGCAGGAGGGATATTTTCAAGGATGGCATCCATCAGCGGGAAAATATCAGTAGTAGGTACTTTCCAGTCGGTGCTCATCCAGCCTTGTTTTGATGAACCGTAGATTACCGGGAAATCCAGTTGCTCTTCGGTAGCTTCAAGGTTAAAAAACAACTCGAATATCTGTTCGTAAACTTCTTCGGGGCGGCAGTTTTCTTTATCTACTTTATTTACAACCACAATAGGTTTTAAGCCTAAAGCCAAAGCCTTTTGGGTAACGAAACGTGTTTGGGGCATAGCGCCTTCAAATGCATCGCAAAGCAATAAAACACCGTCGGCCATTTTTAGAACACGCTCCACCTCGCCGCCGAAGTCGGCGTGACCAGGGGTATCTATAATGTTGATCTTAACGTCTTTATACCGTACCGAAACGTTTTTGGAAACGATGGTAATACCGCGTTCGCGTTCCAGGTCGTTATTATCCAGTATCAGTTCACCTGTTTGCTCATTATCCCTGAAAATTGAACAACTGTGTAATATCTTGTCAACCAATGTGGTTTTACCGTGGTCAACGTGTGCGATGATCGCTATGTTTCTTATTTTTTGCATTTAACTGCGCCTCTAAATTTGGCGCAAAGGTACGGTTATTTAGTGAATTTTTAAAGGATTAACAAATGATTGATTAAATAATGATGTAAGGGTAACAAAGGTGCGTTCTTTGCCTCACCTAAACGGTGTAGCCCTCATGAACACTGATGAGAAAAAAAATAAATAATAATGTGAATAATCCTTTCCGAAGGAGAGGGCTTTAAAAAGCACCCGGCTTAATTTTATTTTTTTAAATGTTACTCTTAAATTTCGAGTATCTCAGTAAAACCTAAACTTTTCAAATGAACTATAAATACATAATATCTATCCTGCTTGTTGTTGCCATTATTTTGGCTGTGATCTTTAAAGATAAAATTAAAGCCGGTTTATATGTAATATTTTCGTTACGATATACTTAACAAAATATCATGTATGTTAAAAAATTTGCTTTACAATATGTTTTTTCTATACCTTTAAAATTAGTACCCCTCTCCCTTTATTTTACAGTTTTAAACTATTATAATTAATGCTAAACCTCGTCACGTTTTTTTAATGGCCAGGGTTATTATAATTTACATACGGTCATAAAACTTTTTTTAAAATCGTGATTTTTTTATAAAACAATAACAAAAGTTACAGGTTGTAATTTTCTAACTATAAACCATTTATAAACCAATTTTATAAGCCATTGCTACTTCATCATAAAAGGTACTCCCAGCGGTAGCCTTCTTATATTTAAAGCATTTTAGTAAAGCCTGATAAGCCATAAATATTTTTTTTAAAATATAGCCATATGAAAAAAACCTACCCAAACCCATCCGAAACCTTGCCTTCAACACAATTAAAACTAACTAACAAAGGCAGCGCAAGCATGCTATTTGCAACAATATTGTTGACAATAGCTATGGTACCTTTTAAATTATTTGCGCAGGTGCCAACTATTAGTTATGCCAGCCCTAAAACCTATACTTACCGGGCTGGCATAGCCAGGTGACGCCACGCCGCTGCTTGTTGGCGATAGTGGTGTAATGGCCACGGCCACGTTATAAGTTTGCGGGCCGCTGTAACTTATAGTTGGCACCGGGATGCCATTCACCGTGATATTTAAGGTTGCCGAACCGCCGCCACTTGAGTTATAAGCTGTAACTGTATAATTTGTTGTAGACCTGCCTGCTGTCGGTGTGCCGCTGATGACACCCGTGCTGGCCGACATGCTTAAACCCGGGGGCAGTACCGGAGTAACATAATAACCGCCAACCCGCTTTATTTCTTTTATCATTTTGTGGCCTGAGTCGCCAACATATACATTGCCGGAGGCATCAACAGCAACCCCTCTGGGTAAACTAAAACCGGAACTTAGAGTGGCCGTTGCACCGCCTGCTATAATCTGGTACAACGCGTTGCTGCTTGATTCGGTAAAGTACAGATCGCCATATGCATTAACGGCTACGTACCAGATGCCACCTGAGCCCGAAGCAAGGTAAAGTGGCGCACCGCCGCCCACCGGCAACTCCTGTAAACTGCCGCCGCCTACATATAAGTTGCCTGCTGGATCTACGGCTATAGATGTTGGATCCTCAAGCCCCGAAGCTACAGTAGTAACCGTCCCGCTACCTGCAGCTATCTTTTTCACCGCTTCATTTTGCTGGTCGGCCACAAATATATTACCTGATGCATCGATGGCTACTCCGGTAGGAAAGTTAAAGCCTGAGCCTACACTCACTACAGGGCCTCCGCCAATGGGTATTTCTTTGATCGCATTATTGCCCCCGTCGGCAACATATACATTGCCCGAAGCATCTACTGCTA
>Ga0207052_10243_pt1 | contig 15600 bp, 14 predicted proteins | sample Alteio_BWMinCont_62_FD_153294 | JGI IMG/M metagenome (GOLD analysis project Ga0207052, IMG submission 153294) | Enriched cells from forest soil in Barre Woods Harvard Forest LTER site, Petersham, Massachusetts, United States -... | ecosystem: Environmental > Terrestrial > Soil > Temperate forest >...
GTCCAAATATAACCTGTTTCTCCAATTCTATTGGCTCGATCACGACATAACATGCGCAACTTTCCTTCCATGTCCAAAAATAAAGCCGGTTCGATCACTCCAAATTTACGAATAGATAGTTCAAGTGGACCAATTTTCTTCCAATGATGCCCATTGTCCTCAGAAATTTCAATCCAGCAAGCTGTAGCTTTAAATGGATCTTGAGGTGCACCAGCTTCAATGGAAGATGGGGAAATAAGTGCGCCAGAATGACCCATGATGGGTTTATTTTTTGTAGGACCTACAATACCAGCTGGCAGGATTTCCCCTTCAGACCATTGTACCCCCTGGTCATAAGATCTCTTTAAAAAGCTTACAACACGCCGCGGCTCTGGACCAATGCGATAGAAAAGCAGCAATTCACCCAAAAAATTTTTGCAGAGCACAGGCGTCCAACAAACTGATTTAGATGAATCAACGATTTCTTTTGGCATTGACCAATTATAGCCATCAAAAAGAGAAATCCATATTCCTACCTTTTCTGACATGTCTATGTTGCTTCTTCCAATACCTGGACCACCTTTCCATACAACACAGTATTTTCCATTTGACGTTTCAATAATACTTGAACTATGACAATCAAATTGCTCAATATCAGGTGAAAGAAATTCTTCTTTAACAAGCCAGCCCGCCTCCATTTTTGACATCTCCATCAATAGGAAAAAAAATAAGGGGGCAAAAAATAAAGTTCTCATTTTTTTGTCGCTAACCAACTCATGATTATATCCTATGGAAATTGATGACCCGACCATTTTGGGGATGGCACAAAAAGTCGCCTAACTTCTGCAATTTTCTTGTGTAAGGGATCGAACTCAACTTCATCTTTAATGAAAATCTGATGCCGCAGACTTTGAATACGTGGTCGCCACTCAAAGCTTAAAAGAGACTCCGGATGCAAGATTCGAACTTGCGACCAATGGATTAACAGTCTTACAACTTGCCACTCTCGACAACAGCCTATAACGTGTAACAGGTCTAAGCTTAAGGAATTAGAGAATTTCCTTCAACGTGGAAATCCGCGAGGTCCTGTGTAGTTTTATGGGCCACTGCAGCAAAAGTGCAGCGTTTGCACCCCTGCCGTCCTTAATGATTCCTTCCCCAGACTTAACTTACAGCCCCAGCTGAAGGCTGTTCTAATACAGGAGTACCCTCTTTTTCAGGATATTCAAAAAAATAAATTTTACGATTGGAAAAATCGATAAAAATGAGAGTGTCCTCAAAGAACTCCATGCCCAGAATTGCATCGATTGCCATAGGCGACTTAATACGGTTAAATGTGATCGGCCCAAACTCCTTGCCTCCAAGGTTAAAAACTGGCACATCTTGAATATCTTGAGGATCAAAAACCAGAAGACTTTTATTTTCTGGGTTTAGAATTGGATGCTGATCGATATTGTCTTGGGTAAAAATGATATGGCTATTGCACGAATCATCTAGGTCTCTATTGAGCAAGTTCCAAGTAGCTCCGCTATCCAACACACATCTCAAGATGCCAGTTCCTGTTTGAGCCTCAAATTCAATCAAACCGCGATCCAATAGAAGAGGGGTTTCACTAAAACAATCTACTGGGTACCCCCGTTTCTTTAACGTCTCCAAACTATCGCAAAGCGCAAAGGTAGAATTCTCATAATCCACAAGCAAGTTGAAACTCTGAAACAAACGCCATCCTACCCTTCCAAAATCACCTTCTGGTATTTTCCCCTCCTCTCCTAAACTTATATCGTGTTTAAACTCCGGACTCTCCTCGTCAGCCAACACAGGATAAAATGACATCGTTTCAGTATGAATTTTTTCCAGTTCATAGACATCAAATTCACGAACCTTTCCTCTTAATCCATAGCTAGAACTGCGTTTGATCAACTTTTTTGCAGTAAGCGCTCCTATAACGTCGGATGAAAGGGCAATGTGTCCTTCATATCCTAGGTCTACTTTTGCAACAACCGTCTGGTTTTCAATGTTCACTGTGAAATAAGGTATATTTCCAGATGAAAACCCATTAATTTTCATAGGCACGAAATAGGCATTCTTTTTGGTAAGAGGTCCCGAGCCTATAGCCCTATCTTCGGACGTATTTCTCAGCAAAAAATAAAGCGTGGCACACATGCCTAAAAAGAGAAAAATACTGAGCGCACACCATTTTCTACTTATTGTCGCTTTCATGGCCTCCACGAACATCCACTTTACCCGTACCATCATCTCTCTGTGTTACTTGTCCTTCAACATAATTTCCTTGGCCATCGTGAGCTTCTGCTTTTGCATAGCCTTCCCATTGAATTCCATTACCATCACCCCAACTTCCTGAAACCCCAACTTCACCACTAGCTCCTCCTCTTTCATTATCTCTATCCCTATGAGACCTAGCCAAAAGTATTTTCGGCAGATCTCCACGAAACTTGCCAGCAATAAGCATTCCGCTTTCTCGACGGTTTCCCGAAGAATTTAATGCCGATGAGGGAGGAACATAGACAAAATGGGCATAATTTGTACGGAGGATTTTGTATAGTTCATATGCATCATCCTCAGCAGCAACCTCCTGGACACAAATAGCATCAGCGTTCTCTGACAAGATTTTGTGAGCAAGGTCAGACACCTGAGTCTCTTTAAAAGATCCAGATTTAAGGCTAAAAACTGTACAGCCTCTCGCAGGGCTATTCCCCTCTCCTGCGGACCCACATAAATAGACGGGCTCATTAGAGGCACCTCTAACAAAACGGGCTCCGATATAACGCTGAAATGGATCGAGTTCTGGATTTTGGGCAATACCCAGAGAACAATCAATAAGGGTTTGGCGCAGCTCAGGGTTCTGGTCCACTTGCAACAGATAGGCTTGCAGCCCATCGGCAACTTGAGCAGCAGCCTCACTGGAAGGAACATCCAGTCTACTTAACGCATGTAATGCGTCCAGGTCTTGAGACAGCTGCGCAGATAATCGATTCCACGGCCTGAGGGTGTTTTCAAAAGTCTGCTCATGAGGAGGAGTGATCAAGATAGTAAAGGCTGTCTTACGAATATTCTCTACTGTATCGATGGCATACTTCTCTATTTCTCTGGAAGTAGCAAAAGAAGTTCTCGGTTCCTCTGTAACAGAGGCGTTTAAGGTTAGCTGAGAGATAAAAATGGCTGATCCTAAAATACGGGTAAGGCTAAATTGAGACCACATGTGAACCTCCTTAAGCTGAAGTTTTTTTGGGTCAGCCTATCATGGTCTCACAAAAACCAACAAATAAAAAATTTAACCGTATCCGTAAAGTGATAGCATCGCTTAATGGGTGAAAAACCAAAGGGGATATGTTGACATTACAGAAAAAGGACATTATCACTACGTGCGTGCAAGACGCTTATAAACCACATTCTCTCATAATTTTTGCAGCACCATGCTCGCTCTATTATCTAAACTGCCAAATGCTTCCACAACCTCAATATCTTCTAATATTCCCAATGAGTCGTTCAAGAGCATTTCATGTAGTTTTTCATCGACATTCCTTCTCAGCTCTAAATCTTCCGATTCTGGCACAGGAACTCTCTTTTCAATGGGAACAAAAATAATCAGATCCAGCTTTTGAATGGCATCCTCCATCATTTGAACCCACTCTTCAACGTCGATTACATCATCGGGGGAAAAGATCTCCACAATGGCCATCGCATAAGCCAGGCAATCTAAAGGGCATCGATCAAAGAAGGTGTTGTCCTGGCTTTCTTTAATGACTCTTATCGAGCACTTGAGTTGCGCTTCAAAATCTTCTAGGGTAGGAGGATATGAAAATTCATAGCCTTCTCCTTCAAGGAGGTAGTAAGGTTCGTTAACGGATGTATAATGGGGAAGCTTTTTTAACAAGGATGCAATCAGAGTCGATTTTCCCGAAAAATGGGCACCAGAAACTGCAACCCGCATATCGATAAGTTCCTTGTCTTAAGGTTTGCTTTTACCCGGATGCTTGGCAAGTGATTGATAAATGAGAAAGACTCCGGATGCAAGATTCGAACTTGCGACCAATGGATTAACAGTCCACTGCTCTACCGCTGAGCTAATCCGGAATAGAAGTCGAGATGATAGCTAAGAAAGTGAATTTAAATCAATTGGATCATTGATCCTCAGACAATTTTTCCAGTCTTCTCGAGGGAAAAATGGGTGGACTGCGCCGGTTGCTTTCTCAAAAGGCTGTGGCAGAGTGTATAAAACTAAATTTTAACTTTTTTCTTTTAAATGAGAGATGGATATGCTCTCGTCTAGGTGTACTTATGGATGAGATCTACGGCTTCATTGAAAATATCGTCTTTTCCGAAGAGGAACGGGGGTTTACCGTCGCGCGATTGAAGGAGCCGAGGAAAAAGGAGCTCACCTGCATCGTCGGCTACATGCCTTCGGTTCAGCCTGGGGAGACGATCCGCTGCAAGGGGGCCTGGAAGCACCATGCCCAGCATGGGACCCAATTCGAGGTCGCCTCCTTTGAGCTGGAGGCCCCGACCGACCTGATCGGGATCCAAAAATATCTTGAATCGGGGATGATCAAGGGGATCGGGCCTGTTTATGCGGAAAGGATCGTCAAACAATTCGGCCTGCAGACGCTCGATGTGATCGATCAATGCCCCGATCGCCTTCTCGATATTTCGGGGATCGGCGATAAGCGGATCGAGCGGATTAAGACCTGCTGGCACGACCAGCGCTCGATCCGCGATGTGATGATCTTTCTCCGGGGGCATGGCGTCAGCCCCTCGTTTGCCCAAAAGATCTATAAGACCTATGGGGAAAAAAGCATTCAGAAGGTGTCGAGCAATCCCTACCAGCTGGCTAAAGATATCCATGGGGTGGGGTTTAAAACGGCCGACTCGATTGCAAGCGGCATGGGGATTCCTCAGGATTCCCCTGCGCGGATCGATGCGGGGATCGAATATGTCCTGTGGGAGCTGAGCAACGAGGGGCATGTCTGCTATCCGCGTGGAGAGCTCGTCCCCGCAGTGCAGGAGATCTTGCAGGTCACTTTTGCGCAGATCGAGGAGAGGATTACAGAGCAGCTCAAATGTGGGAACATCGTGGAAGAAGAGGGGCTGATCTGGGTCAAGCCTCTCTACCTTGCTGAGATTGGGATTGCCCGCGAGCTGGCCCGGATCACCCAGGCTCCCTGCCGGATCCGCCCTGTCCATCTCGACAAGGCGCTGCAGTGGGTGGAGCAATTGCTCCGCATTGAACTGGCCCCTGAACAAAAGACGGCTGTTGCTCAAGGGGTCAAGGACAAGGTCCTGATCGTGACAGGAGGGCCTGGAACGGGAAAGAGTACGATCACCAAGGCGATCCTAGCGATCACGGAAAAAGTGGCTCCCAAGATCATCCTGGCGGCTCCGACGGGACGGGCTGCAAAGCGGATGAGTGAGATCACGCATAAAAAGGCCTTCACGATCCATGCCCTTCTCGAAATGGATTTTAAAGCGGGGGGCTTCAAACGGAACAGGCTAAATCCTCTGGCGTGCGATCTTCTGATCATCGATGAAGCGAGCATGATCGATACGCAGCTGATGAACCATCTTCTCAAGGCTGTTCCTAGCGATGCCCGTCTGATCTTGATCGGCGATATCGATCAGCTCCCCAGCGTCGGCCCTGGCAACGTGCTGAAGGATCTGATCCAATCGCAACGCTTACCTGTTTCAGAGCTCAAAAAGATCTTCCGGCAGGCTGCGGGGTCCCAGATCATCACCAATGCCCACAAAATCAATGAGGGGCAGTTTCCCGATATCAGCTACCACCCTCGGAGCGATTTTCGCTTTATCGAAGCTGAAACCCCTGACGATGTCCTCAAAACGATCCTCGATCTTGTGATGACCCAGCTTCCTAAAGCGCACCGGTTCCATCGGTTTGATGACATCCAAATTTTAGCTCCGATGAAAAAGGGGATTATCGGCATTGAAAACCTCAATGTGGTCCTCCAAAAAAACCTTAATCCCTCCCCCACTCCCCTCTTCCGCATGGGAAAGTGTCTGCACGTAGGCGATAAGGTGATGCAGATCCGCAATAACTATGAAAAAGAGGTGTACAACGGCGATGTCGGGAAAATTATCTCGATCGATCTGACCGACCAGAGCGTCAAGATCGCCTTCGATGGTAAAATCGTCGAGTACACGTTCTTGGAACTCGATGAGATCGTTTTAGCTTACGCGGTCTCGATCCACAAGTACCAAGGAAGTGAATGCCCTTGTGTGATCATCCCGGTCCACACAACCCATTTCAAAATGCTGTATAAAAACTTGCTCTATACGGGGATCACCCGAGGCAAAAAGCTCGTTGTCCTCGTCGGCACAACAAAAGCCCTTGCGATTGCGGTCAAAAATGTTGAGGTACAGCGCCGCTACACGGGCTTAAGACAAGCTGTCTGCAACTTCATCAATGCGACCTACGTTCCAGAGCCTCCTTTGCAGCCGACTCTGTTTCCATCTTAAAGAGCCACTTGCAAAATTCGAGCGCCCAGCAAAATCGCCCTTTTGAGGCGCTTCGCGCCCCCGCTTCCTCGCCTACCCTCTCGGGTATGGTCTCGTCAGCGGGGGACGGACAGCTTGCGCTGTCCTCGCAAAGCACCTCAAAATCATCGATTTTTCTGGGCGCTCGAATTTTGCAAGTGGCTCTGAAGAATCAGGAAAAAGGAGTCCCAGGGGTAGGGTCTACGAAGGAAGGGAGTTCTGGGCCGTTGGGGCCGTCGGCAGCGAGGACCATCCCCTGACTTTCGATCCCCATGAGGGTGGCAGGCTTTAAGTTGGCGACAACGGCGATCTTGCGGCCGATCAATGTGGAGATATCTTCGAGTTTCTCGCCGATCCCTGCGACAATTGTCCGCTGCTCTGTGCCGATATCGACTGTGAGCTTGAGAAGTTTTTTGCTCTTGGGAACTCTTTCTGCATGAAGGATTGTTGCGATGCGCAAATCGACTTTGCGGACATCGTCGATCCCGATCTGTTCTTTGAGGGGTTGGACCGGTTTTACGGGCGGTGCAGCTGGTTTGGCGGCTAACTTTTGAAGCTTGTCGATCTCTTGCTGGATCACGCTGTCTTCTACCCGGCTGAAGAGAACTTGAGGAGGAGCAAGGGGATGTCCCTCAGGAAGCTGAGAGTTGAGGACAAGGTCCCATTTTTGTTCATGAAGCGCGGTGGTGAAGCCGAGCATTTTCCAAATCCGGTCTGCCGCTTCAGGGATGATCGGAGATGAGATCAAGGCCATGCATTTGATGCACTCGAGGCAGCAAGCGATCGTTGTGACCATATCGTGGTGGGTCAGTGCGCTGCGGGCTGCGATCCAAGGCTTTTTCGCATCGAAGTAGACATTGCCTGCTTGGGCGAGTTCCATGATGATTTGGCTGGCGCGGCGCAGCTGGAAGCGGGAGTAGGCGAGATCGGCCTCTTGGACCAGATCTTTGACTTTCTTTAAAAACTCGAGATCGACCGGATGGGGATGGGTCAACCCTGGGATCTTCCCTTCACACTGGGTCTGGATGAAGACTAGGGTCCGGTTGACAAGGTTGCCATATTTTCCAAGGAGCTCGCTATTGCAACGCAATTGAAAATCTTTCCAGGAGAAATCAGAGTCTTGGTTTTCAGGGGCATTAGAGGCGATCGCATAACGGATCTGATCAGAGGTAAATTGCTTGAAAAATGCTTCCAGGTCGATAAACCAACCGTCCGACTTGCTGAACTGCCGCCCTTCGAGATTATAAAATTCATTGGCGGGAAGCTGATCGACAAGCTTATAGGGGATATTTTGTCCCATGACCATCGCGGGGAAGAAAATGGCGTGGAAAGGGATATTGTCTTTGCCGATAAATTGAACGAGCGTTGTCTGGGGGTCGCACCAATAATCCTTCCAGGCGTCGGGGTTGTGCTGCAGCTCTGCCCACTCCTGCGTCGCCGAGATGTAGCCGATCGGAGCATCGAACCAAACATAGAGGACTTTCCCTTCCGTTCCTGGAAGGGGCACGGGAACTCCCCATTGCATATCGCGGGTGATCGCGCGGGGCTTGAGGTCATCGATATAGGCTTTGGCGAAATTGACGACGTTGCCCTTCCACTCTTTTTTCCCAATCCACTCGGCTAGCTGCTTTTTAAAATGATCAAAGCGCAAAAACCAGTGTTTGGTCGGCTTGCGGACAAGGGGGGCTTGCGACATCTTCGAACGGGGGGTCAACAGATCGGTCGCCTCATAACTGGCTCCGCACCGTTGGCATTCATCCCCTCTAGCTTCTGTAAAGCCGCATTTGGGGCAGGTGCCGATCACATACCGATCGGCTAAAAATTTTCCGTCTTGTTCTGAAAAAAGCTGATCGGTCACCTTCTCTTCAATATGTCCATTATGAAGCAGATCGAGGAAAAACTGCTGGGTCGTCTTCACATGACCTGGCCATGTCGTACGGGAAAAGTGGTCGAAAGAGAAGTTGAGCTGATCGAATAGTTGCTTATTGATCGCGTGAAAAAGATCGACCTGCTCTTTGGGACTGCGGCCAGCCATCTCTGCGCTTAAGGTGATCGCGATCCCATATTCATCAGAACCGCAAATGTAAAGAACATGGTTCCCCTTGAGCCTTTCATAGCGGGCATAGCAATCCCCTGGCAAATAGGCCCCCGCGATATGTCCAAAATGGAGCGGGCCATTTGCATAGGGAAGAGCTGAAGTGATCAAGATCTTTTTCGACATCGGTCTTTATTCTTCGTTTGCGTCGGCTCTTTCCAATGCTTCCAAGTCACTGACATAATCAGGCTGGGGATTTTTACGGATCTCTTCCAATAACTTATCAAGATGGATCTCATGTCCCGATCTCACATAAAAGCGGCCGAGGGCAATCGCTTGATGCGCCAACTGAAAATTATTGCGGAACTGCTTGCGGAGCAATTCATTGGTCAACTGTTCTTTCTGGATTCTCTCTCTCATAGTTTCCTCCAATTGTATATCTTTTAAACTCGCCTTTGCAACTTTTTAGGGCCGGCACCAGTTCGTGCCCAAAGGCACTTCACCTGCTTTGCAATGCGAAGATCTGCTGGATCTTCTCCGTGTCTCCGCAGCCTCGTCTATTTGTCCTCGGACGTTCGGCCTACGGCCGAACTGTGAGATTATTTAAACCAGGAAGGGGTTTTTAACCCCTTCCTACTTTAAATAACTCACCCGAGAACAAATATCTCGAGGCCTTCGGCCCTAAAAAGTTGCAAAGGCGAGTTAAAGGCGCACGCGATGCTCTTCAGCAATCACGATGCTGCGCAAAATCGTATACGCATTCTCGAGATTATCATTGATGATATGATAATCGTAATAGCGCGCCATTTCCATTTCTTCTTCCGCCCAAGAAAGTCTCTTTTCGATCGTTTCAGGGTTCTCCGTTTGGCGCTTACATAAACGCTGTTTTAACTCTTCCAACGAGGGGGGGCTGAGAAAAACATATACCGCCGAAAACTCTTCTTTTTTTAGCTGCATGGCCCCTTGCGTATCGATCACGAGAAACACATGCTTGCCGGCATTCTGGCTTTTCATCACATATTCTCGGGAGGTGCCATACTGGTGTCCAAAGACCTCCGCACACTCCAAAAAATCCCCTTCAGCTTTTTTGGCCTCAAACTCCGCATCGGTTAAAAAGTAGTAATCTACCCCGGGAACCTCGCCGGGCCGGATCTGGCGGGTTGTGCAGGAGACGCTTTCTGCAACACAACCAAATTCATTGAGCAACATCCTGACCAGCGTCGTCTTGCCGGTGCCAGCAGGAGCGCTGATGATAAAAACTAAGCCGCGCGGCAAGTTGCCAAGGATCTTTGTAACCATATCATTCGATGTTTTGCACTTGTTCTCGGATCTTTTCTAGTTCACCCTTAATCTGGACAGCCGATAGAGAAACTTCTGTATCCAACGATTTGGAGGCCAGCGTATTGATCTCTCGGTTGATCTCTTGCACGAGAAAATCGAGTGTTCTCCCAATTGCCTTATCTGCGGTATCCAGATGGATCTGGAACTGCTGGAGATGGGAGTTTGCCCGGACGATCTCCTCAGTAACATCAACCTTCTCTGCAAGCAGGGCCACTTCTCTGAGGACCCTCTCCCCAACTTCTGGGGTCAAAGGAGCAATCTCCTGAAGACGCTCCTGGATCTTCTGTTGGTACCGACTGAGCAACTCCCCTTTTTTCCCTTCGACTGTCCCGAGTATTTTTTGAATCATGTTTAACCGATTCGCAATATCGGCGGCCAGAGCCTTTCCCTCTTGCTGCTTCATCTGCATCAAGCCGTGAACGGCGCCGAGTACAACCTCTTGTAGCGGCTCTCGGAAAAGAGCCTCATCCGTGTCCAGTTGGACTGGACTTGCCGCTTGCATCTGGTCGACAAGGAATTTCAGGTCGATCTCTTTCTTAGGGTCAAGTCCAAGCTGGAGAGCGATCTGATCCCAACCAGCCTTTATCGTCTGCAACTGTTTCAACGTGTCGGCATAAATCCGTCCACCCGCCCCCTCGTACTGCAAGGTGATCCGAACAGTCACCTGTCCCCGCTCTAAATGGGCCATCAGCCATTTGCGCACCTCGACTTCAAAACGGAGGAACTCTTTGGGAAGATAGATCGAGAGATCGAGCATTTTCCGATTCACAGAATGGATCTCGACCACAAGGCGGCCAAATGCCGTTTCCTTGCTGAATCGGCCATAAGCTGTCATGCTCTTGATCATTCAAAATATCCTATCGGTCGTATAGAGACTGTCGACAGTCTCTTGGGCGTAAGGTATATCCGATTATCCCGTGGAAAGTCAAGATTAAAGAGGCGGTTGCAACTCTCTGTCAAAGTAAAGGTTTACAGCGACAAATGGTATAACATTTTTTTAACCAACATTCTGCAAGTTACCTCGACTTTCAAGAGATTGGGTCAAAATGGCGTTTTTGCCATGCGCTGGAATTTTGCAAGCGGCTTTTTAAAGGTTCAAAAGTCATCCGATGGATCGGGCAAGGGCCGAATTGCTCGATGGCTAATAAATGCCCCTTAGTGCCGTATCCTTTATGCCTGTTAAAGCCATATTCTGGCCACTGTTTATGAAACTTATCCATCATCTGGTCTCGGGTCTCTTTGGCAATAATGGAGGCCGCTGCTATCGACTGGCTCCTTGCATCCCCTTTGACAATGGCTTCTCCAGGGATCTGGGTTTTGGGCATTCTGTTGCCATCGATCAGGAGATAGTCGGGACGTTGGGAAAGGGCATAGATCGCGATGAGCATCGCTTGAAAAGTGGCCTGGAGAATATTGACCTGATCGATGAGCAAGGGATCGACGACCCCGACGCCATAAACAATCCCAGGAGTCTCTAGGAGTTTCTGAAAAATGGCAAAGCGCTGAGAAGGGAGGAGCTTCTTGCTGTCATCGATCCCCTCGATGCGGATAGATTCAGGGAGGATGCACGCGGCTGCAACAACGGGGCCGGCAAGAGGACCTCTTCCCGCTTCATCAACTCCTGCTATGCAAGAGAAACCCTTGCTTCGAGCCCTCTTTTCGAAAAAAGTCATGGCTTCAAGCCGAGATTGCTCATCAAGGAAGGTATTTGACAAATGAACGCCTCTATTAAGATGCAAAAAGAAAAATAACAGGATGATAGGATGGTCAGGATGAAAGAATTTATTGCTTCTCTCTTCTTATCCTGACCATCCTATCATCCTGTTATTTTCTCTTCTTCGAATGAACTAGGGACTTAATTAATTAACTAGCTGGTTCAGCTTCAACCGGTTGCTCTTTTGAAGCTTCTTTGCCGCCGATATGTTCCTTGACTTTAGACGCACGTCCAGAAGTTCCTCGGAGGTAGTAGAGCTTGCTCTTACGCACTTTACCCGTCTTGATCACTTCGATTTTAGAAATTTTAGGGCTGTTGATCAAAAATACTCTTTCGATCCCTGCTCCGTAAGAAAAACGGTAGAGGGAAAAAGTCTCCGACACGCCGGCCCCTTTACGAGCGATCACTGTGCCGCTAAACATCTGAATACGTTCTTTTTCACCTTCGATGATCCGCATGTGAACGTTTACTGTATCACCGACACGAAACTGTGGGAGGCTTTTTTTCAGCTGCCCTGCTTCGATTTCTTGGATTACTTGACATTGTTTCATGATTATATTCCTTACACTACGATTTCAATAATTCTGGCCGGACTTTCTCTGTTTTTTCCAGCCCCTTTTCCCTTCGCCATCTTTCAATCTCAGCATGATTGCCACCTACAAGGACGTCTGGAACCTTCATTCCTTCAAATTCCTCAGGACGGGTATACAACGGCCCCTCAAAAATCCCATTTTGGAAGGAATCTCTTGCCGCGGCCTCCTCATGCCCTAAAACGCCCGGTACAAAACGGGTGACTGCATCCACGAGGACAATAGATGCCAGACAGCCGTTCGTGAGAACATAGTCGCCTATGCTGATCTCCTCATCAACTTCCTTTTCGATCACTCGCTGGTCCAACCCTTCATAATGCCCGCATACGAGGATGAGGTGGGGCTTGGACGCGAGCCGCTCGCAGGTGGCAGCATTGAGCGGTTTGCCTTGAGGAGACAAATAAACGACATACGCACCATCTGCCCGAACGCTTCTAATGGCCTGCACCATTGGTTTGGGCATCAGGACCATTCCTGGTCCCCCGCCATAAGGACGGTCATCAACTTTTCGATGTTTTCCCTCCGCGAAGTCGCGGACATCCGTCAAACGGATGTCGATCAATCCCTTCTCAATAGCCCGTTTGAGAATACTGACCTCAAAGGGTCCCTGAAAATATTCAGGAAACAAGGAAAGGATATCGATCAACATCTCTGTTCAAGTCCTTAAAGCTTACGCTTTAGGTTGCGCTTTCTTCGCTCGCGGCGCTTTTGGCTTTGCTGCAGCCTTTGGCTCTTCAGAAGCGATCTCTTCTTTTACCGGCTTAGCAGCCTTAGCAGGAGCCTTCTTAGCTGGAGCCTCTTTTACAGGGGCTGTGGCTTTTTTAGCTTTTTTAAGAGCGCGGCGTTTGGCTACGTTTTTAACGCGTTTCTCTTGTCGTTTCTGCTGAATCTCTTTCATGACATGGGGAGCGACTTTCATGATCAGAGCTTCGACACTAGGAGTAAGCTGTGCGCCTTGTCCGACCCAAAATTGGATCCGCTCTGCATGCACTTGGCAATTGTTTTCATTGCTAAAAGGATTGTACCAACCCACCATTTCTAAATATTTTCCATCGCGCGGGCAACGGATATCTGTAACGACTAAGCGGTAGGTTTGACGATTAGTTCTCCCTTGCTGTCGCAATCGAATTTTTAAAGCCATATGCAGACTACTCCTCTTGTGAGATATTTGATCTCAGTTTGTGTTAATTAATCTAACGAGCCGGTTGCAAAACTCCAGCGCCCAGCAAAATCGCCCTTTTGAGGCGCTTTGCGCCCCCGCTTTCTCGCCTACCCTTTCGGGTATGGTCTCGTCAGCGGGGTACGGACAGCCCTCGCTGTCCTCTCAAAGCACCTCAAAATCATCGATTTTTCTGAGTGCTGGAGTTTTGCAACTGGCTCTAACCCCAAGGCATTTTATCAAGTGAAGGAAATTTTCCACCCTTTTTCATCTGGTTTTTAAGGGCTGGCATTTCCTTACAAAATTGCTTGAGTTTTTTAAAACCTTTTACCATCCGGTTGACATCATCGATCGATGCACCGCTTCCTTTGGCAACTCGGCGGCGGCGGCTTGGTACAAGCTCAACTTTCTCTGTTCTCTCTTCAAGAGTCATCGAGGAGATCATCGCCTCAACTCGAGCCAACTCTTTTTCATCGATATCTAAGTCGCCCATGCCAGACATTCCAGGAAGCATTTTGAGCAAACTCTTAAACGACCCCATCTTTTTTAACATTCCCATCTGACGCAAATAGTCGTCATAGGTAAAGGAGGCTTTCATTAACTTTTTTTCGAGGGCCCGGCTCTCCTCTTCATCCATCGTCTCTTCAGCTTTGCGCACGAGATTGATGACATCTCCCATCCCGAGGATCCTATCCGCCATCGAATGGGGATTAAATACTTGCAGGTCGCCGATCTTTTCGCCAATCCCTTCGAACTTTAAGGGCTTACGGGTCACTTCTCGAATCGAGATGGCCGCGCCAGCTCGCGCACTACCATCGAGCATAGTCAATATTGTTCCGGTGATCTGGATCCGCTGGTCAAATTCAGAAGCGACCTTGACAGCATCCTGACCTGTAGCAGCGCTAGCCACGAAGAGGATTTCTTGAGGGGAGGTCGCCGCTTTGATCTGCTCTAGCTGCTCCATCAACTCCTCATCGATATGCAAACGCCCTGCGGTATCGACGATCAGAACTTCAAAACCTTCTTCCTTGGCCTTTTGAAGGGCTTCTTTAGCGACGCGAACAGGATTGCTCTCTCCTTCCATAGTAAAAACGGGAACTTGGATCTGCGCGCCCAATCTTTTGAGCTGCTCCACAGCTGCCGGTCTTTGCAGATCGCAGGCGGAGAGTAAAATCTTTCGGTTCGGAGATTTTTTCTGCAAAAACGCGGCAAGTTTTGCACACTGCGTTGTTTTGCCAGACCCTTGCAGACCACACAACAAGATCACTGCCAGATTGCCTGAAAGGGCTAAACCTGTTTCCTCACTCCCCATCAGAGCAACGAGCTCCTCATGGACCACTTTGATAAACTGTTGTCCCATGTCCTCAAGATGCCCCGTTTAGATCTCTATTTGCAATTTGACCGCCCCCTTCATGAGGAGGAGCTTTCCACCTTTCGCTCTTTTTTAAAGAGGAAGGCCGGGGGGGAGCCCGCCGAATACATTTGTGGGGAAGTCTCTTTTTTCGGATGTCAGATCGGTATCAGCCCAGACGTCCTCATTCCAAGGCCTGAAACGGAGATCCTTGTTGAAAAAATATGTCTGGCCATTAAAGAGATCCCCCTTTCTGGCAGCCGGGCCTGGGATATCTGTTGCGGTTCAGGATGCATGGGGATAGCGCTGAAGAAACGGTTTCCCGAACTTGCTGTCACGTTGGCAGATATTTCAGAAAAAGCGTTATCTGTTGCTCGAGAAAATAGTCGGCGGAACGGTGTAGAAGTGGAGCTGCTCTGCGGCGATCTGCTGGCCCCCTTGCGAGGAAGGCCCAAGGCTCACCTTGTTCTCTGCAATCCTCCCTATATATCAAGAAAAGAATTTAATGAACTTGATCGCTCCGTCAAAGATTTTGAGCCTGAGCGGGCTCTCATTGGAGGAGAGGATGGATTGCTCTTTTACGAGAGGTTGAGCCGTGATCTTCCCGAGTGTTTAATGCCTCAGGCGCAGGTCTTTTTGGAGATCGGTGCGGGGCAGGGGAAAGCCGTATCAGACCTTTTTAATGCAGCGCATTGGAAAGCAAAGAGGGTAGAGAAAGATTGGGCGGGCCACGACCGTTTCTTTTTCCTTGAATTTGAATGAGTTTCTGTCTATCCTATAAAGGAACTTTATTATTTTGTCGTATTCTCTGAAAAACGGCATGGCTCACAAAAAATATTTGATTATATGTTTGGCGCTTTAACTGAAAAATTCCAAGACCTCTTTTCCGGTATCATGGGTAAAAAGGCCCTTACGGAAGACAAC
>Ga0207052_10247_pt1 | contig 15325 bp, 10 predicted proteins | sample Alteio_BWMinCont_62_FD_153294 | JGI IMG/M metagenome (GOLD analysis project Ga0207052, IMG submission 153294) | Enriched cells from forest soil in Barre Woods Harvard Forest LTER site, Petersham, Massachusetts, United States -... | ecosystem: Environmental > Terrestrial > Soil > Temperate forest >...
GTATTATTTAATGCGTTTTGCTGTGAACTGCTATCTGTATGTGCTGTTTGTGCTAACGAATTTTTGCCGACAACAGCGCATAGAAGAAATGCTATTGTGGATAGGTAGGTGTTTCTTCTCATAACTTCAGGTTAAAAATGGAAATTACGTTACTTAATATTAAAAACCAAGTGTTTAGTTAAAAAAGTTTCAGTAAATGTTTTCTTTGGGGTAATAATCCATCCGCTTATAGCCAATACGGGCATTATTTGAAAAATGATACAATGTGTCAAAGAAACACTTTGTGCAATCGGCAGGCTTAAATTAGTGTAAGGCAAAAATCAACCAAATCCGCTTTGAATTTCGCTATATGCCTACCTTTTTCGGGCTAATTTGGGTGCACGGGGAATACCCGGTGTAAAGCGTATCTTTATTAGTTTTTGGGGTATTTTGAACAAAGCGCATAATTTTTTTGATTAAAAATATAGAGGTATTTGACAATAACAGGATACTTAATTGTCATAAAAATATTACATAATTACCTGGTGGTACAAATCAATAATCTATCGTATTATTGATTTAATTTAAAAATCAAAAACCATTTTATGAAAGCCACAAAAGTATTAGCCATTTTATTGTTAGCAATATTTAGCTACAGCGCTGTAAGCGCCCAGCCGCACCACAAAATTCACCACAAAAGGCACCACCGTCGTCATCACAAGATGTAACAAAAAAGGCCCCCCGATAATTCGGGGGCCTTTTTTGTTACATCTTATATTTGAAGTTTTACTTATTTCTTTGAAGTACCGTTGTAAAAAAGCCCAGTTGAGAGAAATCAAGTACAACCTTTGTGTGAAAATTGTTAATTTTATTCCAATAAATTATTAACTGGCAGAATGGCTAAAAAGGGCAAATTGGTAAAGTATGTTAGCTCTTATTTAGACAGAGAATTTTTAACGGTTAACACAGGCCCCATCGCCGATCTCGTTTCTGTGCTTAGCCTGGAAGAAAGAACACTAATCTACAAATATTTTGAAGACGGCTACGAAGGTGTGAACAGTATATTGCGAAAAAGCCTGGGAAAAAACAATACTGAATTCGGACGGCTTTTGGATAATACGTTAAGAAAGTTGCCGGATTATAAAGGTGTTGTATACAGAAGCGTTAACTTAACATCTTCGGAGATAGAAAAGTATGAGGTAGCCTGTGAAAAAAATGCTATATTTAGTAGAACATTCTTTTATTTCAACCAGCAAATCGATTGGTATTGCCAGTATGTACGGCAAAAGCTGTCAATTTACCATAATTAGCCAAACTGGAAAGGATATAGAAAAATTTACTAAATACGGCTTCCATAGCGGCCAAAATGAAAAGGAAATATTGTTCAGGCCAAATCGTAAATTTGCTGTACTGGAAGTATCAAAACTGGAGGGTAGCACGTTAATATTAATGGAGGAACTTAGCTTATGACCATGATAGAACAATTGGAAAAAGACGCTGTAATTGAAGAAATGGATATTTTTAATATTTCAGGCCTTATTATGCAGGCTATTGAAGTTAAAAGTTCTGTTAAAAGACAAAAGACTATAGACACAAAAGAAATCATACTGGATTCTTTGGCTGATATACTGGAAAATATGCTCACTAACAACCTAAATTTGTCAAAACAAAAGAAAGTTGAAATTATTCATTTGCTAAATAAACTGAAGGCGAATAAAGAATACATGCAGTTGTTGAAAGGAAATTTGATTAGCAATCAGCAGGCACTGGCTGATATGCAAACTGCATCAGTACGATTGGGAAAAAAATCGCAATCAGCTTTTGAGATGGATTAATATTAAGAGGAGGGATACGGCAAAAGCTATGGTTTTGAAATATTTTGTCGTTAGGCTCATTTTTTATTTGACAGCTTTTTTTGCGTTCGTATTGTGGATCTGTCTATGTCTGTTTTTTAATAGGATATGCAGATGGCAGCGGCAATCATATTAAAAGTTCGTTAGCATTGGCACTCCTTTTTATAATTTTCAATATCGGCATTAACAGGTTGATTTTAATTCAGCACTATTTGAAAAAAGAATTTGAAAGGGTTTCAATCTTAATGTCAGCAAGTCGGTTTGTTTTGCTATGCATGGCAAATAGTTAGACCGCCACTTTTTATTATAAATCGTTTTACCGTGGTTATATAAAAGGAAAGAGCCCGGATAACTACCAATTATCAGGGCTCTTTCCTTTTTAATTTTCAATCTTTACAACTTCCTTTTCACTTCTACATTTTCATACGCTTCAACTATATCCCCTACTTCAATGTTATTAAAGTTGTGGATATTTAAGCCGCACTCGTAACCGGTAAGTACTTCTTTAACGTCGTCTTTAAAGCGTTTTAATGAGGCAAGTTCGCCGGTATATATTACCACGCCTTCGCGAACGATGCGTATTTTGCTGTTACGGGTAATCTTACCATCCAATACCATACACCCGGCAATTGTACCAACCTTGCTGATCTTAAAGGTTTCGCGGATCTCGACATTGGCAACAATTTTCTCTTCGAAAGTTGGTGCAAGCATGCCTTCCATCGCAGCCTTTATCTCGTTTATGGCGTCGTAGATGATAGAATAAAGCCTGATATCTATCTGCTCGTGCTCTGCCAGTTTACGTGCGCTTGCCGAAGGCCGTACCTGGAAGCCTATGATAATAGCATCAGATGCCGAAGCCAGCAATACGTCCGACTCGGATATTTGCCCTACAGCTTTCGAAATGATATTTACCTGTATTTGTTCAGTTGATAATTTCAGCAACGAATCGGATAACGCCTCGATAGAACCATCCACATCGCCTTTAACAATAATGTTAAGCTCCTTAAAGTTACCCACTGCCAAACGGCGGCCAATTTCATCAAGGGTGATGTGTTTCTGTGTACGTAAGCCCTGTTCGCGTTGTAATTGTAAACGTTTGTTGGCAATTTCGCGGGCTTCAACTTCGCTTTCAAGCACGTTAAATTTATCGCCCGCAGTTGGTGCGCCCTGCATACCCAATACCTGTACCGGTGTGGATGGGCCCGCCTTATCAACCCGCTGGCCACGCTCATTGGTTAACGCTTTTACACGTCCGCTGTAACAACCTGCTAATATCGGGTCGCCTACCTTTAGGGTACCGGCCTGTACTAAAATGGTGGTTACAATACCACGGCCTTTATCCAAAGCAGCCTCGATAACGGTACCAACGGCACGTTTGTTAGGATTAGCTTTCAATTCAAGCAATTCGGCTTCGAGCAATACTTTTTCTAACAGCAGGTCAATATTTAAGCCTGTTTTGGCTGATATTTCCTGAGACTGGTATTTACCGCCCCATTCTTCAACCAAAATATTCATGGCCGATAACTGTTCGCGTATTTTATCGGCATTAGCGCCCGGCCTGTCAATTTTATTGAAGGCAAAAATGATTGGTGCGCCGGCAGCCTGCGCGTGGTTTATGGCCTCGCGGGTTTGCGGCATCACGCTGTCATCGGCAGCTATTACTATAATTACAATATCTGTTACCTGGGCGCCCCTGGCACGCATGGCGGTAAACGCCTCGTGACCCGGTGTATCCAGGAATGTTATTTTTCCTTTGTCATCAGGCAAAGTTACCTCGTAAGCGCCAATGTGCTGGGTTATACCCCCTGCTTCGCCGCCTATAACGTTTGTTTTGCGTATAAAATCGAGCAACGATGTTTTACCGTGGTCAACGTGGCCCATTATAGTTACAATTGGCGCACGTGGTATCAGATCTTCCGGATCATCAGGTGAATCAAGGTTAGCTTCTTCGTCCTGTGGTTTTACAAACTCTACCTGGTAACCAAATTCATCGGCAACAATGCTCAGTGTTTCAGCATCAAGCCTTTGGTTGATGGATACGAACATGCCAAGGCTCATGCAGGTGGAGATGATCTGTGTTACAGAAACATCCATCATCGAAGCCAGCTCATTTGCTGTTACAAACTCGGTAACTTTCAACACTTTCGATTGCAGTTCCTGCTCCATTGCCAGTTCTTCGGCAGTAGCAGCTACATCGTCACGTTTTTGGCGGCGGAATTTAGCACGCTGGGCAAATTTACCGGATTTACCGGCGCCGCTTAAGCGGGCTAAAGTTGCCTTAATTTGATCCTGTATATCTTTTTCCGTAGGTTCTTCCTTCGGTGTTGTATTTTGTGGAGTATTACGGCTGTTCCTGAAATCGGGACGGTTACCACCGCCCTGGTTGCCGCCACCTCCCGCAGGGGCGTTGCCTCTGTTCCTGAAATCAGGACGGTTACCGCCATGCGGTTGCTGCTGTCCCGGAGGATTTGCCGCTTGTTGTCCTGCATGATTTGCCGTCGGGTTCCCTGGTTGCTGGTTATTTCCGCCACCGCCCTGGTGGTCCTTACGTTTTCTTTTACGTTTATGGTCCTGCGAACTGGTATTTGATGATGAGGCTACCGGGTTGCGTTTTGGCGCACTTACAGGTAACTGGATCTTACCAATCACATTCGGCCCGGTCAGGCGTTCAGCTTTTGCCCTGATTACTTCAGGCTCCTGCGGTTCATCAACAGTTTCTACAGGTGGTTCAACTTCTTTTGCGACTTCCACAACCGGCGGAACTACTATATTTTCGCTTTTAACTTCTGCTTTAACAACTTCGGGAACAACTTCTTTCGGCGCCTCTATTACCGGCTCAGGCTGCGGTTTTGGCACAACTATCTCGGGTGTAACAACAGGCTCTTCTTTTTTCTCGATAGGCTTCTCAACAGGTTTCTCAACCGGCTGGTGTTGTGCATCAAGGTTATTAAGGTCAATTTTACCCACTACCTTTACCCCCGGCAAAACTTCATTATGTTCTGCGGGTTTTTGGGGCTGCGGTTCAACCGGCTTCGGTTTTTCCACAACTGGTGGCGTATAATGGTTGCCTATGCCTTTTATCAGTATCTCTTCGTTCTCAAAATCTCTTGAACGGCGATGTTCTGTCGGTTTTTCCGGAAAAACTGCTGGTTCTTCCTTCCTGATCTTCCCGATACTGATTTGCTTGGCTTCCTCCTTGATAATTTTATCAACAGCAAACTCTTTCAAAAGAGCATTGTACATATCGCCATCGAGTTGGGCCATAGGATGTTTTTGCACCTTGTAACCTTTTGTCGCCAAAAAATCAACAATGGTACCCGTACCGATATTCAGCTCTTTAGCTGCTGTAAATAATTTTATGGATTTGTCTTCTGACATTTATTACTATTCTTTCTCTGCTTTTTTTGCAAAAATACGATTTTAATTTTGGTAATCACGCTTATTCAAACTCAGCCTGAAGAATTGATAATACATCTTTAACAGTTTCTTCTTCTAAATCGGTACGTTTTACCAATTCATTAACTGTTAATGCAAGTACTGATTTTGCCGTATCTAAACCAATGCGTTTAAATTCGTCAATTATCCAGCTTTCAATTTCATCTGAAAACTCCTCAATATCAACGTCTTCGTCCTGTTCGTCTGCTTCGCGATAAACATCAATTTCGTATCCTGTTAATTTACCCGCCAGCTTAATATTATGCCCGCCACGACCGATTGCCAATGAAACCTGGTCGGGTTTTAAATAAACTGCGGCTGTTTTTTTCTCATCATCTAATTTTATAGATGTTATTTTCGCCGGCGATAATGCACGCTGGATATACAACTGCAAATTATTGGTGAAGTTAATCACGTCAATATTTTCGTTTTTAAGCTCTCGTACAATACCATGTATGCGCGATCCTTTCATACCTACACAGGCGCCTACAGGGTCAATACGGTCATCATATGATTCAACTGCTACTTTAGCCCTCTCGCCTGGTTCGCGTACGATTTTTTTAATGGTGATAAGGCCGTCAAAAATTTCGGGCACTTCCATTTCAAATAAACGTTGTAAAAACTCAGGTGCAGTGCGCGATATGATGATCTTTGGGTTGCTGTTCAGCATATCCACTTTATCAACTACAGCTTTTACGGTATCGCCCTTTTTAAAATAATCGGCAGGTATCTGTTCTGATTTTGGCAGCAATAGCTCGTTGCCTTCATCATCAAGCACTAAGGTTTCCTTTTTCCAAACCTGGTAAACCTCGCCGGTTACAATTTCGCCTACGCGGTCTTTATATTTTTTAAATATCTCGTCCTTTTCCAGTTCCAATATTTTTGAAACCAGCGTTTGGCGTGCTGCCAGTATAGCGCGGCGACCAAAACTTTCAAGGGTTACCTGTTCTATATAATCATCACCCACCTCAAGACTTGGGTCTAATGTCCTTGCTTCGGCCAATTCAATTTCCAGGTCATCATCTTCACTAAAGCCATCTTCCATAACCTTACGTGTGCGCCATATTTCTAAGTCACCGTTGTCGGTATTCACAATTACGTCGCAATTCTCATCAGTGCCATATTTTTTCCTGATCATGCTTCTGAAAACGTCTTCCAGTACGCTCATCATCGTTGGGCGGTCGATGTTCTTGAAATCTTTAAATTCCTGAAAAGAATCAATTAAATTAATATTGCTCATTTTTCATTAAAATTATTGTTCATTAAAGGCAATGAAGCTATCATGAGCTTGTTCATTTGATTTTTTAAGTTGTAGCTCATGATGATTCTTACTTGAATGATATTAAAACCTTTGTTTCTGTTATTTTACTTATCGGGATAACGGCTTCAACAGTCTCGGCCTTTTTTCCCTTTTCTTTTATTTGTTCTTCAATTACTACGGCATCCTCAGCAATACCTGTTAACTTACCTTCTCTTTTAGTGCCATCTGCCATTTTAATCGCCAGGCTGCGGCCAACATTTTTTAAATACTGCCTTACTGATGTAAGCGGCGTATCAATGCCGGGCGATGAAACCTCGAGGTTATAGGCTGTTTCGATCACATTTTCCTCTTCCAGCTTAAAACCAACGTACCTGCTTATTGCAGCAACATCATCAATACCGATGCCATTATCCCCATCAACCAATATCACCAGCCTCCCGTTCGCGTGCATTTTTACATCCACTATAAACAGGTTTGGCTTGCCCAGCTCGGCTATCTTTTCGTCAACCAGTTCCCGTACTTTTTTTTCAATATTCATTATTAAACTCCCGATCCTGGCCGTGGCAACTACCTTGGCCGAAATTGATTGTTAAATAAAAGAGGGGACAATCGCCCCCTCTTTTTTAATTCAAATGCAAATATAATGACTTTTATTGGGGTTTCAAAACGGTTTTATCACTAAAGGTTAAAAAATCAGCCGGTTGCTGCAAAAATAGTTTGATTTTTTTGATGAACGGGAAATTTTTAAAATAGCTTCAGCAAACAGCATGGCGACGAGTTTACTCACCCCGACTACGCTTCGCTGGTCGACCCCCTCTTTTGCAAGCAAAAAACAGGCTACAGACACGCGGCTTATCACCCTGGCATGCTGGTCGACCCCCTCTTTTGCAAGCAAAAAACAGGGTAACGGCAACTTTTCTTCCCCTCTTTATGGCTTGCCATAGAGATGGTGGTCGAGCAAAGCAAAGACCGGGTGAGTAAACTATACGAGCGATATTAACGTTAATGCACAGCGGCAGTTAGCCCAATCGAACAGTTTTATGGCTAACCCTGCTGAAGCTATTTTGATATTCTCTTAATTTTCCAGATGGGCATGCCGTTGAAATATTTATTGCTCAGGCAAATTCAAAGGATGCAGCTTTTCACACTTATTACAATCCCGGTTGGACGTTAAGAAAAGTAAAATAGGTCATTGACGCTGCCACTGGCAGGATATTTCGCCCGACAACAAGCTGAATTTACCGACATTTTAATAGTGCTAACCGTTTAACTTTTTAACGCTTCCTTCTGCACCTTTAATTTTACCGGTGCGCTGTCCCTGTCATCAGGATAGTGTACAACATTTATTAAAATGCACTTATCATGGTAAAACAAATGGAAATATTAGTATTTAAAACAAATGTAACCAGCAAAAGGAAGGCCGGTAAAGCGGGCTTGGTATTAACCTCGGTGCCGGCAATTGTACAATGGAATTTCGACCTTGACGATTGCGATAAAGTGTTACGCATAGTAGGACCTGGTTTAAAACCGGACTTTGTAGAATCAATTTTGAATAAAGCCGGGTTTACTTGCACGGAACTTGACTATTAATATGGCGAAGTACTTACCGCTGTCCATCCGCCATCAACAATTATATTTTGCCCCGTAATATGCCCGGATGCCGGCGAAACTAAAAACAGCACCGCATTAGCAACATCCTCTACAGTGGCTGGCCGGCCCATTGGGGTAATGCGCGACCATGTGCTTTTGTAATCCGCATCCTCCAGTGTACGCTCGGTAAGTGTGGCGCCGGGTGCAATAGTATTTACGGTGATATGATAAGGGGATAATTCAATAACCAGGCTTTTTGCCAACATTTCGAGCGCAGCTTTTGTCATGCCGTAAGCCGCCAGATCTTTATGCGCCTGGTGGCCGGTAACCGAGGACATAAACAGGATACTGCCACCACTTTGTTGTTTTATCATTTGCTGCGCTGCCTTTTGCGCCAAAAAAAAGCTGCCCTGTAAATTTAAGTTCATCACACTTTGCAACGACTCCACAGGGTAGGTTAAAAAATCACCAAACAAAGTTATACCCGCGTTGGCAATAGCGATGGTAAGCTTGCCGAATTGCGCAACAGTAGTATCAACCATTTGCTGTATGAAATTTATGTCGGCAGCATCACCGGCAAGGGCTACACAGTTTCCGTCGGCGGCATTGATCTGGTCAGCGGCTTTTGTTATCAATTCCTCATTTATATCATTAATAAGTACGGCAGCGCCATCGAGTGCCATTTGCCGCGCAATTTCAAACCCTATGCCCTGCCCGGCGCCTGTTATAATGGCTACCTGCCCGTTGAATTTTTTGTTTGTCATTAATTTGGTTTATAAATGGCCGCGGCCTATTTGCGGCCATTGGTTAACAAATATAGTTTTTTAAAATATTGTTGTTAAAACCCTCAATCAAAGGGCGACCACAAGGGATAGCCCCTACGGCGATTTCAAATTTATCGTTGTACGTTAATATCCCCCACACCCCTCTTGCTAATCTTCCCGAAATTTGGTATATTGGGGTTAATCCACCGTCTTGAAATTTATCTCAATTGGAGCGGGGGCACACGGCTCTGCGATGATTTTTTCTCATGAATTTGGGCTTTTTACGATGGCTTTTTTGTATATTTGATTGATATACAATTATTTAAATGTAAACCGGCCCGATTTCTTCTCACGCCCTAAACGCATTTAGCCTTCAAATCTGGATTTTTTATCACGCCCTAAATAGGTTTAGCCTTCAGAATGAAAAAAAGTCTCACGCCCTAAACGCATTTAGCCTTCAAATTTGATTTTTTTCTCACACGCTAAACGCATATAGGGCGTGAGAAAATTAAGCTTGAGCCGTTACCTGATATGACTTAGGGCTAAAGACTTTCGACTTAAGACTTAGACCTTACCTACCCGCTGCCCAAAAAATGGCATTGGTGAATAGCCTTTTATATACTTCGCTGTCAAATAAAATCGGCGAATGCCCCATAAATATATAAACGTTGCGGGCGGGGAAATTGAGGTTTGTCCATATTACCGGGTGGTCCCCCATTTTAATATCCGAATCCGGGGTATAGGTTGATTCATCCACGCTGGCAATTACATGCACATTTGGCCGGGGGCTTTTATTATAGGTGTACCATTCTTCCTTTTCGACCATGAATGACGACGGGATACCTTTCATAACCGGGTGGTTAGCATCCTCAACGTTTACTTTGGCCTTTGCAAAAGTGGCTATATAGTTTTTATAAACAATCCCTCCCATAAAAGTGGAGAACCAGTTCCACATAGGGTAGCCGTCAAATTCGCCAAGTAAAGTGGCATGGTGAAAACCTATCCAGCCGCCTTTGCCCTGCGTTATATAATTTTGGAATGCGGTAACAGCCTTATCTTTCCATGCATAGGGTGGATAATCCAGTTGGATAAATAGCTGGTATTTGCTTAAAAATGCAGAATCAATGAGATCGGTATTTTGGATGTAATCGATACTAAAGTTGCTGTCGGCTGCCAGTTTATCAAGCCAAACTTTGGCCCTTTTTGAGTATTCAATATGATGGCCCCCATTTTCGTAAAGGGCGATCACATGAAAACGCGGCGCTTTTTGCGACCATGCAGATAAACAGCAAAGAATTAACGCAGTAAAAGCCAGCAGGAATATTTTCGATCTCATAACAAAAGGATTACAGGCACAAGATAGTACCTTCCTTTTAAATTTGATCATGCTTTTTTATTTCACCCCACTAAAATCCGACACAAGATTTCTGTTAACCACAGCAGAATGCTGCATCACTGTACAGTAAAATAAATCCAAATCGAACATCCGAACATCCGAAATATAAAGATAAATCAATAATATTGACCGGATAATTAAGCATAGCATGGATAAGGAGTTGAGAAGCCGGCAATGGTTTGGCCGGAAAGGTAAGGACGGTTTTATATACCGCGCGTGGATGAAGAACCAGGGCATACCGGCGCACGAACTACAGGGCAAACCTGTTATAGGTATTTGTAATACATGGTCGGAGTTGACGCCATGCAACGCCCATTTCAGGGAACTTGCCGAATCAGTTAAACATGGCATATATGAGGCAGGCGGTTTCCCGGTTGAATTCCCGGTAATGTCGCTTGGCGAAACGCTGATAAAACCTACGGCCATGCTGTATCGCAATTTAGTAAGCATGGATGTGGAAGAGTCCATCAGGGCCAACCCTATCGACGGCGTGGTATTGCTTTGCGGCTGCGATAAAACCACCCCGGCGTTGGTAATGGGCGCTTGCAGTGTAAATATCCCGACAATTGTAGTTTCGGGCGGCCCGATGCTTACCGGCAAATACCGGGGGCATGATATCAGCACATCAGATGTATGGCGGTTTTCGGAAGCGCACCGCTCAGGTAAAATGAGTGATGATGAGCTTTTTACCGCCGAAGCATGCATGACACGCAGCCGCGGCCATTGCGCCGTAATGGGCACAGCCTCAACAATGGCCTGCATGGTTGAATCGCTTGGATTAACACTGGCAGAAAACGCAGCAATACCGGCGGCAGATTCGCGGCGCAAAGTGTTGGCGCACCTATCCGGCAGCCGTATTGTTGACATGGTAAAAGAAGACCTTAAGCTTTCGGACATACTTACCCGCAAAGCTTTTGAAAACGCCATTACCGTAAATGCAGCCATAGGCGGCTCCACAAATTTTGTGATCCATTTGCTGGCCATAGCCGCCCGTATTGGGGTTGACTTGACAATGGATGATTTTAATAATGTAAAAAACATACCGTTACTGGCTAACCTGCAACCATCGGGCAAATATTTTATGGAAGACTTTTTCTACGCGGGTGGTTTACCTGCTTTGATGAAAGAGCTGCATAATGAATTACATAGCGGCATAATAACCGTCAGCGGGAACCCTATTGAGGACAACTATGTAAGGAGCGAATGTTTTAACAGGGAGATGATAGCAACGCTTGATAATCCTTTTAATGAAACAGCCGGTATTGTTGTTGTGAAAGGCAATCTAAGTGAAAATGGCGCAGTATTAAAACCATCGGCGGCAAGTCCGTCCTTAATGAAACATACCGGTAAAGCTGTAGTATTTGAAAATATTGAGGATTACAAAGCCAAAATAGACGACCCCAAACTTAACGTTGACGAGAGCAGCGTGCTGGTATTAAAAAACGTTGGACCGAAAGGTTATCCCGGTATGCCGGAAGTTGGCAATATGTCTATCCCGAAAAAGCTATTGGAAAAAGGTGTTACCGATATGGTACGAATTTCGGATGGCCGCATGAGCGGGACAGGATTTGGTACGGTGGTGTTGCATGTTTCGCCGGAGGCTGCAATCGGCGGCACTTTGGCCATTGTGCAAGATGGTGATATTATTAAGCTTGATGTTGCCGCAGGGTTGCTTGAAGTTGAGCTATCCGATGTGGAAATTAACGAACGAAAAAAACGGCTGGAACTTCCCGGAAATTTAACCGGCCGGGGCTATGTTTGGCTTTACCAAACCCATGTAGAACAGGCGCACCTTGGCGCTGATATGGATTTTCTAAAAGGCGGATCGGGCAGCGGGGTGTTAAGGGATTCGCATTGAGATGGTGGCCTCACCCTGCCCTCTCCAAAGGGTAATAACGAATTACTTTACACACGGTAAAAAACACTTTATGAGATAAGACAAATTGTAATTCTAAATAGTAATCTAATTAATAGCTAGAAAGATATAAGATGAAATATTAGTTGACTAATCCTTAGTCTTATCTTATTAAATTTAACAAATAGTTGCTGATATAATTTTTTTGTTATATTTTTGTAATACGTAATACAAAGAATTTTAGATAAACAGAATTAGTTTTGTAAAAAGCTAATGAGGGGCTGCGAACCCCTCAAATAGCAAATTAGCACATCGTTCACGTGCTGCCCGAAAGCATTACAAAACTAATCAAAAAAGTTTGTTTAAATAAAAAAACCACCGAATACTTGTAATATCCGGCGGTTTGATTTAAAAAGGGTGGAGAGAGCAGGCACAACATCTGCCACCTTTACATCAACTCTCACGTTAAGAACACATTCCCTTGCGGTTGCAAAAGCAAAGGTAAAAATTAATCCTCATATTTAACTATGGGGATTTTCTATTTATAAAGATTTTTATACACAATTTAAAAACTGTCAATACAAAAATTACAGCTTTTTCTTCTTGTGTAAAGTAACTCGTTATTACTCTCCAAAGGAGAGGGTCCTAAAAAATAAAAAGAGCGCAACTAAAGCCCACTCCTTTGGAGAGGGTTGGGTGAGGCGTTTAGATGTGGTTTTTTCCAAACTATCAACCGCCATACCAGCTCGGCGCTGGTTAATACCACAATAGCAAAAACTGCGGCCCAAACTGCTTCGTCGGCAGATGAAAAAGCGCCCGCCAAAGCAACAAAATATACCGTAACAGGTAAAATAATCATTAAGCATAGCCCGGTAATATTTAACGGTATTTTAAACGGTCGGTGTACATCAGGCGATACCATTCGCAGTTTTATTAATGAGATATATTCTAATGATAAACCGGCGCCATAGACGGTTACGTCGATTATCAGCAGGTCTAAAAATGGCCACAATATCATCACGCTGCCTACCAATGAGCAAACGATGATAGATACATACGGGGTTTGAAATTGTGAGTGCAGCCTGTTTAATCTTTTTGGCAGCAGGTCATCATCGGCCATCACTTTTGGTACACGCGATACGGAAAGCAGTACCGCAGCATAAATACCAAAGCTGCTGGCCATGCCCGCCAAAGCTATCAGATCGCCAAGCCACCTGCCACCTACCGCGGCCCCAACCGCTGGAAATGCGCCTTCTTTTAAAGCGCCTATATTAAGACCCGATTGCTGTGAAACAAGGATGATTAAAAAGTAAATTACTATTACCAGTGCAAAGGCGGCAAACATCGAAAATATATACGAGCGTACAGGCTTCTCCACTTCTTCGGCGTAGGTGGTCACGTTGTCCCAGCCCAGGCAATTCCACATAACGGTATAGAGCGCCATTCCGAGGGACGAAAAAGGTATGCCTTTTAATGATGGCGAAGGTATAGTGGTAACCGTATGGTGATAAAACGCAAGGCCAAATAAAATAATGAATGGTGTTAAAACAGCCGCACCTAAAAAAAGCGAGGTTTTACCCACAGGCACTATGCCCAAAATGTTTAGCCCAGCCGATAACCAGATAAAAATGAGACAAAGCGGTATTTTATAATGATAGTCGGACAGCCATGGGAAAAAGAACGAAGCATACAATACAAACAAAACGGGATAAATAGCCAGATCGATAAAGGTATAAAGCCATGTCCACCAGCCCTCGTAAAAGCCCCAGCGCGTTCCTAATGCATGCTTTACCCATTTATAGTAGCCACCGGTAACGGGCATCATACTGTTCAGCTCCAGTACCGTGAAAATTGCAGGCAGGTCCCATAACAATGGGGTTAATAATAGCAATAACAAGGCGCCATGCTGCCCGGCGTAAGTTAACAAAGGCTCCAATCCATATGGGCCGCCGGAAACCGTAAAGAAAATGACAGCAATAAGCTGCAATGGCCTGATCTTTTTTAACGACAATGGTGATGGCATAGCTTATAAAAATACCTTTTATTGATGAAAATTTGATGTCGCTGACAAATAAAAACAGGCAAATAAAAAAAATCTTTACTTTTTGACAACACAACCTATTTTTATTATTAAATAAAATAATTGTAACTTTATTTAGCAATCCAATATCTAATTAATGTATAATTTATAAAGCAGATTAAACAAAGGTTAACTCTATATTAACATTGTCGCGGAACAAGGGAAACTCAAAAGCTAATTTGTAGTTTTAAATTTTATAACCCAAAAAGTCATCGAGATGAGGAGAAAGATATTGTTTATTACAGGCTCAATGAATCAGACTTCCCAAATGCACCAGATATCACAGCACCTCGAGGAAGACTATGATTGTTGGTTTAGCCAGTTATTTCCAGACACAACATTCCTTAAAGCGATCATAAAATATACGCCACTTGCCGATGGGACTGTGTTGGCCGGCCAGTTCAAAGTAAAATCTGAAAGCTATCTGAAGCAGCACAATCTACAACTTGACTATGGCGGCAACCTGCATAAATATGACCTGGTAGTAAATTGTACCGATATGATTGTGCCCGAAAAGTTTAGGCAAACCAAAACCGTGTGGGTGCAGGAGGGGATGATTGACAGGCCTACCGCTTTAACAGGCATAGTAAAAGCCTTTGGTTTGGCACCGTATTTTACCGGCGACACATCGCTGAATGGCTCCACAAATGTTTGTGATATCTATTGCACGGCTTCCGAAGGGTATAAAAATTATTTTGCGAAACATGGTACCGATCCTGAAAAGATGATTGTAACCGGAATACCAAATTATGACAACCATCTTCAATTTGTGAAAAACGATTTTCCTTATCATAACTATGTGATGGTGGCAACTTCGGACATGCGCGAAACCTACAAATTTGAGGACAGGGTGAAATTTATTAAAAGCGCGGTAAAAATAGCCGCAGGAAGGCAATTGCTTTTTAAGCTGCATCCCAACGAAAAGTTTGACAGGGCTGAGGCCGAGATATGCAAACATGCGCCGGCCGGGACTTTTATATACCACTCAGGCAATACAAACCACATGATAGCCAATTGCTCGGAGCTGATCACACAATATTCAACAGTAGTTTATACCGGCATAGCCCTCGGTAAAAAAGTTCATTCATATTTTGATGTGAAAGATTTAAGAC
>Ga0207052_10250_pt1 | contig 15224 bp, 23 predicted proteins | sample Alteio_BWMinCont_62_FD_153294 | JGI IMG/M metagenome (GOLD analysis project Ga0207052, IMG submission 153294) | Enriched cells from forest soil in Barre Woods Harvard Forest LTER site, Petersham, Massachusetts, United States -... | ecosystem: Environmental > Terrestrial > Soil > Temperate forest >...
CGATCGCGGCGGCGACGTCACTTTCCACGGGCCTGGGCAGTTGGTTGCATATCCCATTTTCGACCTTCGCGGCATGACATCGGCCGATGGCAAACGCAAAACCCTGGGCGCGATTGAATATGTTCGGCGGCTGGAGGAAGTCCTGATCCGCACCTGCGCCGACTTCAAGATTCCGACCAGGCGCGTGTGTGGTCTCACCGGCGTGTGGACCAGCGAGGGCGAAGAAGCCAAGATTGCCGCCCTCGGGGTTCACATCTCTCGCGCCGTCACCTCGCACGGCGTAGCGCTGAATGTGAATACAAATCTCGACTACTTCGACCTCATCGTCCCCTGCGGAATTACTGCAAAACCCGTCACTTCTATGGCAAAGGAACTGGGCAGGGAACTCTCCATGCAGGAAGTGGCGCATTCTGTGTCACGCAACTTTGGCGCGGTGTTTCAGTCGCAAATGCTGTGGCTGGACAGCCTGGACGATCTCTTGGGACCTGCGGTCGGAGTCCCGTTACGTGTCCCGGACGAACTCCGCGAACTTCACGGGGACGAAGATCCGACCTGGGCGTGAGCGGTGTTTGTTCAAAGCGCCTCCGGCAGGTTACATTCTTGTCTGACCAACATGGCGAAGAAGAAGCCGCAAAAGCCGTCGCGACCGAGCGCCAAAGGAAAGACCGCCCCGTCTTCGAATCGCAATCAACGCAGCTACACCATCGTCGACGAGCGGTTGGAGCGACCCGAGTTCAGTCTTCGTCAGGTGCGCGTCGGTGACTCGGTGCGCTATGAAGTCAAAGGCGACCTGAGTGCGCCAGTCCCGCCCATCCGCGACTCAAAATACCTGTCGAAGCAGCAATGCATCGAAATCTACCGCTGGATGCTGCTGAACCGCCGCATGGAGACGGCGCTCGAAAACCTTTACAAGCAGGGAAAAGTAGTGGGCGGCGTCTATTTCGGGCTTGGCCAGGAGGCTTGTTCCTGCGCTTCGGCTTTTGCTCTCGAGAAGGAAGACTGGCTCGGCCCCATGATTCGCAATCAGGGATCGCTCCTGGTCCGCGGTTTTTCCGCTCGCGACATCATGATGCAGTACATGGCTAAGGCGGGTTCGCCGACCAAGGGCCGTGACGCCTCTTCTCACTTCGGCGATATTCAAGATCGCAACGTGGTCGCACCGATTTCAACTCTGGGTGATCTGATTCCCGTGCTGGCTGGCGTCGCGCTGGGTGCGCGTCTCCAAGGACGCAGCATCGCTGTCATGACCTACATCGGCGACGGCGGCCAGTCGACTGGAGTGACCTACGAAGGCGTGAATTTTGCCGCTGTACAAAATCTCGGCCTGGTACTGTTCGTTGAAAACAATCTTTGGGGATATTCCACGCCCGCCGACATGCAATTTCGCGTGAAAGATCTGGCGGAACGAGCGATTGCTTACGGAATTCCCGGTGTGATCGTTGACGGCACCGACGCATGCCAGATCTACGACGCCGCCCACGAAGCCTGCGAGCGCGCCCGCCGTGGCGAAGGGCCGACGTTGATCGAAGCCAAAATGATGCGCATGAAAGGCCATGCCATTCATGACGCCGCCGAGTATGTTCCTAAACCGCTGTTCGAGTACTGGCGCAAACGCGACTGCATCACTCGATTAGAAAATTATCTGGTGAACGTCAAGAAATGGCTGACCAGCAAAGAAAATACCGGATTAGTCGCCGATGTCGAGCGGGTGTTGGATGAAGATCGCGATTTCGCCGTGAACTCGCCGATGCCCACGCCGGAATCAGCCACGGGAGGCGTGTACTGCGAGGACGGCTGTCACGAGATCAAGCCGAAGTATGGAATGCCGAAAGTTAGGAAGCGAAGCGGGAGCTTCAAGCAGACCGATGCGGCGGTACATTTTAAGTGATCGACGTGAACCCGCGCGACGAATGGTCTATCGGTAAACCTCTTTTCTGTGGCCGATCTTCACAATCACAACAATCACTCTGCCCCCGTCCATGCGGTAAACAATTCTGTAATCACCTACGCGGATTCGAAAGTGATGGGGAAGGCCCTGCAATTTCTTTGCGCCGGAAGGAAAAGGATCATCACAGAGGCCAGCAATCTTCGTTATGATCCGTTTGCGTATTTGAGCATCGAGGCTGTTTAACTCTCGCGAGGCCGACGTCGTGAATTCGAGGCCGTAACGCATAATGACGCGTGTGCTATAGGCCCAACTGTTTTTTTACCTTCGACCACGGTATCGTTGGTTCGTGCAATCGTTTGCGCGCTTCTTCGATATCAATGCGGTCTTCCAATTGCTCCATGAAGTCGTAGTCTTCGACGGGCACGATCGCAGCAATGGGCTTCCCGCCGCGGTGTACAAGCACCCGTTCGCGGCCGTACGCAGCCCGGTTTAGAATGTCAGAGAAGTTTTGACGCGCCGCGCTGGCGGTAAGTTTGGTCGGCATAAAGCAAGACTCCGAGTACGAAACGTACATTAAGTATAATAGCACAATTTGTACAAATTGTAAATCCGCGTGATCAGCAGCGAAAACTATGCCTCAACTCACCTATATCGAAGCCATCCGCCAGGGAATCTGGGAAGAAATGGAACGTGACCCCACCGTTTTCTGTATCGGCGAAGACATCGGTATTTACGGGGGCGCGTTCAAAGTCACCGACGGCTTCATCGACCGCTTCGGCCCGGAGCGCGTGATCGATACGCCCATTGCTGAGTCCGCGATCGTAGGAGCTGCGTTCGGAGCTTCCTTGACCGGAATGCGTCCCGTAGCCGAGTTCCAGTTCATGGATTTCATCGGCTGCGCTTTTAATCAAATCGTCAACATGGTCGCGAAGGCCCACTACCGTTGGGGAGCGCCCGCGCCGCTGGTCATTCGCGGACCGAGTGGTGGCAACGTCCACGGTGGCCCGTTTCACTCGCAGAATCCCGAGATGTGGTTTGTTCACGCACCGGGGTTGAAAGTTGTGTGCCCGGCGAGTGCCTATGACGCCAAAGGCCTAATGAAAGCTTCGATTCGCGACAACAATCCGGTCATTTTCTTCGAACACAAATATCTCTATCGCCGAATAAAAGAGGAAGTTCCGGACGAAGACTACATCGTGCCGCTGGGTAAGGCGCGAATTGCACGCCAAGGCTGTGATGTCAGCATCATTACTTATGCGGCCATGGTACATGTGGCGCTGGAGGCGGCCGAGATTCTGGCCAAAGAGGGAATCGACCTGGAGGTAATCGACCTGCGCACGCTCTCACCACTCGATCGCGAGGCTATTGCCCAGACCGTGCGCAAGACCAACAAGGTCATCCTGCTGCATGAAGACGTGCGTACCGGCGGCATCGCGGGCGAGATCGCGGCTGTTATTAACGAAGAAGCCTTCGACGATCTCGACGGTCCCATCGTGCGCATTACCGCGCAGGATTCCCCAGTCCCGTTTTCTCCGCCCCAGGAAGAGTTCTTCCTGCCCAAAGTGAGCGATGTTGTGCGAGAAGCGCGCCGCCTGAAGGCATATTAGGCTGTGTCCTTGTTGCGGACTTCTTCAGGCAGGTAGACTTGTTAGAAGCTTCATGGATCGGGAGGCGCAATGCGCGGATTTGTTATAGGAATCATCACCATCGTGGCAGTGATCTGTCTGGCCGCGCTGGCGGTGGTCACTTTCGGCTTGATGCCGACCAACGCCGATGCGGTTCCACCCGAACTCGAACGCCGCATTGCAAGCAGCGCCCTGGATGCTTCCATGGAACGTCACGCCCCGCGCGTGAACAATCCCATTCCGCCTACAGACGAGAATCTCATTGATGGCATGAAGATTTACACCATGAATTGTGCCCTTTGCCACGGCACGCTGGATAACAAACCGAGCCAACTGGAGAAGTCTCTTTATCCACCGGCGCCGCAACTTATTCTCGACCCGCTCGATGATCCCGAATGGCATATTTATTACGCGGTTCGTACGGGAGTTCGCTACACCGGAATGCCAGCCTGGAACAAGGCACTCAGCGATCAGGACATCTGGAAGGTGACGGCATTTCTTTCCCGCATCCAGAAACTGCCGCCCAAGGTGCAGGGCTACTGGAAGAATGCTTATGGCGTAGGCCCGCCGGCGGCGGGCTCAGAACACGGCCAAGAACAACACAAAGATTGAATGTTCCCGGCTTTGGATATAATCGAGGGTTAGTCCGGCCCGAAATTTCAGAACACCGTGAAGGATACTATGCCGACCGATATCGTCATGCCCCAGATGGGCGAGTCCATCTTTGAAGGAACTATTACCAAGTGGCTGAAGAAGCCCGGCGACAAGGTGCAGCGCGACGAGCCGCTGTTCGAGATCTCCACTGACAAAGTAGACGCCGAGATCCCCGCTCCTGCTTCCGGTGTGCTGCGCGACATAAAAGTCGGGGAAGGAAATACGGTCCAGGTCAATACCGTGGTAGGCACGATCGCAGGCGACGGTGACGCATCAGTTGCAGCGGCTCCCGCCCCAGCCGCCAAGCCCGCGTCCCAAGCTGCACCACCCCCCGCCAAACCGCAGGCGGCAGTTTTGCCTAAGCCGCAAACGCCGGCCCCCGCGCCCGCTGCTGCCGCAGACGAGGAGGAAGAGGACGACCACGCCCGGTCCTCGCCGCTGGTTCGCAAAATTGCGCGCGAAAACAACGTCAACCTGTCGCAGGTAACAGGCACCGGCCTGGGGGGGACGCATCACCAAACAGGACATCATGGCGTTCCTGGAAGGGACGACCGCCGCGCCGTCCACTGCTAGCGCTTCAGCACCGGCTCGACCCTCTGCGCTTCCGGCTCCGGCTGCGATTCCGGCCGAATCTGTGCCCATGACCAAGATGCGGCAGATCATCGCCCAACGCATGATCGAATCCCGCCGCACCAGCGCTCATGTACATGCCATGTTCGAAGTGGACATCACCAAGATTGTCCAGCTCCGCAACAAGACGAAATCAGCCTTCGAACAGCGCCACGGTGCACGGCTGACCTTCATGCCGTTTTTTGTGCGAGCGGCCATCATCGCTCTGCAACAGTTCCCCATCGTGAACGCCTCGATTGAAGGGGAAACCATCCGCTACCATCGCCATGTCAACGTCGGCATCGCTGTTGCTTTGGATTGGGGGCTGATTGTGCCCGTGCTCAAGAACGCCGACGAGTTGAATTTCCTGGGGTTGCAGCGCGGGATCAGCGACCTCGGCGAACGCGCCCGTAGCAAGAAGCTCAAGCCGGAAGAAGTCGAAGGCTCAACTTTCACCGTCACCAACCCCGGCCAGTTCGGAGCTGTGTTTGGCCTGCCTATTATCAATCAGCCGAACTCGGCCATCATGGGCGTCGGCGGCATCACCAAAGCGCCGCTCGTCGTCACCGACGCCGAGGGCAACGACTCCATCGCCATTCGCTCGGTTGTTCACTTGACGCTGGGCTACGACCACCGCCTGATCGACGGCGCCGTCGCCGATCAGTTCATGGCGTTTGTAAAGAAGACGCTGGAAAACTGGGGAGAAGAAGTAGGGTAGGGTTAGCGCGAATCGGGAATGGGTGTGGTATTTTCTAGAGAATTATCCCCCCTGTTCCCGCATCCACCGCATCACCAACTCCAACCGGCTCCAAGTCCCGGTTTTGTCAAAGATCGCGACGAACCAATGTTTCACCGTGTCTTCCGCGACACCCAACCGCCATGCGATGTGCCGGTTCCTCATTCCCAGAGCCGCCAGTTGTACCAGTTCCAGTTCGCGAGTGGTGAGAACATCGTTCACTCGCATCGCGTCTCAAGGAATAGCAGCCACCACACTCGTCGGCACTGTTGGCGGATTTGGTTGGGCGCAAGCTTCGTTAGAAGCTGCGCTCGACCCCCCTCCCGTATGGGCCGTCGCCACGTAGCAGTAGTTATTTCCGCCGGTGACCTGCGTGTCCTGAAACAAAGCTCCGGCGATCCCCGTGGCATAGGGGGTTGTGCTTTCTTTACCGGGGCCAATCCCGCGGAAAATGTTGTAGGTCGCACCTTGAGTTGATGACGGCTGCCAGGTGACATTCACGCAGAGCGTCCCGATGGGTCCCGGGCAGGGCGTCGGAGGGTTTTGCGCGAAGGCAAGACGTGAAAACAGCAGACCAAGAAGCAGGTAAGGCAGTGGTGTTTTCATAAGTTGTCCTTGAGGTGGTGTTAAATCGTGTGGAGTTGCAAGCAGGGCGATACGGGTCGTTCTATTGGGCTTTCGCCCAGACGGACGCGTTGAGGCAGGCCACGACTCCGGCGACAATCTGCTCCAACCCGGTTTTGAAGCCAGCCTCGTCCGCGATTTGCTTGCTCGACACCGCCTCCGCCATCGAGAGCGCGGCTTGCAGGAATGACATAGCTGCGTTCTGTTTGTCGGTCCCCGACCGGTCTTTGAATAACCCTTCAATGCCAGTGACAATCGTGGGCACAAAGGCGATCGTCTGCATAAGTTTGGATACGAAGTTCATAGTGTTGCCTCCAGTGTGGATTGTGTTTCGAAGCGTGAAGCCGGCGGATGCCGGGTGTGCTACTTGATTCTCAGATGATCGTGCCAGGCGATTGCGGCGCTGATCCCGGTTGCAATCACTGCATTCAGAATGCGTTCGTAAACCCCGCGTCTCGCGTCACTATGTTCCAGCGCAGTGACCCGGTTTTCGACGAGAGTCATTCTCCCGGGTTTCCTAACGCAAACGAGGACGAGTTACTCCCATACGGACACTCCAGGCTCACCGTGCCACTTCCCGCCTGAAACGCACAGTTGAGGAAGTTCTCTTGTGGCCCCGGAGTCGTGGCATTGAAGTTCGGATTCGACACCACCGCGCTGTTCACATAAACCGAACTGGCGCCGCTTGCCGAGCACGGTCCCCAGGTCTGATTGCCCAGCAGGCACGTAGCCGAGTTCGGCGTTCCCGATCCCAGCTCTGCTGGCGGCACCAGTCCCGCGATCAAGTCAGCTTTCACCGCTGCCCACAGATCCGAGTAGTGCTTCGTAGCAGCTTGGCCTGGCGCTGTGGGATCGCCGCTTAACGTCAGCGCGCCGGTCATTGTGCCTCCCGCCAGGCTCAGGTAGTTGCCCGACCCCACGTTCTGCACAGCCTGGTCGACGTATTGCTTATTGGTTGCGTCACCGGGCAGTACGGGGCTCGGCAAATTGGGTGCGACCGAGAATTGTTTGCTTCCGGTGATCGTCTCACCGCCGGCGAGATGCACAACCGCTGAGTCGTTCGCCTTGGTTGCCACCGCCGACGTGACGAATTGCTGCGTGGCGAAAACTGCCACGTTCTCGGAAGCTCCCAGCGTCGTGCGTACCTCTGCCAACGTTGCCGGCGAAATCGTCGGCACAATCCAATACTCAATCCGTACTGTTCCGTCAGAAAGCTGGAAAACCACCGTGTAAATGGTGTTCGGAGGAGTTGCCCCCACATTGGGAACCAGGGCTACTGACAACGTTCCTCCCGCGCCCAACTCCACGTTAGTGTTTCCCGCGGCCACGGCCTGGCCGGTGCTCGTGGTGAACTCCGGCCACGAGATCAACAAAGTTCCCTGGGCTGGGGCACCATCGGCCTCAGATACAACATCACTGATGGTCGTCAGCGGCAGCGATTGTCCTTGTGTCACCGACGCCGTTAACAGCAGCAATAAAAAAAGCCGCCTCATCGGGCGGCACACGTCACGCATAAACTCAACTCCTCAAGCGAACTGAAAACTGAAAACCAGGTTCAGAAACTAGAAACTACTCCTGCCAGCTAAATAACGCCTCACGCTATCCACATATACCGGTGCGAAGTCTACCACTGGACGCCGCGTTCCCAGCACTTCCAGTGCCTTCTCCATCTTCCATCCTCTCGAGCACAATATTGCCAATGCCATCATCGGCGCTCGGTGGATCCCCGCCGCGCAATGGATAAAGAGTCTGCTTCCATCTTCGTCCAGTGCCTCTCGCGCGAACTCCACGCCGCGCTCGAATATCTCCGGCGGCTTCGGCTGGAAGTCATCGTCAATGGGATTCCAAAGCACCCGTATCCCGTATGGCGCCGCCAGCGCGGTGTCGTCAAACTCAATCTGCATGTCAAGAATGTGACTCACGCCGCCGCGCGCCACTTCCGCCATATGCGCTGCTGTCCAGATGCCACCCCCGACCGCCATCCGGTCGGTGATCCAAGTCATATCCATCCGTCGGCTCGATGCCCATCTGCGGCCCGCAGCCAACCTGGCTGCCGGCCTTCGCTGCTTCATTTTACGTGATTGGCTTCTTCTCCGTGGACGCGCCCTCATCCCGTATCCCCAGTCGGCTTAGCAGCACTCCAGCTAGCGAATCCTCTTGCGGCACATCCGCCATTGAGGTCGCAGGAAACAACCCGATCATCTCGAACAGATATTTCATCCCCAGGTAGTGCCCCTCGTTCACCTGCTTGATGGTTGTGCTCACCATTCCTGCCGCCGCGGCACGAACCTGGCTGCTCAGCTGATCTCGCAGAGCTTCCATGTCCACAGGCCCTGTCGCTGTCGGATCTGCCGTATCCTCCGGAGCCCTCTGCGGACACGCCTTCGCATTGGATTTCTTCACCTTCAGTCGATTCCCTTTCCGCACTGGAAAAGTTCCAGACAAAGCAAAAGGCGCGCTTGGCTGAGCGCGCCTCGTGATGATTTTCTCTATCTAAATTCAGAATAGCAAATTCAAAGCGTAAGTGAGACACGATTTTGAAAAATATATTTCCCTTGCTCTCACTCGTTTGCGGCGATTTCGTCGATTTCACCCCCTTGACAAGGTTCCGCCGAAGCCGGAGATTTTTTGGGAAGGCGCGTCAATATTTCCCGGTCCAGGAAAATCTCACTTAATCTGTCCAATACCTCTCCATAACTTCGCACGATGGTACGACGCGTGCATCTCATCATCCGCGCCGCTTCGAAGTGGGCGTGCTCCTGCATTACGATCATGCCGATCAGTTCCATTTGGGCGTCGTTCAAGCCGCCCAGGCAGCGCTCAACGTCGTGCACAAAAATCACCGTATCCTCAAAAGTTTGAGTATGGTACGACGTAACCCGCGTACGAAAGAATTCCCGGCCGAGCAGCGCCGGTAAACGTCCAACTTCGACCGCTAGGCGCAGGTAACGCCGCACAATGGCTATCGTCCGGTCGCGGTACAGCCAGAGATCTGGATCGGCGGGAGGGATTATCTCTTGGGTTTCCTCCGCAATCAGTGTCTCACTCTCCGTCGACGTTGCTGCGCCGTCCTCCAGCGCCAATTCGTCGTTACACCACATCTCCCCGCCGGACTCCGTTTCCAGTCCCTCTTTACCCAAATGGAATGCTTGCTCTGCTGGGTCGTCTACTTTGTCTTCAATCATGCATTCCCTCCCATCATCAAACTCTCAGACCTGTCCCGGCTTTCGACTCCGCTCTTCCCCCTCATGGAAAATTGCAGCCTGCCGATCCTTTGGCGGCAAAGCGCGAAGTCCGACATTTCGGGCGCGCATGCCGCACAGTAAAGTTTTCCCGTGCCTCGCTGCCGCAGCCCGAGCCCGCCGCAGCGCTCACAGTACTTGAGCTCCAGCCGAATAATCTCCCAATTTGCGATTTCCATTGCCGCCTCCGGCCTTGCAATTTCTCGGTTGCTCAACCGCTGAGACCTCCGGTTGTCCGACCGGAGCCTCCAGCTCAAAGAAAAAGGCCCTGGATCGATGTTCTGTCCCAGGGCCCGTTTCTATTACGGATAACCTGCTTCTTCTATTTAATTGTGATTGCCGCTACGGCGTCGGTTGCCGGAAGTACCCCTCCTCATAGCCGGATTTCAATACTCGCCCGTTCTGTACTACCACGCTGAGCTTGCCGCTAAATTGCAGCAATCGCAGCAGTTGCTCCATCGCGGCTGAAAGCACATCGGCCGAGCGTACCTTGCGGCGGAACTCGACGAATGCCTTCTCATCATTTTCTCCCTGCCCGTTCCATGCCATGTTCTTGTCCTGCTCTTTACCTAAGAAGTTATATTGCATCGTAGATGGTATAGCTCAATAATTGTTAGCGTCAAGGTCGCTTGCTGGAAGAGTTAGTGTCACTATCTGTGGATGTCTGTGTGTTTTTTGCCGCAGTCGCAAAGATATTATCTTATTATGCACAATAGCATTGTGCTATACGCAACTGGTAGGCTCGCAACATGAAATTCAAAACTCTCCAGGACAATCTCCGCAAAACCCTTTGGCAGCGCATCGGAGACGGCGAGTTGACCGGCTTGGGCCTGGCCGCGCAGGCCGGTTTCAAGCAAGCCCATATCTCCAATTTCCTCAACCATAAACGCGGCTTGAGCCTCGAAGGCATGGACACGGTTCTCAAAGTACAGCATCTCTCCGTCCTTGATCTTCTCGACCCCGCGGAGATCAACAAGCGCGCCAGCATTTTGCCACCCGCGGCGGACGAGTTTCAAAACATTCTCCTGGTGGATGGCAAAGTTGCAGCTGCCCAATCCCGCATCATGAGCATGAACGTAAACGACGTGTTCAAGTTCAAGAAAGCTTTTCTGCGGGGCCTGCGGGCTGAAATGGAGACCGCGCGTGTTCGTTGGGAGCGTTTTGTACTTATCAGGATCGACGCCCGCGATGGCATGAGCATGTACCCGCGTCTCTTGCCCGGCGCTACGCTGCTCATCGACCGTCACTACAACTCGCTCAAGCCTTATCGGAAAGGTGAGTCCAATATGTATGCCGTCGCCAAACACGGCAGTTGTACCGTCAAGTATGTGGAAGTTGCCGGCGACCAACTGGTTCTGCGTCCACACAATCAGGCGTACCCAGTGGACCTTTTGGCCATCGAACGAGGTAAGAAGGCGGCGGACTATCTCATCGGCCGGGTCTGTTACGTGGGCATCGAAACCTGATTGTGGGATGCTTTGCCTCTTACTGCCGCTTCAGCAACACCTGCGCTAAGATCTCAACCGCTTTGTCCACCGCTTCCAACTTCACCTTGCTCAGTCCTTCGAGTTGCTTTGCCAGACACTCGATTCTCCTTTTGCGCCCGCGTTGCATGAAATTCCGAGCAAAATCTGCTCGCTCGGATGAGCAAGGTCTCTCGCCCGGCGTAACGCCGCTCCCATCCAGACCCGTGCTATCATCAAACTTCTGCCGGAGTTTTTCCAGATGTACGACGAGATTCCCAGCATTCGCATTCCTACGGAGGCTTTCATGGACGAAACATCTGCCATCACGCCGGGCGCGCGCCGCAACGAGGACATCGCTCTCGACTTAATGAAATTCATTGCAATGACCACCGGATTCGGCCGCACCACGTCGTCCGGCGTGGGATTTCAGGGTACTGGCGCCGCCACCAAGCCTGACGAATACGCCGACCACCTGCTGGAACTGTATGGAAGATGCTTGAACGCCGTCCGGGTGAAGCAATAGGCTGACCAGATCGATTTCAAAAAACAAAGGCCGCAGCACCTGCTGCGACCTGTCCGTCGGGCTTGAATTTATCTTTAGCGCCTGCGGCGAGCGGGCTTCTTACCCTTCCTTTTCGCCTTCTTGGCGGGCTTTTTCTTGGCGGGTTTCTTCTTCTTCGCCGGCTTCTTCTTCGCTGCCTTCTTGGCGGCCTTCTTCTTGGGAACTGCCTTCTTTTTTACTGCCTTCTTTTTTGCTGTCTTCTTGGGCGCGGGCTTGGGAGATCCCCCACCGCCTCCGCTTGACATCGGCATTGACGGAACAGGAGCTTCAACCATCGGCTCCGGCGGCCTCATTGCCGGCATCTCAGCTTCCTCTTCCTCCTCTTCCTCTTCGTAGTCTTCTTCCAACGACTCACCATACGCGCCGCTGTCGCCAAACTCGTCCATCTCGTCGTCCCGTAAATAGAGGGTGTCGTAAAAAGTCATTGTCTCCTCCTGAATTTTCCGGTTGCCCCGGTGACCGGATACTGCATCCTGTCTGCACTGAGAAAGAAAACTGCATTCATTGCCTATGACTCGGCGGGGCGAGATTATAGCACAGCAGTTTTTCGCCCGGTCGGAAGAAAAATGTGCGACGCTTGCCGACTCACCTGAATATTACACCGAACCCGCATTTCTTGGTTTCTCTTTCGAGCCCGTGGCGGCATCAAAAGCCGAGTCCCGCGGCTGACTGCTTCTCAGATTGAAATCAGCCTCCCGTTGGCAAGACCCAGGAAGCTATTGGCCGCCGTGAATGAGCAGGATCATCCCGGGTTTCAGCGTGGCCAGGTTGCCGTTCTGCTGCTTGAGGGCAGAAACGGTGGTGTTGTGGGACTTCGCAATTGAGTAAAGAGTTTCGCCGGGTTCCACCTTGTGCCGCACCGCTCCCTGTCTATCGGCGGCATGTAACGTCTTCTTGGATTTTGACTTAGTGGAGCCAGCCGACCGTTTCTCATCGGAATTCGGGGTGATTGGCAGCCGCACATACAGCACATGACGCCCCGCTAAACTGTCGCCCTTCAGATGGTTCCAACGTCGTACCATGGCGGGAGGGACGCCGAAATTGTCCGCCACACTCTCCACCGTGTCTCCTCTTCTTACCTTATAACGCGTCGCATACCGCGAGTACGCCGCCTCACCCTCCCCCGAAGGATGCTTGCCGGGTGCCACAGGGATGATCAGCTTACTTTCCGGCGTCAGTTTTTCATCTTCTCCGAGGCCGTTTGCCTCCGCAATCGCCCTGGGGCTGCTGCGATAGGCGTGCGCAATCGTGGCCAGCGTGTCGCCCGGCGCCACGCTATGGTATCGCCACCAGACCCGCATGTCGGGCGGGATCGTCCGAATCGCCGTCAGATAACGGTCCTTGCTGCCTTCGGGAAGGTGCAGCTCAAATTCCTGGTTCTTAGGGGTCGTCAGCCGCAGCAGACTGGGATTCAGATCTTGTAAAGTGCTGGCCGAAGCATCCACACATTCCGCCACCAGCCGTAGATCTACGGGATAATCGATTTGCACCGTATCGTAAGGCTCCGGCTCCTCCGCCTCGACATCCTCTAACCCATACTGCTGCGGGTTCTTGGCCATGATCGTCACGGCAATAATGATCGGTACGTAGTTTCGCGTTTCCTTCGGCAAAACGTTGCGCCTGTACAGTTGCCAGAAGTCCGCATAGCCGGTTCGCTTCACCGCGTTTTGCACCGTCCCTGGGCCCGAGTTGTAGGCCGCCATCGCCAAATACCAATCCCCAAACTGGTTGTACAAGTCCCTTAAGTGATGCGCCGCCGCCCTGGTGGCTTTTACTGGATCCTGGCGCTCGTCCACCCACCAGTTGCGCTCCAGTCCGTACCCCTTGGCTCGGCTCCCCATAAACTGCCACATTCCACGCGCTCCCGCCCGTGAAACCGCCAGAGGATGGAATCCTGATTCCGCTTGCGCCAGATAAATCAAGTCCTGGGGAACTCCTTCTTCCTTCAGAATCCTCCGAATCATCTCGTCGTAGCGTCCGCTCCTCGCCAGCGCCCGCTCCAGTGTTCCCCGGCCACGCGTCGAGAAATAGTTGATATAACTTGCCACCGGATCGGTCATCATCAGTGGCAGATCGGAATGCGTCTCCTTGATCTCGGCCTCTGCCTTTGCCTTAATGTTGGGATCCACCGGGTAGGTAACTTCGTTGGCCTCGTCGATCGGCGCTGGCTCAGATTTTTGCTCAGTAAAGCCATCACCCTGCTGCAAAGCCTGCATCTCGAGACCGTTCACACCATCCAACAAACGGTCGAACTCCTTTTGCAACTGCTCATCCGACCCAATATCCAAAGGACTTTCCAACAGCAGGTTGAAAGCGCGATCAAAGTTTTCCTTCGCAGCTTCTAGGTGCCCGGACTGGTAATTCGCTTGGCCGGCCTGATATTCCTTTTCCACCTGGGCGATGAGCTCTGCCGTCGGGTCAGGCTTGACTTCGGGCTGGGGTGGCGCGGGCGCAACCGCGACCGGCTTAGGCTCTACTGAGGGCTGCGCTATCGGAGGGGCACTCGCTCTGATCGCAGGCGGACTCGCCTGCCTTTCCGGCAGAAGCGCCACCGGACGCGGTGCGGTTTGGCACCCCAGCCCGCCCAGAAGCCAGGCTGCACCTGCCGCAATCTGTAAGTGTCGCTTCCCAATCCTCATATTTATCTGCTACTTACAGCGAGCCACCCACAGTTCCTCCAGGGTCAGCTAATGCTACTATCACCAATTAGACGGGTCAATCCGCAATAGGGGTGTCCCGGGTTACCTTTGGAACCAGGCGGGAAGGTTACCGCCAATTCACTCGCCGCCCTTAATCCGGCCGATTTGTCTAAGCAGCGCCCCCGGCCCAATGGGTCGCCCGAGAAACTCCCGCAGCAGTTCCGCAGTGTCCTGCTCCTCGCCCTTCCGAAGCAGCCGCTCGGAAATCCATTCGTACCAACCCGCGTTGCCCGCATCGAACGGTCCGAAAGATTCCCGGATGTGCTCCCGTAGATCCGCCGTCAACACCGCTCCCAGGCCGTAATTCACCATGTAGCCCGGCGAATCCACTAGTTGCCCCCGTACTGCCCACCACGACCATTCAGGATGCGGAACAATGTGTAAGTATCGGCTCGTAATCTCCGTCCACACCCTGTTCGGATCAGCCCCGGGTGTTCCCAGCATCCTGATTTCAAATAAGGCCCAAGCTACGTCCATGACAACATTTGAGAACAGACCCCGAATCGACGCCGCTTCCCCATCGTCCCGACCCAGGTATCGGCGCTGCCACGCCGGCTCGTACACACTCCACGAAGTCACATCCGCAAATGCCTCCACAAACAGCGCATCCCCCATATCCATGAATGCCGGACGAGTCCGAATCGCCGCTCCGTGGATGGCATGACCGTTCTCATGCACAAGTTCATTCAGCGCACCCATTCCGCCGCCCGCGTAATTGGCAGAGACCCGCATCACGCTGCGACGCCATACTCCATCAATCATGCGCCCGCGAGTAACGAAATCCGTATACGCGATCGGAGCCTTGCCCGGTCGCACATCGAGGTCGTAGAGAATGCCGAGCTGCTTCACATCGGCGCCAAGATCGTGATAGTACCGTTCGTTGAGCGGTTGTAATGCCCCCCCCGGGAATTGCCGACGTCAACCGGCGGTCCGTTTCCCCCGCGCGGTACCAGAAATTCCAGGGCTCCATCGGCTGCTCCCCGCTCACCTGGCGCCACGTATCCAGAATCTGCTCCAGCCAGTGCTCGACCTCGTCCGGACTCGCACCAACCGTGCGCGCGGCATCCGCGATTTGTGAACTATGCTTCTGCGCGTCGCCCGCCGCCATTTTTATCACCC
>Ga0207052_10251_pt1 | contig 15173 bp, 18 predicted proteins | sample Alteio_BWMinCont_62_FD_153294 | JGI IMG/M metagenome (GOLD analysis project Ga0207052, IMG submission 153294) | Enriched cells from forest soil in Barre Woods Harvard Forest LTER site, Petersham, Massachusetts, United States -... | ecosystem: Environmental > Terrestrial > Soil > Temperate forest >...
CCTAAATCTCACTAGTGATGACTATAAATCCCTGTATTTTTGAATCCGCTAGTATTCGCGATCGCATTTTCGATATTGTATCGCTTGAGTAATATGTGATGTTTCAATTTGTTCTTTGTCACTTAAATCTGCAATAGTGCGGGCGACTTTCAGAATGCGATGATATGCGCGAGCAGAGATCTTCAGTTTTTCTAATGCCATTGAGAGTTTATCTTGAGTGGCTTTTTCTAGTTTACAAAATTTATTAATTTCATGGGTTGACAAGTTGGCGTTAATATTCTTTCCTCTTGCGATTTGTCTTAGTCGGGCTGCATTGACACGTTCTTGGATAACCTGGCTGCTTTCTTCTTGCTTGGCTTCAAAGGTAGATAAATGTTGTAGTGAAAGTGAGGGGACCTCAATGTGCATATCAATACGGTCTAAGAGCGGGCCAGAAATTTTATTTCGATAACGCGCAATTTGTTCACTGCTACAGCTACAAGTGTGTTGCGTAGAAGAAAGATAACCGCAAGGGCAAGGATTCATTGCTGCGATCAGTTGGCAGTTAGCAGGATATTCCGCTTGCCCTGCAGCCCTTGAAATGTGCACTTTGCCTGATTCTAAGGGTTCACGAAGTACTTCCAATACGTGTCTTGAAAATTCCGGCAATTCATCCAGAAATAATACGCCATGATGCGCTAAAGAAATTTCCCCAGGCATTGGGTGCCTGCCTCCCCCTACCAACGAAATGGCTGAAGCAGTATGGTGGGGTCGTCGAAAAGGTCGTTTCCAAAAGCATTCCTTTTGAAATCCTTGCTTACTAATAGAATAGATTGCAGCAACTTCTAAGGCCTCAGATAGTGTAATGGGGGGGAGTATCGCATTTAGACGACTCGCCAGCATTGTTTTACCTGTACCAGGTGGGCCTACCATGAGCAAACTGTGTCCACCCGCAGCCGCAATTTCTAAGGCACGTTTGGCATACTGTTGCCCACAGACATCGGAAAAGCAGTCAGGATATTTATTGGTAAGGTGTGCGGTAGAGACCAAGGCGGGAGGACAAACCGTTCTTTTTGAGAGGTGGGCGCAAACACTCAGCAGATCATCAAAAGGATAGATTGCTAACGGAGAAACCCAAGCAGCTTCTTCAATATTGCTAGAAGGAATAATGAGTTCACGTTTTTCCTTTTGTGTTGCCAGCGCAAAAGGCAAGACTCCTCGAATATGTCGTAACGCTCCGCCTAAAGCAAGCTCACCTGCCAATTCGTATTGGCTGATCTCAGGGCAACGCAGTTGATTGGAGGCTAATAAAATACTGATAGCAATCGGTAAGTCAAAACGCCCCCCTTCTTTAGGGAGATCAGCAGGCGCGAGATTGACGGTGATCCGTTTTTTGGGAAACTTAAATGCACTTTGTAAGAGCGCGCTTCTGACTCTATCTTTACTTTCTTTGACAGCAGTTTCGGGTAAACCTACGATATTAAATTGGGGTAAAGCATTAGATAAATGCGTTTCAACGGTGACTTGGGGTGCATAGATCCCCACGTTTGCACGACTATAAACTACGGCTAGCGACACGGCAACATCCTTATTGCACTAAAAGGAGGCCAGTATATACCCGTTACACTTCAAGATGCGAGTTCTCGAGAGAATTATTTTTCGAAAAACAAAGGCATGCGAAGCGACCACATTTCTTATAATTTATGATTTGATACAACGCAGAGCGGTCCTACGTTTTTCGAAAAATAATTCTTCCGAGAACTCCTCGCTTGTTGATTATAATATAGTATTAACCTTGCAGGAGTTTTTCTTCAACCAGATAGATGTCTTCTTTGGTTCCTTCTAAGACGAGGATATCACCAGATTGGAAAAGCGTATGAGGTGCAGGCTCATTGCATTTGTATCCTTTGCGGGAAAAAGAAGAAATTTTAATAGGGGCACCGGCTGCGATAAATTCTTCTAGCGTGCGGCCAATGGCATGCATCCCTTCAGTAAGTTCCACTGCATGCAGAAAATGCTTTTCTTTAGAAGTTGTTTCAAGGTGACCAATTTTCTCTCCCTCAAAAACAGCGCGCAAAAATTTATAGCGATTCGCTTTGACTTCCCATATTTGTTGTTGCGCTTTCTCGGGTGGAGTACCCAATAGAATTAACATGTGAGAAGCAAGCATGAGGCTGGATTCTAATTTATCAGGGATCACTTCTGTTGCCCCGGCTATCTGTAATGCTTCCAATTCACTATCATCAATCGTGCGCACCAAAATAGGAATTTCTTTATTTAATCGTCTTACTTTTTTTAGAATGTTTAACGTTTGTTTGGAAACAGGGTTGCTGAAGGCGATAATCAATATGCGCGCTTTATGGATACCTGCTGCTAACAAAACGTTTTCTTGTGAAGGATCGCCATAAAATACAGGCTCTGAAGCAGCACGAGCTTCTTTTAAGCGTATAGGATCGAGATCTAGTCCGACAAAGGGAATGTTCTCATATTCAAGAAACCTTGCTAAAGTTTGTCCAACGCGGCCGTAGCCGCAAATAATGACGTGATTTTCAAGTGTTCGAGGGGGAACGGCAAGCTCATCGTCTATATCCGCTGAGACTTTTTTGTTCAGTTTTTCTACGATAAATTGTGCGATTTTAGCGCTATTGCGGATCAATATCGGTGAGACAGCCATACTGATGACCAGCGTGGCGATGAGAATTTGGCTGGTATGCGTATCAATAATTTTTTGTTCCAGCGCGACGGCTAAAAGAAATAAGCCAAACTCGCCGCCTTGTGCCAAGATGAGCCCTGTTCGGATTGAAGTCTTAAGTCCACTGCCAGCGATTTTTGCTAAAAAAGCGATCACAACCGTTTTAAATAGAATAAGGGAAAGCAATAAGGCAGAAATCCATTGCCATTCTTTTTGAACGATATGGGGATCAAAGACAAGGCCTACGGAGATGAAGAATAAGCCCAATAGGATATCTCTAAAAGGCTGTATGTCAGATTCAATTTGATGCGCATATTCCGTTTCAGCTAACATGACACCCGCTAAAAAGGCACCCAATGCGGCAGATAATCCATAATGCTCCGTTAAAAATGCAGAAGCTAATACAACAAGTAGTGCGGTGAGCATAAATAATTCAGAGGAACGTGCTTGGGCAATATGATGGAATAAGGGGCGTAAGAGCCATCGGCCCGCTGCTAACATGATTAAAAATATCAAGGTTCCAATCGCGATCCGTTCTAATAAAAGCGTACCCACAGAAACGTCACCAACTGCTCCGGCCATAGCGGGTACAATTATCAAAAAAGGGACTGCCGCCAGATCTTGAAAGAGTAGGATGGCTAGCGATAACTTACCATGTGCTTGATGAAGTTCATCTTGTTCGACAAGTTGTTTAGTTGCAACGGCTGTAGAGGACAGTGCCAGCGCTCCGGAGATAGCTATGGCGGCTGGCCAGCTAATGCCGAGTAACTTAGCCGCGAATAAAGCCGCACCGGTGCACAGCAAAACTTGCATTCCCCCCAAACCCAGCAGGGCTCGACGCATAGAAATAAGTTTCGATAGGGAAAGTTCAAGGCCGATAGAAAAAAGTAAAAACACAACGCCAAATTCAGCAATGTAACGGATTTCTTCTTTAGATTCTAACCACCCTAATCCCTGGGGTCCTACACAAGCCCCTGCGATTAGGTAACCTAATAAAGGTGGCATGTGCATGCGACGCAAAACTGAAACGATAACTATCGCCAGCCCCATTATAATTAGTAGAATCTCAAATCCTGACATTGGCATATTTTTACGTTTTATTCGTGTTGAAATGGTTTTTCCGATTATACCCTAAAATGGGGGTGAATTTCCTTAAAGATTCTAAACTGCGTGAATGCGCACGTAATCCTGCTGCATTGCGCAATGCTTTGGTTTGCAATTCATAAAGACGATTTTTCGTCTGCTTTTGATAAAGGTGTAATTTTTCATTGATTAATTCTAATCTCAGAACGAGCTCATTGAGTTGCGCTAAAGAGACTCTTCCGGATCTGCTCTCGGCAATAATCCAGTCGAGATCATGTAAGGGCATGTTAGAAAGTCTTTGTTCAGTTAATGCTAAGCCAGCAATCAGAGGTTTGAGTATTTCATCAATTTCTTTAAATAAATCTTGTTCTGCCTCTTTCGTTCCCTTTCGGTATGCCAGAGAAATTTCATGCGCATGCTGAGTTTGTTGGTGTGATGTGAAACTTGAAATGGCGGTAATTACCCCGGTAACTTCCTGCCAGGGTTTACCCTCAATTGATAGAGGCTTCAATGGTTTACTGGGTTGATTAAGTTGTGTTGTGATTTCATTTATAGGGGAAAGTAAATAGTGGTGAATAAAATAAGATAAAATTGATAAAAATATTACTTGAAATAAGATAAGAGAGAAGGCTATTTCACTTAAGCTAGCTGTCATTAATTGCAAAAATTCTCTAGGTTGAGTGGTTGAAATTAATAAATTGGGATCTTGATTCAAATCAGGGATTCCCATATACCCACGCAGTAGGTAACCGTTTTGATCCACTTGAAAGTCGGTCTCACTTTGAATGAGAGTATGAATAATATCGCGTTGTGTCGGGTTTAGGGACTCTGCACCTATTGGCCAAAGTTTTAAGTCAGTATAAGTCAAGCTTTGTATTAGTTGGATCATTTCTTGAGAAATCAATCTGGCAGTAATAAGCGAACCGATAATTTCAGAGGAAACAGGTGTTGTAATAGGGGTAGAAACCACTAACATGGGTCCTAAGGTACTATTATAAAATCCAGATTGTCTATTGAAAGTGGAGATATGTGCAAAAAAACGAGCATTTTTTATCCAAAGATTAGCTAAAAATGATTGTCGTGGATAAGGTTGCCCATTATTTAAGTCTAGAATTTCCGACCAAACGACTTCTTTGTTCTTATTGAGGACGTAGAGTAAGTTGAGTTCTTGTGCTTGCATTTCTTTTTGTAAAATTAGGGTTCCCATTTTGAAACTAGCTGTGTTTGAGACAAGTTGTGTGATGAGAGGAAGTTGAGAAAGCATCTGGGTCAGCCGCTCTAGGTGAAAGAGCTCTCGCTGTAAAAGCTCAAGATTGCGATGAAGATTTTTTTCGACTTGCTTTTTTTCCAGGAGGTAAATTTTAGGATCAATAACCCAGTAATAAGTGCCAACGAGTAATAGCAATTGTATTATTACGGCAAGTAAACCCATTGTAAAAAGTCTAGAGCGAAACTTCACCGTACCATCCTTTGTGTTTCCAATACAAAGTCGAAAGCTATATATATAAAGATAGGTGATTAACAAAACAAAGGCCAGGGCTTTTACTGTTGAATTAATTTTTCTTCAAGTTCTTTTATTTCTTTTTCAAGGCGGGTTAGCTGTAAGCGTGTTTTGGCTAAGACTTGGGTTTGAATATCGAATTCTTCTCGGGTGACAAGATCCATCTTATTGAAAAAATTTTGTAAGCATTGGCTTAAATGCACCTGAAGCTCTTGGCTGAGTGATTTTAAGCCAGGAGGCAAGGATGCGATAAACTCCTTAACCAGGTCTTGGGTGGTTTTGGTATTGAACATCATTTCGCCTCTTGAGAAAGAAAAGGGACCTGTGAGTATATATTAAAGTGATGTAAGTATAGTAGTAAAACTTGCTAGGATCTTGCTTTTGACATACACTTATGTTTACCACTGAAAAGTGGCTAGTAAAATTATCAACAAAGGAAAGTTGGAGCGACAGGAGAAGTTGCAATGGCGGGCCTCATCTTTACAGTCAGCGTCTTATCTATTTTAACTACGGTGGGGTTTTTATTTGCCTGGATGATCCGTTTGGCCAGTGATCCTGAAAAACGCAACCAACACGATAAAAATTAAACTCCTATGATCAACAGAGTGTGGTTTGCCATTACGCAAGCCTGGTCGCAACGAGCTGCGTTGAAGCGTTTTTTAACTGAAAAAGACAAACAAATCACCGCTTTAACAGAAATAACCGCAAGTCGATTAGATGAAGCTAATATTGCTATTTTAGCCTTGGATTTTGATGGCGTGTTAGCACCTTATGACGCTTTAGAGCCTTTGCCAGAAGTACAAAAATGGTTAACCCAATTGAGTTTGGAAATCGGTGAAAATCGCATTGTCATTTTGACAAATAAACCGCAACCTGAACGTCTTCGTTATTTTGCTGATCGCTTCCCTTCTATTTTTATAGTACAGGATGTACGGAAAAAACCTTATCCAGATGGTATTTTACAAATTGTGGAATACAAGGGAGTGCCTCCTCACCGTGTTTTATTGCTAGATGATAGACTCTTAACAGGGATGTTGGCCACCTGTCTCTCTTATTGTCAAGGTTGGTATTTTTGTAAACCCTACCAAAATTTTACTCTCCATCCTTTTAAAGAGGCTTTCTTCAGTCTGTTACGAGTTTGTGAGCGGTGGTTTTTGAGATTCGCTGCTTAGGCATAATCTTCGTCGAACGTGTCATCTTCTTCCAGGAATTTCGAAGAAAAATCCTCTATAACTTCTAATTCAGAAATTTCTTCATCAAGAGAAGGATCTATATCTAGTTCATCTTCTAACTCTTCTTCTAGCTCTGCTTCCAATGTCGCTTCCAACACTGCATCTAGGTCTTCATCTGGCTCAGCAGTTGTGATCGTTTCCTCTATTATTGTTAAGTCAAACCCACTTTCACCTTTTTTAATCCACTTAGCTTCGAATTGTTCAATGAGTTTTCTCAAAGTGAGATATTTATTCAAAGAAAGTGCAGCTTCAGAGGCCGCGTTATTTATTTCAGTGATCTCATGCAAAAGCAAATCGCAATTTTTTTTAGAGGGAGACTTTTTGCTAGTTTCCTTTTTTAGCTTTGTTTGGTAAGACTTTAATTGCTTTTCTAATTGTGAGGTTCTTTTTTGCCAAAATTTCTCAAGAAGGGCCAGGCCCTTAATAAAGGCCTTATGTAGGCTAGCATCGGCTACCTTCTTTGCACCCTGTTTTTTTTTCGCCTTAGGCATCCCCACCCCCATAATAATTTAGGAACAATACTCATAATTATAGGTTTATTTTTTTAATACTTGCCAGTAAAACCCTCTTTTTGTAAACTAGCTAAAATTTGTGTGAAGAGGATCAAAATGACGTTTGTTGTCACGGAAAATTGTATTAATTGTAAATTTACAGATTGTGTAGAAGTATGCCCAGTAGATTGTTTCCATGAAGGTCCAAATTTCTTAGTGATTGATCCTGATGAATGTATAGATTGTGCGCTGTGTGAGCCAGAGTGCCCTGCGGAGGCGATTTGCTCAGAGGATGATTTATCTGAAGAAATGGCACCATTTCTTGAATTAAATGCAAGAAAATCAAAAGAATGGCCGACCATCACTGCCCACAAAGCGCCATTGCCTGACGCAGATAAGTGGAATGGCGTGAAAGGCAAAATAGAACACTTAGGCGGCTGACAAATTTATCTCTTTGATTAGATCGTCTTCCCATTCAAATCGATAGGCTAAATTTTCAGCGATGAAGGATAGATCTCTTTCGAATTGAATTGGATCGAGAGAAGTTTGGTATCGATCATTAAAATCCAATATTCTCAGTGTTGTTTGAAAGATTGAATGTAATAAGGGAGATTGGATGTGCTCATATATTTCAAAGTGCCCCAAAGAGGTATAGTCAATGAGCTGCTGGCAAAATTCCTGAACGGATGACACTAGCATGAGACTTTCAGTTTTCCAAAATGGTCGATGAAAACAAAGTTGTTGCAACGCAACAATCAAGGTTTGCCTTGATCGAAGCCATTTCTGAATACGCCTATTCTGTGTCAAAAGCATACAACAACCCCTCCTTGGTTTGCAGAGTCCCACTTCTTAGTAAAGCTTGCAGATTTTTAACGTCAAGTTTTGTTTGCAAGATGCCTTCTTTGTGGTTTTCTTTGTAAGCTTTTTCTTAAGTTAGTGTAAACCTATCGCTATATTTGCTGCAGTGTTTAGGTACAGTCGAACCAAATTATATCAACAAGTTATTGAATAAAAAGAAAAAAATAAAAAGGAGGTTTCGTCAGCGAACTATTTTCCAAACTAAAGTCACCTTGATCTTCGAAGCCAATTTGATAAATTGATTGATATCCCATGTCTACGGAAGGATGTGGGGGCCAGCAGGCTGACAAGGATTGTTGCCAGTACATCAGGCAAAGGATTGCCGGCTTATTGTAAAATAAGACACGATTAAAAGGATAGCGTTGCCTTGCAAGGTAAGGATGCCAACCCAACATAAAGGATTTGTTGGGATGCAAAGGGCAACACGATGTGCCGCTGGTAATTTATCATGGACGAGATCGTAAGGGTGGCATTGCTACCCTTTTTTTAAGCATTTTTTCCACGCTAACACGCAACCTACCGATAGAATAATAAAAGCCAGTAAAGTCCATCCGGGCAAAGGGACGCCTAAAATATCATTATTTCTGATTGTGCATTCACCAGATCCTTGCAGAATGATAAGGAAGGCTTCTTTCAAGGGAAGGGTGCTGATTAAATAACTAAACCCTGGGGCACAGGCAGGCAAACTTTCGTGAGGTTGGTATAAAATCCATAAATGGCGTAAAGAAGCCCCTATGCCACACAGGCTGAGAATAAGACCTAGTAAGCAGTAAAGAAAGCGACGCCATGTTTTGGGGTTGTGCCAAATTGCAGCGACAAAAATTAAGACCAGTGACAAAACGATGATTCTATCGATTATGCATAAATTACAGGGATTTTGATTAAAGTGAAATTGTAATACAAATGAAGCAGTTAGTAAGAAAACTGAAAATATTGTTAGATAAATATAGAGAGAACGTGCGGTGTGTTTCATTTTAGCACTTATCATGAGTCAAACGCCTTTATGCAATGGGGGCAGATGTTACCGTAAATTCTCCATGAAATACATTCATGGTTGGTCCGCTTAAAAAAGCAGAGCCTTGTGCTTCCCATCTCACGGTGAGTGCACCTCCAGGCATGTCTACCTTGACTTCCGGGTTTAGCTGTTCTTGTAATACCCCTGTGATAACGCTAGCACAAGCAGCGGTGCCGCAAGCAAGTGTTTCTCCAACGCCTCTTTCAAAAACGCGGCATTTAATATGATTGCGTGCTAATACTTGTACAAAACTAACATTTACGCCTTTTAAAAAGGCCGGATGTTTTTGTAATGCTTCCCCTATCGCTTTCACATCGGCTTCTTCTGTGTTAAAAACGAGAAACACACAGTGAGGGTTACCCAGTGATAGGATCGTGACATCTCTTTCTTCATTGAAGATTTTAATTCGATACCGTCCTTCAAGGGGTAGCACGGTTAATGCATTAAGCTTTAAGGGGATACTGTCAGGATGAAAATTAGGTTTTCCCATATCGACCTGAATACTGGTTAAATCTGAAAGGACAATCGTGATTTCACCTGCCAGGGTGCCAATTTTTAGCACTTTCTTATCTGAGAAGCCATTATCATAGATATAACGACCGATACATCTTGCGCCATTGCCACATTGTGAAACTTCTTTGCCATCTGCGTTAAAAATTCGGTAATTAAAGTCCAGATCCGGCTGCGTGGGGGGCTCTACGATAAGGATCTGATCACAACCAATGCCAAAATTTCTATCACTAATGCGTCGAATGAGACGAGGCTCTATTTTGAGTGATTGGGTAATGTTATCGAGGACGACAAAATCATTTCCAAGGCCATGCATTTTGGTAAAGTGGATATTGACGGTCATTAATGTGATTCCTTTAAATTTTAAAATAACCCTATTTTTTCATGCTCAAATAGCTGGGCTATGGTTTCTCTTTCTCTGACAATTTTAAAACAGTCTTCTTTTACCATTACTTCTGCGGCTCTTGGGCGAGAGTTATAATTGGAGCTGATGACAAAACCGTAGGCTCCCACATCGCAAATCGCCAGAAACTCGCCTGGATTGATGGATAAGGCACGATTTTTTCCTAAAAAATCGCTGCTTTCGCAAATAGGCCCCACAATATCATAAATTTGAGGTGAATCAGGTTGAGTCTTATTGGTGGGAATAATATCATGCCATGCTGAATATAGCGCGGGACGGATGAAGTCATTCATCGCACAATCGACCACACAGAAATGTTTGTCACCAGCGGTTTTGAGCGCCACTATTTTTGTCACTAGGATCCCAATATTCGCCACGATGGCACGGCCGGGTTCTATCACTAGCATTAAATCGGGATCGGTGCATAAATTTAAGAGCGAGGTCACATAGTCAGCAGGTAAAGGGGGGGTTTCATCCTGATATCTAACACCCAGCCCTCCCCCTACATCAATATGTGAAATTGAAATTTGGTGTGCTTTAAGCACATTGTAAAGTTGCAACAAATGCGCAAAAGATTCTTGAAGTGGCGAAAGTGTCGTGATTTGCGATCCAATATGGCAGGCGATGCCTTTTATTTTTAAGTGAGGCAGGGTGGCTGCTTGTTGATATAGTGCGGGTGCTTTTTTGATATCTATCCCAAACTTACTTTCTTTTAAGCCGGTTGAGATATAAGGATGGCTGTTAGCATTAATATCAGGATTAACACGCAATGCAATGGGCGCCACAAGGTTTAAATGCTGTGCAATTTCGTTTAAGGTAAAAAGTTCGGCCTCAGATTCTACATTAAAACAGAAAATATTATTTTTAAGCGCAAAGGCCATTTCTTCAGGTTGTTTTCCTACACCTGAAAATACGACTTGATTGGGTGAGCCCCCCGCTTTGATAACTCTAGCTAATTCGCCACTTGAAACAATATCAAATCCTGAACCCAGCTCGGCCAACGCATGTAAGACCGCAAGGTTACTATTGGCTTTGACGGAATAACAAATTTTATGCGGATGATTACCAAAAGCAGAATGAAATTTTTGCCAATTTTGCACAAGACCTGTGTGCGAATAAATAAATACCGGTGTTCCAATCGATTCCACGATGTCAGAAACCGCACAATTTTCTATTCTTAAATGGTTATGGTGATAATTAAGGTGTGTCATTTTTTGTTTGGTCTTGGGCGCTGGGTAAATACAAAGGGCCGGTTTGTCCACAACTGGTTAGCATTAAAAAACCTATAAAACACAAGAGGAGTTTCTTTACCATCTAGTTTGCCTGCTTGCTCTATCTAAAGATACTGTTGTTACAATACTGGATTTTGAAAAAGTTAAAAAGATCGATGAATTAAATACCCTAGTTTGCCCGCTTGCTCTGTCTAATGATACTGTGGACAATACTTGGTTTTGAAACAGTAAAAAGAGTGATTGATTAAACAACACATTAGGATAGTTAAATGAATGATGCTGAGTTTCATGCCGAGGTAGATGCATTATTTCTCATGATCGAAGAATCTTTAGAAAAAGACAATCCTGAAATAGATTTTGAATCGCATAATGGGTTATTGACACTATTATTACCGCAAGGGGATCACGTTGTGCTGAGTCGTCAGGTCACTTTAGGGGAAATCTGGTTAGCCTCAAGGAAGGGGGCTTATCACTTTCAAAAAGTGGCTTCGGGTTGGGTGACGCGAAAAGGCGAAGTATTATTACCCCTATTAAGCGAAATTTTAAAAGAAGGATGAAGTGTGGTGTTAAAAGCCGTCAATATTGAACCAAAGCAAAAACGAGATGCCTGTGTGATTTGGTTGCATGGATTAGGCGCAGATGGGTATGATTTTGTGCATGCTGTCCCGAGCTTAGGCTTATCAGAACCACATTCCATTGAATTTATTTTCCCCCATGCTCCACCCCTGCCAGTGACTATTAATGGTGGATTCGTGATGCCTGCTTGGTATGATATTTTAGGACCTGATCTGCAAGCCCAGCAAGATGCGAAAGGACTTAAAAAATCAGAAGAAGCCCTTAAAGCATTGTTGTTACGCCTGATGGCAGAGGGAGTCTCCTCAAAGCGAATAATTTTAATAGGATTTTCACAAGGTGGCGCACTTGCTTTATATACAGCATTGAGATTTGATCATCCCTTAGGAGGGGTGGCAGCGTTATCGGCCTATTTACCCATCCACACGGAGCTAGCGAAAGAACGCCATCACGCTAATGATCAGATCCCCATTTTTATGGGGCACGGTTTAGTCGATCCTGTTGTACCCTATTGGGTAGGGAAGCAATCTTGTTCTTTCCTACAAACATTAGGGTATGCGCCCTTGTGGCATGACTATCCTATACCTCATACAGTTTGTTTACCGGAGTTAATGACATTAGGAAATTGGATCAATCAGGTTTATGGATCCAAACTGTAATCATATGAATGAAGAAAAAACGCTAAAATCGAGTGTTTCAGAAGATAACTTCTTTTTGCCTAACTTTTGTGAGGTTCATTCCGTATTCGTTCTGTGTATAGGTGCAGAGCTTATCGCGATTATGCTGATATTAGCGACAGGGGATGTGCTGTGGGCATCTTGGGATGAGCTTGGCTTGTTATCGGTGCTCGTCCAATGGATTGTCTTTGCTAGCGCAGGGATGTTGTGCTTGTCGCGCCATTCTCTTGCGAAATTATCGGTGCCGGTTGCCGCTTTTTTGGCCTATGGGCTGATTATCTTAACGACGGCCGTTTTTTCAGGATTTGGGCAATATTTATTAATCAAGATCAATTATCAATGGGGAACGAGCCCACAGACAATAGGAGATTTTGTGATCCGCTGTGTCTTAATCAGCGGGATCATTACCTTTATGGCTTTACGCTATTTTTATGTCCAGCAACAATGGAAACGCAAGATAGAATTAGAAAGCCAAGCGCGGGTTGAGGCATTACAATCACGGATCAGGCCACATTTTTTATTTAATAGTATGAACATTATCGCAAGTTTAATTCCCTCAAAGCCAAAATTGGCGGAGCAAGCGGTAGAAGATTTATCTGAAATTTTTCGAGCGACTTTACGAGATAGGGGATCGATGGTGTCTCTTGCTGAGGAATGGCATCTTTGTCGTAATTATTTGCGTATAGAAGGATTACGATTGGGAAACAGATTAACCATTGAAGAAGATTTATCTGCTGTGCCTCAAGATGCGGCTATTCCGATGTTAACGTTACAACCGTTAGTAGAAAATGCAGTCTATCATGGGATCCAATCTCTAGAGAAGGGAGGCACGATCAAGATAAGGGGTATCATGAAAGAAAATCTGATTTCTATCTATTTATCTAATCCTGTACCTCCACCCAGTCAAGCGCGGTCTCAACAGGGTAACAGAATAGCCATGGCAAACATTGCACATAGGCTAAACTTACTACTGGGGAGTCATGCAAAATTGAAGGTCACGGTAACGCAGCATGAATATGAAGTGCTCCTAACGTTTCCTTATTTAAGAAGTGAGACATAGTTATCAGGGAACTATAATGCGGATTTTAATTGTAGATGATGAAGAATTAGCGCGAGATCGTTTAAAGCGGATCCTTGAAGAACAAAACGAACATGAGATCGTAGGGGAAGCTGAAAATGGTCAAGGTGCATTAGAAAAAATTGAAGCATTACATCCCGATGTTGTACTGCTTGATATTCGTATGCCAGGAATCGATGGGTTAGAAGTGGCTAGGCACTTAGTAGACATGGATGAGCCACCAGCGGTGATTTTTACCACAGCATATGATGATTATGCTATTGAAGCATTCAAGGTAAATGCGGTGGATTACTTACTAAAGCCTGTTCGTCAAGAGCAACTTCAAGCGGCATTACATAAAGCCTTAAAACCGCATAAAGTCCAATGGAAAGCACTGAATCATAAAGAAGATGGTACCCCAAAAACTCGAACCCATATTAGTTCTCGAACTCGTCGAGGCATTATTTTGGTGCCAATCCCAGAAATTTATTATTTTCGAGCAGAACATAAATATGTCACAGTTCGTCATAGTGATGGAGAAGTGATCATCGAAGACACGTTAAAAGAACTAGAGCAAGAGTTTGGCGAAAGATTTTTAAGAATACACCGTAATTGCTTGGTTGCCAGGGATCATCTGCAAGCACTAGAGAAAAATGCTGCGGGTCAAACCTTCATCAAATCACGAAATCTAGAAGAGAGACTCGACGTTAGCCGGCGTCACTTAGCCGCTGTGCGAGAAATTATGAGTGGGTAATCTAACCTTTTCTTGTGTTTAATTAAAGAGTAAGATACACCTTAAATTTCAGAAGGTGAACTCTACATGATCTTAAAGATTGTAACGCGAACTAGCCCCTTGGCCCTTTGGCAAGCAGAATACGTAAAACAGCAGCTTATTGATACCCATCCCCAGTTGGAAGTTGAAATTGTAGGTCTTAAAACAACCGGAGATCAGTTCTTAAACGTCCCTCTTCATAAAATAGGAGGTAAGGGCGTCTTTGTGAAAGAGCTTGAGGAGGCGTTGTTATCGAAGGCAGGAGATATAGCGGTGCATTCATTGAAAGATGTCCCTGCTCACTTTCCAAAGAGGTTAATGCTAGGTGCCATTTGCCAACGTGAAAATCCTTTTGACGCTTGGATCTGTCCCAAGGGTTATACGCTAGAAAGCTTGCCTCGTCACAGCCGAGTTGGTACTTCCAGTTTACGGCGCATGACGCAATTAAAGCAGTTTCGCCCTGATTTGGAATATGTGCCACTACGAGGAAATGTCGATACTCGACTTCGTAAATGTCAGTCAGGGGAGTGGGATGCCATAGTCTTAGCGGCGGCTGGCTTGCTAAGATTGAATTTACAGAGCCATATTACGACTATTTTTAGTATTGAGGCACTATTACCCGCAGTAGGACAAGGCGCATTAGGGCTAGAATGTCGTATTGATGATATTTCCACGCAAAGATTAATTGCACCATTAAATCATTACCCTAGCCGTATTTGTGTTGAAGCTGAAAGAGTCATGAATGCAAAATTAGGGGGTAACTGTCAGATCCCGGTTGCAGGATATGCCAGGATCTTAGCAGGCAAAATGGTGTTAACGGGTCGAGTTGGGCATCCTCAGCGAGCAGGATTATTAGAAGCATCGAGATCGGGGCCAATAGAATTACCGGAAAGTCTCGGAGAACAAGTCGCTGACGATTTAGTGCAACAAGGTGCTGCCGATATCATCAATGAGATCTTAAGCAATGGATAATTTGCACATTGTCATTTTTCGTCCTTCACATCAGGCACAATCTTTATATGAGCAAGTGATATTAAATCAAGCTATTCCTATCATGCTCCCACTGCTTGAGATTTATCCTCTCGTAGCGAGTGCCGC
>Ga0207052_10252_pt1 | contig 15131 bp, 13 predicted proteins | sample Alteio_BWMinCont_62_FD_153294 | JGI IMG/M metagenome (GOLD analysis project Ga0207052, IMG submission 153294) | Enriched cells from forest soil in Barre Woods Harvard Forest LTER site, Petersham, Massachusetts, United States -... | ecosystem: Environmental > Terrestrial > Soil > Temperate forest >...
ATATTAGCCCATTCAACGATATCCACTCTGATTGGAATATCAGATTCCGAGAAGGCTTCTTTCAAATAAGCAAGCGTTTCAAAGGTCAGTGGTTCCTTATTCATGATACATAAATCTAGATCTGAATGAGGTTTAATATTACCCTTAACACGTGATCCAAAAACAAGCACTTTTTTATCAGGGGTCCATTTTTTTAGAATTTTCTTAACAATTTCTAGGTTGGCATCATCAAGATAAATCATACACTTACACGCGCTTTTTTAGGGAATCAATAAGAAATTGTGCTTGGACTGCAAATTGAGGAATGATACTAAATACTTCTTTAGCGGTAATTTCATTGTATACGTGACTCGTGTTATTTCTAGCCGCTCTGAAGGCAAACCAGTGATTCACTTCCTGAATTAGGCCAATTTCAGCTGAAATTCTTAATAGATCCCTAAAATTCACTTGATCGATATTTTCAGTGATAGGGGACTCCTCTTCTATATAACGTTTTAGAAATTTAACACAGAGTTCATAAGTATATTCAAAGCGTTGAATACAACCATCTCTGACTTCAAGATCTTCAGGATTATCAATGGCACGTTTAAGCGCTTTGTGCAAACTTTCAAAGGCTCTTTGAAGTGGTGTGATGATGATAGTCATTTCAGTCTCTTTGCTTTTCATGTCTCTAAGTCAGCATAGCATTATTCTTCATTAATGACTATATATTCAATACCTTAACCATAGCAATATCTTGTGACCCACTTTCATAGCCATCGGGATCATTAAATGGCATCTCAATATAGCCATATTTGCAGTAGAATGGATGCGCCTGCGGCGAGGCTTGGGTGTGTAAAACTTTGATGCCTTGTTGTTTAAGCCAACGTTCACAATGTTTTAGAAATTCACCTCCATATCCTTGGTTTCTATAAGGTTCATCAATGACGATAATACGAAGTACAGCGCTTGATTCTGGCCAAAGCTGAACATGTGCGTACCCAATGATGGTAGCGCCTTGATACAAAATAAAATGAAGATGATCTTTATGTTCCGCGATGGGCACTTTATCGTAGAAATATTTTTGACGAAAATGCCGTAGGGTTTCCCATTCACGTGGCGTCATTGCCTTAACGATGTGGAGTCCATTAAACCCTGTTTTTGTATCAATACCCGCTACAAAAGCATCTTTAGCGAAGCAATAGCTCAACAGATCATTGGGGTATTGCAGGGCCAAATCTTGTTTAAGCTTAGCATACGCATTTTTGTCCTCAACATGCGTGCGCATCCAGTCTCGAAATTTTAAATGTCTTTCAATAACAGGGTTACCTTCTTCAAAAATATGAATATTAAATCCTTCCTTTTGAAAGAATCTACGAAAGAACATGCCATGTTCGCCCTTGGCAACAAACCCCCCTTTTTCCATGTTTGGGGTAGCCGAATCAACAGCGACAATGTCTCGCACCACGGGGATCATGTCGATAATAGGCTTGGCCGCTAATCCTGGGACTGAGGTCGAACCTATATGATGAATCGCAATACAATTGTTACCCAACGCTTGTTTAATCAGCAAAGCCTCAGCATCAAAGATCTCACTCCACTTTGGGTTATAAGGAACAACTTCAATAATTTTTGTCATCAGGATTCATCCAACTTTTATAAGTACTATGATTTGTGAGTTTCTTTTTGCTTCTTGTTTTAATTGTTGATCAGATATTCTCAACATCTGGTTCTTCCCATGTTCGATTAATAATTTCCAGCGGAACGATTAGCTGCCATTTTTCAATATACTTTCCCTCTCCTTGACGGTTGCGATTCATATAATGCGGCTGTTTAGGAACATAGGAAAGTAATTTTTCGATAGTTTTTTGATCACCAACAAGATGTGTTGGAAGCTGCTCGAGAAAATATCCTACCTTAGCTACAGTAGTTGAATTTTTTAAAAGCAAAACGTAGTCAATTATCTTATTCAGATCTAATTGTGTGATATATTCAAATGATCGCCAAATTTCTTCCCAGCCCCCTCCTAAATCAGGACGATCAAGTACATCGACAATACTGCGTTCAAGGCTAGTGACTTTTATCGTCATGCCACCACGAGCTATTGTATCCATACCATAATCTGTACATCTGTCCTCAATGAGAGATTTTGGTTGAATGATAGCGCGGAAACGTTGTGCTTCATAATTAAAAGTTTTTTTTTGACGATTTGTAAGATAAGTAAACTCACCGAATGTCGTATAGGCAATACCATGCAATTCAAGTGCTGAATGATAAGCTAGAATGCTATCAGTCGCTGCTTTGCTAGCAATGAGATAGGGATCAACCCATGGTTCCTGGCTAAGCATGGGTTTCACTGCATAGAGAAATTTTCGGATGTGTACGATGTGTTCTGCTTTTTGATGATAGCTAAGCTGCTGTCGCCAACTTTCAGGTCGATTTGTACCTTGGGACGCCATGAAATCGGCGAATTCTTCATAACGAAATACAGGATGCGTTTCAAAGAATTGCTTTACCTTCATTACTTGACCCTGTATTGTTATAATATATATTAATTATATACTTTAATAATGTAGTGTCAACAAATAAAGTAATTACACATAATTTGCCCAAAGATATTTTTCAGAAATTATCCTCATCCATAATAGGCACATGAATAATGATTTTTTCTTCGCCTGTCCCTTCAGGGAGTTTATCGAAACTCATGAAGGTTGGCCACGCTTTATTAACTTTAAAAGAAGCATTTTCACGCCATTTACCAAAAATATAATGGTAGGCTAACCCAATGTTCCAGATTTTACCAGCAAAACGAAATCGTGCATAGCGACCCGCTGATAGCGTAATTTTTTCGATCCCTAATTCTCTCTCTGAAAGACTAATTCCTGCTGAGAATCTCACCTTTGTCTCTGTTACATTCCCTTCATGCGGATTATCGTGGCCAATACCAATAAATAGCCCAGGAAAATCATCCGCTAACTCTTTTGCGTTTAGTTTTTGACAAAGCGCTTCCCAAGCTTGCGGCGCGCATTCAAAATACAGCCCTTGTTTGGTGACGCATTGAATTTCTAGTGCGTTGAGTTCCACAATATCGGGTTCTTCAAGGGAAATGCATTCTAAATCATTCAGAATATTTATTTTTTCTCTCCCCTTTACAGGAGAATAACCAAAAGTTTCTTTAAACCGACGCGAGAATGCAGAATGATCTCCAAAACCTGAAGCAAGTGCCGTTTCTAAGATAGATTCATTTTTATTTTTTAGAGAGCGAAAAGCCAATTCCATCCTTAGCCCTCGGATAAAAGCGCCAGGGGTTTTTTCTAAATAGGTTTCAAAAAGACGCTTTATAGAAGAGACGGATAAACCAATGTTGAGTGCAATGTCTTCTAATTTTAAAGCAGGATCATCAATATGCTGATAAATATAATTAATGCTTTTTATTAAAGACGGTTTGTTTAAATGACGCATGTTGAGCTCCTGTATTAGATAGGAAGATCATACTACGAAGGGGTTTTTGACGCTGTGCCGAAAAGGTCAGAAGGTGGGAGTCCGAAATAGGTTCTCACCAAATAAAAAAGTAAATAGAAAACCTATCATACTCAATTTATTGAGAAATGGAGTGAAAATTACTGTTGATTAAAAGAGAAAGTGAAACTTCCCTGTTCAAGCGACTACTTCCTCACTGATCCCATCAACAGTGGAATGCCAAACAATATCTATTACTTTTTGTATTATGAATGAGCACTCACTCATTGCAAAGGGTTTTTATGACCGTTCGTCACTCGAAACTATTCTGCTTATCGCCCTCTCTAATTAGCTAAACCAATTAAAGAAAGAGAAGCATTTTATGAAAGTAACCCTAGATCTCGACCAATTACTATTCGATAAACAGATTACGCAGCAAGAATATGACAAATTGAAAGCGCTGGCGCATCAATCCATTGGCTCGCTGGCTTTTAGTCTTCTCATCGGATTCGGGGTGATTGCGGTGAGTGGTGCCGTGCTGGCATTAGTGCCTACGCCCTCTACCGCTATTTTTATTGGTGCACTTGTGCTCATTGGGGGAATAGCACTATTAAAAACAGGGCTTATTCAGTGGCAAGTATTAGCGCAAATTTGTATCTTGATTGGTGCTCTCATGCTAGGTGGGGGTATTTTAATTGTGGATAACGGTAATCCCCGTAGCTTTATAGCGATTGCAGGTATTTATACTATTGCTGCCATTTTTGCCCAAAGTGCTCTCTTAACGACACTGGCAGTGTTATCCATAGGCCCTATAGTAGGAGCAAGTTCTGGCTATGCGCATGCGATGTATATGATAGCGGTGGAAGAGCCTTTGCTCACCATTATGGTTTTTAGCGGGTTGGGAGTCGGATTTTATTGGCTCTCTAAGCAGTTGCCCTTAGTAACCATGATACCGTTGGTTTATTCACACCTTGCTATTATTGCTGCAAGAACTTGTTTATTTATGGTAAATCTAGGTTTTTGGGTAGGTTCACTTTGGGGGGATAAATTCAATGCGCATGCAGCAAATCCTATGGTTGTGCCAGCGGAGAGTTTTGCGATAGTGTGGGCAGTGGCTTTGATCGCGACGGGGATATGGGCTTGGCAGCAAAATCGTCGCTGGGTATTAAATATCGTTGCCATTTTTGGGGGGATTCATTTTTATACGCAGTGGTTTGAACACCTGCGTGCCTCTCCTGGTTCGGTATTAATGGCAGGCATTATGGCATTAATATTCGCATTACTGCTTAAACATATGAATACCTTAATGACTAAGGTGACAAAACCATGATATCGTATGATGCCCTTATTCAAGCAAAAAATGAAGGTATTTTAGAAACACGTTTAAAAAAAAATATTGCAGCGATTAATAATTTTAGAGATCCTAAAACGGACTATACCCTCTTAATGACAGCAGTAGACTCAGGCGATAAAGTCATTGCAATGCAATTGATTAAGATTCGTATTGATGTGAATTATCAAACCATTTTCGGAAAAAATGCGCTCTTTTTGGCCGTTAAAAATAATGATTTAGAAATGGTAAGACTGCTCTGTCAAAATGGTATTTATGATGATGATGACAAGGCACTACTGTATGCAACAAAAAATGATTATGTTGATATTGTAAGCCTTCTCATTCTTGAGGGTGTTTCCGATGATGATGATGGTAAAGTATTATTGAAAGCGGTTAAAAACAATAATACTGAAATTGTAAAATTGCTCATCGACAATGATGTCACGCATAGTGATAAATTGGAGCCGCTCGTTAAAGCCGTTAAAAACGACAATATCGATATTGTAAAAATTCTTATTAAAAGTGGTGTTTCCAAAGATGATCTAAGTGAGGCAATGGAGGAAGCTGTTAAAAAAGGCAATCTCAATATTGTAAGTTTTCTCATCGAAGTGGGGGTTTCTGAAGATGATATTGGAGAGGCATTATTAGAAGCCGCTAAAAATAATGATATTGCGATGGTAACATGGCTCTTGAAACAGGATTTTGCTGAGAGTTTTAAGGATGATGCACTTATAATAGCAATTAAAAATAATAATATTGCGATGGTAACACTTCTCACAGAAGCTGGTGCTCATGAGGAAGCCATAGATTTTCTTACCAATAAGTCAGCAGAGAAGATAGCAAAAGAAATGGAATTGACTGACATTGTAAGCATATTAAAAAAATCAAAATTAAGGAAGCAAGCTCGAAATTTTCTTGGATTTTATGAACAGCATGAGGGTTATCATGATGCCTTATCAGTTTTTATTGATAAATTTGATCGCTACCACATTAACGATTTGCAATTCGCCCCATTGTTTGCACAAATCAACGAAGCGTTTCATGCCACTTTAAATACATATTCTGGCATGAACATTAATATTCCTATTTTCACAAGCACGCTAAAGCAAAATTATGACGAAGGAAAATTAATTATTATCCCTTCTGGATGGCCCGAGCATAGCATTACACTGGCAGCGCTACAAGTAAATGGAGAGACTTTTCTGATTATTGCCAATCGAGGTGAAGGTATGCAAAATAACGAGGGAGCGATTATTTATAGGCTGAAAAAGTCTTTGTCACAAGAAGATATCTTAAATTTATTAAACAATGTGTATACTGAAAATGAAGGAGAAAAAGAAACGTTAATGGAATACATTAACAATCTCGTTGATTCAAAGTTTGCGGTATTTTTACATAAAGGTCAAGAACATGGTAGCTGTGAGATTGCTAATAAAAAGACGATGGTAGCTTGTTTACTCCCTTTTTTACATTTTATTGCGACTCAACCCCAAGAAACAATGAGCCAAGGTGTATGGGAAAAATGGATTAAAGAGAACAAAGAAAACTTCAAAATTGAATATAAGAAATTTAGTTATTTTCTTAGAAATGAAGTATTAAATGAATTATTACAGGAGCTTAAAACTGATCCGCAAAACGACCAATCCATGTTGGCAGCACTGTCTGGTTTTTGCAATGAGCATAGTGATCTTCAAAAAGAATCAGAACTGAGGTTATTGTATCGCTTGGTGTGTGGTATTCCGAATAGTCATTGGGACAAATTTTTACAGTATTTAAAAAATGAAACAACCCCTATTATTAAGTGTTTAAAACAAGATCCATTATATTATCCCATTCGGTATGGGCATGTCGTGTTAGTAAAACAAGTTATTTCAACTAATTTTACGACCATCCCTTTTTGGATCACATCAAATAAGTTGTTAAATGATATTCGAGATATTGTTCCTCTTAAGAATTCACAAGAAATCGCCATATTACAAAAATGGTTATATCTACCAGAGAATGATAAATATAAAATAGTTGAGTTGAAAGAAGAACGTGACTTTTTGATACTTGATAAAATACGTTCGCAATATATTTATATGAACAATCAAGCAAAACGATTTAGAGATTTATGCGTTAGTACTTTAAGGCATAAACTCAAAGCATTATTTGAAACACAGACAATATCTGAAGAGGAAATTAATGATTTCAGCGTAATATTAACAACATTTCGTGAACATTGGACAAGGATAATGAAATTGATGCAACAAATGAACCTAAATTGGAATAGGCAGTTAAGCAAAACAATAAGAGATCCTTCAACATTAACAAAATATCAAACAGAATGGAATCGAATACTACAGAAGGCGATTGGAGAATACGATGAGCAATTGCAGTTAAATTTTGCATTAGTAGAGGATAAATTGAACAGATCAAATAAAAGAAAAAATTTGACGGTACAGTTTGAGAAGTCTAGAAAAAAACCTAAAATAGTAAATAATGAGATTTTGCAGCATAAGCTAGAGAATAAATAGTCAAAGGGCGTTTAGAAATGTTCTGGAAGGTGTTGTATAAATAGATGTCGACCATTTTGTCACAAGCAGATTGATGGCAGCTGTGATTTTAAACAAATCCGCAGGTTCAATCGTGAAGGCAGGGGTGGTATAGATAATATCGCCAAGGGGTCGATTCCAAATGCCAAGTTCAATAAATTGTTGCGAAAACCACTTAAAATCTTCTCCCAAGGGGCGTTCTAATTGTACGGCACCAATGGCCCCTTTGATGCGCACGGCTTTTACGCCAGGAAGGTTGACTAAATCTTGCAATTCACTTTTTAGGATTTTTTCAATTTGGAGCACTTGTGCTAATCGGGGTTCACTTTCAAATAAATCTAACGACGCATTAGCCGCAGCACAGGCAAGTGCATTGCCCATAAAAGTCGACCCATGCATCAGGGCTTTTTCAGCAGATTTCCCTAAAAAAGCTTGATAAATTGTATCGCAAGCAATCGTTGCTGCAAGGGGTAGGGTGCCTCCCGTGAGCGCTTTAGAGAGGCAAATGATATCTGGTACTATTGGAGCTTGATCACAAGCAAACATTGTTCCGGTACGTCCAAAGCCCGTAAAAATTTCATCTGCAATTAAGAGAGTATGATGTTGTTTGCAAATTTGGGCAATGGCTTTTAACGTCGCAGCATCATGCATTTTCATGCCACCTGCCCCTTGTACTAAAGGCTCAATGATCACCGCTGCAACATTATCTGCATTTTCTGAAAGCCAAGATCCAAAGGCTTCTAACAAACACACCGTAGTTGGTATAAGACGACAAAATTGCGCTGGTAGCACACCCTGAAATAGCCGATGCATCCCTTCTACGGGATCACAGATGGACATGGTATAAAAAGTATCGCCATGGTAACCATATTCAAAAGAAACAAATTGCGTTCGATGTGGCATGCGTTGATTTTGCCAATATTGCAGCGCCATTTTCATCGCAATTTCAACGCTGACAGAGCCCGATTCGCTGAAAAAGACATGATTAAGACCCGCAGGTAAAAGCGCCGCTATCCTTTGGGATAATTTCTTGACTTGAGGATGGATGAGTCCCCCCATCATGACATGGGGTAAAAACGCCGCTTGATTTTTAATCGCTTGAACAAGATGAGGGTGATTGTACCCGTGGCAAGCGGTCCACCAAGATGCCAATGAATCGATTAATTGTCGACCATCATTCAGTATCAGTGTGGTATTTTGTGTGGCAACGACTTCTAAAGGTACATCCGCCGTTTGCATTTGCGTATAAGGTAACCAAAGGGTCGCTTTTTTCATGAGGCGAGTATATCATCATCGTTTTTTTAATAAAATATTCAACAATGACAGGCATTTTTGTTACCGCAACCGGAACGGATATTGGCAAAACCTATGTCACTTGCCAATTATTGGCGTGTGATGCTCAAAATGCGCGTGTCTTATCTGCCAGTAAACCCATTATTTCGGGTTGGCCCCCTGATGAAAAAGACATTCAACAAACTGATACAGGTCGATTATTGCAAGCGATGGGGTTACCGTGCTCTCTAGCGTTAATCAATAAAATTTCTCCTTGGCGTTTCTCTGCCCCCCTGACGCCTTCTATGGCAGCACAAAAAGCGGGAAAAGAAATTGTCATCAAAGATTTAATCGCATATAGTCATCAACTACTTGATATATACCCACAACAGATGATTTCTCGGTTAGGCGGCGAGCGTTCGAGTAACCCTACTCCGCTAAGAAGCTACGTAGGGAAAGCCAACCTTGTCCTGCGTAGCCTTGGCGAAGCAGGAAACACCGAGGATTCATCTGTGAAGGGTATAAAAATTCATTTGTTAGAAGGCGTAGGAGGAGTCATGGCGCCCATCTGGCAAGAGTTTACCGTGATAGATTGGATCCAATCTTTAGGTTGTGCTGCTATTTTAGTTGCTGGCTCTTATTTGGGCACCCTTAGCCATACATTGACTGCAATCCGTTGTTTACAGACTGCAGGCATTCCGATTGTCGCTGTCGTTATCAATGAATCCGAGGACAGCCCTGTTTCCTTAGCAGAAACAGCAACCTACTTCAGGTCGCATTTAGAACCTTTAGCGGTTTTCACCCTTCCCAGAGAAGCCACGCATCAAACGGTATTGCCTTTATATCACTATTTATTGAAATCATTTGAAACAAAACTAACTCTTTAAAGTGTAAAAGAAATTGACATTATTAGCAGTTTTTTATAGTGTGTTAACCTACAAAACAAAAGAAGGTGTTGTTTATGATTAATCTATCCGACTTGAAAAAGATTTTTAATTTCAGGTGGTGGGCAGAGAAGACCACGGGTCGTGCACCTATTCTCAAAGGCTTGTTACCTCCTATAGAGACACTGATTGCTTTGCTATTTGTAGCGAGCGCCATTGCGGGGGGGGCTATGGTTATGGAGCGCTCTTGCGGCGAGTGCAGTCGCTTTTGTCCCCTTATTGGAGATATCGATTGCAGGGGTGTTGGTTGTTACGGTGTTGAACTTTTTGTTTAGTCGAGAAATCAATACGGGGCTATTGGGCACGCGTGAAGTGCGTGAAGGTTTTATTTTTAACAATGAAAAAAATCCAACGGATTTGCGAAAATTGGTGAACCACCTCAGAGCGGAACTAGAAGTCAAATTTCAGGAGAAATTTAAGGATAAAGACTTAAAATTACCGATGCCACGACTCTTATTGTTTAATCCTGTTCCAAACGAATTCCAAATAGTGACGGTTGAAGGGCGTAACCCTGGAAAATCTGCCTTAATTTTTTCATCCGAGTGTTTTCACTATCCTGGAACGAAAGGAGTACAAAATCAAAAACAATTGGCAGCCTTGATTCAATTAGAATTAGTCAAGATTTATTTAAGACGAGGTGTTTCTCGTACCATTGTCGGAATGGGTTCAGATTTACTGGCTACGTTGCAAAATTTAAGTTTCACCAATATATTTGGAAAGGCATTATGGGTTCTGACAAGCCCGCTACAATTTATTTTATTGTTAAAACAATCTATTTCTCGATCTTATACCTATGAGGCGGCGGGGATGGTAGCTGAATGTGGCAGGGGAATCGATTTGTTAAATGCCATTGATAGCAAGTTTTGCCCTGCTTTAGATCAAGAGACAATGCCGACGAATCAAGAATTAAAAGACCAGCAGAAAAAACGCGTTCCTTATCCTGATGAGGGACTATTTTCCTGGTTTATTAAACCCATTGCGGATTGGATTGATAGTTTAGAATATTCCGGGGATGATAAAAGCGGTTTTCGCATTGTCAGCATGGTGGATTTTCTAGTCCGAGAAATCGCGACGATTGTCAAAGAATGGTATGGCGCTGAACCCCGTACCACGAATGTAAAGGCTGCTTTAAGACCAAACATAAAATCAGAAGATGGTCTTGTGAGTATGGAGACTGCTTATAAAAGAGATGTGCCTCGGATTAGAGAAAATGATAAAAAGATTAATAATGAATTATTTAAAAAGATCCCCGAAGCATTGCATTACCCATGTATATCTCCTAATGGCACGGGTTGTGTGATGTCTCCCAAAAAACAAGAGAAATTATATAAAGCTCAGATGGAATTGACTCGACGTAGGAAACTAGAGAAGGAACTTGTAGCGAAACTGCCAAATTATAACCCTTTGCCAACGTCATTTGTGATGAGGCGAGCGGAACCAAACAGGGTGGCAAACGACGAGCCTCCAGTATTACCAATATTAAGGCGAGATAGAAATAATAATCGAAGTGATATCAAATAACGATAAAGTATAAAATTATAAGTAAGTAACTAAGGAAGGTCAGCATGAACAACGCCGCATTTGGAACCTGGGATTCTCCGATTTCTGCCGAAATGGCATCCAGTGCTATCGTCGCTTTTCAAGATCTCGTCACAGAAAACGAGGATGTCTATTGGTCTGAGATGCGGCCTTTGGAAGGGGGCCGCTATGCGATTGTGAAATATGCCAACGGCAAAATGGAGACTGTGTTACCAAGGGACTTTAATGCGCGCACGAGGGTGCATGAATATGGCGGCGCGGCGTTTACGGTCTATCAGGGTGTTATTTATTTTGTTAATTTTAACGATCAACGACTCTATCAATTTGAAGTGGGTCAAAAACCCAAAGCCATTACAGCGCCTGGCACGCGCTTCGCTAATATGCAGGCAACACCTTTTGGCATTGTCGCTGTCTGCGAATCTCACGTTGCTAATCAGGAACCTAAAAACTTTTTAGGGTTAATCAACGTGACAACAGGCCAAGTCACCACACTGGTACAGGGTGATGACTTTTATGCGTCACCTGCTGTCAGCCAGGATGGTAAGAAAATAGCTTGGATAGCCTGGCATCACCCTAATATGCCTTGGGATGATACCGAGTTATGGGGTGCGGACTTCACCAAAGAAGGCTTAACGCATCCCCAACGCATCGATGCGAATACTTCTGCACAAGCGTTTTTTCAACCACAATGGGGCCCTAACAATCAGCTCATGGTGGTGTCTGATAAATCGAATTGGTGGAATTTAGTGCAAGTAGCAAACCAAGCGACTAAACCGCTTTTTTCTGTGGAAAGCGAAATAGGCTTACCGCTATGGGTATTTGGTCAGTCTACGTGGGGATTTTTTCAAGATGGGATAGTGTGCACGTTCTTTTTTGAAGGCAAAAACCGCTTATTTTTTATTAAAGAGGGCAAACGTGAACCTATTGATTTGCCTTATACGAGTTTTTCACAAATTCGAACTTCTCAAGATAAAATTACCTTAATCGCCAGCGCGCCTAATAAACCTTCTGCGATACTCCAAATTGATAAAGCCTTTAATTTTATAGAGATAAAAAAGAATACAGCATTAGCAATCGATGGGGATTTTTTAAGTGTGCCAGAGCATATTACTTTCCCTAGTGGCAAGAGAGAAGCCCATGCTTATTTTTATGCGCCTAAAAATAAAAATGTTGAAGGGAGAGTAGGGACAAAACCCCCTTTAATTGTGCGCAGTCATGGTGGTCCAACGGCTAATTGTGGGTCGAATTTAAATTTAGATATTCAGTATTGGACGAGTCGGGGCTTTGCTGTTGTGGATGTGAACTATGCCGGAAGCACAGGCTATGGCAGAGCGTATCGTAAGAGTTTAGAGAATAATTGGGGTATCTTTGATGTGGAAGATTGCCAAGCTGCAGCACTTTATTTAGCCGATAAAGGCCTTGTTGATAAAAACAAATTAGCCATCACGGGAGGCAGTGCAGGGGGGTATACTACCTTAGCGGCTCTCACCTTTACCAAAACGTTTCAAGTGGGTGCGAGCCACTATGGCGTAAGTGATTTAGAAGCATTAGTGAAAGAAACCCATAAATTTGAGTCGCGTTATTTAGATAGGTTGATTGGCCCTTATCCCCAAGAACTCAAACGTTATCATGATAGATCGCCCATTTATCACGTTGAAAATTTATCGTCGCCAGTCATCTTTTTTCAAGGGGATGAGGATAAAATTGTACCGCCCAATCAAGCGAAAATACTGTATGACGCGTTAATCCTAAAAGGGATAAAATCGAAATATGTATTATTTCAGGGCGAGCAACATGGATTTCGAAAGGCTGAGAATCGTATTACCGCATTAGAAGCACAACGAAAGTTTTTTATGGAAGTATTAGGTATATATAAGACAACCACTGGATAAAGGTCAAGTGACAGTAATAGGGGTATTATCTCGTGATTTGATCCCGAAAATTGTATTGACAATATATGTACATGTTGTATAATAATATATTGGTACTTTCCATAGAGGGTTTTTTATGCGTAATAAAGTCAAACTAGATCCTTATGAACAAGATATTGAAGATAATTTTGAAAAGCATACTGATATTAAAGATAAAAAAAGTGTCCTTAAATCGCTACAGGCTGCAGCAAAAAAGCAATTAAAAGATAAAAAGCCAATTACGATCCGAGTATCATTAAGTGACATTGAAGCAATAAAAATCAAAGCTTCTAAATGTGGGGTTCCTTATCAAACTTATATTAATATGTTGATCCATAAAGATGCAGCAAATTTTTAGGATTAAAGGATGCGATTTAAATTTAGCTTTGAAAAAAATGCAACTTTGTTGGCGGAAAGAGGTATAGGTTTTGAAGAAATAATTCAAGCCATAGCGGATGGGAACGTGCTTGATGAACGGGATCATTATAATCAGACGAAATACCCAAATCAAAAAATATTATACGTGCGACTTTTACAAGATGTTTATGTTGTACCGTTTATCGAAGAAAAAAATGGCGATATTTTTTTAAAAACAATCTTTCCAAGTAGAAAAGCAAAAAAATCATATTTAACCCAATTAATCATTGAATAGGTTTTTGAAAATGAATACGACTCACCTTGCTAACCTAGCAGATCAGGCTTACGCACTTGCAAAGCAAGCAGGTGAGAAAATTATGCTTTATTATAATCAAGCTGAGCCGCTTGTCCCGGAATATAAAGCGGATCATTCTCCCCTGACCCAAGCCGATAAAGCCGCGCATGAGATCATTGATCAAGGGTTAGTGAAGACAGGCATACCCGTTTTATCGGAAGAAGGGGCACAAGTGCCTTTTTTGGAGCGCCAAGCTTGGGAATCTTATTGGTGTGTCGATCCACTCGATGGGACTAAAGATTTTTTAGAACATAATGATGAGTTTACTGTGAACATTGCGTTGGTGATGGATCATGAGCCGGTGATAGGCGTCATCTATGTGCCCCAGCAGCAACTCGGTTATATGGCTTGGCGTGGTGGTGGGGCTTATCGACTAACGGGGGACCACAGGGAACGGATCGTCGGGAAACACCCTCCGCATCAACCTTTGCGTCTTCTTGTGAGTCGGCATCATGGCCTGGATTCCATGCAACCTTTTTTAGCACGGTTAGGGAAGACTGAGCTAGTCAAGCAGGGTAGCGCTTTAAAATTTTGCACCCTTGCAAGCGGTGAAGCAGATGTCATGGTTCGTTTAAGTCCAACTTCTGAATGGGATAATGCTGCTGGGCATTGCATTTTAGAGGAGGCTGGAGGGGCGCTTTTTACCTTTAACCATGAACCTATTGTTTATAATCGTAGCGGCATACTTGAGCATAGTAAATTTGTCGCGGTTAGTGATAAGTTTTTTGACTGGCGTAAATATTTTTAATGGCTCGCTAACTTGTGGATAACTTTGTGGATTAAATGTTGTTAATTTTGCCTTATTTTGAGAGCAACTTTATGATTTATTTGATTTTATTTGCTTTAATCAAACAAATTGCTTAAAAATCAATAAGTTAAAAAAGTCAAGCAAAATGGAGGGATAAAACAAAAAATAAATAAATTATGTTTTTTAACTAAAAAACCTGTGCACAACTACTCAAGACATATGTTTTAAAAACATATCAAATAGCTGAATACAAATTTCTATGGCGATTAAAATAATAATGTACCACTCTAATCGATGGCTATGATGTTGTTGCAATACTTCCAAGGAAGTTTGGGCGGTACGTGAAATAAGTTCCACTTTACGTTCTAAACTCTTTTGCCGTTCTTGAATTTCAAGATCTTCCTTAAGTTGAGCATATAACGGTTCTAGTTCATTATGTTCCCACAAGACGAGCGGTTTATCGCTGACTTCAATTTTGCCAACCATCTCTTGTACTACGACGAGGGAGGCGCCAATATGCTTTAAAATTTCATTGACATGAAAACCTAGTTTGCCACGTTCTTTTAAACTTTTGGCAATAGGCTCAATTTTATCAAATAAATTCCCAATGCGATTTTCATGGTATTCAAGAATGACACTTTTTGCTAAGGCATCCCCGATAATTTCAAAATGTGCTTTGGTGACAGATTTAATGGTTACCT
>Ga0207052_10255_pt1 | contig 14953 bp, 12 predicted proteins | sample Alteio_BWMinCont_62_FD_153294 | JGI IMG/M metagenome (GOLD analysis project Ga0207052, IMG submission 153294) | Enriched cells from forest soil in Barre Woods Harvard Forest LTER site, Petersham, Massachusetts, United States -... | ecosystem: Environmental > Terrestrial > Soil > Temperate forest >...
TTTACGCGATGGATTGCGCGCGGCGGGTAGCGACAGTCGGCTCATGAGTTAATTCCGTTTCAACCCGGCAAATTTGCCTTGCGAGATAATTTCCAATCGCCGGCATCGATCTTCCCATCGTAATGCCCACGGAGGCCAGTGTCGGATGATGCATCATAGGCTTCATACTACGGCACCAGCGCTGGCGGCGGCCGATGATTTTTTGGTGTTGGGATTGCCATTGCTGGGGCATATCCGTGGGCCAGGGTTCGCCTGGTGCGGGAAGCATTGCGGCCACTTCGCGGGCATCGAGGATTGCCCAGGCCATTCCTTCGCCGGTGAAGGGTTCGATGTAACCGCAGGCGTCGCCGATCGCGAGGACACGGTGGCCGCCAAGGTGTGTGCGATGGCGGGTGAGGAGGGCGGTGCCGCGGAATTTGATTTGTGAGAAGTCGTCGGGGGCTGGGCGGTTGCAGGAATTGAGGATTTGTTGGACGAGAGGAGCGGGGCCGCCGGTGGTTTTGCAGATGGCGGGGTCGAGGGCGGCGGCGAGGTGGATGCGGAAGCCGGGGAGTTGGACAAGGCCGACGTATCCGCCGGGGGCGATGTGCATGTGGATGGCGCGCTGCGCGAGAGAGTAGAGAGGAGAAAGTTGAGCAGTAGAGGAAGAAAGGGTTGTCGAGACACCCATCCAGCCTTGGGGGTCGATGTGCCAGGCGGCCCAGGGTTCGTTGGAGAGGAGTGTGCCGGCGATGCCGTCGCAGGCGAGGACGATTTTGGCGCGGATCGTTATTGTGCCGGATGCGTTTTGGAGATTGAGAGTGCGGTGGTCGTCAGCGTCCGAGCTTGGCAAAAGTGTTGCGGAGGTTGCGGGGAGGAATGTGCAGCCGTGGCGTTGAGCGGCTTTGACCAGCGCGCTATCGAGATCTGATCGCAAGAGGGCTGCACCGCCGGGGGCGTGAAGTTCAAGCGAGCGATTGGCTGTGTGCCAGATGACGCGGTCGATAGGGGCAGAGTTTTCCAGGACGGAGGCGAGTCCTGCATGGCGGAGGGCACTAACGGCGACGTTGCTGAGACATCCGCCGCAGACTTTTTCGCGGGGCCAGGGGGATTTTTCGATTAAGAGGGTTTTGAATCCGCGAAGGGCAAGCTGGTGGGCGGCGAAACTGCCGGCGGGGCCGGCGCCGACGATCGCAACATTCCAGTTTGGTTCGCAGATGTTCATGGAGTTGGGGCCTCCCATACCAGCATCATACGCCAGGGGAAGCTGGTGGTGATGCGTGCGCCGGTGAGGCCGGCGGCGGTGGCGAAATCGGAAAGCTCGTTCATCGTCCACGCGGCACGAACGGAGACGGGGCCGTCGTAGTGGACGATTTTGCTGCGGCTGATCAGGCGGCAGCCGATCCAGGTCCAGAGGAGAGCGCGGCGGGAGCGGCGGAGATCGCTGATGACGATCATCCGGCGGGCGACGCGGCGCATGCCTTTGAGAAGATCAATCACCTGCGCGGGTTCTGGCACATGGTGGAGGAAGAGGGTGCTGGTGACGATGTCGAAATTGGAATCAGGCAAATCGGAAAGTACATCCCCCTGGACGGTGTGGCAGGGGATTCCGGCATCATGCGCAGCGGAGGCTGCGCGGCTGAGGGCGGTGGGGCTGCGGTCCAGGAGGGTTAGGTCGATGGAGAGGCCGTGGGATTTTGCGGCTGTGGCGACGGCGATGGGGACGTCGCCTCCGCCGCAAGCGATGTCTAGCAACGAGAGGCGATCGAGATTGTTTCGTTGAGCCATTTCCAGGATTGGCGCGAGGATTTGGCGGGCGGTGTGGGAGAAGCGGTTGATTTTGCACAGGCCTTCCAGGGCCTGGAGGTGCGCGGATTCGGGGACGTTGGGGCCGTCCATGATTTCATCGGTTACGGTGCGGAACATGGGTTTATATCAGTGTATACTGTCAGCCAACCATGAGAAACGCGATTATTTCCCTGGCGGCGTTTGTTTTGACCTCGGCTGTCGTTTTGGGCGCGGGGGAGGACAAGTTTTACAAGCTGGGGCCGGATTCACTTCCGCAGGATGGGGTGCCCAAGGGAAAGCTGATCGGGCCGGCGACGTTGCCGAGCAATGTCTTTCCGGGGACGGCGCATACGTATTATATTTATGTGCCGGCGCAATATGACCCGAAGACGCCGGCGGCGTTCATGATCTTCAATGACGGGCAGGCGATGATGGCCCCGGAAGGAGATGTGCGGGCGCAGAATGTGCTGGATAATTTGATCTGGCGGCGGGAGATTCCGGTGATGATCGTGGTCTTCATCAATCCGGGGAAGACGCCGGAGCAGCCGGAGCCGGTTCCGAGCAACTGGGGCGATCGGACGACCAATCGGCCGATTGAATACAACGTGCCGGATGACAAATATCCGCGGGTGATCGTGGATGAGCTGATGCCGGTGATCACCAGGCAGTACAATATTCTGGCCGATCCGGACATGCACGCGATCGCGGGGGCGAGTTCCGGTGGGATCGCGGCGTTCACGGTGGCGTGGGAGAGGCCGGATCAGTTTCACAAGGTGATCACGATCGTCGGCAGCTTCACAAATATCCGGGGCGGCGATGTCTATCCGGAAAAGGTTCTGGCGGCGGATAAGAAGCCGATCAGGATGTTTCTTTGTGATGGCGTAAACGACAATCGCGCGCTGACCGCCAATGGGTACGATCCGCGACGGGATTGGCATTATCAGAATGTGCGGCTGGCCGATGCGCTGACGAAGAAGGGGTACGACGTCAATTACGCGTGGGGCATCGGCGTGCACGGGCAACATCAGGGCGGGGCGATCTTGCCGGAGATGATGCGCTGGCTGTGGCGGGATTATCCCAGGTCGTACGATGCGCATGATATGACCGAGCGATCGTTCGATGGGCCGGCGACGCAGCCGGCGAATTAAGGCTACCGTCAATTCCAATTAAATGTTGCGGACGAACCGACGAAGAGCGTCTGGAATCCGGTGAAGCTGCCGGTGTAGTTGGCGGTGCAGTTCAGGACCGAGAGTGTTGAGACGGCGGAGTAGAGAATCTGCGGATCGCCGGCGGGGGCGATTTGGGTGTCGGTCATGGCGAAGGCCTGCGATGGGGCTTGGCCGATGATTTCGAGATTGTCGTTGTTGCCATTGGCACCGGTGAAGGTGAGATTGCCGGAGGGGATGGGGTTGCCGTTGGTGTAATCGATGTAAAGCGTGTCGCCTGTACCGAGCATGTTGAAGGCGAGGCTGGGTAGATCGGCCAGGGGCACCTGGTAATCGGGAGTGGGACCGGGCGAACTGGAATTGAAAATCTTCAGGATCGTGCCGGTGTTATCGAGCGTGAGATACTCGCTGGCCGAGATCGCGCTGGTGCTGAAGACATTTTTGAAATCGGCAAAATTCTGGCCGGTGACGACGCGATTGTTGACGGCGACGGCGATCGCCGCGGGCGGCAGGACTCCGGGGCCGGGGCTGGTCTGAATTTCGCCGGTTGGTACGACCTGGCGGATGTTGTAGGAGCCCAGGGCGACGCTGTTGAAGGTGAAATTGCCGTTGGAATCGGTGGTGGTTGTCGTGTCGGCCGTAGTGATCGAGAGGGACCAGGAGTTGAATGTGCCGGTATTTCCCGAGACCGAGTCGACGACTTTGAGGGTCCAGTTGCCGTTGACGGATGAGCCTGACAATCCGTTGAATTCCGAGAGCGAACCGACGCTGGGTGCGAATGTTCCGGTGAACGGCGCGCTGGCGTTGGCGATGTTGTTTATCGCGGTGGTGGTGAATGTTGTGTTGGTGAAGTTGGCGCCTGCGCCGGAAATGTTTTCAAAGAGCGCGACGTTGGTTCCATTGGGAGCGATGAGGTAGGCCTGAAGGTCGGAGTCGCTGGGATGGGTGATGTTGAGCGTGAGGCTGACGTTGGTGATCGGCGCGGTGGTTCCCGAAATCGTGGCAGTGGATCGCTCGCCACTGAAGTTGTGATCGGGGATCGAGTGCGGGAGATTCGCGCCGTTGGCGTTGGTGGTAGTCGGGGCGACCAGCGAGCCGGTGTTTCCGGTATCGATATAGACGGTGGTGCCGGTGAGATTGACATCCGTGCCGTCGTTGATGCCATTGGTATTGTTGTCTTGAAAGACGTTGCCGGAGACCGATCCGACGCCTGCGAGATCGGGAACCAGGAGATTGGCGATGGGTGTTCCGATGCCGGTGACCAGATCGTAGCCGGGGCCGGCGAATTGTCCGTTGCCGTTGCCGCCGGACGTGACGTCGTGGAAATCAGAGGATGGCAATTGATAGATCGCCGCCATTGTCTGGCTAGGTCCATCGAGGGTTTGTAGCCCCGCCATCTGCCGACCTTGATTGGCGTCAGCGATAAGGCCGGACCACATCGGTGCCGCGAGGCTGGTTCCGCCGACGCCGATCCATGGGCTGCTGCTGAAATCGAGTGAATCGTAGACCGCCGCGGCGCTGCCGGGGTCAGCATCCATGGAGACATCTGGAATGGTTCGCTGGCCGTTGCCCAGGGAGATGTTGGATTGGAAGTCGGGCTGGCTCTCCGTGGTGCTGACGCCGCCGCCGCTGTGGCTCCAGCCGGTTTCACCGATGTAGGTGTTTGTGAAGCTAAGTGTTGTGCCGCCGACGGCCAGAACATTGGGCGAGTATGCTGGATAGTCGCCCGGCGCGCCGGTGTCGCCGGTGGATGCGACGAAAGTTTCGCCTTCATGTCCGTTTGGCGTGGTGAAGAATGCATCTTCGCTGGACTCTCCGCCGTATTCAGGGCCGCCAAAGCTCATGGTGACGACGCAGACGCCCGGCAGGAATCGTGCGGCATTGGCCGCGCCGGCGATCAGATCGCTGGTGAGGTCGTTGCTCGCTTCGACCAGATCGATACTGGCCATGGGCGCGATGGCGTGAGCCCATTCGACGTCGAGGGATTCCTCAATTCCCCAATTTCCAGGGAAGCTGGTTGCCAAGCCGGGGTAGTTCCCGGCGACGCCCTGTTCATTGAATCGCTGAATGCTGGGTGGATCGGGCAATCCGAATTGAAGATCAAATTGGTGCAGATCGGATGCGATGTTGGGATCGTCGTAGGCATCGACGATGGCGATGGTCTGACCCGCACCATTGCCCTGGACGTTGCCTAACATGAGCTGGTCGACGCCATAGGCGGTGGACATTTGCGCCGGCGTGAGCCAGTTGGATCTGGGAGTGGTGTCGTCGGGGCTGAGGCTCGTGACCAGGGCCGTATTGCGCAGGATGGGGTTATTAGTCTTCGCTGGTCCGAAGATGAAACGAGATCGATGCGCAGGCGCGCCGATTTGAGGAGGAGCTTTGCCCGCGTCAGCGGATATCTTGAATGGATGCCGATACGCTTCGGGCAGGTAGGAAGCGCTAAGGAGCTTGCGCTCCTCGAGCGATTCCATTTTAGCGCTCGAATTTGAATGGCGTCGTTTCCGTCGGCCGGACATACAGACCCTCGATTTCACCCGGAAACTCCCGCCTCCGAAGGTGGGACTAATCTTGAGAGTAACACGCAAATTGAGGCAAGCAAAGAAAATTATGGAATCGTGCGGGCGGCCTGTACATAAACGGGACAGCTACCCCGAATTCACGCCATCCCTTCGTATTTACATCCAGTTAAGGGACGCGGTGGGACCGATGTCCAAGGTTTGGAACCCGGTGAAGCTGCCGGTGTAATCGGCGGTGCAGTTGAGCACGGTGAGGGTTTGAACGCCCTGATAGAGAATTTGTGAGCCGCCGGACGGCCCGATCTGCGTATCCGTCATTGAGAATATCTGCGCCGGGGACTGGCCGAGAAGTTCGAGATTGTCGCTGCTGCCGGCCAGCGTGATGCTGCCGGGTGATAGCGGGTTGCCCAAAAGAATCGGGCCGTTGGTGTAGTCGACGAAGAGCGAGTCGCCCGCGCCATTCATGTTGAAGGTGAGGCTCGGCAGGTCCGCTTCGGGCACTTGATAATCTGGCGTAGCGCCGGGGGAACTGGAGTTGAAGATTTCCAGATTTGTTCCCGTGGGATCCAGCATCAGATATTCGTTGGCGGAAATGGCCGTCGTGCTGAAGACATCTGGGAAATCGGAGAAGTTCTGGCCGGTGATGACGCGATTGTTGACGGCCACAACATTGGCCGCGGGCGGCTGGCCACTGGGGCCGGGCGCGATTTGCACTTCGCCGGTGGGAATGATCTGGCGAATGTTGTAAGAGCCAAGGGCGACGCTGTTGAAGGTGAAGTTTCCGTTGGAATCGGTGGTGGTGCTGGTCTCGCCGGTAGTGACGGTGATCGACCATGAGTTGAACGTGCCGGTCCGGTTGGTGACGGTGTCAGCGACTTTGAGCGTCCATTTCCCGTTGACGGCGGAGCCGATCTTGCCGTTGAAGACTGTCAATGACCCGACGCTGGGCGCGAACGTTCCGTTGAAGGGCGCCGAACCGCTGGCGATGCTGTTCGTCGCGGTGCCCGAGAGCGTTGTGTTGGAGAAGTTCGCGTTTGATCCGCCGATGTTGAGGAAGAGGGTTACTTCCGTGCCATCGGGCCCGAAGAGAAACGCCTGCAGATTGCTGTCCCTGGAATGGGTGATGTTGAGCGTGACGCTGACGTTGGTGATCGGCGCGATGGTGCCGGCGATGGTAGCGGATGAACTGACGCCGGTGTTGTTGTGATCGGGGATGGACAGGGGAAGCCCGGTGCCGTTGGCCATAGTGTTCGTCGGTGCATCGAGCATTCCGTTGTTATTGGAATCGATGTAGACGGTTGTGCCGGGGAGATTGACGTCGGTCCCGCTGTTGATGCCGTTGCTGAGATTGTCCTGGAAGACATTGCCGGAGATCGATCCGACGCCGGCGAGATCGGGGATCAGCAGGCTGGGGATTGGCGTTCCACGGCCGGTGACCAGATCATAACCGGGCCCGGCGAACTGGCCATTGCCATTGCCGCCGGAGGTGACGTCGTTGAAATCGGATTGCGGCAGCGCGTAGATGGCCGGAAGAGTTTGCGTCGCACCGTCCAGTGATGGGAGATTCGCCAGTTTCCGGCCCTGATCGGCGATGGCGATAATTCCCGCCCACATAGGCGCGGCCAGGCTGGTTCCGATGACTCCACCCCATGGGCTGCCGCCGCCGAAATCGTAAGAGTCATAAATTGCCACGGGCGTGTTGGCATCCATGGAGACATCGGGAATTGTGCGCTGGGTTGAGCTTTGCGTGACGACGCCGTTTTGATAAGCGGGCTGCGATTCATAGACGCTGATGCCTCCGCCGCCGCTGCTCCAGCCGGTTTCGCCCTGGTAAGAGGTGGTGGAATTGAATTGCGTTCCGCCCACGGCCAGGACGTTGGGCGAAAAGGCCGGGTAACCGCCGGGCGCGCCGGTATCTCCGGTGGAGGCGACGAATGTCACGCCCGGATGTCCCGCGGGCGTGGTGAAGAGGCTGTCCATTCCAGTTTCATTGCTGGATTCACCGGAGCCAAAGCTCATGGAGATGACGCTGACGCCGGCCAGACTCCTCGCGGTATTCACCGCGGTGGAGAGCAGATCGACGTTGCTGGCGCTGTTGGCCTCGATCAGGATGATGTTGGCCTGCGGCGCAATGACGTGGGACCATTGCACGTCCAGCGATTCCTCCACCGCCCAGGAATTGCCCTGCCCGGGCGCGTTTTGTGGCAGGGAACTTGAAGAACCAAATTCATTGAGAACCTTGAACGATGGCGGGGCGGGCAGGCTGAAAAAATTGTCGAATTGAGTCAAATCCGCCGCCGCCCCGGGGTTGTTGTAAGCATCGATGATCGCGATGGTTTGCCCGGCGCCGGTGCCCTGGATCGTTCCAAACTCTACCAGGTTGACGCCATACAGATTGGTCATCTGCGATGGCGTCAGCCAGTTTGCCGAAGGCGTCGATGAAGCGGGATGATTTTTGACCAGCATTTCGGTCGGCTTATCCAGCGGAAAGGTGATGCTGGGATGGGAACCGGCCGGAAGAGAATTTCTGTGTTTGAGCTGGCTAAACGTCAACGCCGGGAATGTGCTGAGGCTGAGCAGCTTTCGCTCTTCCAGGCTTTCGACCCATCCCCCATTGCGAGCGGCTTTGCGGTTTCGCCTTCCGCTGCGTGACATAGATACCTCGATCCGCTTGAGCCTGACGGCAACACAAACACCAGCAAATTCAATCGGAGAATCGGCATTTTAACATACCACAGCACAATAGGGATGGAAACCTGAAATCCGGGTTAAGAGCCGCCGGATTGGCTTTTAAGTTCCGATAATAATGTGCCCTTGCCGGGGGTAGCGACTAAGCGGGTTGTTCAGGCCCGGCGCCCTTATTTCATCTCTGCACTTTCATATACAATAACGCTCTTGCGGCTGGAGGATTCATGCGAAATGACGCGGCTCTTATTCTCGTCGGACTGATCTGCATGACTATCGCCGGTTGCGGCACGGCAGAAAATGGTTCTTCCAGTACGACTCCATCCGTAGCCGCGCCAGTTGTGAAGAAAGATCTTCCCTCCGTCACGGTTCATCTTGCGGGCGATTCGACCGTCATGACGTATGCGACGACCACCGTTCAGGAGGGCTGGGGCCAGGAGTTGGCGCAGTTTTTCAATGACAAAGTTACCATCGACAACAAGGCCATTGGCGGCGCGAATGTGAAATCGTTCAAGGCCGGGAATTGGAACAAAATCATCGCGGTGCTGCAGACAGGGGATTATGTCCTGATTCAATTCGGGGCCAATGACAGCGGAACAGCGCACGGGCCAGTGACGCCGACGGATTTTGCGGCGACGCTGGGGCAGATGACCGAAGAGGTGCGGGCCAAGGGCGCGACGCCGATCTTTGTGACGCCATCCGCTTTTTATCAGTGGACCGAGGGGAAAGAAGACAACGCGCGTCTGGCGCCTTACGCGGCGGCGATGTACACGGAAGGTGCCGCGAAGAATGTGCTGGTTGATGATCTCAATGCGCGTGGCGTGGAATATCTGAATTCAGTCGGACAGACGGCCGCCACGCCGATGTATCTTCCTTCGCGCGGGACGGTTGATAAGGCTCACTTCGTCAAGGCGGGAGCAACGCAGATGGCGAAATTAGTCGCCGAGGAATTGCGGCGGATTAACAGTCCTCTGGCGGCGTATCTCAAGTAGGGCTTTGGCGGGGCCAACGCGACGCTTGCAAGAGGGCTCCTCCCGGTTATGTTTAATCCCGGAGATGAGGAACACTTCGCTGATCACTATTGCCATTCTGATATCGCCTCTGGCGGCGTGCGATAACCCCAAGCCGCCGCCGGTTGATTCTTCGACTCCGGCCCAAAATTCCGCGCCGGCCACCGCGCCAGCCAGCGCGCTCAGCGGCGAAAAAAAGGATCTGAAGCTGGGGGTTGTTCCCCTGGTGTTGCGCGTGCCGGTGGAATGGAAGCTGAATGAAGCGGGCGGCGTGATGGCGATCGAGGGGCCGCTCCCCGGGGCCAGTGATGCTGAGATTATCATTTCCCGGCTTACGCCGATGAATGCCGATCGGACGCAAAGGTGGTTCGCGGCCGCGACGCAGCCTGCCAATCAGGAATATCTGACCAACGATGTGCGTGAGATCAACGGATTAAAAGTGTGGGAGACAGCCACGGTGGAGCATGGCGCGGCGCCCGACCCGCAGAGCGGGGCGACCACCGCGCCTTCATGGATCTCCCTGCGGTTTACCATTCTTGTGCCGGAGGGCGGCCAGACTTTGCCCTGCAGCCTGGGATTTTCGGGGATGAGCCGGGCGGATTACACATCACAAAAGGATTTGATCGAGTCGATTATCGGGACGGTCCGGCAGGTCGAAGATACGATGCAGTAGAAGCCTTGCGGGCATCGGGTGATGCCTCGCGGCGCAATCCGGTAGAATTTGAATCATGCCCACGACGCGTCTTGCCCCATCGCCGACCGGCGCGTTGCATCTGGGGAATGCGCGAACTTTTTTGATCAACTGGATTCTGGCGCGGCAGAATGGATGGAGAATTCTTTTGCGCATCGAAGATCTTGATGGGCCGCGCGTGAAGACCAGCGCGGATCGGGTGCTGCTGGATGATCTGGCCTGGCTGGGGCTGGATTGGGATGGCGAGCCGGTTTATCAATCGAGCCGGCGAGAAATATATCAGCAGGCGATCGCGCGATTGCTGGATGCGGGCCTGGCGTATCCGTGCGTCTGCAGCCGGAGAGAGGTTGAACTGGCGGCCAGTGCCCCGCACGCGCAGGATGGGGCGGCGATTTATCCCGGCGTCTGCCGGGGAAGATTCGAATCGATGGAGGAGGCGCGGACGATCAGCGGGAAGAATCCGTGCGTGCGTTTCGCCGCGCCGGATCGGGTGATTGAATTCGAGGATCGGTTTCTGGGTGTGCAGCGAATCAATGTCGGGCGCGAGCTGGGCGATTTTGTGATTGCCAAGGCGGATGGGACGGCTGCGTATCAAATCGCGGTGGTCGTGGATGATCTTGAATCGGGGGTTGATGAAGTGGTGCGCGGGGATGATCTGGTGGATTCGACGCCGAGGCAGATTCTGTTGTATGAAGCTCTTGGCGCTGGAGAACGGATTCCGCGGTACACGCATCTGCCGCTGGTGGTCGGCCCGGATGGTTTGCGGCTGGCCAAGCGGCACGGAGATTCGCGGCTCTCTTCCTACCGGGCCGCGGGCGTGAGCCGGGAGAGAATCCTCTCCCTGCTGACCAAATGGTGCGGAATCGACGGAAAAGTGCATCATCCCCGCGAATTGACGGATCAGTTTTCTCTGCAAAATCTGCCCCGCGAACCGATCATATTCGGCGGCGAGATTCCATGAGCCAATCACCCGACCCAACCTGGCGATCCATGCTCGATGGAACAGATCGATCCGTGGGCACACGTGCCCTGCTGGCGGCGGCGCGTTGTGCCGAGCCGTTTTACGGACTTGGGGTGCGGCTGCGGAATAATCTGTATGACCGGGGGATCAAGGCGGCGCACGATCTGGGCAAGCCGGTGATCAGTGTGGGGAACATCACAGCGGGTGGGACGGGCAAAACACCAACGGTGCGCTGGCTGGCAGAGCAACTGTTGGAGGCAGGGCATCGGCCGGCGGTGCTGATGCGGGGATATAAATCGGCCGGCGGGATCAGTGACGAGCGCGAGATTCTGGCGAAAGAATTGCCGGGGGTTCCAATCGTGGCGAATCCCGATCGTGTCGCCGGCGCGGCCCAGGCCCTGCAAGCTGATCCGCAGACGACGCTGTTTATTCTCGACGACGGGATGCAGCATCGGCGTGTGAAGCGAGATGTGAATCTTGTGCTGATCCTCGCGGCTGAGCCATTTGGATTTGGGCATCTTCTGCCGCGCGGGTTGTTGCGCGAGCCATTGGCGGGATTGTCGCGGGCGGATGCGTTCTTATTGACGCACAGCGGTGAAGTGGATGCATCGCGCATTGAGGAAATCACGCAAACGATTCGGAGTCACAATTCAGATGCGCCGATTTTCCGCAGCGACCATTTGATTCCATCACTGCGGGCGGTGGATGGTTCAACAACGGACTTGGAGTCGGTCCGCGGCAAGCGGATCTACGCGTTTTGCGGGATCGGCAGCCCGGCAAGTTTTTTCGCGAATCTCAAAAAAGCGGGAATCGACGCGGCCCAGAGCAGGGCGTTTCCCGATCATTACGCGTACTCTGGGCAGGAGTGGCAGGATATTCAGGACGCCGCGCGGGCGGCGAATGCAGACATCCTCATCACAACCGAGAAGGATTGGGTGAAGATTGCCCCGTTTATCAGCGCAAATCCGGGCGAATTGCGCATTTTCCGGGCGGAGTTGAGCCTGCAGTTTCAGGAAGATCATGGAAAGCAATTACTGAATCTGATTCAGACAAAGATTGGTCCGCCCGCGCTTCACTGAATTGCCTCGACGCGTTAGTCTGTGCGGACCAACTATGTACAACTATCATGCGCAATCGGCGGCATTGGCGGTCCTTTTCACTCTTCTGGCACTCTCTATGTCCAACGCTCAAACTGCGGATCCTTCAGGAAAGAAATCAGTCATCACAGAATTCGGCGCTGTCGGCGACGGCAAGACGCTCAACACCGTCGCGATCCAAAAAGCGATCGACACCCTGGCCAGCTCTGGTGGCGGAACGATTGTCTTGCCCGAAGGAACCTTCCTCAGCGGCGCGATCTTCCTCAAGCCGGGCGTGAATCTTCAAGTCGATAAGAACGGCGTGCTCAAGGGCTCGACCGATGTGAAGGATTATCCCACGATGCCGACGCGCATCGAAGGACATGTTGAGCCATGGCTTCCAGCGCTGGTCAATGCCGATGGGGTCGATCACCTGCGCATCTCCGGCGAAGGAACGCTCGATGGCAGCGGGGCGCCGTTTTACAAGGCGTTTTATGATTCGCGCAACGCCAATCGCGGCGCGACCAATCTGGGCACGCCGCGGCCGCGCATGATGTTTGTCGCGAATTCCAAGGATGTGCAGATCAGCGGATTGCATTTCTTGAATTCGGGGTTCTGGAACCTTCATCTCTATCGTTGCCAGAATGTGCTTGTGGAGGGACTGGACATTTTCGCTCCGGTGATGTCGCCCAGCACCGATGGGATCGATGTGGACAGTTGTCAGTACATCACGATCAAGGGTTGCCGGATCGCGAACAACGATGACGGGATCGCGCTCAAGGGATCGAAAGGGCCGCTGGCGATGGACGACAAGGATTCTCCGCCGGTGGAGCATATTCACGTGATCGATTGTACATTCGTGCGTGGCGGGAGCTTTGTCACGTGTGGCAGCGAGGGGACGATCATCCGCGACGTGGTCGTGGAGAATTGCCAATCCGTTCCGCCGGAGTCGGGGACTTCGAGGATCACGATGATGAGGCTGAAACTCCGCACGGATACGCCGCAGCTCTATGAGGATATTCATTTCAAGAACATCAAGCTGGCCGGTGAGGGGATGATCATCGGCATCGCGCCCTGGAGCCAGTTCTTTGATCTGCAGGGCCACAAACAGCCGACGCGCGCGATCCGAAATGTGACCATATCCAATGTGACCGGGTCGTACGGCAGCTTTGGAAATGTCGGCACCGGTCCAGGCGACGTCGTCGAGGATATCACATTGGAAAATATCGACGTTCATCTGACCCGGCCCAACCCCCCGAATTTGAGCGTCATCAAGAAGGGTTTAGTGATCAAGAACGTCAAAATCAACGGCAAGGAATACACGGGCGCGACCACAGCCCCCAGCGCCGCGACCCAGCCGTAAATCCGCATGTCAGCCATCCAAGAGCCCAAGGAAAATGAGCCCCCGCACGCGGGCGGCATCAGCCGGAACGTGCGCGTGCTGGGGTGGGTCAGCCTCTTCAATGATGCGGCTTCGGAGATGCTCTATCCGATCATGCCGCTGTTTCTCACAGCAACTTTGGGCGCGTCGCCTGCCCTGTTGGGTTTGATCGATGGATTGGCCGAGGGGATCGGCACATCCCTGCGCTGGATTGGTGGGATGCTGTCGGATCGTTTGCGCCGGCGCAAGCCGCTGGTGATCGCGGGATATACTATTTCCGCTTTCAGCAAACCGGTGATGGGTCTGGCGGCGGTCACGATCGGCTGGCCGCTATTCATGATCGGGCGTTGCGCGGATCGACTGGGAAAGTCAGTTCGCAACGCCGCGCGGGATGCGCTGATTGCCGCATCGAGCAGTCCGGAATCGCGCGGCCGCGCTTTTGGATATCAGCGGGCGATGGACACGTTCGGCGCGGTTGCCGGGCCGCTGATCGCATTCGCGGTCATTATCGCGCTGACGAGTTGGCACACGGCCATGCACGCGGGCTGGCAAGCGGGCGCGGGGGACGTGCATAGCCGGGCACTTGCGTCACTGCCGCTGAAATGGCTCTATTTTATAGCGCTGGTTCCTGGTTTGATCGCGGTGTTATTCGTCTTTGCCGTGCGAGAAATCCGGCCAAAGCCCGGCGAGCCGACCAAAACCGGCGGCAAACCCCCGCCGATGTTTCAAACCTACCCACCCCGATTCTGGCGGTTTGTGCTGGCGGCGTTTGTCTTTTCCCTGGGCAACAGCAGCGACACGTTTCTCATTCTGCGTTCCAGCCAGATGGGCTTGAGCTTTGGACTGATCATCTTCGCGTATGTGATGTACAACCTCATCTACGCACTGGCATCGGAGCCGCTGGGGGGATTATCGGATCGGATTGGCCGCAAGCCGCTGCTGATTTGCGGGTGGATGATTTACGCGGCTGTCTACGTGGGGTTTGCGGTGTTGCGAGCCGCGTGGGCACCGTGGCTGCTGCTGGGGATTTACGGTTTCTATCAGGCGATGACCGATGGCGTGACCGGTGCACTGATCAGCGATGTCGTTCCCGATGAAAAACGCGCGGGCGCGATCGGATTATTCTCCAGCGTCACCGGGCTGGGACAGTTCGCCGCCAGTCTGACCGCCGGGGCGGTCTACAGCGTGATGATTCTCAACGGGCATGTCATGCTTCCTTTTGCGATTGGCGCGGTGTGTCCGCTCGGTGCGATTCTGATTCTCGCCACCGCGGGGAATGCGCCGAAAGAGGAAATTAATATTCCCGCTACTCCGCCGGTTCAATGATCGAGGACATCGACCCCTTGCAGGTGGCGACGCGGGCGTCGGCGCCGTAGGCGTGAATCTGATCGCGCTTGAGCTCGGCCATCTCGCGATGCGTGGTCAGCACGATCACCCGGCCCTCGCGGTCGACCTCCTTGGCCATCTCATAACCCTTCTCATCCGGATGGGCGAAGAGGATCTTGAGCATTTCCATCACGTATTCGAATGTGTGGTCATCATCGTTCAGAAGAATCACGTGAAAGGGCGGAAGCTGCGACGGCTTGCGCTTGGCGCTGGTCTTGGCCGGCTTTGGCGCGGCCACAACTGACGACCCGGATTTGGCTGGCTCCGATTCCATGCTGATAAAAGCGAAGAAATGCTGAACACAAGCGTAA
>Ga0207052_10238_pt1 | contig 14854 bp, 11 predicted proteins | sample Alteio_BWMinCont_62_FD_153294 | JGI IMG/M metagenome (GOLD analysis project Ga0207052, IMG submission 153294) | Enriched cells from forest soil in Barre Woods Harvard Forest LTER site, Petersham, Massachusetts, United States -... | ecosystem: Environmental > Terrestrial > Soil > Temperate forest >...
TTGCGGCGAGAGTGCATCAGGCTTTCGAGATGTTCTTCTTGCTTCTCCGTGAGGTCAGGCAAAAACAGGTGTTGGCGATGTCCGGCGGAGTGAGCCACAAGGGCTTGAATGTAACAAGGTAACTTTCCATCACCTAGCAGTAAAACGACAGGTGCGCCCCGCGGAAGTTCCAAGGCTGCATCCACCTTCACGGTCACGCTGTTGCGCGAAAGAAGAACAGTTGCGCCGCCAATTGGACGATCATATTCGATACCCCGACCGCTCTCGAGCCACATCGTAGCGGGCAAATTCGCACGCAGACACGCACCGGAACGCAGTTTCCGGCGCTCCCACGCGACCGAGGCCGCGACGACAAGAATCATCGTGCTATACACGGTCCACGCGGCGTTCATGATCACGGTGTCGCGATGTGCAGGATCGGCAACATAGCGACGTTCCGCCATCACAAGTCCAGCAACATTCAGAGCCAATAACAGCAGGTAAGGCAAGGCCATGCGTCGGTCGAAATAGGAGCGCCGCATAATTCCGCCCTTGCTCGTCACGTTGAACCGGCCCAGCCGCGGACTGATAAGCGCAAGCAAGGTGGGAAAGAGAACGTACGGCGCGAGCACAACCTCATAGATTTCGTTCCAGAAGGAATACCGGTAACATCCCTGAATGCGCGAATTCGTAAGATTGGAAAGCACCAGGTGCGGAAAGGCGTACGCAACAATTGCCCATGTGTAGCCATAGATGTTCACCCCTCCGAGGAGGAGGTAAACCAGTGGAACCGTCAGAAAGATCAATCGCGGTATGGCGAACAGAAAGTGGGTGGTCGCATTGAAGTAGCATAGCCTCTGTGCCAGCGTGAGTCCGGAGGCAAAGAGTGGATTCTCGACACGCAAAATCTGAGTCATGCCGCGGGCCCAGCGAATGCGCTGACCGATATGCGCGGCAAGACTCTCCGTTGCCAGGCCAGCTTCCTTCGGAATGTTGATGTAGGCGGTGTTCCAACCATGGCGCTGCATGCGCAAGGCGGTATGTGCATCCTCGGTGACCGTCTTGACCGCGATGCCGCCAATCTCATCAAGAGCGATGCGTCGCAGTACCGCGCACGATCCGCAGAAAAAGCTCGCATTCCACAGATCGTTCCCATCCTGCACAAGACGATGGAACAGTTCACCTTCGTTCGGGACTCTGCCAAACTGTCCCAGGTTGCGTTCGAACGGATCCGGAGAATAGAAATGATGTGGTGTTTGTAGCAATCCGAGGCTGCGGTCCTGAAGAAACCATCCCAACGCGGTTTGCAGGAATGATCGCGCGGGGACGTGGTCAGAATCGAAGATTGCGACAAGTTCGCCGCTTAGAAGCTTGAGCGCATGATTGATGTTTCCTGCCTTGGCATGCGCGTTATTATTGCGCGCTATGTATCCCACACCAACGAGCGCGGCAAAATCGCGAAACTCGGCGCGGCGCCCGTCATCGAGCAAAAAGACCCGCATCTTATCGGCCGGGTAATCCATCGCCATCGCTGCGATTACGGTGCCTTGGACAACGTGCAGCGGTTCGTTGTATGTGGGGATCAGAACATCGACAGTTGGCCAATCCTCGGGGTTGCCGTCGAGTGGGAGCGGACGCCGCTTCAACGGTCGCAGAGTTTGAAAGTACCCCAAAATCAGTGTCGAGAACGCGAAGAACTCGGCAACCAGAAGCAACAGGACAAAAATGGTGTCCCAGCGATGGATGTGCCCGGCGCTGGTGATTCCTTCCCAGGTTTGGATCACACGCCAATACCCGTAGCGGAGCGTGCTGAACACTGAAAATGTCATCAGCAGCATCGTCACGCTGATCGAACGCGAAATAGCATTCAGAAAGATAGCGAGAAGAATCAACGCCGCTCCCGTGATCGCCTGTTCTTTCCACGTGAGCGGCAGAATGACCATCGGGCACAGCGCAATGATCGCTGCCAGGGCCAAGAGGCCAACAACGGCCAATCCGGCGCGCGATGTGCGCCTGGATTCCAGAATGGATTCGTTCATGCGAGCCACCTCAACCTGGGAACACAAACCAGCGCTGGCGGTTGAGAACAACTGATTGCGGATCTTTATGTGTCTGGCAGACAAACCGTCGTATCATCGGTTGCTCTTGTCTAAACAAATTAGAAAATTACACGATCTGGCATTCAGCCGTTATGGGCGCTTAAATGTTCAATCCTGTCTTGCCGAGGTGGTTGACTTGGTGCGTTCTTCCACGATTTGGTTGTTTTCTGTGCGGCGCGGGGCGGGCTCAGCAAGACGCGTTGAAAAGACGGGATTTACGGGTCTCGCAACATGACAAACGAACAGGGGAAAAACCGCCTCCGCCTGGGCGGCATCCTATGTCAATCTCAAGGTGCGAAGGAAAGGTGATATGAGGCTAAAGCCGACTCTCATCCTCTGCCTGATGGCGTTTATTCAAGCGAGTTGTGCCGGGCAAGACTGGCCGTCGCTCTGGAGAAGCTACGTCGCTGGATTCATGGACGATCAGGTACGCGTCATCGACCATGACGCAGGCGACCGGACGACTTCTGAAGGTCAAGCCTACGGATTGTTTTTCGCGCTCGTCGCAAACGACCGTACGCGATTCGATGGCTTGTTGCACTGGACGGAGGAGAACCTCGCTGCCGGTGATCTGACTGGTCATCTTCCTGCCTGGTTGTGGGGCCGCGGTGCAAACAATCAGTGGGGCGTACTCGACAGCAATTCCGCCGCTGATGCGGATCTCTGGATCGCTTATACGCTACTGGAAGCGGGAGAAGCCTGGAACGAACCACGTTACACAAAAGTGGGTTTGGCGCTCGCGCATCGAATTGCCGCAGATGAAGTCGTCGAAGTGCCAGGCGTAGGTACGATGGTTGCGCCAGGACCCACTGGTTTTCAGCACGGGGATTCGTACCGATTGAATGCGAGCTACGTTCCGATGCAAATCATTCTTCGGCTCGCACGTTTGATGCCGGATGCACCCTGGGCCAAAGTCGCTGCTGCGACTCCAGCTTTTGTCCGGGACTCCGCACCACATGGATTCGCATCCGATTGGACCGAGTTCAAAGACGATGCGGGAATTCAGGCGTCGCCAAGCATCGGAAGCTATGATGCAATCCGCGTCTATCTCTGGGCCGGTATGCTCGACGAGGCCACACCGCATCGCGATGACACCTTGAAGGCCATTACGGGGATGGCTGGTTATCTCCGGACCAACCCCATCCCGCCCGCCAAGGTGCGGCCGGACGGAAGCATTGAGGACCCGAAAGGTCCTGTGGGCTTTTCCGCGGCACTGCTCCCGTATGCCTCGGCTCTACACGAGGAACAAATGCGGGATCAACAACTGTCGCGAGTACAGTCCGAATTCAAGGCGCAGCTAGGACTGCTTGGCAGTCCACCAAAATACTACGACCAGAATCTGGCACTATTCGGCCTCGGCTTTTTCCAGCAGCAGTTTGGGTTTGACTCAAAAGGCGCCCTCAAGTTGAGATGGAAGCATAATTGATCGCCTTGGGCCGCGTAGTCGCTAGCCTTGATCGGAACCGCCTCGAGCAATAAGCCAAGGGCAGGCTCGATGATGATCCGAGGCGGTTTCGATAAGGAGACTAGAAGGAAGCGGCAGGCGTTCTAAGCGGACGCGGTGATCTGCCTGGGATCTATGGATTTTGAATGAGGTTTGGGGACCGGTGTAAGGGCTCTGTGGTGCATGAATCGGTCGCGCTGTTGATGGAAGTGGGTGAGTCCAGCGATAAGTTGTCGCTTCTCGAGCGCTTGATTTGGATGGAGAAGGGCGATGAAATGAGCGGAGGGGGTGCGTTCGAGACACGAATGCGTCGGCGTGCAGGGAGCAAGTCGAGGATCCGGGTTGGAGTTGAGCATCATGACGAATCGATGTGACTTGATAGGGACAGCTCGGCCGCAGTCAGTCTTCGCGCCACAGACATGGGACCGCCGCATCTGGGACAGTGCCAGAGGGGCGGGTTGCCGGCTGGGGTTTTGGGTGGCGGTGGCGGAAGCCGATGGCAGCCATCGAGCGCCAGCAGCGTTCGTGCCAGCGTCAGGCTCTGGCTTCGGAAACGGTTGGAGAGCAGCCCGAAATGGCGGATGCGCACGAAGCTTTTGGGCAGCACGTGGAGGAAGAATCGGCGCAGGAACTCCACTGCGTCGAGGGTCATGATGCGCTGCTTGCTGCCGTGAGCATAATCCTTATAGCGGAAGGTAACGCGTTGCCCGTCGAAAGCCAGCAGGCGGTGATTGGAAATGGCGATGCGATGGGTGTAGCGGCCCAGGTAGCGGAGCACATGGGCAGGTCCGCCGAAGGGTGGCTTGGCATAGACGATCCACTTCTTGTTCTGCAATCGGTCCATCAGCTCTTCAAACAGTCGCCGGTCCTGGAAGGCGGCTGCGGGACCGCGGCAGTCCAGCGATCCGTTGCTGTAAAGGCGCTTCAGTCCGAACAGGAACTTGTCGCGAAAGACGCGACGAAGCACCGGGATGGGCAGCAGGAAGCGCGGATGCGTATGGATCCAGCGCTGGTGGTCGGGTGAGAATCCGCCGCCCGGGACGACACAGTGGACATGCGGATGGAGCAGGACGTTGGAACTCCAGCTATGCAGGATGGAGAGGAATCCGATCTCGGCGCCGAGGCGTTTGGGATCGGCTGCGACCTCCAATAAGGTCTGGGAACTGGCCGCGAACAGCAGGTCGTAAAAGCGGGCCGGGCTGTTGAGTGCCAGCGGGTTAAGTTCGTGAGGCACGGTGAACACGACGTGGAAGTAGCCAGTGTCGAGCAATTCCTGTTGTCGCGCCTCGAGCCATCGTTCGCGAGCCTGCGCCTGGCACTTCGGGCAACTGCGATTTCGACAGGAGTTATAAGAGATACCCTCCTGATGGCCGCACTTGAGACACACGTCGATGTGTCCGCCAAGCGCGGCGCTGCGGCAGCGCAGGATGGCCCGGAATGCCTTCAACTGCTGATAGCTGAAGCTGGACTGATAGCGTTCCAGGAACTGATTGCCCTGCGCACGGAGGATGTCGGCCACCTCCATGGCGGGCCGGCTCATGGGTTCTCGGGACGCCAAAAAGCGCGACGGCTGTCATCGACGCTGGACAGCGTGAGTTCCTCGAGCGGATTCTGCACCAGCTGCAGGTGCCGCTGCGAGAGATGGAGATACTTGGCCGTGGTCTCCAGATCATCATGTCCGAGCAGAATCTGAATCGTGCGCAGGTCGGTTCCGGCTTCCAGCAAATGCGTGGCCCAGCTGTGGCGTAAGCAATGGGGCGAAACGCGCTTGCGCATGCCGGCCGCGCGTGCGGCTTCGCTACAAGCCCTCCACACGGTCTTGTCCGAGATGGGTTGATCGAGACGGCTGGAATAGCGCGAGGGAAACAGGTAGACCCGCGGCTTGCACCAGCGCCAGTAGGCGCGCAACGTCTCCAGCAGCGCAGGGCTTAGAGGAAGGTCACGGTCCTTGCCGCCCTTACCCTGAACCACGCGGATGATCATGCGCTGGCTGTCTATGTCGCTGACCTTCAGCCTGGAGACCTCTGTTCGCCGCATGCCTGTGCCGTAGAGAACCATCAGCAGCGTGCGCTGGAAAAGGTTTCCGCTGGAGTTGATCAGCCGTGCGACTTCTTCCTTGCTGAGAATGCCGGGTAGCCGCTGACGCTCTCTTGGGTATGGCAGAAACTCGCGGAATTCGTGGCGCTTGAGCGTGCGCACGAAGAAGAAACGGAGTGCGGCAACCTGGGCTACGACGGTCCCGACGGCCAGCTTCCGCTGCTTGAGCAGATAGGCTTGATAGCTGCGCAGATGCCCCAGCCCAAGCTTGTCCGGCGACTTGCCAAAGTGGCGGGCGAACTGTTCGACCGCCCGCAGATAGTACCGGGCTGTCGAATCAGCATAGTTGCGGCGCTGGAGTTCTTCCAGCATGATCCTGCGTAAATGGGTCACAAGAACCTCCTCGTGACCCACACCTTATACCGGCTGAAATACTACTCGGAGGCCCATGCCGTAGCGTCCGCGGCGCCTGCGGCTTCGTTCTAGTCGCCATATCGTACACCTGTCAGCCGGAGGAACGCTGGGATCCACGTTTCAGGTTAGGCGTTTTTCATCCACATGGATTACTTCTGCAAGCCGATGATCCGTTCGGGGTGCCGTTGTGCGCCTTGATGGCTGGTCTCGGCGCGCTAAATAGGAACCATTCGATCGCGGCTCCGATTCCTGTCGAAATCATCGACTCTCAGTGGTCGTGGCGATAACGATGCAACAGGCCGAATCCGACGAGGAGTCGAAACAACAATGAACACTCAAAACGCGACTATTTGCCGATAATCACGGCTGTGCTCACAGCGTTCGTCGTGAGTGCAATACAACCCACTGCCGCTCGGCAATCAGTAGAAATGCGTTGGGTAGTCAATATGTGTTCGTCACTCCGAATGCGTCGTCGCTCCATGGAAGCCATTGGTGGAGCTTATTCGTGAGGTTAACGTTTCAGAGGTGCTCTCGCGTTTCGTGAGACTGATCGCGACCTATCGCTTTCGTCACAAAGTGAACACGTATTAGTTGTTGCGCTGCCCATGCGCAATGGTTTCACCGCCGGTTCATCGCGCAAATCAACGCGGCGCACGGTCGACTGTTCGGCCTCTGCGAGGTGAATCTAGCTCTTCCGTAAGCCTCTTGACCTATCGGACAATGCGCGGCGAAGTCGCCCCAGATTCATACTAGCACCAACTGTCACAAATACCAGGAGACCGCATTGGTTTTGCGGATTGAACCGTTATGGATCGGATAGGACTTGCATTTCTGCCAGTGTTCATCCGACACGATTCGTGGTTGCCTGCTGCAAGGACTCCTCGTCCTTTGACGTCGCGTCGTGGTCAGGCGAGGAGTTACGTCACGTCCAGCAGGAGGTAATACATGCGCTGCGCCAGCATCAAAATCGGGATCGCTATCATTCTTGTGTTGAGCGGTCCTGCCGCAAAGGGGCAGACACCATCGAACACCGAACTGGGACAGGTGCGGCAGGAAATGGGCCAGTTGAAGCAGGAATACGAGCAGATGAGCCAGGCATACGCTGAGCGACTGAGGAAGCTGGACGAGCGGTTGAAGCAACTGGAGAAGACAAGTCCCCAGCCCGAGCTGGTTTCTGCCGCCATGGTCTCATCTTCCAGGCCGGCACCTGCCGTGATTGCTGAGACTGCAACACCTGCGCATCAGACCTCATCGCAAAGTGATGGTCAGGCCGCGCCGGCACAGACGATTCCCGAAGATCCGACGGATTCCATCCAACTGGCGCTCGGCCAGCAGCAAAACAACCCCGTTCGGGAGAAGATGGAGACGGTTCTGCAAAACTTCGTGGATGTGACGGGGTACTTCCGAGCCGGATACGGACGCGATGACGAAGGCGGTCCGCAAGTTGGTTTCCAGGCGCCCGGAGCCCTGGCGAAAGGACGCCTGGGCAACGAAGCTGAAAACTACGAAGAACTCGCGTTCAGCAAGAATTTCTATTTGCCCGGTGCATTCTCGTTGACCCGGAATTCCGCCGGCGGCCCCTCCACAGCGCCTGTCGCCCGCTTCCTGCTGCGGATGTCTATGTATAACCCTTATCAGAACTACAACTCATCGAGTGATACCACCTTCGGCATTGCGGAAGCCTGGGGAGCGGTCGGTAACCTGACCCCCAGCCAGCCCTCCATGAACGTGTGGGCAGGAAACCGCTTCTACCGACGCCACGACATCCACATCAACGATTTCTTCATTTACAACATCAGCGGCGGGGGCGGGGGGGTTGAAGATATCAAGCTGCCCTTTGGAAAGATCGCCCTTGCTTGGATCGGAATCGGCTCGCTGAGCGGATTCAGCGATATTCCTCAGCCCATTCCCGAAAACAAGGCGGGATTCAACAAGGGGAACTTCGATTTCCGTCTCTACGACGTGAGGATGTTGGGTGGCCTCGGCGAATTCGGTCTCGACGTCTCTCATGCAACTTCGGGGCACGATCAGGCCGGCAACTCGGCTCCCAATGCCACCGGGGTGTCGTTCACGTTTATTCATACGGCCGAAAAATGGGCGGGCGAAAACAACATGAACAAGTTCTACCTTCAATACGGTCATGGGCCGGCTAAGACATTTACGTCAGGATTCGAGACCTACGCGGTCAATGGAGTGTCCTTTATCCGGCCTGATGCTCCGGGGTCGTACCGCTTCCGGGTGGCTGACAACATGATCTTTGAAACCGGAAACCACTTCTCCGTCAGCCCGGTGGTTCTCTATCAGGCAACGGATTACAAGCAGTACGGAGGCCAGCAATACTGGTTCTCCGCAGGAGTCCGTCCCCAGGTCCACTTCAATGACTATTTCAGCGTGGCCGTCGAGCCGTTCGTGGACTGGACCGATGACAGGAGCACCAACATCAGCGACTACCTGTTCAAGTTCACGTTCGCTCCGCAAGTCTCGCTGGGGCGCCACTTCATGAGCCGGCCCGCCATCCGCGCATTCGTAACGTATGCCCAGTGGGGTAATGGATTCAAAGGACAAATCGGAGGACCCGATTATGTCAACAGCACGCAGGGACTGATGTGGGGCGCGCAGATGGAAAGCTGGTGGTAGGAATGTGACTGTTCCGTCGTTCGTGCTTGCCTCAAAAATCGGCCGTGGACGGACTACCAACCATGCCGGCTCATTCTGCTGCTCTAATCAACTTCATTCGTCCGCTGGTCGCTACGGAATCTTGAAACGACGCTGGTCCGCGTCCGGTCTTCAGCGCCCTCCGAGCCCTGCTGTGCGTGAATCGTTTGACGTTCCTCAAGCATTCTCTCCACCGCAGCCATATCGAATTCGCCACGAAGGCGCGGCAGGCTGTGCGGATAGCTCTTCTGAAGAAAATCGATCAGCTTTTCCCGCACCAGGCAGCGGAGGTCCCACGCATCACTGGAGTTGCGTGCGTCCATCAGCGCGCGTAACTGCATCGTCTGCTCTTTGCAATCGGTAACCTGCAACACGCAGACCTTGCCGGCCCATAACGGTGTCGATCGGCAAATGCGCTGCAACTCGTCGCGCATAGCATCCAGCGGCGCTGTGTAGTCGGTGTAAAGAAAACAAGAACCTAGCAGGTCGGCAGTGGAACGCGTCCAATTTTGAAACGGATGGTCGAGGAAGTACGAGAGCGGCACAACCAGCCTGCGCAAATCCCATATCCGCACGACCACATACATGGTGCCGATTTCCTCGATCCAACCCCATTCGCCTTCGACCACGACGGCGTCGTCCAGGCGGAACGGCTGCGTAAACGCGATCTGCGCGCCTGCAATGAGATTGGAAAAGGTGCTTTTCATGGCCATGCCGATCACCAGGCTGGCGAGACCCGCCGAAGCCAGAATGCCCTCGCCGATTTGCTTGATCGGAGGAAAGGTCATGAGCATGACCGCCAGCGCAACCACCACGACCAGGATGACCACGATGCGGCGCAGCATCTCGCATTGAGTCTGAATGCGACGCGCCACCAGGTTATCGGCAACGTCGGTTCGATAACGAGCGGAGAGAAAGTCAGAGGCGATGTGGACGAGCAGAATGGCGAGCCACGCTGTAGCCACTATCAGACCCAATCCGGTCATGTGCTCCAGTACCAGCTTGGGAGAAGGCGGCAGCGGGAGGCCCGGCAAGACAGCCAGAACCGCAAGCAACGGAAAGATCCACCGCGTGGGCCTTTCGCCGTGCCTCAGTAGCGACTGGCCCAGAATCGTTTTTTTGCGTCGGGCGAGTCGGCGGAGGAACCAGAGCACAGTCGATCGAACAACCAACGCGACCGTGATAGCGACGATGGATATTCCGGCAGACCAGGCCAAGTCACGCCACTGTTGTACGAGAAGTGTCACCATGGATCTCTCATTTATCTTCTTTCGATGTAGGACGCGGAGCGGTACAACGGTCTACGTTTCCGCGGGGGGCCTAAGCAATCGCGCGGGAGTCGAATCCGAGTGACGTTGGCCCAAGCTTAAGGCTTTCTATCCAATTGCATCTTTGCGCCGCCCTGGCATCCATGCGCCATGGAATAAAAATTGGTTGTAGGCCCATGTCTCATGGTTCCTGCTCTCAGCTTCGGGACTGCCTTTCAGGGGCGGCAACGAGTTGTTCAAGGCGCGGGGCAACACAGACGATGCCGAAGGCAAGCGGCTGATTGACATCAGCTTCGAGGCCGACATCAACCTCTTCGATACACAAATGGCTTCCCCGACGGGTTCAATCGCCGGAAACCCGGACAGAATAGTTTAGACTCTAGGAGCCATGGCGGTTGTTGATTAACTGGCAAAAGTGATAGTGGCCTTACCTAGGGATCGAAAGGTCCTTTAATATCACGGGTAGAGGCCCGGTCTGGCGCCGCGTGCGGATATTTGTGCAAATGCGGCGGAGGAGAACGGAGTATTTTTGGACGCGATGAAGCGGGCCGCACCATCCGGAGTTGCAGCGACCTTTCCATCAGGAGTCTCAGGTAGACGCGGCAAAGAATGCCTATCGCAAGTCCGTCAGCTCTTGCTGCCTTTAGAAAAGCTGCTCAGGAACCGGAGGAGGGTGAGGCACGACATCGGGCCCACTTCTCCGCGGCGATCCACTTGAGCGCATACTCGCCATGTCTTACGAGTGAACTTCTCGTTCCTTGTTCAACTGTTGAGCCTGTTTGAGGATCCGGCGAGCGAAGCTGGATGGAGAGACGTGTTCTGGAGGTTTTCGCCCCGGCTGACTTGCGGAATAGCGGGCCGACTGTGATATTCGCTCTGCCGGATCCGTTGCCCGAGGGCCCACCCCGGGCAGGTCGGTTCGCCGAGCGGAGTGGCGTCAGGCTTGCGGCCCCGGACCATCTCCATCCCCTGCCTATCTTCAGCAAGGGCCGGTGGTTGTTGATCTGATCGCACGGCTCTTACCGGGCAATCGCGGCGACCGTTTCCGGGAGCACTGCGCACCTGAGCTGCATAACCGGGATAATAGACTCGAGATCGAGACTTGGGACGCGGCACGAAATCATTCCAGCGTGCAAAAGTGTGCAATGCGGCGCGGCAACGGTGGCATTTTTAGCAAAGGCGGCATATTGTTTTCTATAAGTTACAGAACCTAAAGCGCCGCTTCGAGAACGAATCCCACTCTCTCTCCGCCATAGAGTCTCGATATCAATTAATATTACAAGGACTTACCATCACAAAATGCATCATCGGATGCCGGCTGCTTCTAAGGTCAAAATCAGTCCTGCCCCGACGACGACGAAGCCAATGCCTTGCGCCACGCGCGCAGCAGCGGGTGCGAGACGTTCAGCCGTGATTGCAGCTGTAATGGCGGCCATTGCGCGCAGGTCCATGACACCGACAACCAACAGGACCGCCGTCAGGTTGGCACAACTGAGGCCGCAATGGAGTCCGAACTGCCAGCCCAGCCTCCACGCCTTGGCGGGGTGAGCCGATAGCGCGTAGTCGCGCCACGGCGCCTCCCGACAGCAGGTAAGGTGGTGTGCCTTCCACTTTGTGAACTGAAGTGCGCCGGCGATGAGAACGACCCATCCGGCCGCGGTGGGAACAGCGCGCGCCAGCGCCGGCTGCTCCATTTCGATCGTTGCCATCGCCGCGCCCACCGGGAAAACGGCCAATCCGAGCAGTGCCCACGCGAAGAAGTAGCCGAGGCCGACCAGAGAGGTGAGTCGTCCTCGGCGCGCATCACGGATCGTGCGAAGGGACAGGCGATAGCGCCATAGCACCGGCGCCAACGATGGCAGCATCATCGCTACCATCATTACGACCCACATGCCGACGAACGAAGCCGTGGCGCCGGCCCACGTCTGTCCAGGCATCCGCATCCACGCCATCGACATTGTCCAACCGCCTGGCATCGGCATCTCACCAGTAGCCGACATCGAGTTGCACCAGACGATCGTAACCGCCGCAAAGACGGCGAACAGCATCGCTAAGGTTGCGAAGAAAATTCGCCGAGAAGCCTTCTCCGAGACCATGAAACCGGTGGTCATAGCGATGCGAGACTCGAAATTGCTGGCGAGAAGTGTTGGGTTCGTCATGGTACTCTCTCCCTTCCCCCGGACTGTAGCCCCCTTCTTTAGCTCGCTTCCGCTTCTGCGTCGTGCTTTCGGAAAGCGGCTTCTCCAGCGTCGGAAACCTCGACCCACTTTTGGTCGGGCGCGGCCTCGGCGTCGTAGTTGTCGTGCCAGTTCCACCACTTGTATGGCGGGGTCTGGGGGTAACCCTCCGGCGAGTCCTCCCAAAGCTCCTGGCGGCCAAGGGGAGTGATGTCGAGATAGCTCCAGAGGGTTCCCATCGCCTCGTCGCCGCGACTGTTGATGAAGTAGGTGCGGAAGACCTTGTCGCCCTCGCGAAAGAACACGTTGTGGCCGTGCCATTCATCGACGCCGAAGTCCGCGTCGAAGCCATCGGTGATGGTGTACCAGGGCATCTCCCAGCCCATTCGTGCCTTCAGTCGCGCGATGTCGGGTTGCAGGGCGCGTGAGATGTAGGCGAGCGTGGTGTCTCGGGCGTTCAGATGGGACAGGTGGGCGACTTGGTCGGCGCCCAGGGAGCAGCCGCGGCAGGCGTGGTCGGGCCAGCCGAAGACCCCGGGCTCGAAGAAGGCGCGATAGACGATCAACTGGCGGCGACCCTCGAACAAATCGAGCAGGCTTACCTTGCCCTTGGGCCCGTCGAACTCGTACTTCTTGTCCACCGCCTGCCACGGCATCCGCCGGCGTTCGGCGGCCAGCGCGTCGCGGGCGCGGGTCAAGTCCTTCTCCTTCACGAGGAGCTGCTGGCGCGCAGACTCCCACTCCTGCTGTGTCACGACCGGAGGTCTGTTCATCGCGAGATGCCCTTTCTCGTGTCCTTTGTCTTTCTCCTTGCTTGTCGTCGTCGGTGTAGTCATCGTGTTTTCTCCCATCGTCGGATTTTGATTTTCGTTTCTTCCCTGGAGTTTCTTCCTCGACATGACCGCTCGCTTGGCCGTCATGTACAAATATTGATGCAGGTATCGAATGACCTGGGAGTGACAAGTGTGGCGGGATTCTGATGGATTCTCTGATCACAGCCGCAGCACGGGCCCTCGCCGCAGGTGATCCCCTCGGCGCATTGAAGCGAGTCGCATTGCGCGACGATGCGCCTGCACTCGCGCTTCGCGGAATCGCGATGGCACAGCTCGGAGAGTTTGCACGGGCTAAGGAACTCCTTCGAAAGGCAACACGCGCCTTCAGTCCGAAAGAATCCGTGGCCCGCGCGCGGTGCGTCGTCGCTGAAGCCGAGATCGCGCTTGCCTCGCGCGACCTGGGCTGGCCCGCGAAAGCGCTTGACGCTGCGCGGGCCACGCTTGAAGCTCACGGCGATCTCGTCAATGCCGCGCATGCGCGGTATCTTGAGGTCCGGCGGCTCGTCCTGATCGGGCGCCTGGACGAGGCGGAGCGCGTGCTTGCCGATTTCGATCCGACACCCTTCCCGCCCGCGTCACGGACAGTCCACGAACTCGTTGTTACCGGAATCGCGATGCGCCGCTTACGCACCAAAGCCGCACGCGCCGCGCTTGCTCGGGCCGGATGTGCCGCGCGGCAAGCGGGAATCGCTGCCTTGACGGCGGAGGTGCAAAGCGCATCTCTCGTTCTCGACACGCCGGCGGCTCGGCTGATTGCACGAGGCGAAGAGCGGCCGCTCCTGCTCGAAGAAGTCGAAGCACTGCTCGCGTCAGGAGCGCTCGTTGTGGACGCCTGCCGAAACGTAGTGCGTCATGCACACACGGTGGTTTCGCTCGCAACGCGTCCGGTGTTGTTCGCGCTTGCGCGGGCGCTGGGCGAAGCATCTCCCGGCGACGTACCGAGGGATGTGCTCGTCGCTCGCGCATTCGGATCGAAATTCGTCAATGAATCTCATCGCGCGCGGCTGCGGGTTGAAATCGGCCGGCTTCGCAGGTTGCTTCGGCAGCTGGTCGACGTGAGAGCTACGCAGCGTGGTTTTGCGCTGACGCCTTGTGGCGCATGCGAGGTGGTCGTCCTGGCGCGGCCTGTCGAAGACGAATATGGGTCAGTCCTCGCATTCCTTGCCGACGGCGAGTCATGGTCAAGCTCGGCCCTTGCGCTCGCGCTGGGAACGAGCCAGCGTTCCGTTCAGCGCGCGCTCGATTCTCTTGCCGCAGCAGGCAAGGTGCAGTCGTTCGGCCGGGCGCGAGCTCGTCGTTGGATCACCCCGCCGGTGCCTGGATTCACGACCACTTTGTTACTCCCCGCTCCGCTGCCAATTGATTAGAGTGGACGTATGAAACAATCAAGTGCCGAAATTGTTCGAGAGTACGGTCCCTTTTCAGGTGCCGACAGAGTGAATGGAGTCACCTATGACGGCCAGCACGTCTGGTTTGCGTCCGGAGACAAGCTGAACGCCTTCGATCCTGTTAGCGGAAATGCAGTTCGTTCAATCGATGTCGCCGCGCATGCGGGAACGGCATTCGACGGCCGGCAATTATTTCAGATCGCAGAGGATTGCATTCAGAAGATAGATCCCAAGAGCGGCCGCGTGCTTGCCACGATCCCGGCGCCCGGCGGCGGAGGAGACTCGGGGCTCGCGTGGGCCGAGGGGACGCTTTGGGTAGGACAGTATCGGGACCGGAAGATTCATCAAATCGATCCCGACACGGGGACGATTCTTCGTACCATCGAGTCAAATCGCTTTGTCACTGGGGTCACCTGGGTCGATGGAGAGCTATGGCATGCCACCTCAGAAGGGGACGAGAGCGATTTGAGGCGAATCGATGTTCAAACGGGGGAAGTGCAGGAGAAGCTCGAGATGCCGCACGGTTTCAACGTTTCAGGGCTCGAGTCCGATGGGAACGA
>Ga0207052_10253_pt1 | contig 14846 bp, 14 predicted proteins | sample Alteio_BWMinCont_62_FD_153294 | JGI IMG/M metagenome (GOLD analysis project Ga0207052, IMG submission 153294) | Enriched cells from forest soil in Barre Woods Harvard Forest LTER site, Petersham, Massachusetts, United States -... | ecosystem: Environmental > Terrestrial > Soil > Temperate forest >...
CTGATTTTGGTGCAAAGCTTTGCGTTTTAGCGAGTGTATTTTTTACCCCAATATCAAAAAAATAAAATTTTGCCTTAGCGACCGCTTTTCTTTTTAAGGTTTTTGTCCATCCATTTACCATAAAACCAATAAAAGTATCTTCAAGGATATGATAATATTCTCGAACGGTAGTAGCAGGCACGCCGGTATCACTTGCAATTTCTGAAAAATTTAACATTTTGCCAGACATCAATGCCGCTACCTCAAGAAAACGAGAGAATGCCGGAATTTTTCTCACCAAAGATTCCGCTTGAATTTCTTCTTTAAGATACGTATTCACATAGGCATATAATTCTTCTTGTGGATCGCTACTCAGATAAACAGGGGGTAAACCGCCATATTGTAAGTAACGCTCTATATTGAAATCTTTAATTTCCGCCGAGGTTAGAGGATATAAATTTGCTTCCCAAGCACGACCTGCCAGCAAATTAACCCCCCCCTTGCTTCAATTTACGCGCGCTACTGCCTGTTAATAAAAAGCGATACTGTTTTTCTTCAATTAATCGATGAACTTCATTGAGTAATTCCGGCACTCGTTGCACTTCATCGATAACAATCAATTCAGGGTTTTCAAAAGCTAAGATTATTTCTTCTAATTCATAAGGCGATCCACTTAATCTAAGATAGATATCTCCTCGCAACAAATTAATAAAAAGGGTCTTTTGAGGAGAAAAACTGTGGGCAATGAGAAAGGTTTTACCTGTCGCTCTAGGACCGAATAAAAAAAAGGATTTCTTTTTTAGTAAATCAGAAAGATTTAGTAATCTTTCAAAAATCATAATATTTCCCATTAAAACGCTAGAATAACTCCAGTATAAGATATTGTAGCGCTTACTCACAACACTACCGCTGATTATAATGGATTATCGACTTTACTACCGTTGAAAATCGCTAATAATCAGCCACTCTACCGTTTATTAATATAAAAAGGTTGTATATCAACGAATGGGGGTTAGGTGAGATTAAGCAGGGACTTCTTGCCCTAAGAGATCAGGAGAGGCATAAACAATGGGCGCTTCTACTGGGTTTTCGAAAGTCACGATTTCCCAGGCAGTTTCGTCTGCGAGTAAGGCGCGCGTTAATTTATTATTTAAGGTGTGACCAGATTTGACACCCTGAAAAGCACCGATGAGACCATGCCCTAATAAATAAAGATCGCCAATAGCGTCCAGAATTTTATGACGCACAAATTCATTGTCATAACGTAAACCATCTTCATTTAATACCCGGTACTCATCTAGCACAATGGCATTATCCAAGCTTGCGCCTGATGCTAAATTCTTTGCCCGTAGCCATTCAAAATCGGATAAAAATCCAAAGGTTCTTGCTCGGCTGACTTCTTTAATATAAGCCATAGAAGTAAATTCAAAGGTAGACTCTTGCTCACTACCACGAATAATAGGGTGATCAAAATCAATGGCAAAGTTAACACTAAACCCATTATAAGGAAGAAGACTGGCACACTTGTCGCCTTCTTGCACCCTAATCGGTTTTTTAATTTTGATAAAGCGCTTTGGGGCAGCTTGCTCTTTAATACCCGCAGATTGGATTAAAAAAACAAATGGCCCTGAGCTACCATCCATGATGGGAACTTCAGGGGCACTTACTTCAATAATTGCATTATCAATGCCTAGTCCAGCCATTGCGGAAAGCAAATGCTCCACCGTTGCGACTCGAGCTCCATCTTTCGTTAAGGTCGTACAGAATGAGGTATCTCCAACATAATCAGAACGTGCAGGAATATCGACGACAGGATCGCAATCTGTTCTTCTAAACAAGATACCTGAATTAATAGGGGCCGGCCGTAAAGTTAAAAATACTTTCTCTCCGGTATGCACCCCTATCCCCGTCGCGCGGATCACATTTTTTAATGTTCTCTGTCTAAGCACCTGTATCCTCTAAACTACAACTAACCTGTATACTCTTTCCACTTTGCCCTAAAACCAAAGTGCTTCGAGTATATAGTAGCATTCTTTAGTCAGATTGACGACGCAAGAATGCAGGAATATCTAAGTAATCTAGCTCATCAGAAGAACTAACTTCCTTAGATCTTGCCGTCGTGCCTCCAGGTATGGACGACGCTGCCGGCTTTCTCATTGCTGTCTGGTGACGCTGTCCTCGCATTTCTGCTCTACTCTCTGCTTTTTCCTTGTCTTCGCCCCAATTAGAAGCCGTACTTCCCCCAGTTGTGAGTCCAGTTGCTACCAACGTAACTCTTAATTCATCAGTCATTTGCGGATCTATTACCGTTCCGACGATAACCGTAGCATCATCAGAGGTGAAATTTTTAATCGCATCTCCCACTTCTTCAAACTCTGAGATAGAAAGATCCATCCCTGCAGTCACATTGACCAGCACGCCTTTTGCCCCTGCTAAATCAATATCGTCCAATAAGGGACTTGAAATCGCCGCATCTGCTGCTTCACGAGCACGATTTTCACCGCGTGCAGTGCCTGTTCCCATCATCGCGAGCCCCATTTCAGACATCACCGTTCTCACATCCGCAAAGTCAACGTTAATTAACCCAGGACGCGTAATCAGCTCCGCAATACCTTGTACTGCGCCAAGTAAAACATTATTGGCTGCACGAAAAGCATCTAGTAATGTCACGCCTTTACCCAATACGGTCAATAATTTTTCATTGGGAATAGTAATCAATGAATCCACGCTCTTGCTTAAAGAACGGATCCCTTCTTCTGCAAGTAAAACACGCTTGCGACCTTCAAACGGAAAAGGCCTCGTCACCACGGCTACCGTTAAAGCACCTAACTCTTTAGCCACTTCAGCCACAACGGGTGCACCACCTGTCCCTGTGCCGCCTCCCATACCTGCTGTAATGAAGACCATGTCGGCACCTGAAAGCACATCTCGGATGCGATCAATATCTTCTAATGCAGCCTGACGACCCACTTCTGGATTGGCACCTGCACCTAATCCTTTGGTGACATCTGTCCCAAGCTGTAACACAGTACGCGCCGAAGAATTACGCAACGCCTGTGCATCCGTATTAGCACAAATAAACTCGACGCCTTCAATATCAGCATTGACCATATGTTCTATGGCATTACCGCCACCACCACCTACACCAATGACTTTAATGACGGCTGTTTGAGGATAAGTGTCCATCAATTCAAACAAATCACTCATTTTGTCTCCTTAAAAGTTTCCTTGAAACCAACGCTTTACTCGCCCCCAGACAGCTGGCAAACCACTGCTTATTGATGTCTCAATATGCCGTTCTAATTGTTGCTGCCTTCCATATAAAAGCAAACCTATACCGGTAGCGTAAATCGGGTTGCGTTGGACTTCAACTAAACCCGTTACATATTTCGGTAACCCTAACCGAACTGGCATCCTGAATATTTCTTCTGCCAATTCAACTACACCTTCCATTTTAGCACTTCCGCCTGTTACCACTATCCCTGAGCCTATTAGCTCTTCTAAACCTTGGCGTTGTAATTCAGCTTGCACTAAATTGAATAATTCTTCATAACGAGGTTCAACAACCTCCGTTAATGTGACTCTAGATAGACGCCTAGCTGGTCTATCTGATACGCCAGTAACTTCAACCATTTCATTAGGATCAGCCAATCGCCCTAATGCACAAGCATATTTTATTTTAATAGCATCCGCATTTTGAGTAGAGGTTCGCAGGGCAACCGCAATATCATTGGTCACTTGATCACCTGCAATGGGAATCACCGCGGTATGTCTGATTGAGCCTTGTGTAAACACGGCAATATCAGTGGTACCTCCCCCAATATCAACCAAACAGACACCCAACTCTTTCTCATCTTCGGTCAACACAGCATAACTTGAGGCAAGTTGCTCAAGAATAATATCATCGACCTCTAAACTACAACGACGGACACATTTGATAATATTTTGCGCCGCACTGACACTCCCTGTCACCATATGAACCTTTGCTTCAAGACGTACACCGGACATCCCGATAGGCTCTTTGATGCCATCTTGTGTGTCAATGATAAACTGCTGGGGTAAGATATGTAGAATTTTTTGGTCTGCAGGTATTGCAACCGCTTTCGCTGCTTCAATGACCCTGTCAACATCCACCTGCGTCACTTCATGATCTCGAATAGCAACAATACCATGAGAATTTAAGCTACGAATATGGCTTCCCGCAATTCCGGTGTAAACGGAATGAATTTGGCAGCCAGCCATGAGCTCCGCTTCTTCTACAGCACGTTGTATTGATTGAACTGTTGATTCAATATTGACAACGACGCCCTTTTTCAACCCCATTGAGGGGTGTGAACCTACCCCAATAATTTCAAGATTACCTTCAGAAGTAATTTCACCAACAATGGCAACAACCTTTGAAGTCCCAATATCAAGGCCTACAATTAAATTTTTATCGGGTCGCTTAGACATTGATTACATGTCTCCCTAATTATTATTCTCTCATAGCATAAACTAAATTACCCAGGCCTCCAACCAATGGCCATACCATTTGTATATCTCAGATCAACATAAGCAACATTAGACTGACGTAAATACAAAGATTTCTCATAAACTCTTACAAAATGCTGTAAACGCAACAATGTGTTATCCGTTCCCAGTATTAGAGTAATTCCATTTGATAACTTTAAATTCCAAGCACCACGAGGTGCCAGATTCAAATTCGTGATACTTAACGATACCGGTGTCAAAATAGCTTGCATTCCGAGGAAGTGCTGCCAAACTTGCTGAGATTTTCCCTCTGGTCCTTCTAATACCGGCAGATGCCGTGATCTCAACACTCCCCGATCCGGAAAAAATAGCACTCCCGAATCACTGATCACCCCTTTGTCATTCCATAATGCCGCTGGAATATATTCATCAAATTGAATTACTAACTGATTAGGCCAGACTTTTCTCACATCAACTTGTTTAATCCACGGCAATAATAGCAATTGCTGCTGTATAGCAGAAACCTTTAATCTTACAAAACCTGTCTGACTCTCTCGAAGCAGTACCTTTTGTAAATCATCTTGATTAACATACTGTCTCGCTGCAATACATTTTACATTTGAAACAGGAAGATTCGTTGGATCAGAAAGCCAAAAACCAAGATAACCTAAAATGAAAAAAATAAAAGTGCAACTTAGTCCTAGACTAACACGCATTATGCTAGGCTTTGTCCAGGGTTAGCAACTAATAGGGGAATTTCTGTTGCTTTGATAGTCATTTCCAAAATCTGTAAAACTAACTCATCAAAACTAATTCCATCGGCTTTCGCGGACATAGGCACGAGACTATGTGATGTCATCCCCGGAATCGTATTAACTTCTAGCACCCAAAATTTCCCTTTATCGTCACGAACAAAATCAACGCGCCCCCATCCTTCACATCCTAATGCCTGAAAAGCCCGATAGGCTAATGCTCTTAACGTTTTTTCTTTTACCGCTGCGTGAGGAGACGGACAAAGATATTGATTTTCATTAGATTCATATTTTGCATGATAATCATAAAAGCTGCTCGTCGTATGCACTTCTACGGAAGGTAGCACTTTGTTACCTAAGACACTTACAAAAAAATCTGTCCCATCAATCCACTTCTCAACAATCACTTCACCAAATTGGGCAGCGGTACTGAAGGCGTCGGGGATCCCAGTCACACTGGCAACACGCGTCACCCCAATACTTGATCCGGCTGCAACCGGTTTTAAAGAAACGGGAAACCCAATTTTTAAAGCAATTTCATTCGCTTGCTCAACATTTTTTGCTACACCAAAAACAGGCGTTGGAACTCGCAAGCCATGCATGACCAATTTTGCACGCGCCTTATCCATCGCTAAGCTAGAAGCCGCAACACCACTCCCTGTAAAGGGAAGTCCTAACATTTGCAAAAGACCTTGTATTACACCATCTTCACCCTCTGCGCCATGCAGGGCGATAAAGACGCGATCAAAACGACCTGCAACTAACTTTGGCACAATGTCATCAATAGGATCTAAAGGATGGGCATCTACCCCTTGTCTCTTTAGTGCCTCTAAGATGTTTTGGCCACTTTGCAAGGAAATAGCACGCTCATTAGAACGTCCTCCTAACAGCACCGCTACTTTACCAAAGTCTTTGGCTTTAAAACGCCTTGTTTTCGCAACAATTGGTTTGGCCGTAAAGGCTTTTAAGTTCTGAATTAAATTTCCCACTGTTCTTCGCTCCTTTGGCCGAGGATCCTGACTTCAGGATGTAATGAAATTCCAAATTTTGTTAATACGCAATTTTCAATGGTTGCCATCAGCGCTTCTATATCTCGTGAAGTCGCCCCACCACCATTTATAATAAAATTAGCATGTTTAGGCGAAATGAATGCATTTCCAATACGATGGCCTTTCAATGCACAAGCCTCAATCAACTTTGCAGCAAATTCACCCGGCGGATTACGATACACTGATCCACAATTTAAAGTGCCTATAGGTTGCGTTTGTTTTCTGGTTCGCAATAATGCTTGGATCTTTTCCATGCCTATTTTTTCGTTGCCAATAGGAAAACGAAAGACGGCACTCATAAACGCTTCTTGAGATTGACAGGCTTGTTTTCCTTTAACGGTTCGATAACTAATATCATAATCTTGTGGTGAACGGGTAAAACATTCTCCTTGGGCATTCATCACCGTAACATTTTCTACCCATTCCCAGGTTTCCCCACCAAAAGCGCCTGCATTCATGGCTAATGCGCCACCCACTGTGCCTGGGATCCCGGCAAAAAAAGCCGCTTCATTCGCTCCCGCCTTACAGCCAAAACGCGCTAACTTTGCGCACGTCACACCAGCCTCTGCAATAATTCTACCGGGTTCAGGCTGCGTTAATTTTTGTAGTGACCGAGTACAAATAACTGCCCCTTGAATGCCCCCATCCCGAATCAACACATTACTCCCCAAACCCAACCAGACCAAAGGCGTTTGCGGTGGCAATAATTTGATATAATTCATTAAAGCCAGTGCATCTACCGGTCTATAAAAACGATGTGCTTTTCCGCCTATTCCCCAACTGGTGAGGCCAGCTAAAGAAAAAGATAATAACTCATCCGGCATTAACTGCACTTTCATCCGCTCCATCTTGAATAATGTTAGCCGGTTGCATCATAGCCAATTTTGCTCCAAGCGCACCAATATTACCCGCACCTTGTAAGAATAAAACATCATTCGCTAACAACACGTTATCTAAAGCTGTCTGAAGTTCATTGACTGACGCTACAAAAATAGGATCTACACGGCCTCGTTGACGAATAGATCGGCATAGTAATCGACTATCTGCACCCGCAATAGGCTCTTCTCCAGCAGGATAGATATCTAAGACTAGCAGTACATCAACCTCAGACAAGATGCGGGTAAAATCTTCAAATAATAAGCTCGTGCGTGAATAACGATGCGGTTGAAAAGCCATCACGAGTCGCCTATCAGGCCATGCAGCTCGCGCCGCTTCTATCGTGACTTTGAGTTCTTGTGGATGATGACCATAATCTTCAATCACTAGCACATGGCCAAAAGGGGCCAAATATTCACCATGAATATGAAAACGTCTGCCAATACCAGAAAATTCTTTCAATGCTTTGACAATCGCCTCATCCGAAACGCCTTCTTCAGTGGCGATAGCAATCGCTGCCAACGCATTTAACACATTATGTTTTCCGGGCAAATTTAATTCAATAGCCAGATCCGCTGCACGTGGACGACGTACTGAAAAACACATTTTAATGCCGTCCTGACGACAATTGAGTGCACAATAATCCGCATTTTCATGAAAACCATAAGTAATGACAGGGCGTGCGATCGTTGCCAAAAGCGATTGTACTTGTGGACAATCCAAACAAATTACTGCAAAGCCATAGAATGGCAAATTATGTAAAAATTGGATAAAGGAATCTTTTAATTTATTAAAATCATTCTCGTACGCTTCTAGATGATCATTATCAATATTTGTGACAATTGCAGCCATTGGATGAAGATGCAAAAAAGAAGCATCGCTTTCATCTGCTTCTGCCACCAAGTAGCGACTTGCACCTAAACGCGCATTCGTTCCTAAACTGTTTAATTTTCCCCCAATCACAAACGTAGGATCAAAACCCCCTTGCGCTAACAAACAAGAAATCAGGCTGGTTGTTGTTGTTTTGCCATGCGACCCAGCAACGGCAATACCATAACGAAAACGCATTAACTCCGCTAACATCGCCGCTCTGGGTACCACAGGAATACGCGCTTCTTTTGCTGTCATGACTTCAATATTATTTTCTTTGACAGCACTGGAAACGACGACCACATCTGCACCCCGCACATTTTCAGCAGAATGCTGGATAAACACGGTTGCACCCAGTGATTTTAGCCGTGCCGTTAACGTGTTTTCTACAGCATCCGAACCTGTGATGTTATAACCTTGCGTTAACAACACCTCAGCAATTCCTCCCATGCCTACGCCACCAATCCCAATAAAATGGATGGTTTTAATACGACGCATTTTATGATCCACGACAAACCTCTAAACAATGTTGTGCAATAGTCATCGTGGCTTGAACGCTCGCACTTTGCAGGCAAGCTTCACCCATAACAAGACGCTTTGCGGGATTATCAATAAGTTCTAATAATAAATTCTGTAACGATTCTGGCGTTAACGCAGACTGCGGTAATAAAAAAGCAGCGCCTTTATCCGATAAATATTTTGCATTTTCTGTTTGATGATCGTCCACCGCATAAGGAAAGGGAATTAAAATACTAGGCAGACCCACAACAGAAATTTCTGCGATGGTCAGCGCACCGCTCCGACAGATGATGATATCTGCCCAACGATAGGCGTCACCCATCTCCTCAATAAACGCTATCACTTTTGCATTGACTTTGTGCTTTTCATAATTTAACGCGGTGAGCGCTTTCTCTTTGCCAGATTGATGTAAAACTTCAGGACGCTTCTCTTGTGGGATAAGGGCGAGTGCTGCTGGTACCATCTCATTCAAAATACGAGCGCCTTGGCTTCCCCCCAAAATTAAGAGATGAATTTTATCCTTTGAAGGCAACGCAGAAAGGGATGCTTTAGCCAATATAATCTGTTCTCTCACAGGATTCCCAGCCTGTACGACTTTGTCACCCCATTGAGGAAATACGCCAGGGAAAGCCACCATAATTTTTGTAGCGAATTTAGCAATAATTTTATTCGTCCAGCCTGCAATCGCATTTTGCTCATGAAGAACGATAGGCTTTTTTAATAACCATGCGGCTATCGCACCTGGCCCCGAAGCATATCCCCCCATACTCAAAATAACATCAGGGCGCTCACGCACCATGATATAAAACGCTTGGCACAAGGCTTTAGTAATATACCAAGGTGCCAGTAACCAATGAGACTTGGTGCGCCGTAAATTTTGGATATCAATAGTCGAAAGTGGGAACCCAGCTTGAGGGACCAAACGCGCTTCAATGCCCGACTTCGTTCCGACCCAATGGATCTGCATTCCTTGTTGATGCAAATAATGCGCCACAGCCAATGCAGGCATGACATGACCACCGGTGCCACCCGCCAGGACTAAGATTTTTTTAGAAAATTTTTCTGTGACGCCCAACGTTGGTCTCCCGGCTTCGAGCTAACCGATTTTCATAATCAACTCTCACTAGTAAACCAGCTGCTATACAGATGACAAGAACGCTACTGCCACCATAACTCAAAAATGGCAGTGTCAACCCTTTAGTCGGTAACACACCGGTATTTACGCCGATATTAATCAATGTTTGTAAACCAACCCATAAACTAATACCGTAACTCACAAAAGCGCCAAAACGATCATGCCGTTTTTCAGCATTCAGTCCAACTATCATACCACGCCAAATGAAGAGGATATATAAAGCCAACGTCAAAATTGCGCCAATTAAACCTAACTCTTCCGCCAGCACAGCAAAAACAAAGTCCGTAAAAGATTCTGGTAAGTAAAATAACTTTTGAATACTTCCGCCTAAACCTACTCCAAACCATTCTCCACGCCCAAAGGCAATTAAAGCTTGCGTCAACTGATAACCACTATCAAATTGTGCTGCCCAGGGATCTAAAAAAGCCGTTAACCGTTTCAAACGATAAGGGGCTGATACTGCTACCGAGCCCAATACTGCACCGACTACAAGCAATAAAGCCATGTATTGCCATAATGGCACGCCGGCTAAAAATAACATTGCCAAAGCGGTTGTCATGATGACAACGGTTGCACCAAAATCCGGCTCTAATATGAGCAGCACTCCCACCAAAGAAAGCAATAACATCGGACGAATAAATCCTGAGATTTTTTGCTTTAAATCGTCATTATGGCGCACCACATAACTCGCAAGATAAAGTACTACACTCAACTTGCAAAACTCAGAAACTTGGATAGCCGTGACCCCTAAATTTAACCATCTTGCACTACCGTTTACAATTCGACCCAATCCTGGAATTAATACTAAAATCAGTAAGAATAACGTCCCAACCATAAAAAATCCCGATAAACGATACCAAACACGCATAGGGAAAATACAAACAATCAATGCACCGACTAATCCCAGTAACATTCCGATGGCTTGATGAATGGTGTAGTAAAAAGGATCGCCTAAATGACGTTCAGCGACAACGATTGAAGCAGACGTCACCATAATTAAACCCAAACCTAAAAGCGAAATGATACTGCCAATTAAGAGAAAATCGATTCGATTATTCATTCATAATCCCTTTACGGATGCCACGAAATCCTCTCCTCGATGCGCATAGTTTTGATATTGATCAAAACTAGCGCAAGCGGGTGAGAGTAATACGATATCTCCTGTTTTTGCGATTGCTTGCGCCTTATTTACGGCTGTTTGCATATTATTCGCTGCAAATAATGACGTTGTGTTCTCTAATGCTGCCCCAATAAGCGGGCCATCTTTGCCAATCAAAATAACCGCTCGACAAAATTGTGAGACGACACTGTTGAGTAAGGTAAAGTCTGCTCCCTTACCTTCCCCTCCTAAAATCAATATTATTTTTCCCGTCGTCTGTGCACCAATACCTTCGAGTGCTGCCTGTGTCGCACCAATGTTGGTTCCCTTTGAATCATTAATCCAAGTAACTCCATTTTCCACCCTCACCCACTGACATCGATGGGGAAGCCCTCGGAAATTTTTAAGGGTGGAAAGCATCGCTGCAAGATTTAACCCTCCCGCGCTACCCAACGCCAGAGCCGCTAACGCATTAGCGAGATTATGCAACCCTGCAATTTTTAATTCATCACTCGTTAATAAATTTTCTTCTCCCCATGCCAATACCCATTTTCCCTCTCGTTGACGCAACCCAAATTCACCTGCTTGCGGCACTTTTAGTGTAAAAAATGTTTTTATCGCGAGATCTGGAATTTCTGAACTCAAAGAATGCTGATCCTGCTTATTGATAATCGCATTTTGGGTATTGAGATAAATTCGATGCTTGGCTTTTATATAGTCTGCTAAGGTGGAATATCTATCAAGATGATCCGGCGAAATATTTAAAACAGTTGAAGCTAAGGGACGTAATGTAGTCGTTGTTTCTAATTGAAAACTCGACAATTCCATCACAATCAAATCATAATGCGCATCCTCCGTGAGAATATCTAGGACGGGTGACCCTATATTGCCTACAATAGCCACTGTTTTGCCCGAGGCGCGTGCCATTTCACCTACCAGTGTCGTCACCGTACTTTTTCCATTAGAACCGGTAATCGCGATAATTGGCACTTTATTTTCTCTGGCAAACAACTCAATGTCACCTAGAATTGGGACTCCCTGTTCTTCGGCTATACTTAGCGGCTTAAGCGCTCGACTGATCCCTGGGCTCAACACAATACATTGTGCATGATTTAAAATTTCTTGCGGCCAATTTTTACCAAGATAAATGGGAATATCAGGATAAAGCTGCCGAAATTTCTCAAGATTTGCGGGGGCTTCTCTGCTATCCATCACAATCAGCGGAATGCCTTTTTTACTTAAATAGCGCACACAAGAAAAGCCTGTGTCTCCTAATCCGATAACGAGTGTGTAGTTTGCATTAATCATCTTTTATCGCAATTTCAAGCTTGCTAATCCAACTAGTACCAGTACGACCGTCATTATCCAAAATCGGACAATGACTTTTGGCTCTGGCCAACCCATTAATTCAAAGTGATGATGAATAGGTGCCATCCGAAAAATTCGTCGGCCCCTCAGTTTAAATGAGGCAACTTGTAAAATCACTGACAAAGTTTCCATGACAAAAACACCACCCATGATAAACAAAACGATTTCTTGTCTCACACACACGGCGACAATACCTAATGCCGCCCCTAACGCTAATGATCCCACATCCCCCATAAAAACCTGAGCCGGATAAGCGTTAAACCATAAAAAGCCAAGCCCTGCTCCCACGAGCGCTGCACAAAATACACACAGCTCCCCAACCCCTTCTATATGTGGGATAGCAAGATATTGAGAAAATGCGAGATGTCCTGACAAGTATGCAAAAACACCCAACGCCCCACCTACTAGTACCGTCGGTAAAATAGCCAAGCCATCTAAACCGTCGGTCAAATTAACCGCATTGCTAGCGCCTACTACCACAAAATAAGCAAAGATAATATAAAAAAATCCCAAAGGAATAATGGCATGCTTAAAAAAGGGGAGTATCAAATCGGTTTGAACGGGAGTCGTCGACGTGAAATATAAATAAACGACGGCCGCTAATGCAATGAAAGACTGATAACAAAGTTTCCATCTACCCGGCAACCCTTTTGTGTTCTTACGACTCACTTTTCGATAATCATCAAACCAACCTATCACACCAAAAGAGAGAGTCACTAAGAGGACAACCCAAAAATAACGATTAGCAAGATTTCCCCACAACAAACAAGCAACCGTAATGGCAAGTAATATTAAAGCACCTCCCATGGTGGGAGTGCCCGCTTTGCGATAATGAGATTCAGGCCCTTCATTTCGTACTTGTTGTCCTAATTGTTTTTTAGATAACCAGGCTATCATGCAAGGTCCAAACCAAAGCGCAAAAATCAAGGCTGTCAATGCCGACAAAATAGTGCGAAATGTAATATATTGAAATACATGAAAAGATCGATGATATTGGGATAAATAATCGGCTAACCAAAGTAGCATTTAACACTCCACCTGTATTTTTAAGGCATTGGTAATGTTTTCCATTCTGGCACTACGAGAGCCTTTCACCAACACGACTGTTTTCGAATTAAGTTGCAATTTTAAATCTGTCACTAATGCTTCCTGAGAAGCGTAAATCTTACCCTGTTTACCAAATGCTTTTACAGCAAATTCACTTAATTTTCCTACTGCATAGAGACTATCAATTCCAATTTTTTTTGCATATTCCCCGATTTCGGTATGATATAGTGCAGCATCTTGACCCAATTCACCCATATCTCCCATCACAAACATTTTGTGGCCTTGGCAATGTGCTAGCACCTCTAAGGCAGCCTGCATGGAACCAGGATTAGCATTATAGGTATCATCAATGATCCGTGCACCATGCAATCCCGTCAATTGACATAATCGACCTGGCACACCTTGAAAATTTTCTAATCCTTTTATCATGTTTTCCAATGAAATATTTAAGGCATCAGCACAAGCCGCGGCACTCAATGCATTCATAACCGTATGCTTTCCCGGAATATTAAGTGTCACGCGCTGCTTTTTTTCTCTAAGATGTAATATAAAGCTGACTTTATCAGATCCCAGATTAATTTCACTTGCATGCACTGTGGCGGTTTCTTGTAATCCATAGGTGATAATCATTCTGTTTTTAATAATTTTACGCCAAAGAGGGCTATATTGTGACTCAATATTTAAAACAGCGGTGCCATGCTCTGGCAAAACATCATAAATTTCCCCTTTGGCTTTTGCAACGTTTTCCACACTTCCAAATCCTTCAAGATGTGCAGGTTGCACAGTGGTTATCACTGAAATAGTAGGTTGTGCAATCTTACCCAAATAATGAATTTCACCAGGATGATTTGCACCCATTTCAATCACAGCAAATTGATAAGTTGCATCTAATTGTAATAGGGTCAAAGGCAAACCAATATGATTGTTAAAGTTACCCTGGGTCACTAATGTCTTCCCTTGTTGCTGACAAATCGCCCCCAACATCCCCTTTACGGTTGTTTTCCCACAACTTCCTGTAATCCCTATCACGGGCATGCTCACTAAACGACGCCAAAAAGCTGCAAAGGCGCCTAGCGCAATCGTCGTGTCTTGAACGCGCAAAAAAGAGACGTCATCATCGACATATCTGGTCACAGGATTCTCTTGCTGCAAAAGAATCACTTTTGCGCCATTTGTAATTGCCTGACTAATAAAATCATGACCATCGTATTTTTCTCCCTTAAGCGCGATGAAACAATCGCCTTCTCGTACTTTTCGGCTATCTGTGACAATAGATCCTAGTTCCCTGTCTGGTCCTCTTACCGTACCAGAAATTTCTTTAGCGAGTGTTAGAAGTTTCATGGTGTCCATCCTTACTCAAAATAGCTTTAACACATTCTGCATCATTGAATAATATTTTTTCTTTCCCAATAATTTGATAATTTTCATGCCCCTTCCCTGCAATTAAAATGGTATCCTCTGAAAAAGCGTGATGGATAGCGTGGGTAATTGCTGTTTTTCGACAAGGTTCAATCACCATTTTTTCACGATCTGTTACTAATATCCCTTCCAAAATATGATGGATGATAGAAACTGGCTCTTCTGTTCTTGGATTATCTGAAGTGATAATAACGCGATCCGCATATTGTGCTGCAATCGCCCCCATTTTAGCGCGCTTACCTTTATCTCTATCACCGCCACAA
>Ga0207052_10257_pt1 | contig 14747 bp, 12 predicted proteins | sample Alteio_BWMinCont_62_FD_153294 | JGI IMG/M metagenome (GOLD analysis project Ga0207052, IMG submission 153294) | Enriched cells from forest soil in Barre Woods Harvard Forest LTER site, Petersham, Massachusetts, United States -... | ecosystem: Environmental > Terrestrial > Soil > Temperate forest >...
TTTTTTTCAAACCAACCTAAATTCATTTCAAGGACGTAAGACACCGGAAAAGAGGAAGACACTTCATGAGCTTTCTCGTTTTTTGGTGAGGCATACAAAGCTTTAATCTCTTGGATTCGATGTTCTTCATCTAAAAAAGCAACGGATAAATCCACCAAAGTATGATAGGACCAAAATGTCACTTTTCTAGGTTTCGAATAATGAAATAGCATGCCTTGATTTTCATCTAAGCTCCTACGGTTCATTAATCCAATGCGTTTTTGTTTTGTTGTCAATGCATGCTCAACATGAATCTGTATAGATTCACCCCATAGTGTAAAACAAAAAAACTGAACAATAAAAAAGGCAAAGATCCAAACATCTTTGCCTTTTGTCTTAAAAAATTGGTTTTTTATTTTCATTAGAATTGATAAATAAAGTTCAATGTATAGCCCTTATAATTTCGGTGGCCAAACTGATAGGATCCTCCAATACTGACTGAATCATATCCGATATAAGGATTAACACGTGTGGTGACTAAGGAAAAAGTCACTTCATCATAATGATCTATAAATAAAGAACTTCCTGTAAAGGCTGTATCCGTAAACGTTAAATTAAAATTCATTGGCGCTCCACAACAAGTAAATCCATTACAACTGGTTAAGGTTAATCCGTTTTTAAACACAAAATTATAGAGATGATAATCAAAATTTACTCCCCCGGCATGAAAGGGGGTTGAAACGATATATCCAACGTAGTTATCCATCGTTAAAACATAATCGCAAAATTTAAAGTCCAAATCACTGACCATACCTGCTGAGGCAAAAATCCCAGCTGTGGATAAGTCCCCGGATAAGCCTAAGCCTCCGCGAAAAATTGTTGTTAAGGACCACTCATGAGTGATAGGTACCCTTAATCCTGTTGCCAAAGATCCGTTATAAGAAACAGCTCGGCCGTTGACTAAAAATGTTTGAGGGGCATCGATAATGAACGCATAATTAAGATCCCTTGAATAGGTATATCTTAATGGTAATGTAAATACAGAAGTTGTGAATTCGTCACAAAATGCCCACCCGGTTTGAATCCCTGCTTGAAATTGATTGTGAATGGGTTGTGCTGTCCAGCAATAATCGCATCCGGCTAAAGGAGATAGCCTTCCTAATAAATAGTCTGCTTGTGTCATTAAGGACATCAAACTATTCGGATTACCTGCAATGGGATCGATTGCAGTGTATTTAGCATGGGCTTTCCTTAAATTTAAGGAAGCATGCGGATCATTTTTGATAAATTCATCAAAAAGTTGATTACTTTCTTCTCGTGTTGCCCCTACGAATGTTTCAGAAATACCAGCTTGTGGAATTGAAATGGTTAAGGCGGTGGAATTAGCGGCATAAGAAGCGATCCCTATCAACCCACGCAAATTTAAGAAAAGAGAAGCCGCTGAATTAGAGGTGTAAACAGCAATGCGTCTTTGAATGGAAATAGTTTCTAGGTCTTCAATCAAATTTAATATGGTCGATTCGCTAAATCTTGCACTTTCAGCTCCTACGACGATATCTGCATGATAGGGGTTTCGAGCTTCTAGAGATGTATTCATGCAGAATAGTCCTCCAAAAGCAACGCAGGATAAGATGATTTTATGTATTGTTTTGTGCATAGAGTTTCCTCGTAAAAAAATTAAGACTTTGTTTTTCCCGTTTCGGGGGAGAGGACACAACGAAATCCAAGATGGTTTAAGCTAGTATCCGGACATGTTTTCATACGTGCAGCGATGCGATATCCTTTGCAGTAACTATCATGACACAAAAAAGAACCGCCTCGATGGACGTGTTTTATGGCATGGGGTTCGACAGGGTCTAAACTTGTGGTGGCTCCTGTTGGATTAAGAGAAATGTCTTTTTTTGCTTCTTCTTGATAGTAAGCAAAATGATAAAGATCAGAACACCATTGCCACACATTGCCTGACATATCATATAACCCATAGCCATTCGGTTTATAGGCCGTCACAGGAGTTGTTCCAAAATAGCCATCGGGTTTTGAACTTTCGAAGGGAAATTTTCCCTGCCAGATATTTACCTGAGGTTTTTCTTCTGAGAACTCTTCGTTACCCCACACATAAGTCACTTCTTGTTTTCCGCCGCGCGCTGCATATTCCCATTCAGCTTCCGTAGGCAATCGTTTGCCTGCCCACTGAGCATAAGCATTGGCATCATACCAACTGATGTGAACGACTGGATGATCTTCTTTTCCGATAACGGAGCTTTCGGGACCTAATGGATGCTTCCAATTGGCTCCCGCTTTCCAGTCCCACCAATCATAATGATTACGTAACGAGATAGGTTTGTTCGAGGGTTTAAAAACTAAAGAAGCGGCAATTAATAATTCTGCCGGTGGCTCAGGTGTTCCCGCTGGAACTTGTTTCATGATTTCTTCTAAGGTCGGAGCTTTTTCTGCGGTAGTCACATAACCTGTTGCATTGACAAATTCTTGAAATTGACGATTGGTTACTGGTGTTGCATCCATCCAAAAACTATCCACTTTTACTTTGTGGACGGGTTTTTCGTCTGGTTTAGCATCTTTGCTGTCCGATCCCATGTTAAATTCTCCAGCCGGAATCCATATCATCCCTTGAGGAACAGTCGGAAAACGCGAGGGGAGTTGCGAACAACAACACTCATTTCCATTTAAAGGGGAAGATGTTGCAAAAAAAGTTAAAGCGATGTGGAAGCAATATGTCATTTTTATCATGAAAATGATATTAGTGGATCATCATAAAAACGTGTAGAATTATTTTAAATTTAGGGTTGAAAATGAAAGAATTTACTGTCTCAGGAAATATTGTCGATGTTGTTCGTAAACAAATTTTTCCCGGTACAGTCACAGTAAGTAATGGGGTCATTTCTGGGATTGCTCATTCATCCGATGTAAATCAAAACCAATACATTTTACCCGGATTTATAGATGCCCATGTGCATGTAGAAAGTTCGATGTTAATTCCTTCGGAATTTGCTCGCTTGGCAGTCGTTCATGGGACTGTTGCCACAGTCTCAGATCCACACGAAATAGGAAATGTTTTAGGTTTAGATGGGGTGCGTTACATGATCGAAAATGGAAAACAAGTTCCATTCCATTTTTATTTTGGAGCTCCTTCTTGTGTTCCTGCGACTACATTTGAAACTGCTGGAGCTGTTTTACCGGTAGAAGATATTAACAAACTCTTTGTAGAAGATCAGCTTAAGTACTTAAGCGAAATGATGAATTATCCGGGTGTATTGGCTAGAGATCCTTTAGTTATGGATAAAATCCATGCTACACATGAGCTCGGATTACCTGTTGATGGGCATGCTCCCGGCTTAAAAAATGGAGATGCTCAAAGATACATTCAAGCAGGTATATCCACAGACCATGAATGTTATACCTTAGAAGAAGCTTTAGATAAAATTAAGTATGGAATGAAAATCATTATCCGAGAAGGGTCTGCGGCAAAAAATTATCATGCGCTTCATACACTCATAGGCACTCATCCCGATTTAGTGATGTTTTGTAGTGATGACAAACATCCTCATGAACTTGTTGAAGGACATATTAATCGATTAGTTATTCGTTCTGTTATAGAACATGGCTATGATCTCATGGATGTTCTTAGGTGTGCTTGTTACAACCCGATTATTCACTACAAACTTGATGTAGGTTATCTCCAAGTTGGACAACCCGCAGATTTCATTGTTGTGGATAACCTAAAAGATTTTCACGTACAGCAAACTTATATCAAAGGAGAATTAGTCGCCGAAAAAGGAAAAACAAACATTCCATCAATCAAAAGTAAAGTCGTTAATCATTTTAATACCGAACCTAAAAAGGTAGATGAATTTAAGGTATTAGCGCAGGGAAAAAATATCCAAGTGATTATTGCAGAAGATGGGGAATTAATTACCAAAAAAGAATCTATTCCTGCCACGATAGTGGATAATTATCTCGTGTCAGATCCAACCAAAGATGTATTAAAACTCGCTGTAGTGAATCGTTATGAAAATGCACCGATTGCGATCGGATTTATTAAAGGGTTCGGATTAAAACAAGGCGCTTTGGCTTCATGTATCGCGCATGATTCTCATAATATCATCGCCGTAGGCGTCAGTGACGAAGATCTGTGTCAGGCAGTAAATATCATTATAGAAAATAAAGGGGGAATTTCTTTGTCCGCCCAAGGCAAGACAGAAGTTTTGCCTCTTCCTATTGCCGGAATCATGAGCCATCAAGATGGTTATGAAGTCGCAAAAAAATATGCTCATATAGATGGGGAAGCAAAAAAATTAGGATCTTCTCTTCATGCACCCTATATGACCCTTTCTTTTATGGCTTTATTGGTCATTCCTTCATTAAAATTAAGCGATAAAGGTTTATTTGATGGAACCGCGTTTCGTTTTACACCTCTTTCTTCATGAACGTTAACGACCTAAATCCAATTTTTTGGGATAATTGGCATTAGGACTAAGGTTGACATCACAAATTGTTTTTGGCATCTTTATAATAAAGAGAACAATTATGAAATATCATTTCAAAGTCTATAAAGAAGGCACTGGTTTTTGGGCTCAGTGTATAGAATTGGTTGGATGTGTGACTGAAGCAAATTCAATGGATGAATTACATAAAAATATGCAAGAAGCATTAAATCTTTATGTAGAAGAGCCTAAAGACTCCAAAGAAATGATTCCTTTTCCTGATGAATCCGTTCGTATATCGAAAAATACAGTTAAAGTTTCTCTTGAACCCAAGATTGCTTTTGCATTAATAATAAGAACGTTAAATTATCAGAAAAATTAATGGCATATGTTTTTACAAGTGCATTCGGCTGAAGGTCACCAATATCTCAGCGGTTAAGGGCGAGTCCCATTCCATTACCCATAAGTCCGAGAGGTAACAAAGTTATGTCGTCCCTCCGGGACTCAATATTTGGTTATCATTTACCCAGGCCTCCGCTGCGCTCAATGTCATCAACTTAAAAAAATTCATATGCTTTTTTATTGATAACATTTATTTTCTTCAAAAAAATTTGAAGGAGTACATATGTGTTTAAAGAAAAAAAGCGCTTTGATTTTTCAAGTTCTAAAGGAGTATATTTGGAGCGATGAATTAAAAAATCAAGGTCGTATGAGCGTAAAAAATTTTATTAGAGAAAGAGTGTTAACTTTTCCAGTATTAGTGTCATTTTTGATCAATCTAGCTAAAAAAAGCTTACAAGTAAGTCTGAACGATTTTTGCAAAACATCCGATTTATTATTTGTTACCAAACAAGCATTTAGCAAAGCGCGTAAGAAACTTTCTCCTAATACTTTCATATTGTTAAATCGCAAGTTAGTAGAAGAATATTATTCGGATAATTTGTACTCAACTTGGAAAGGATTTCGTCTAATAGCGGTTGATGGATCTGATATACAACTTCCTAACAAAGAAGATATTAAAATGAAATTTGGCTGTGCAATGAATCAACAAGGACCAACATTAGCCATGGCTAAGATTTCTTATGCTTATGATGTTTTAAATCACATTACCCTGGATGCTCAAATGGGTTATTGTAAAGCGTCTGAAAGAGATTTGGCTATTAAACATGTAGAAGCCATTCAACAACTAAAACATGACAAAACAAATGATCTTTATATATTTGACAGAGGTTATCCTTCGTTAGGTTTTCTTTTTTATTTGTCTAATGCAAAAAAAGATTTTTTAATTCGATGCACTCTTTCTTCATGCTTTGCAAAAGTAAAACTGGTTCTAGACCAAGGAAAAGAGGATGTAATTATTCGTCTATATGCAAACGAAGCAAATGATGATCAAATCAAAGAGATAAAAAAAAGAACACCGTCTTTGGATAGAAAAAATGCATATGTCGATATAAGGGTAATTGTAGTGCTTTTAAGCACTGGTGAAAAGGAAATCCTGATAACTTCATTACTTGACCGTAAATTATATTCAAAAGAAGAATTTAAAGGGCTTTACTGCCGACGATGGGGTGTAGAAGAAAATTATAAGTGGCATAAAGTAGCACTTGAATTAGAAAATTTTAGTGGTAATACGGAATTTGCTATAGAGCAAGAACTCTTCTCTTTAGTGCTTACAGCAAACATGGCTTCATTGTTAATAGAAGAGGCTCAAGAAGAGATTGAAGAAGAACATAAACAAAAGTCTCTTAAGCATACTTATAAAATAAATAAGCGTACTGCTATATCCACTTTGAGAAATCAATTACTGAAAGGTATTTTAGAACCTGAAATTGATATGGATGAACTTTGTTGTAGTTTGAAAGCAGAATTAAAAAAAAGCTTGTGTCCAGTAAGACCCGATCGTAAATTTGTAAGGCCTAAAAAAGGACGGCAAAAATATGGGCGTACTACGCGAAAATGCATATGAATTTTTTTAAGTTGATGACATTGCGCTGCGCTACGACCTGGGCTGTATCATATCCCCCCTTCAGGGTTTAGGACAAGCACAGTACAAAAAATCTCTTTAAGCTAGAATATTGTCCTACTCCCTGAAGGGGAGATATGATACAGCCCAGGTCGTAGCGCAGCGGAGGCCTGGGTAAATGATAACCAAATATTGAGTCCCGAAGGGACGACATAACTTTGTTACCTCCCGGATTTATGGGTAATGGAATGGGAGTCGTCCTTACCGCTATGCTGAGATATTGGCGGCCTTCAGCCGGATTCACTTAAAAAAACATTTTAACTTAATAAGGCATTATTTAAGGACAACAAAACCCTCCACCCAATGCCTTGTAAAGCGAAATGTAGTGGAACAGCAACTCAATTTGGCTTTGCACATAAGCCTCTTGGTTTGCCAAATAAGACCGATTAGTTTGTAACACTTCTAAATAGTTTTTTAAGCCTTTTTGATATAATTGGTGCGATAATTCATAGGCTTCTTGGCTTGAATTTAAGGCTTTTTCTAAATATTGATTTCGTTCTAATTCAAAATGGTAAGAGGCAATCGCATTTTCCGTTTCCTCTAATGCTTCCAGAACAGTCTTTTGATATTCAAACAACGCTTGTTGAACTTTAATTTCACTTAAATCGATGTCCTGCTCTAAAAGTGTACTATTAAAGATAGGCAATAATAACTGCGGTCCTCCAAACCAAGTAAAACTTCCTCCGGAACAAAAAGCTCCAATATCTCCCACAAATCCTTTTAGAGAAATACGTGGAAATAACGCTGCAATAGCGACTTCTACATTTTCAGTGGCTGCTGCCAATTCTCGCTCTGCTTTGCGTATATCCGGCCGTCTGCGCAATAATTCTGAAGGAATTCCAATCGAATTTTGTGAGGGGAGGATAGGTAATGCTTTAGGTTGACTTAATTCGGAAAATAACGCCCCCGGAGCATATCCTAATAAAATAGAAAGACGATGAATCGTTTTATAAATAGCCAATTCAAGTTGGGGTTTTTCAGCTCCCAAAATATTAAGCTGTTCGTCTGCATTTCTACGATCAATTGTCGTTGTAAACCCAGTTTCCAGTAGACTGTCTGTCAATTGGATTGTTTCTTTTTGCGCTTCAATATTTTTTTCTACCAAGGCTAAACGTTCTTGAAAACCTCGTAGATCCACATAGTTTTTGACAACTTCAGCCGATAGCGATACCCAAAGATTGTTAAACTCTTCTTCTGTAGCCTCGGCCTTTGCTTCTAAAGCATTTTGCTGATGCGCATACATGCCAAATAAATCCATTTCCCAAGAGGCATCAAACCCAAGTTCAAAAAAATCGATATTCCGTCTGTTATGCGAGGCATGTTTTGAAACTGTCCCCAACAACTGGTTCACTGTATTTTTATCAAATTGCGCATGTCCATACATGGCCGACCCATCTAAGCGTGGATAAATATGCCCCTTTTCGCCTTTTAGCTCGCGACGAGATTCTAAAATCCTCGTGATTGCAATTTGTAAATCAATATTCTGTAAGGCTGCTCTTTCTAACAAACAATTTAAGATAGGATCATTCAAAGATTCCCACCATAAGCCCTTATCAACAGAAGTCGGTTGAATACTTTCAGAAAGAGGACTATGCCATTCACAAGGAACATCTATCATGGGAGGCTCGTAAGGTACACCCATTTGACAAGAGGAAATAAGTAAACCAAAGCCTAATGAGGAATAAAATTGTTTATTTTTCATAGCTTGCGCTTTGTTTCAATAAATACATCTAATTGTTGTCCTACAAATAAGTTGGAATCATTTTTAATAATCCGATAGATAATTTGTAACACTTTTGTATCTACTTTTTCCGTGATTTCATTAGTCAAGTTTTGTTTATTTACTAAAAAAGGTTCCACACGAACAAATTCCAATGGATATTCAAGATGGCCATCTTCTTGTAGATAAGCGACAGCTTTTGCTTCAGGTCGAAAAGTAGGAATGTCTAATTGGTTAATACTAACTCGCAAATAAATCTCGTCGATATTTCCCAAAATCATCATGGGAGTTCTTAAAGTATCTGCAGGGGGGAATTCTCCCTCATGAATTTTAACTTGTAAGACTGTTCCATCAATCGGGGATTCAATAATCGTTCTTTGTATCTCAGCCTTAATGCGATTTAAATTAGCTTTTGCCTCTAAGACTTCCAATTGGGCGATTTTTAAGTCAGGTTTCCACGTACCGGCCTTTACTTTTTCCCAGTTAGCTTGGGCTTGTTGCCATTTGGCTTCTGATTGTTGATAATTAGAAAAACGTCGATTTTTTTCTTCCTGGCTAATAGCGCGTGGATCAGAGAGTCCTTGAACCATTTCATGCTGATTTTTGGCGAGTTCCCATTCAATTTTTGTACTGTTTAAAGCCGCGGTTGCATCCGCTAAATCTTCAGGTCGAGGAAAAGCTTTTAGTTTTTCGAGTTTTGCTAGGCTACTATGATAAGCAGCTTCTTGAGCAGCTAAATTGGCTGTTAAGTCCTGGTCTTCTAGTTTGAAAAGAATCTGATCTTTTTTGACTTTTTCTCCGACTTTGACTAAGACCTTGTCCACAATGCGATTTACAGGTGTACCAATATAAATATTTTCACTACTTGCTTCGACAATACCTACTCCGGAAATATAGGACTGAAATGGCGCAATCGGAGGTTCTATAGGAGGTCCTTTACTTAAAGGAGAATCGATTTCTTTCCATAAAGAAAAGAAAATTAAAAAAAGACAAACCAAAGCTGCAAAAATAATAAAAAGAAAATAATTTCTATTCATGTTCATTCCCTGATAGAATTTGTCCATCGCTAATGGTCACAATACGATCGGCAAACGGAAAGGTGCGGTGATCGTGTGTAACGACTAATACAGCCCGTGATGTATCATGGGCGATTTCCTTTAAAAGTGACATGATCGTCAGTCCAGTAGCTTGATCAAGGGCGCTAGTCGGTTCGTCACAAATTAATATTTTGGATTGATTAACCATAGCTCTTGCAATAGCAACACGTTGTTGCTGACCTTTTGAAAGCTGCGAAGGGGAAACATTCCCTCGGTTGGCTAGGCCCATTTTGTCTAATAATTCTTGGCCTCTTTTATGGGCCTCTTGTTCATCCATTCCTGCAATCAATAATGGTAACGAAATATTTTCCAGGACAGTTAAGGTAGGGACAAGAAAAAGAGATTGAAATACGATTCCTAAGTTATCTAGGCAAAATTTAGATTTTTCTGTGTCTGACATTAAATTGGTATCTTTTCCAAGTAATAATAATTGTCCTTCATCAGGAGTTAATATCGTCGTAATAATCGAAAGTAATGTTGTTTTTCCAGATCCGGAAGGGCCTACTAACAAAGTAAGTTTTCCTTTTTCAACGTCTAAATCAATATTTTTTAAAGCCTCGATTTTTGTTTCATGATCTCCGTAAGTTTTTTTGATCCCTTTGCACTGGATTGCTATTTCATTCTCATTCATTTTAGGTTCCTAAGAGTGTTTTTGGATCGGTGATGAATACTTTGTGAATACTTAATATAGCAGTAAATAGGCAAATGATGCTTACAATCACTGCAGTAAAAAGAAGCAATTCCCAAGGAAATAAAAACGCTAACGTCGTTTCTCTAATGGCATATCCCCAAATAATAGTGCAACCTGTTCCTAGTAAGTAACCTATCACTCCGACAAGTGCAGCCTGAGTCGTAATCATTTGGGTTATTAGCCTCTGATTTCCACCAATCGCCTTAATAAGTGCATAATATTTTAAATTCTCTAAGGTCATGATATAAAAAATTTGGCCCGCAATGGAAAAACCAATAATAATCCCTAAGGCAACAGAAAGACCAAAATTGATTAATATCCCCGTTTTTAAAAAGGATTTGGCAATTCTCCATTCGAATTCATCTCGCGTGAGTCCATTTAATACAGAATAGGAATTAATCGTTTTCAATACTTTATTAACATCCGCGCCGGGTCGAGTTTTTGCGGCAATAAACTCGACACTGTTTTTTTGAAAAGAAGCAAAATATTTAAATTGGCTGACGGTAGAAAAAATAATGGGTTGAGGATAAAATCCCTGCGTCACCTTACAGATCCCAACAACCACAGCTCTATGGCTATTAATTTCAAAAGAATCTCCTATACGTAGTGGAACTTTTGTTCCATCAGGCAGTGTTTTAGCTAAAGAACCATTAGCTGAATAGATATCAATAATGACAGAGCCTTCTCGGCGTAAATCTTTAATGTTCCCTTCTATCATTTCTGCAGGACCACCAATCAAGGTTGCATCATCGATTCCATAAAGATGACCAATTTCGAAGGTTCCATTTTGGGTCACTAAAGGAACATACATGACATCAAAAGGAACGGCCCATTCGATATCATGAATGCTGCGAACGACATCAAGGTATCCTTCGGGCATCGACCTGACTTTTTCGTCACTTTCTGTAACAGGATCAATCACCCAAATATTGGGACCTGGCATATCGGTAACCATGCGATAAGATCGCGAAACTAAGCCTAAAAAGATAGCGGCTTGCTGTGAAATTAAAAGAGTGGCTAGAAAAATTCCAAAAATAACCCCTATTGAGGCAGCTCGATTTCCAATAAGCATTTTAAGGGCGAGTAAAATCATATAATAAGCATTATCTTGTTTACTTAGATAACACATACCCTAGATGTATTTATAAAACACTAGATTTAAAAAAAAATAAGGAGGTCTTTGTTAATAATTTTTGCAAAAAAACTTATTTAAGATATAGATAACATTATGCAAACATCTTTAATCAATAAGAGTATTGAGGAAACAAAAGAAATTATCCCGGTTTGGATTCAACGTTGGGGATGTTCCATTTCCGAGGCAGTTATTGATAACCCTTGTTGTTATTTTCGTATCCCCGATATCGATGGTTTTATTGGATATCTCCATGTTTCTAAATATGCCATAGTCATTGGAGATCCTATTTGTCCTCGAAAAGACGCCTTTCAACTTGCTTTGGCATTTTCTCGCTATTGTGAAGATCAAAAATTAGAAGTAATCTATCTTGTTGCCTCTGAATGGTTTGCAAAATGGCTTATTCAAAATACCAGTAAAATAATGATCGAGGTAGGGGAAGAACTCATTTTTAATCCTTCCGAAGATGTGACAGAAGGGCATAAGGCGAGTAAATTACGTAATAAAGTGCGTCATGTACAGAATTTAGGCCTTCAAGTTCACGAATATCTTTCGAACGATCCGAAAATCGAGAAAGAAATCCAAGAAGTGGGTACTGCATGGCTAAAAGAACGCAAAGGGCCACAAATTTATTTAGCAGACCTGAATTTTTTCGAAAACAGATCGGGAAAGCGTTGGTTTTACTTAGAGGATCAGGGACGCATTTTAGGAATGATATTATTATGTAGATTAGAAGCTCATGATGGCTGGTTGTTGAAATTCTTAGTGATGGCTCCTGAAAATCCTAGAGGTGCATCAGCATTTTTGATGTTATCGGTTCTGGAAAAATTGAAGCAGGAAAATTGTCATTACTTGACATACGGCATGGTTCCTTTAGAAGTGTTAGGGGAAATTAAAGGACTAAGCTCATTTTCAACTTGGTTTGCTCACAAAGTCTTTAAGTTTTGCTCTTGGTTTTTCAAATTGGAACAAAAAAAAACTTTTTGGAAACAGTTTCATCCAAATTCAAAACCGACTTACGTATTATTTAGTCATTCGAAAATTGGTTTTACTGAAGTTAAATCAATTATGAAAGCTTTAAATACCCATTAGGATTTTAATGAAAGAAAAAAATTCTTTAATTGGATCTAAAGAATGGATTGTTCATGAATCTAAGGAAAAGATTACATTAGATCAAATAAACTGGCTCGCAGAAAGTGTTGGGTGGGGAAATCCATTTTATCCTTCATTAGAAAAGTGGAAAAGAGTTCTTCATTCTTCTTCACATATTGCCTACATAAAAGATCATGATAATCTTATTGCTTTCGGAAGGATCCTTGAAGATGGAATGATGTGCATGTTTTATGATATTTGTGTGCATCCAGATTATCAGGGTCAAGGAATTGGCAAAAAAATAATGAATCATCTAATAGAGAAAATTAAATATCAAGACTATGCATCCATTGGATTAATTGTATGGAAAGGTAATCCAACAGCTTCCGAATTTTATCAAAAATTGGGTTTTCGCTCTATTCCTGCTATGGAGTTAGAAAAATAGACTTCTTTCGAAACTCGCTTTGGTTGAAAAAATTGATGATTTTTGAGCAGATTGATCGTCAAATTTTTCCACCATATGTGAACATATGGTGGAAAAATTTGACGATCAAGATGCCAAAAATGGCAATTTTAACAACCAAATGGAGTTTTGAAAGAAGTCTAATAATTAGTAGAGGGATTTATCGAAGGAAAATTCCATTTTATTTCAAAGTTTAAGTATGTTTTTAAGGGCATTTGAATTAGGAGTGGATTTTTGTTTTTGTCTAACCAAAAGAGGAGTTTAGACAGATTTTCATCACTCATTGCAGTGCAACCAGCGGTTCCTTTCTGATTACTTTTCCAAATATGAAAAAAAATAGCAGAACCTAATTTTGGTTGTGGGTTGGGATAATTGTGATTGATGACTAAACCGAACGCGTACAATGGTTCTTCACTCATTTTTTCTGAACTATTCCAATCAGGAATAATTTTTTGTGAATTGACAATTTGGTTGTAGTAGTGTGATAAAGGATCATCAACAGCTTCTGTGAATGAGTTAATGGATAAATAATCGATTTTTAAATGTTTCATTTCTTCAATAGGTGCGAATCCAAAAGCGGGACCTAGAGAAAAAATTCCAGCAGGTGATTTTAGATCACCCTCTTGTTTAAAAGGGAGTAAGTTATTTATTTCCTTAGAGTGTAAGCCAATTCCCCAAGCTAGGCCATTTTTTCCTAAAACCACAGGGATGGATGTTTCCATAGATATCCAAGGCGAATGATTATTCGAACGTTCGAAAAAATGTAATCGACCTTGATAATCAGTCCAGTTTTCAGTAACGACAATAAGAAGTTGATTGTGTCCAACTAACATATCTTGGGAACAAATTTTCATGACAAAACAGCAAAAAAAGAATAAATATTTAATCATGAGCTAGTTGCAAAAATAGATAAATGGATTTCGCGCTGGTGCCTTCCCTTCCTAAATCGTGAACGTGCCTGCAGCCTATTACCCATAAGTACGAGAGGTAACAAAGTTATGCCGTCCCTTCGGGACTCAATATATTAGGATCATTTACCCAGGCCTCCGCTGCGCTGCGACCTGGGCTGTATCATATCTCCCCTTCGGGGATTAGGATAAGCACTAAGACAAAAATCTCTTAAAGCTAGAATATTTGTCCTAATCCCTGAAAGGGAGATATGATACAGCCCAGGTCGCAGCGCAGCGGAGGCCTGGGTAAATAATAACCAAATATTGAGTCCCGCAGGGACGACATAACTTTGTTACCTCTCGTACTTATGGGCAATAGGCTGCGGGCACGTTCACGATTTAGGAAGGGAAGGCACCAGCGCGAAATCCATTTATCTATTTTGACAAGGTTCTAGCTGTCCTAAATGGATATTCACCCGAACCATTCCATTCAGGATTAGACAATTGGCTAACACAAATGTAGGGTGTATTTTCAGCAAACGATGCATGAATAAAATGATCTTCTCCTAAATAAAGCCCCACATGGCAAATTTTATTTTCAGAGTAACCAAAAAAGATTAAATCCCCTGGATTCAACTCTTCAATTTCTACATTCACAAAACCTTTCCAACGAGCTTGGTCTTTTGAATCTCGGGGTAAATAAATTCCCATTTGTCGATAAAGCATTTGTACAAAGCCCGAGCAATCATAACCAAAGCTTGAACGTCCTCCCCATGTGTAGGGTAAACCGAAAAATTGCATGCTAAAGCAACACATTTGATCTCGATTAAGCAATTCATTGGATTGACTTACATCTCCCGATTGAATATATCCGTGACGACCATCCACTAAGGCTACTTCCATCCATCGACTATCTTTTTCATCGATTAATTCTAGCTTACTGTCAAAAGGTAAGGTAATGATGGGCCCATAAATGGTATCTCGAACTGAATAGACATGGGCTGCACAGCGCTTGACTTTTATGATCGTGCTTGATGGATTGAGTAGTCTTGAATTTGTACATGCATAAATGGAATTTCTTAATGTCCATCCTTGATAATGATCAACAGTTGTTTCAATTTTTACCCAATCATTTTGTTCTTCTAAAATGTTTACTTGTTCTGAATAGTAAGCTTGAGAAACAACTTCAGATTCCGGAAAAGGGCATTCTCTCAATGT
>Ga0207052_10258_pt1 | contig 14729 bp, 18 predicted proteins | sample Alteio_BWMinCont_62_FD_153294 | JGI IMG/M metagenome (GOLD analysis project Ga0207052, IMG submission 153294) | Enriched cells from forest soil in Barre Woods Harvard Forest LTER site, Petersham, Massachusetts, United States -... | ecosystem: Environmental > Terrestrial > Soil > Temperate forest >...
ATTTGTCAGGGTGAGGCGGGCCCGCTAACCCATATTGTAAAAGAATCGTCTCTACCAAAACAAGCAACTATCACATTACGGTTATCAAGATTACAGAAAATTATTGGCAAAGCCATTCCTCAGAACACGGTAAAAGATATCTTGCAGCGTTTAGGCTGCGTGCTTAAAAATGCTGATAATCAAGGTGAAGTTATCTGGCAAGTCACGCCTAGCAGTTACCGTTACGATCTGACAGAAGAAATCGATTTAATCGAAGAAGTTGTCCGAGTGGTAGGGTATAACAATATAGAAAATACGTTGCCTGTCATTTCCACTCAATTTATTGAACAATCTGAAAGCACGGTACCCACCAGTCGCATCAAGCGAGCACTGGTGGATTTAGGTTATCAGGAAGTGATAACTTATAGCTTTGTATCAGGTGAGATGCAACAAAGGCTCTTTCCTGGGCACCAAGCGCTTGCCTTATTGAACCCCATTTCAGCAGAGTTGGATAAAATGCGATTAAGCCTATGGCCGGGATTGCTAACCACCTTAAAATACAATCAATATCGTCAACAAAATCGTTTAAAACTCTTTGAAATTGGCTTATGTTTTAATTTTGTGAATAATAAACTGGCGCAAACCCCTAAAATTGGTGGCTTAATGTGTGGTGATTTTGCGAATGAGAGTTGGGGCATTCAAAAGAGAGCGAGTGACTTTTACGATGTCAAACAATCACTCGAAGCATTATGGGAGTTGCTGGGGAATCGCCAAAATTTAACTTTTACACCAGGAAGCCACAGTGTTTGTCATCCTGGTCAATGCGCCCAAATCACTTACCAAGAGCAGCAAGTTGGTGTAATAGGCAAACTGCATCCAGAGCTTGAGAAGCAATTAGGGCTAGAGGGACCGATTTTCCTATTTGAACTTGCATTAACGGCATTTAATCAAAGTCCTCAAGTGGTATTTCAACGACCTTCTCGTTTTCCTGAAATTCGTCGTGATATTGCCATGATCGTGAATGAGGATCTCCAAAGTGAAGACTTAATAAAATTTGTTAGTAACTCAGCTGGTGAAATATGCCGAGAAGTTAAAATATTTGATGTTTATACTGGCAAAGGTATTGATTCTGGAAGAAAAAGTATCGCAATGGGCTTGATATTACAGCATCCTTCACGCACTCTAGTAGACACTGAAGTAGATGAGATGATGCAAAATATTATTGTTGGGTTAAAAAAGGAATTCAGTGCACAGCTGAGGGATTAAAGACGCATGGCATTAACAAAGGCAGAAATATCAGAGGTACTCGCGCAATCAGTGGGGCTTAATAAGCGTGACGCCAAAGACATGGTTGAGATTTTATTTGAAGAGATAAGGCAGGCCCTGGAGCGTGGAGAATCTGTTAAGATTTCAGGCTTTGGGAACTTTGATCTTCGCAACAAGAGCGAACGACCTGGTAGAAACCCAAAAACCGGTCAAGATATCCCTATCAGTGCCCGTCGCGTGGTGACGTTTAAGCCGGGTCAAAAACTAAAAATTCGCGTTGAAAAATATCAAGGTACCCCAGAAGCGCAAAAAGAAACGGATTGATAATTAATGATATTTGCTATCTAACGTTCAAAATTTAAATGGTTTCTTTTTCAGTCCTATTTTTGTAGAATAGCTTCCCTACAACATCGGGGCGTAGCGCAGCCTGGTAGCGCACATGTATGGGGTGCATGTGGTCGGAGGTTCAAATCCTCTCGCCCCGACCAGTCTTCGCCTTACGGTGTAAGGCTTCGCCTGGCGCGGCCAACGCCTTGGCAAACGCACTCAAATAGTCGTAATTTTGCATAAGATCCTCATGTAGTGGCCGGTCTCCGCCTGCCAGCCCGTAGCTTCTTAGCGTAGGCTGGTGCCGGCCATTTCTTGAAAAGCGCTGACTTTTTCAGAGGGTGGGCACAGAGATCCGCCCCTACAAAGATTCCATCAATATTCAATAAATTATTTAAAATCAAAACTCAAAAGTATAGGACTTAGTTAATTAATTGCTGGCTACCAGCCACCAATAAGAGTCACCTAGAAAATATCCCTTTCATACCTAATTTCCTCCGCTGGGAGCAGATGATCCGCCTACAACGTTGATCAGAATGTCCACACCGCCGAGCTGTGAAAGAACGTCATCGATAACTTTATTGCATCCTTCTGCCGTTGAAAGATCTGCGGCGACGAAAATGACATCATTTGGATAATCTGCCCTCCCTTCTTTCGCTTGCCTTTATGAAGGAAAGTTAAAATCTGAGCCGGAAACGGATAAACGAGCAATCCTTCCTCTCAATAAAGCGACAAAATGAAACATTTAGTCGTTTATACATTAAAGAACGATTTAATTGGCCTTGCCCTTCTAAATCTGAAAAACTGGCTAAACATTTAAATTTCATTATAAATAATCGTATAAATTAACTATATAAAATTAATAAAGCCAACCTACTCATTCGCGGGGTATATGGTGTAGCAGCACTCTTTATAATTCTACCCTGAAGTATAGATATTTAATTTTCTTCAGGGTAAAATGCAGGGTATGAACATAGAAGAAATACTCAAATATCCTGAGAATAAGACTTTAGAACATAAAGAAAATTCTGATTCTCATCATAAAATATTAAAAACAATTGTAGCATTTGCTAATACTGCAGGTGGTATATTAGCTATTGGAATTCGCGATAAAGATCGTAGCATAATTGGGGTAGAAAACCCCTTATTAGAAGAAGAACGATTAGCTAATCTCATTAATGATTGTCTTCAGCCAAAGATTGTTCCTAATATAGAAATCATAACTTATAGAAACAAAATATTGGTTCTTGTAGAGATATTTCCTGGACCCAGTAAACCCTATTTTGTTAAGCAATTAGGGCCTTATAAGGGGGTCTACTATCGCGTGGGATCAACAAATAGAGAAGCAGATCAAGATATTATAGACGAGCTTAAAAGATCAGTAAGTCGTCAATATTTTGATGAAAATCCTATGCCAAACGTAAACCCTGAAGCAATTGACTTCAGGGTAGCTTCAGGGTTCTTTTCAAAGAAAAGACAATTAAATGACAGAGATTTAGAAACATTACAGTTACTTGTTAATTATCAAGGAAAAAAAGTACCCACTATCGGTGGTATTATTTTATTCAGTTCACAAAGAGAAGAGTATTTTCCAGATTGTTGGTTACAAGCGGGATGCTTTGCAGGAAAAGATAAAAGTAAAATTATAGATTCACGAGAGTTTCATGATTATCCGTTTGAATCCATTGAAAATGCGATAGATTTTGTAAAAAAATTCTCCTTGCTTTCTTATGAAATAATCGGCGCCAAAAGGAAAGAAAATTGGTCAGTACCATTAGATGCTATTAGAGAAGCAATTGTTAATGCGTATGCTCATGCAGATTATTCTCAAAAAGGAGCACCTATTAGGCTTTCTATTTTTGAAGATCGTATTGAAATAGAAAATCCAGGCCTCTTACCATTTGGTCTTACTATACCAGATATACTTCAAGGTGCTTCAAAAATAAGAAATAAAGTCATTGTAAGAGTAATGCATGAGTTAGAATATGTTGAAAGGTGGGGAAGTGGTATACAGAGAATTATTGCTTCTTGTCGTGATTTGGGTCTGCCAGACCCAGAATTTAGGGAAATATCCACAAGATTTCGTGTTACTCTTTATACTTTGCCTATCACCGCACCTAAAATAGATGAAATTGATTCAAATATTATTGACTGCATTCGTAATTCAGAAGGTCTTGGAACATCGGAAATAGCATCTATTATAAGAATTTCTCCTCGAATGACAAGAGAAAGATTAAAAAAATTACTTGAACTAAAACTAGTTATTGAGATCGGAACTGGTCCTTTTGATCCGCATAAAAAATATAAAACAGAATTTAGCGCTTCTGAAAATAAATAAAGGTTTCACGTTAAACGAGCAACATATGAAAAATTGCAAAGTTGAGTTTGATAGAGATCTTCAATCGCTCATACATCAACCGAATTTTGATAAAGTTCAGGGAATGTTAATTGGACGATTTGAAAAGAAATTCAATATCGATTTAGAGAAATTAAAATTTATCATTAATACAAAACGTGAATTGAAAAATATACCTATAATTGCTAATGCAGATTTTGGCCATACTAATCCAATATTTACTTTTCCGATTGGTGGGCTGTGTGAAATAAGTGCTTCTAAGGAAATGGTAAGTATTGAGCTATGTGGACAAACATTATATTCCGAGCGCCACATGGATAAAAAATATTTCCTAAAATTCTAAATAATTATCGTCCCCAGCTTTAATCGTAAAGCTTTTGCATAAGCGTTTAGCTTTTCTGCTGCATGAAGGGGGGTAACGTCCCCTTCATTGTTGGTATAGAGCCGCCGCTAATTTAGTTTTTGCGTAGCATTCATTATGGCATCTTTTCGGTTCAGAAAGGTCGGATGGTTGTGGTCATATTCAGTAATCGTCTCAACGGTATCCCCTATCGCGTTGTAAGCATGTAGCATATACTTAGTAAAAAAATCGGTATTATTTTTAGTTATTTCTTTTTGCTCAGAAAGTATGTCATTTCGGTTACGAAAAATACTTAATGATTCGATCATTTCAGGGCCAAGTTTGTTATCGACTGCATATTGGTCAGCTTGATATTCTTGGTGTCGTTTCATCCAATTTTGTACTGTTGTTTGAAGGAAAGAAGAGAGAGAGAACGATATTTTTTCAGTTATAGTAAAATTGATTGAAAGAATAGATGTAAAAGTCTGAAAAATAAAAGACCAAAAATAATGTTTATTAACAATGTGGCCTATCTCATGCCCTAAAATTGCTTTTATCACCTGATGCATTTTTTCTGGATTATTTGGATATTTATTTGCAATTAAATTAATGTATCCGCTACTAATTGAAACTGAGCCAAGACATTTTGCAAGCGGGAGAAGGCTGGCACGTGAATTAGCTCTAGGCAGCAAGCTAGGTGTGACAAATAATTTAATACGCCCTTTCAAAGAATCAGGTAAAAGCGCATCAAAATCTTCTTTCAGTTTACTAGTATTAAGGTTATTATTTTCATCTAACATAAATGCAATTTCTTGTTTTTGTATCTTTTCAGTTATCTCTATGCCATTTTCTAGCCATGATGTAAATTGAGGTATGAGCTGCATGACGAATGGGGAAAGAACAATGAATGTTATCAATGAACTTTCGGTAAGCGAGAATAGAGGCAATTCAAGCAGCCCTCCCAAGGTGGAACTAGACTATCTTTTTAAGTCTCGGTAAAAATTTTCATGGGTTCCTAAGGCTAACAATACCAATTTCAATTGTTCCTGAAATACTTCATATGCAAGCAGAGTTAATTGTTTAGTCATTCGAAATTTGAAAACTTGGATCCCGCTTAAATCCCCTTTTTTCATTTCTCCTATAGAAGGATCTTTCATGATTGTGCGCACAGCATCATCTAGAACTTTTTTTTGATTTTTATGCAATTTTTTACTTTGCCTAATAAAGGTAGGAGTTTGTACGACTTCCATTTTATATTACTTATCGTCAAACTTATATGCGATTAAATTTTTTACTTTTGCTTCTTCACGTGCTATTAAAATGCTTTTGATGAATTCATAGGTTAAATCTGGGTTTTCTTCTGCGATTTTTCCTATTTTTGCCCAATGCTCGATTTGACCAGAAACAGAGCGGTTAAGCGCATGAGACATAATACGAGCATCATCAATAACTTGTTTTGATAATTTTACAGCTTGTGACATTCGCCCTCGCAAAAACAGTTTATTTAAGAGTCTATTAATTATATATAATCTAAAATACGACAAAAAGCAACTTTATTATACTGATAACGACATAATGAAACTTTTAGTCGTTATCCATTTTGGATATATTGAATTTGTTGATACATAGTGTATACTATACGTATCAACATTGTAGATACAGAGAGTAAAATGAAAGTACATGCACGAATTCAGAAATGGGGAAACGGTCTTGCGCTTCGAGTTTGCGGCCCAATGCGGGAGATACCCCATTTTAAAGTGGGCACTGAAGTCAATATAGAAATTACCGAAGAAGGGTTTATTGTTAAAAAATCTCTTTCAAAAAAGATAAATTCGCAGTTTCCATTTAGCGAAGCCCAACTTTTAAAGGGATTAACGGCTTCGCTGGCACATAGTGATTTACTAACCGACCCATTGCCAAACGAATTTGAATAAGAATAAATAAGTATGAGTAAAAACTACGTACCAGAACGCAACCATATTGTTTTTATTGAAAAATATAGGCCAGCATTGATTTTATCGTCAACAGAATACAATAAAAGCACTGGTTTAGTTATTTGTTGTCCAATTAGCACGAGTATCCGTGGTGCTATAACAGAAGTACCTATTAATAATTTAGAGAAGCCATCTGTTGTAGCTGCCAATTTAATTCAAACTTTATCCTGGAAAGAAAGAAAAATAAAATTTTTGATTGAAGCAGAAACTTCTGTTATGGACGAAGTTTTATTTAGAATTATTCCATTAATAGGTGCGGATCAATTATTTGCAAGAATGATGGCGCCACATGGATAAAAAATATTTCCTAAAATGCTTCACTAGTCCAACAGCATCAGCACCAGCGATAAAACGCCGAGGCGGCTTTTCCTCACTCGCGATTTTGATCAGCGCCTTGGCAAGTATTTTGCGAGAGTTCACCAAACCAAGCCGCTGCATAATAGCATCTAATGTTCCTGCTGTTAACCTAGCTTCTATTTTGCTTCCTTCGTATGGCATCGGCAGTATTCAGATCATGAAAGTAAAGACCTATATATTCCGAGCGCCACATGGATAAAAACTATCACAAAGAAAACGTTCAAACTTAAATCGTGAGTTTAATGATAGTGATATTTTTTGTATTTATAGAAATTTAATGCTATTGATATCTGAAGATTTGGCTTCGCTGTTGCAAATGATCTTTGAATACAGCAACAACCTGGTGACTTATAATTGCAAGGAGCAAAGAGATGAATGTAATATCAATAATCATAGGGAGTACTCGCCAAAAGCGTTTTTCTGAAAAGCCCGCACAATGGATATTCCAGCACCTTAAAAAGCAAGAGGGCGTTGATGCGCGGTTACTCGATCTTCGGGATTTTCCGATGCCATTTTTTGATGAAGCGGTGACACCCGCAACGCCAGGTCGCCCACCTTATCAGAATGAGGTTGTAAAAAAATGGACTGCAGCAATAGGTGCCTCAGACGGCTTTATTTTCGTTACACCGGAATATAATCACGGTGTTTCTGCTGTGCTGAAAAATGCGATTGACTGGGTATATCCAGAATGGAATCGTAAAGTGGCTGCTTTTGTAAGTTATGGCGGCGTCATGGGTGCACGCAGTGTCGAACATCTTAGGCAAATTGCGATAGAGGTCCAAATTGCACCGATTCGATCATCAGTCCATATTCCGGTTGCTACCCTTTTTGCGCATTTCCAAGGAGGGGATGTGGACAAAGGACTCGCCGAACTAGAGGCCCCCGCCAAAGCAATGATTGATGATTTGCTCTGGTGGACGAAAGCACTAAAAGCAGTCCGCAAAGTTTAACTGAAAATTAATCGACTCTCATCACGCTAAACTGTGGGGGGTAACCCGAATAAGGATTTGAAATGGAACTCAAAAATACTAAGGACAGATTTGGAAGCCTAACAAAGCTATTGCATTGGACTATCTTCATATTGTTTGTGATTCAATTCTTTTTAGTCTATAGACAAGACTATTTCCCAAAAGGTTCTCCTGAAAAAGCGCAGTATATGTTATTACATGAATCCTTCGGGTTCTGTGTTCTAGTGTTAGCATTATTGATGATTACGTGGCATTATGTCGGCGATCGTCCAAAGATGCCTAGTGACATGCCAACCTCTCAAATTTTTGCTGCTAAAACTGTTCATTTTTTGCTTTATTTAACCATGTTATTTCAACCTATTAGCGGCTTTGTGATGTCTCAGCTTGGAGGTTACAAAGTCTCTTTGTTTGGATGGTTCATTTTTCCAACCTTAATTGAAAAAAATAAAGAAATTGGCCATATCGTTTTTACAGCACATGTGTGGGATTCGTATGTCATCATTGCACTAGTGGGCATGCATGTGCTTGCTTCGCTATATCATCATTTCATCAAGAAAGACATGATATTGAAGCGGATGTTACCGTTCACCTAGAAATCATAGCGTTGATTCACAATAGTGAGTCAACGCTAAATAAAATACATTTATTATTCTTGACTCTTCTTAATCATCTCTTTCCATGCAGCAGGATCCACAAAATGCGTGTCACGTGGGCCCATTCCATTATTTTGAATAATTGTTTCACCTGATGACCAAACATAATGATGGGCCTTTCCAGGAACAAGAGAATAACTTCCAGCAGGTAATTCTTTACTTTTTGCTTTATCAACGGTGTCACCTAAACCAGTATGTAATGTTCCAGATATAATTGTCGTTTCTTCATCATTGGTATGCCAATGAGGAGGGATAACAGTACCATCAGGAAATTTTAATCTCATGGTATAGGGTTCTGCTTTCTTAAGATCACCGTTTAAAATGACTATTTGGATCCCTTTTGGCATCCCTGGAGCATCTTTCCATTGGATTTCGCTAGCAGATATAGCAAGTTCTTTACTTGCTTTTTTTTCATCAAGCGCATAGAGATTAAAAGCAATTAAACTTGTCGTTAAAAACGTGCATAGCAAATATTTTATAGGTAATGAGTGCATGTCAATATCTCCAATTTTGGATGTAACGAAACTATGATGAAAATATATCGGTTATTTTTTATATTTTAATATCCGACTTTTTAAACAGTTTGAGTATACAGCATAAATGGTCTATTTCTTCATAAAAGCTATAATCACAACCAAACCTATGAGGTGTAGATATGCGTTTCCTTGCAAGCCTTCTCATTATATTATTTTCTAGCACGCTATTTGCGTTTGGAACGGATGAAGATACTAATGCTGATCCTAAAGTAAAACAAGCTGCAGAATTCATTGATAAGAAAGAATTCGATAAAGCAGTTCCGATATTAAAAGAAGTTGTCGCAGCCGATCCAAAAAATGCGGATGCTTTTAACTATTTAGGGTTTAGCTATAGAAATCTAGGAAATATGGATGAAGCTCTCAAAAGCTATCAAATGGCATTATCTGTCGATCCTAATCATAAAGGTGCTAACGAATATCTAGGAGAACTTTATTTACAAAAGGGAGATTTACCTAAAGCAGAAGAGCGTTTACAAGTGCTAGATAAAGCATGTCCCTCAGATTGTATCGAACATAAAACGCTTAAAGAGAAGATTGATAACTTTAAAAAGAATGGTAATAAAGTCAGTAAAAATGAAAGTGACAGTAGTGGCTACTAAAATATTTTAATATTTTATAAATTCCGTGGATGCTATTGAGGTTATCAACAGTATCCACCTTGACAATCTTACACAGTCAAAACTAATTTTTAATGAGTTGCAGCAAAAATTAGCATCATAACATGCAAAATAAACTCAAAGTACAAAATGGCATTGTCCTAGCTTGCGCGGCTGGTGCTGCATTTTGCTCCCTCTATGCCAATACAAACTTGTTAGCAAAATCATCGCCTAGTGCTTGCGTTGCACGAGAGCGCTGTTATGGCGTTGCGAAGGCAGGTGAAAATGATTGTGCCACAGGACAGCATGCTTGTGCAACGAAAGCGACTTCAGATCATGATGCTAAAGAATGGATCATGCTGCCAAAGGGATCGTGCCATAAAATCGCCGGGGGCGTGAGTGATTGAGTATGCAAATTGGCCTGATAGAATAAAAAATCGCTTTATTGAATTACAATTTCAAAGTGAACTGATAGTCGGATCAGTGCAATTAGCCATTATTTCATTGCTTTTTGGTATTATTATTTTAGCGCCAATTGGCTACTCACCTGATGCGCCGATTCATTCTGCCATATTGGGCTTGACTTTATTTACCATTTTAGTATTCGTTAGGTTATGGTTTGCTTATACCCTGCAATTAAATAGGATTATTCTTGGTATTTTTGTTGTTGCTGAAATGGCGTTATTGTTATTGATTATTTGGACTTATTATATTGAATTTGAATCTTCGCCAATGATTAACTTAAAAAATTCTCATCTTAATTATATCTTTGTTTTAATTGCATTACGTGCACTGCGCTTTGAACCCATTTGGGTAATATTATCTGGTGCAACAGCAGTGATTGGCTGGTCGCTCATTGTCTGGCAAGCACTGTATAGTGCAGGGAAACAAGCAATAACTTGGGATTATGTGACCTATGCGTCATCCAACAGCATCTATTTAGGTGCAGCGTTCGATATTATACTCACCATTGCGCTCATTACCATGGTTATTGCACTGGTATTAAAGCGGGCGCAAAGCACGCTGCACCAAGCAGTCAGTCAAACCTTTAAGGCAGAAGATCTCTCGCACTTCTTTGATACGGCTGTGGTTGAAAAAATTACCCGAACAGAAACTGTGCTTGCTGCAGGGCAAGGCGAGATGAGGAATGCGGTGATTATGTTTATTGATTTGCGCGGGTTTAGTAAACTTTCTGAAAAATTATCCTCAAAGGCATTAATTTCATTACTTGGAGAGTATCAACGACTTTTAGTGCCGATTATAAATCAAAACCAAGGCAGTATAGATAAATTTATGGGAGATGGCATTTTAGCTAGCTTTGGAGCGGTGATACCTTCGGCTACCTATGCCGCAGATGCGTTAAATGCCGTTGACGATATTCTCAAAGGCGTTGATCAATGGCAATTGGAACGCAGGGAAAAGGGAGATGTGATCTTAGATGTCGGAATGGGGTTGGCCATTGGTGAAGTATTATTTGGCATGATAGGTAACGAAAATCGGTTAGAATATACCGTTATTGGTGAAACAGTGAATGTCGCTGCTAAACTAGAAAAACATAATAAAGCAGAAAAAGTACGCGCACTTGCGACTTATGCGGTATTAGAACAAGCAAAGGAGCAAGGTTATAAAAGTTCCAAAGAAAAGGAAATTCGTTATAAAAGAACCGTTATGGGTATAGACGTAAAGCAAGACTTGGTGGTATTAGCATGAGTGTTCTTTGGATAATCACTTTATTTTTATTGAAACATTTTATTGCTGATTTTGTACTGCAAACGCAATATCAATTTAGTCATAAAGGGATCTATGGCCATAGAGGGGGGGTATTACATGCGTTTATCCATGCGTTAGGGACTGCGCTTGTATTATTTTTGTTCAGTTGGAAGTTTGCACTCTTAGCCGCGCTAGCAGATGGTATTGTGCATTATCACGTCGATTGGGTTAAATCAAACCTTATTTCGCATTATAAACTCACTGAAAAAGAGCGTTGGTTTTGGATTATTTTTGGACTTGATCAATTAATTCACGAATTGACGTATGTCGTTATCATATTCTTCTTCTTATCAATCTAAGAAAACGCATTACGACAAGTCCAAAATTGTCTATATTGACTATTATCCTAAAAATTAATTAAGGTATTGAGATGAAAACACTGTATGAAACTAAAGGTATCGCAACGGGTGGGCGTGGAGGCAATGTTCGTACGCAAGACGGGCAATTCTCGGCAAAATTAGCCTTACCCACAGGATTAGGCGGCAAAGGGGATGGCAATAATCCAGAACAATTTTTTGCTTGTGGATACGCCGCCTGTTTTGGTGGAGCTTTAATGGTAGCTGCACGCAATCAAAAAATCCCACTTAAAGATGACGCTGTTGAAATCACAGCAGAGGTTAAATTGATACAAGATGATCAGGGTGGTTTCAATTTACAGGTTGCATTAACAGGTAATTTGGCTGGCGTTGATAAGAACACGAGCCAACAACTTATGGAAGCTGCTCATCAAATTTGTCCTTATTCTAAAGCCACGCGTGGCAATATTGATGTCACGTTACACGTCAAATAATTTAGGTGATACAAATGAACAAAAAAGAATATTATGAAACCATTACCCAGGAAAATGCAGCTTTTGTATTGATAGACCATCAAATAGGGTTATACAGTGGCATCAGAGATATACCAGTTGATGAATTGAAACACAATATTGTTGGATTAATAAAGGCCTCTAAAGTCTTTGGCATTCCATTTGTAGTGACAACAACGACAGAAAGTATGTGGGGTCCAATGATTCCAGAATTACAAGAGGTGTTGAAAGGGGTTCCTATCATTGAACGCACAACAGTGAATGCATGGGATGATCAACGAGTAAAAGATGCAATTGAAAAAACGGGTCGAAAAAAACTGATTATGACAGGGATAAGTACTGATGTATGCCTTGCTTTCCCCGCAATTACAGCGGTAGGAAAAGGCTACGATGTGTATGCCGTTGTGGATGCATCAGGGGCATTTACCGTCATGCAAGGAGAACTGGCAGTGGCTAGAATGGTGCAAGCTGGGGTTAAAGTTGTTGGCTATTCAAATGTTATCGTCGAAATGTTAAAAGACAATGCCAATCCGCTTGCTATGGAAGTATATAGTTGTCTTGATATGCCTTTCGCCAGTTTAGTAAATGGTTTAAATAAATATTTTTCAAAAAAATAAAGCAGGGAACTTAATTAGCTTACTTTCTTATTAAAATGTTCTTTGCAATATCAATCGCGAATAGGTAACCTTACATTATTTAAATGTGGAGGTGATAATGCTGCGAACCACGGTTTTAGAAAAATCTATCCCCAAACTTCTGCGAAAAAAAAGGAACAAGCCTAAAACCCCCGATATTGATTATTTAATAAATGAAAATCAATTTGAATATGCAGCTCAATTGATTTCTTCTTTTAAAGATGGTATAGATGCAAATTTAATTTTTCATTGGATTGGCAAAAAATTAATGTCTCCCTCTTGGATAATGTTTTTGCAAAATCCGTCGCTAAATATTTTTTCTGAGGTGCCTTTGAGTAAAATACGTTACGCGCTTCAAAATCCAAAAACCTCTAATGTAATACGACAACAGTTAAATGATTTTATATTATTTCTGGCTACTGATGAAGCATGGTGTCGCAAACTAAGCTATCCGTCCTTTATTAATTATCTAGAAAAAAACGATAAATTATTTGATCACATGGTTCACTCTCCTTTTCTGACTCATCTTGAACCAATAAACATACATAAGTTAGTTGGAAAATATCCGGGTAAAAAATTAGAAATACTTGATGCAATCATTTCTAATCTAAACAATGAAAAATCAAAGCGCTGGGCAATATCCATCTTAAAAGAAATTATTATAAATGAATTTTTATTATCGTTCGTAATAATTGACGTAGAAGATTACAAAAAAATTTCGCAGATTTTATTATCTGAGTTTGAATCAGATCGTTTTTTTGCTTTCAAAGTGCTAAAAATACGTTTTTTGTGTAACAGTTGGATTAAAAGGGGCTTTGATGAAGCCTATAAACATCCTAAATTAACCTCGAAGGATTTTATAAATCTTGCAAATCATTATCAAAAATTAAACAATCCTACTTTGGAAAATGGATATTACGTACTTTCAATGAATAAAAAGCCTAAAGAGTTGTTTATTGATGAAGAAACCCTGAATGATTTCAAAGAGCTCCATCTTGATGACATTTTTAGTCCATCTTTGATCATCTCGAGAGAACTTCAAAAAACTTCTCCCCGCATTGTTAATTTGGAAGAAAAAACCGATAAAAAATCAGACAATCACTTTAAACCTTATTAAAAATCCACGTCGTATTAATCCATTTTTAGAACACAACGAAATCTCGCTTCGAACTGTATTTGTATCCAGTATAACCCTAACGCGTTTGTACGCCCCCCATCATTGCCTATAATTATACGAACTAACCGTATATTTTAAGGATAGCCCTAATGAATTTGGCAATCTGGTTACCCTCCATGTTTATCTTGGGAATTGTAGCAATGGGTATTTGCGTATTATTTGTAGAAGCGTGTGAAAAGATCTAAATCAAAGGGTGAGAAAAAATGATCTATTTGACCGTTGCTATCGTTATCCTGGTGTTCATTTATTTAGTTGTAACCTTAGTGAGACCTGAATGGTTCTAAGCAAGGATTGCTAGAATTTCCCGATCCAAAAGGAGTTAGAGTCGTGTTCACTCAAATCTGGTTACTGCCAGTCTTATTACTGATTGTGGCAACGATGACAGCCTTTCCATTAAGTCGCTATATGGCCTGGATCATGGATGGGGGATATAAACCATTATCGATGATGAATTGGTTTGAAAAGCGCATTAATAGTGGCCCGCAGGATTGGAAGAGATATATTATTTCCTTATTGGTGTTTAACACGACGCTATTTATATTTGGTTATTTGGTCTTAGCGCTTCAACCATTTATGCCACTCAATCCTGATGGTAAAACATTATTATCCCCCACCACCATCTTTAACAGTGTTGCTTCGTTTATGACCAATACGGATCTTCAACATTATTCAGGAGATCAACACTTATCGAATTTTAGCCAAATATTTTTTGCAATGACTAATCTTTTTGTTTCTGCTGCTATAGGGTTATCTGTTTTAACTGCAATTATTCGCGCTTTGCGAAGCGATCCATCTTGTGGCAATTTTTTCTTAGATATTTGGCGCGTTGTGGTTTATATGTTTATACCCGCAGCTTTAATTTTTGGGTTTATATTTTTACAGCAAGGCTCACCGATGACGCTCAAGAGCGCATATCAGGTTTCAACTTTAGAACCAGGTGCAATGAGCACTCAAACCATCGTGGTTG
>Ga0207052_10177_pt2 | contig 14581 bp, 16 predicted proteins | sample Alteio_BWMinCont_62_FD_153294 | JGI IMG/M metagenome (GOLD analysis project Ga0207052, IMG submission 153294) | Enriched cells from forest soil in Barre Woods Harvard Forest LTER site, Petersham, Massachusetts, United States -... | ecosystem: Environmental > Terrestrial > Soil > Temperate forest >...
CTGCTGGCACACCACCCCATGACGCCTATCCGGCCCGTGTGAATTCAGTTTCATCCTGCCACATCACCGCAAATTTGCGGCTTTTTCTCCCCCTGCCGTCATCGAAATCTGGAAAACGCAAAACAATTTGGCCGGGGAGGGTAAGGGCCGGATGAGGCTCATTCCACTGCAAAGAACGCTCGTGGGGCGTTGGCTTTTTACCGGAGGAACCCGTTTTGCTGGTTCCCATGCAGGGGGACCACTAGGCGTCCTGGGAACTCGATTTCCTGGTTCCCGTGAAAGGGGAAGGGGCAGCTCTGGATTTGGGCGTCTCGTGGTAAATTCTGCTGCATGGTGCACCACGAGACAATCCCCAGAATGCCAGAAATACCGTAACGGGAGATGGGATACTTTTTCTCGTTATCGAAGTTTGCTACCACCTCCTGGCTTGACTGGTCGGAAATCATCCTATTGGTTTCCGGTCTTGTCCTCGTAGTCGGCATAATCGGCGAATATGCAAAGTCTGACAGGTGGAAGCGGCACCACAGAGTATTCGAGGTTTTGGTAATCATTGGGGTTTGTGGAGAACTGCTAGCAGACGGTGGTGTGTTCCTATTTTCAAGCCATCTCCAAACCATATCCGATGCAGAACTAGCAGCGGTAACGAAGAAAGCTGGCGAAGCAGGAGAGCGAGCCTCAGCCGCGGACCTAGCCCGTGTCAAACTTGAAGCAAGCATGGCATGGCGACATCTTTCGGATAAACAAAAACATGTGCTCTGTTCTGTGCTCTCGCCCAAACGGGCAAACCTAGCTGAAGTGACATCATCAGCGCAAGACCCTGAAGCATGGGAGTTCGCTAATGATTTTGCTGCCGAGATGCGACGTTGCTCTATCTCTGGCGGGTTTGATCCCGCGGGCCATCTTGGGAATAGCCCTTGGTCGTCGGATGTGGTATTTGGTGTGTGGATTAGGTTTTCTAAAAATCCAAACTGGCCTGCCGATTTAGGGAAGCCAGAGCTGATCGCAACGACACTTCGCAAGGCGCTGGAGGCAAGCGGGGTTACGGTTGAAGGTATATCAAAACAAGAAGCCAGAGGATTGGTTGACGTGTATATCGGCCCCCGGTTTCCACCGCACGCCGACGAATTAATTAACAGCAAGAACGCGAACAGGCAGCCATAGAGCCGTTTCAAACTGAACCTGTGTCCTTCCTAAAAACATCGCTGAGGAAGGCAATGTCCCAAGAAGAACTCGAAACGCTGCTGCCCAGCGCTCCTTTCGTAACGGGAATACGGATTCCGACTGCAATCAGCCGAACCGGGCATGTGTACCCTGCATTGGCTGCTGATGGCTCTGGCTAACGAGTGCTTCTACCCTGCCCAAATGCTCCTTTCTTCCGTTTCCAAAGGACCATACTGGGAGCCAAGACTAAAGCGACTGCGAATAGTAATGAAAACGTCATCTCGCGCACATGCCAGATATTGTGGGCCAACCAGAAAACGACAATGACGATGGGCCAGAGGAATGTCTGGACGCTTAGCCGGGCACCAAAGATCCTCTTGTAATCCCTCCAGAAAATGCCTGCGAATACCAGAGCCAACCCAATGCCGCCTTGCCAGGCATTTCCACTGAAGACGAGAAAAAGACCCACAAAACATATGGCCATGAGGGCAAATGGAGCCATCTTCTCCTTCTTGCTCAAGACAATTCGAGGAATGCCCATTGCTATCAGTTCAGCTTGGCACTCACTGAACCCCTCCAAATCAGGAGGAATCGTGAGAGGGGGCCGAGCTGAGGATAGAAGCACGAGCCCAGCGTCCTTTTTCGGTTCAGAAAAGCCAATGATTTTTTCACGCCGAAGGAAAGCACTTTCCAGCCAGTCCCCCTGTCGAAGAACGCCATCTGGGGTCACGGTAATCTGAAATTTATTGCGGTGCCTGAGGCTTCGTCGAATACCCCAAATAGTCCCTCCGCTCATAAAGGCACCCACAATGCAGAGGAGCGATACGATGTGGAGAAATTGGGCAGCGTGAGGGGACCTGAAATCTGTGAAGTGTGCGGAAAGGAGCCCTGCAAAAGTAAAGCCAAGGAGTAATGCAAGGGCCTGCCAAGTCAGCCTGGAATATTGGGGAGAGGGAGCGCTACTGAGGCGGTAAACAGCCACGGCGGGGATTTTACCATGACTGGATTGTTGCGCACGGCAGGGTCCGGCTTATGAGCTCCGGTTCGTGTCCAGCGTGCAATCACGACGGACCAGCATCGGCCTTTTCTTTCCTTGTCCCTCGAATTGCAGGCTGATGATACCGGCCCCACAGAAGCCAGCCAGCGAAAAGACCAACGGCGCAAATGATAGTAATAACCGCATATGCCGGTCGGAAAAAGATGAGGAAGATGAAAAGGGCTATGCATACGCGGACAATCCAGGTCCCGGGTCCTCCACGTTTGCCAGGGGTTCGAGGAAACCATCCTGGTTGTATTGGCTCCATTGCGGGCGGTATATACCCAGACATCAGCCCATTCTATTGCAGAAAGGTCCGCCATTGTGCAAAGTATTAGCCGAGCCGAAGAGCAGGACAAAACATGCCAACCGATTTTGGTCCACACTGTTGGAGTTCATGAGGAGCGGTCGGTTGGATTGTTGGGAGAGTTAGCCGAAGGGAGCGGCAAGGATGAAACGGTACTTCAAAGGGCTAATCGGGGGAATCCTAGCGATCCTTGCGGCATTTGGATGGACGGTTGCCGCTTTTTTCGTTATCGTGACCACCACCAGCGGAATTTTTACCACCACTAGGAGCAGCCATACGATTATTGTCATCGTCATGCTCCCGGTATTTGCAATCTTCGCAATTGGCTTCTGCTTGGCATTCCGGAGCACTTATAAATAAGTTCCAAATTCCTACAACTCTGCGACTTTCATCCGACTGGCTGTCCAAACTTTCCAAAATCGGCGCAAATTCCGGAAGGCAAGGTCAGGCACTCTGGGAACTCCCTTTTGCTGAAGTCGATGGTTGGAGACTACTAGGCTACCGGGGAACTCGCTTTTCTGGTTCCCATGCAAGGGGACAGCCAATTGTTCGTTTCATTGTGCCCGTGATACTTTTTCCGGTATGAACAGGTTGGGCTTCTGGATTGCTGTCTGCGATATCGTTTCTTCAGAATCAGCCAACCAGCCCAAATTTATGGGAGGCAGGATCAGGCACTCTGGGAACCTCATTTGCCGTGGTCGATGGTTGGTCGGGGGATAGGTAGTGGGTCTATTTGATTTCCACCGGTAATAGTAAAGCGTAAAATCGAGGCATGTTTCAAGGCTTGTTCCAGCCAGCGCATTTGCTCATTATCGCCTTGATTGTTTTTCTGCTATTCGGTCCAAAGATATTTCACCGCCGTGGACCTGGCGCTCCGAAAGGTGGCCCTCCTACACACCCCATTCCCGTCACGGGTCCAATCGAAACCTCACGGCGCGTAAAAAGGGATATCGGTTAAGTTGATTACACGAGGGACGCAGTTCCGGTTGGCCGATTCTGGCGTCTTCCAAATAATTGCATTGTCCGCGCTCCGCGAGGTCGGCTTCTTCGTTGGGAGCAACGCGCACATCTCCGCAATCTCCCAAACGTGATCCGCCAGAATCGTCGGTCAGTCTCTTTGCCAACGGGACGGAAGCACCCTGTCGGTGGCCAAACGGGAGGATTTTTGGTGCACGGCAAAGGTGGGTTCCCCGGGACGCAGCCATCCGTGGCACAAGACAGTCGACTGCTGGCACACCACCCCATGACGCCTATCCGGCCCGTGTGAATTCAGTTTCATCCTGCCACATCACCGCAAATTTGCGGCTTTTTCTCCCCCTGCCGTCATCGAAATCTGGAAAACGCAAAACAATTTGGCCGGGGAGGGTAAGGGCCGGATGAGGGTCATTTTGGTGTGCGAGATGATGGGGTATTAGGTCCCTGGGAAGCCGTTTTCCCGGTTCTCCTGGCGAGGCTTTCCAACCTTTATATATTGCCGTGGGGGCAGGCTGCACCTTCCCTTTTCATCACTGCGGCCCTGCAGCGTGTTGCGCTCCCCGGCTCAGGTCCAACCCCGGCGACCTGCCAATGCCACTGATCCCACGCGCTGGTGATGGAAAACGTCGTGGTGAATGGGTGCCCGGGAAATGCGGAACTACAAAGACCAGCGTGGTTTTTTGCAAATTTGCAAATTTGCTGCATTTACTCTGCCCCCGTTCCGGTTCCTGAAACCGGCACAAATTTCCCCGGGCAGAGTCGAGGCCAATCGTGGGGATGGTTGCTGGTTCCGATGGAGGGGGACTGCCAGGCGTTCTGGGAACGCGTTTTCCCGGTTCCCAGGAGCAAAAACGACGCCAATATGATTCCGCTACGCTGCCTGTCTCCTACAAACAGCGGGCCAATTTCTGCCTGATCGTAGAAATCGTAAAAGGCTTAACCAGTAGATCTTCTACATGCTCGGGAAGCTGTTCCCTGGTCTCTCCGGTAACCCCAATTATTGGTAGGTCGTGGAGCACGGGATCGCTTTTTAGCTGCTGAATGAGAATTTTCGTGCCGGGCATTTCGATATCCAGGATGAGCAGGGCCGGTCGAACCTCTTTTACGGTGGTGAGTACATCAAGTACATCTGCCGCATTCCTGGCCAGAGTCCAGGTGTACCCAAGCAAAGTGAGGATTTCTCCCAGCAGCTCCCGGACCAATTCGTCATTTTCGGCAAACACAACTGTCTTCATTGAGAACGCCAGGGTGCTCCTGTTGCCTGATGTTGTGGCAGAAATGGAGCAGCTTGCGTGTGCCTTGTTGCTCCTGACTGGTTCTGTTCCGAGACCCAAGCTGCGGAAACTGCGTTCTGTAAATGTTGGGCAGGAGGGCTCAGAACAGAGCTGTCCTTACCGGTTCCGGCTGCCGGATTGTTGCTTCGGCTCCCCTACCGTGATCGTTGACATGCGAAATGTAAGCACAGTGCTAGGAGCAAGACGATTAGCAGCACCCCCAAAATAGCGAGTGGCCAAGGGATGTGACCACCTCCAAAATTGTTTTGGGCAAAGAGAAGCATACCTTTCTTTATGGACGGCCGTTCCACACCAAAGTATTTCGCAAGAGATGCATCACGGCAAAGGGCACTCACCGGCAACTGAAAGCAGGCCCCAGCTCTGGGGCTGGGACCTGCTAACGGACTTTTGAACCTACGAAGCCCGTTTTTTCTCACCCTGGTTTTGCTGACCGGTGTCCTGCTGCTGGTCGCCTTGGGAAGCTCGTTTCTGAGAAACATCTTGCGTGTTTCCATGCTGCTGACCCGATTGCTTATTCTGTTGCTGATCGGGTTGTTGTTTCATCCCCTGTTGGCCTTCCCATTGGTTATTCTGCTGAGTTTGCTTTTTGGGGTCGTCTGTCATTAAGCATTCCCTCCCTATTGTTGGTTCTTCAATCTTGGTTGCGGACGTTACCCCCTTGGGTTGGCCCCAATCCAGCTCAGCCGTTGTCCAATGGGAACCCGGATCTATGGACAGAACTCCCGGTGATGAAAGAGCCCCAATGGGAACCCAAAAAGGGATCGGGGTGCCCACTCCAGAAGGCTTTTCGGCAGCTCAGGAACTCCTCCCTCAACGGGTAAGCCGCCTTATCCACCACAGGCCTCCTCCGGCTAGACAATAGAGCCCAACATTTGCCACCAGCATGAAGGCGTAATCCGTTCCACTGTTCTCGACCGGATAGGTGAGCAAGAATGAGGAGGGCGCATCACCTGGTGGTAACCACATCCATTTGGGTTTCGGTGCTGCCAGACTCCCCACCAGGAACCAGCACAACGGTACCAAGGGAGCCGGAAAGGAGGAGCCATCTGTAAAGGGAGGGTTTCAGGGGAAAAGCAGCGTGGGGCACCAATGATCATTAGTGCCTCCACAATGTTGACCGGAATGATTGTTATTTATGCTTGGAGTTGTTCGGGAATTGAAGCGGTGACCTCGGTTTCCTCCTCATCAAGCCATTTGACGTGTTGCCAATTCGTACCAAGTAGCAACAGGAGTCTGCACCCATGGCATACTTCAATGAGCCTGCTGTCCTCCGAATTACCAAGTAACGCAACGACTGGATCGGCATTCAGTACAGACGTTAAGTGATATTCATGTTTGCATTGAGGCGCAATATATTGACCCATAACGAAGGAGATACACTCTCTGCTTCCATCCCGTATTGTTTTCCAGCACGCCTTGCATAAATAATCGACGCCATTATGTACATCAGGATTGTACCTACATGCAAACAGACCTTCCCGCCCACAGAAATCACACGCATTGTTATTAATACTCATTTTCTTTCTGTAATCCTCATTATATATAGATATGAACCTCGATTAGTTCCTAGTAAGGTGTAACCTGGCTCTTCTATTATTATACCCGGTGTGACTTTTTATTTATGAGCACCGAGCAAATAAAGTTATTGCATGAGGGCTGTTGCTGACTAACGTAGCAGGTTACGGTTCCATTCACCTTCAGGCTACCTCGGTATTTTCACGTAGCAAATCGTTCCCCTGCTCATCCAGCCACCCCACATGCTCCCAGTTGAAGTGCCAGAGGGTCATCTCCCTACAATCGCAGCACATGGTAAACAGCTCCTGTGCCCTTATGTTCCTGCGCACCACAATGGCTGGCTTCCCACACTCCTGATAATCGCACCGTATGAGGTTGTAATCATCCTTCAGCAGCTCAAAGCTCCATTGTGGATCATCCCGTAGCACTTTCCAGCATTCTTTGCAGACCAGCTCGTTCCGTTTGACATCGGAGAATCCTGAATCGTACACCCTGGCAAATAGGGGAACCTGTTCCATACACACATCACATATATCGTTCTGTAAACTCATCTTGCTTGTAACCTCTTGTGGCACCACCTTTAACGAGACAGTAGTAACCTTCTATACATAGATAATACCCGGGAGACACCAGTTCTACGCTGTAGCCTGAGTGAATAATTGCTAGGGCTGGTAGGAACCCAGGGAGGGGGAAACGTTAGCCCGTTACTCAGCATGTGGGGAAAACTGACCGGAGGGCTGAGCCGGTAATGGTGCCTGGGCTTTACGCTTCTTAAGCTCGGCCTTTATTGCCGGAATGATGCGCTTTGCCTCTTTTACAAGGAACTCAAGGTACTCGGAGTGTATGTCCCTAATATCTTTGCCAGGATATTTCCCGTACTTTAGTAATGTTGGAACCTCTCCTTTCTGATTGCTGTTCATACTGTTCACCATATACATCGTGGTTGTGGATGCCCCAAGGAGCACCGTGTTGTTGTTGTGAATCTTGCTGGTGTGCCGACCCGATTCCTTTGCCCGGTTGTTTCTATCCCAGTGCAGGCAGTGCAGGGAGTGCAGGCATTTTCCTATTGTTACTCCCTGTTCCTTATACCTTATACATCTCACTACAATTACTACAATTACTAGAAGAACTTTTCCTAACACTCCCTGCACTCCTTGCACTATATGGATAAGCCCCTTTATTTAAAGGTACTTGAGCAGTGCAGGGAGGCAGTGCAGGGCAGTGCAGGGAGCGTTTCTCCCTACACTGTTTCCGGTTCGGCTGAACCATCAAGCTTGGAAATCGTAATATTACTCGTGCCGTTGCTGCGCTTGAGGACCACCTGCATGCCTGCTTCTTTCAGGAGTGGCGTTATTTTCTTGAGATCCTTGCCGAGCTGGGATGGATTCTTTGGGAAGTCATAGTGGCTTCTGAAATGCTCGAATTCATCTTGCATGAGCTCCTTCAGGAGTCTTGCCGAGGTGCCCTCCCAGATATAGTTGTGTTTCCGGGTGTTCCATTCCCTCATGAGTTCGAGCAGCAGGCTGGATTCCTCCCGGTAATCCCTGATTGCAGCCAGCACCTTGCCGGGTGGGGTTAACTTCTCCTTTTGCCATTGAAGGCAACTCCTGACAGCCCACGCCAGAATTCCCTCCTTTTCTTCCAGCAGCTTTTGCTTCAGGTTCTCATCGGCTGGCAGAAGCCCCTCGGGAACCGGCTCCCCTGGTTTGGCAATCTTGAATTGCTGCTCGTAGGGAATCAGCTGTACACGACGCCAGAAGCCTTCGGAATCATCGGCCACTCCGGGCTTATGATTTACCGCAAACCAGAGCTTGGCCTGAACGGTGAAGGTTACGAAATCCGAATAGAGCGTTCGGTCGGTAAGGGTTCCTCCGCCAGCTACGGTCTTGATTCGCTGCTCATTGAAACGGGCCTTTTTATTTACCTCAGAGCACTTCACAAACCTCTTTCCCTGAAGCTTAATCAGACTGAAAGGCTTATCATTTTTCTGGTATTCAAAGGTTCCGTCGTTGCAGGTGTAGGCATACCCACCCAACACGACCTCCAACACCTCGTCAAACAACGATTTCCCGTTGGAGCCCTCCCCGTACTGCACGAAGAAAACCTGTTCGTTGGTCAGGCCGGTAATGCTGTAGCCGACGGCTCGGGCAATGTAGGAAATTAGCTCGGAATCCCCTTTGAATATTTCCTTTAGGAACTGTTCCCACTTCGGGCAGGCAGCATTCGGGTCGAAAATGGTATCGGTGTGGATGGTGATTTTGTCTTCCGGCTTGCCTGCACGGAGCTGCCCGATGTGCAGATCCACGATGCCGTTGCCCACAGCCAAAAGCCATGGGTCTTCGTTCCAGCCGTGGCCAGTATGGGTAGCGATGGGCACCATGGTGCTGATGATCTGCTTGGCGGCGTTCTGGCGGTCCCTGGATCTCGATTTCTGACACCATGCCCACAGCTTTTTTTGGTGTTCCTTATTCTCTAGGGTTTCTGCATGACGTTGGTGCTGATCAATGGACTTACGGATCAGCCGGTCTATTTCCCCATCGAGGTCCGCCTTCCACCAGTGATCAGCCCATATCAACCAATTTTTGTTCAGGTGGTCGTAGCGTACCTGGTCGCCGAACAGATTAACGAACCAGTTGCCATTGCCGGTGTCCGTTAGGTCGCCGGTCGTGTCCTTAAAACTCTTCCATTTGGCCTGCTCAGATGCAAAATCCACATCCTTTGCTAGCTCAGCCGCTTCAACGATCTCCAACCACTCTGATATTCCATTCCCGGCCAAAATGAAATCAGCAATATCCGACCCTTTTTCACCAGGAACCCGGACTATTTTGATACTTTCCGCAAATGGGGAAGCTGAAGCGGCGACCTTGGCAGCGTGCTTCCAGCCCTGATCGTCATTATCCGGAAAAATGAAAAGGGATTTACCTTGAAGATAAGAACTGTACTCGTTTTTCCAATTACCTGCACCAAAGGGAGCGGTCGTAACAGCACGGCCCTTAAGTACCCCATGGTTGAGTAGAAGATCTCTCAAGGCATCGGCGCACTTTTCCCCTTCGGTGAGGAACACTGCTCCTGCCTGGGCCACCTCATCCAGGTGATAGAGCGTGGGGATTGCTGGTTTGCCGGTAACTTGGATCTTCCTAGTCCTGTTATCATCATCCATTTCCGTTTCGTAATGCCAAGCGCCGAATTGTTTTGCCTTCCCATTCCAGATCCTGTCGATTCCCCAGGTCGGTTTACCGGATTCATCGTTATAGATGTAGGTGGTTTTAGTGATCGGACCGAAACTAACATCACCGAGCAGCGCCTTGATGCTCTCCCTGGCTTCCTTGGGAGAACACCCAAACAAAAGCTCCTCGAATTTCAGGATGCCGCCACCGCCGCAGGCGGAGAAGCAGTTCCATAGCCCCTTATCGAGGTTAAGTGAGAAGGATGGATTGGAATCGTTATGGAGAGGGCACGGCAGCTGTACTTCGCCGTGATAATTGGGCTGGAATTCTCGCTTTAGGCGCGTTTCGTAGTAATTGCGGATCTGTTCGTGGGTAAACTGTGTAACTATTTCTTCATTTGGCATGTTCCTTTCATTCGACCTCTTTCTGGGTAATCCCCATTGATTTTAGGTGATTACGCCTTCAGAAGACGGTATAATAAAAGGAGTAATCACGGTTGATTTGTTATTCAGCTCCCATCGCCAAGATGGGAGCTTGCTTTTTGCAATCAGGCTTTTCGCCAAATTGCCACACTGTTTGGTGTGAGGATGTTCGTTCTAACTTTAACGCCCCGCCGGAGCAGTACAACCCGCAGAACGGCACGAAAACGGCTCAGGCTTGCATAACCTTCTGGCAAATGAGCCTCTATAGCATGGAGCGTATCCACGCTTCGTAGCTTATCTGCCAGTTCTTCATACAGTGGATCTCGTGGCCTGCCCCGCGTAAGTTTCATAATAATTAGAGTTACATCCCCGTAACTATATTATAACCAATTACTTACACTGATACAACAAAATAGTGGTTGCTACCAGCGAACAGAGGTTATACCGCCTAAACCAACTCCTTCCCAATGCCGCTCAATTATGGTTCTCAGTTGCTTTGTGGCTTCGCTGAGCAACGCTAGTTCCTGGTTGTTAAGGCAGGTGTGGGCAATATTCCGTTCACCAGCTTCTATAATGTCTAATATCGTGTTTATGTCGGCTTCCTCATTTGCGGTTGGTTCAGGCTCCCAAGCACTAAACTCATCTTGCTTCTGCCGTATTTGGGTAAAGCCATATCCCATTACTTCTATTAAGCATTCCCTGCAAACCCAAAACTCGACATATGCGTTATGATCCAGGCACCCGACTTGCGTATAAATAGGATTATCGCACCCTCCATCTGACTGAAAGCACCATTGACATTCACACCGGCCATTTTGACAGTGTTCGTCATAACGGCGCGGCGTATCATCTTCATCGTAATTGATCCACATAACTTACCTCCTTTCTGCCGTGTAAGCAGCATTCAGCGCCACGGGCTCATCATGTTGTTCAATGAGCCGTTTCAGCTTCTTTGCCGACGCAGCCAACTGGGCTAGTTGTTTGGGGTTATCGCAGGTGCGGGCAACGATTGGTTCGCCAGCCTCAATAACGGCTGACATCATCTTTATTTCAGTTATAGAGTTCGTGTGTAATATCTTCATGCATTATTATACCCGGAAGTGTTCAGAAATATTCAGCCCTGAAGGCAATTCTGCCCAGTTATCTTACGTTGAGTGACACGGCCATGGCTATCCTTAATAATAAGGTTAGCCCGGCTGTAGGAAACACTCGCAGCCAAGGTTGCCATGAGAGATGCGGCCCTCTCCAGTTAAACAGATGCTCCTTTCTCACTCCCTACTTGCTAGGCCTCCGGGTTCCACTCATGCATCACAACCCCAAGGTGCTTGAACTCCTGGTGAAACTTCCGAGTATTAGGCCCCAGGTAGATAACTACCGAGGGAAATGTAGCGGTGTTTTTACTCCCCGAAAACTTTAGACGGCCCTTGATGAAGCACATCGGGAAACTACGGAGCAGGTGAAAAGCCTTGGTTTCCGTCCGAGCCGCAACCAGGATTATTGCCTCGGTTACTCTCCCGGCCCGATACTCACGGAGTATTTTCTTGATCCACCATATGCAGTTCTTGTAGGGCGGGTTCATGAATATCCTCCCAAACCACAGCCGGCGTAAGGCATTAATCTCTTTTGTGAAGAACTTGCGCGCCGGAATGTTGGGCACAGTAGGGGAGCAAGGGTCCAAATCAATAACCCGAAGAACAGCCTCGGTTGGACGGATGATCTTCGGCGGAGTTTTCCAGTTCTGGCGCCCGCTGGAATAGTGGACATTCTTCTTTTTACGAGCCTGCCGGGAGCTGACCCTCGACGTCCTCGTGGTGGCTTTAACCGTTCGTTGCTTTTTCATACGGCCTTCTCCTCGTCTGGGGATTCCGGCTCGGAGGCGCTGCTAGCCGGTTTTTTGCTCGGGCCGTTGGGAGGAACTGCGTCGGCATTCACGCCGGTACCTGGATGGTCGGAGGTTTGGGTATCTTCGACGCGGACATACTTTATCTGTCCTCGGACTTCCAACACCCGTTGGAGCTCCTCTTCTATGTCTCCGCCTATAGGCTGGTCCATCGGTGTAGCCGTGGCGAATGCCGTGCCCTCTTGCGCAATCAGAACGTAAATGGAATCTGGCGCTGTTCCGCCCTTTAAGTATGTGAAATAAGATTCAGCGTGTCGGATGTCCCTTTCAGTTTCACGGATAAATTGGCGGAGCTTGTTTCGACGGGCCTGATGGTATAAGACCGTAAATCCAGCGTCCGACAATGCAGCGTTATGCTCCTCGTCGCCGTAGTGATAACCCTCCTCTGAACGGTGGACCTCGACGTGGGTATCCGGCGTTAGCCTTGGTAGACGGCCATATTTAATTGCCGTGTCGGCAACGATAGGTGGAATGTCGGACCGAACGGCAACGTTTAGGGGGTGGGGTTCGTAAAGGACTTGGATTGTGCGTGAACTAGGCGCGTGAGCTTCAGCCACCACCGACGCTTTGGGTTCAACGGTTGCAGTTTCCGGGCTGGCATCCGCGGTCGATGCAGCAAGTTCTTCTTTCTTACGCTCTGGAACTCGGTTCCCGCGTACCTTGCCTTTTATCTTATTGCGGAGTTCCCGAACCGTGACCGTGGCGAAGTCCGTGGTGGCTGCCATTTCCTTTTGCTCGGTTGGTAGCAGGGCGGAAAGTTCAACGGCTTGGCTCAAGGAAAGCTGTTTTTGTTGGGACGTCCCTACATTTTCCAAGACCTCAACCGCCTTGATGTAATCGTAGGCAGCGCTCCGGCGAAACCCCCACCGTTCAAGGCAGTAGACCCCGAAGTTGGAGAATCCTGCCTCCTTGTATAGTTTGTCCTCCTTGATATCCCGGAGTGCCATGGCCACATCGACGAAGGTGTTATACCCGCGTTCGATGACGGCCTCCAGCGCAGTTAATGTTTGACCGCCGGAGCCCGCGGTGCTCGAACCAGGGTCGAGTTGTGATGGCGCGGCGGGCGTCTTTGCCGGTTCTGTGGGTGTTTCGGTGTGGACATCGTTGAGGTTTACGGGCCCTTTCGATTCGCCGGGGTTGACCGAGTCTTGCATTCTGCCTCCAAGTGATCTGAATACCAAAGGCAGAATAGCTAGGGTAGAAGTTAACAATCAGTTTTCTTTTCGACCAAAATGTTTACCTTTTCCGTTTGTTGCCGAAGTATTTCGACTTGATATTTGTGGGTTGGCTCGGCATACCCAATCTCATCGACATATGAATCGAGACCCTCTGCATCTTGCCTTCTGGCCTCACAATAATGGACAGTAGCATCCATGATCTGGTCATAGATGTTCCGATGTTGAGTTCTAAATTCGCTGGTGTACGTTTCTAGTGATGACCCCGCCAGTTTCTTACTGTAGGGAGAGGCTTTGAGGAGACTTGCTACCGCTGGATGTTTCAGCCCGGCACATTGGTTCGCATAAATATAAAACGTGACCCGCATCTGCTTAAGATCTGCGGCAGATTGTATCCTCGGCTTTCGGTAGCTTTGCTCCTTGTACCAGATGTTAAGAATGCTCTTATAACGCCTGATAATGTCCGGCAGCTGCATAAACCGGGTGGCATACCATTCACGCTTTCTTGAATCGCGCAAAGTGCGGCTCGTAGAAAAGGCATGGCTGGCATGGATCATAAAGTAGCTTGGACTGCCGCCTAAAAAATCCCACTCTATATCGAGGTATTGCATAGCACCACTCAGGAGTGCGTTTGTTCTCCGCGGTACTCCTTTCCGCCGCATCACGCCTTCATTGAGTATGGCTATGGCTTTAGCTGCATTACCAATTGCTTTCTTTAATTTACGAAGCTCTTGTGGAGAAAGCAGCCTTTCGCGATATTCGGCGGTTGCCCACATAGGTAGGTGATGCTCCCAACAGGCACATAAGAAAAAACAGATTGTTGCTGGATCACTCGTTGTCTTTAGAGCGTTGAATGCCTGCTGAGCACCCCTCACTGAAAGCAGCTTGTTCTCAAATTGCTTTTGAATGTCATCAGAGAAGTACCGGCCGCGAAAGATTACAGGATCTTCAGGTGTCATGGCCAAGGCATTATACCGAGCTAAGCGCATTGTCAGTGCAGGCAAGAAGGTAAACTTTTGGGCAAAGATTTGTTTCCAATCTTTACCTGCCGAAGCATTACGTTGGAATCAGCCGCCGGTTTCCGCCGCCATAGCAAAACTGAAGGAATTTATTCGGGCGCTGGAGACGGAATAGTAGCGCCGATTCCCGAACGATGAAGGACGAGAAAGCAAACCCGCGCTTGCTTCGAACCAGGGAGGCAGCAGCATATTTGGGGATTTCCGCTTGGTCTCTACGAAACCTGGTTTACGGGGAGCAAATACCGGTGGTGCAGCTGGCCGATAACGCTCCATTCCTGTTCGATGTGCGTGACCTTGATGCCTTCATCGAACGCCACAAACGGACCGGGTAATGCCTCTTCGCGACAACAGTTTTCCGCGTTCTAATGTCTGACCGGCCCATGGCATTCGTTCCCAAAACGCAGTTCTCCCGGAGACCCAGAGGCACGGGCTCCATCATTCGGATCCCCCATTCCCCGTACCTCTGGATCAAATACGCGAAGAACGGCAAGCCCTGCCGTGAGAGCAGCAAAACCTCGAACCGGCACAAAGCCCAAAGGCTGCTCCAGCGCCGGTTGGCCGAAATCAGCACCGGCACCTTCATCGACCCCAAAACCGCAAGGATAAAGG
>Ga0207052_10262_pt1 | contig 14459 bp, 14 predicted proteins | sample Alteio_BWMinCont_62_FD_153294 | JGI IMG/M metagenome (GOLD analysis project Ga0207052, IMG submission 153294) | Enriched cells from forest soil in Barre Woods Harvard Forest LTER site, Petersham, Massachusetts, United States -... | ecosystem: Environmental > Terrestrial > Soil > Temperate forest >...
CCAACTGCTTAATAGCCAGGTAGGCCATCAAACCTGTACTTATCTCAAATGCAGATTCCTCCACATCAAAAGTTGGTGTATGTACGGATGAAGTAATCCCACGACTTTCGTTACGGGTGCCTAAACGGTAAAAGCAGGAATCTGCCACCTGTGAGTAATAGGCAAAATCTTCGGCCGCCATCCATATATCAAGGTCGAGCACGTTTTCTTTGCCAAGGTAATCTTCGGCATGGCTACGCGTAGCTGCGGTTAGTTTTGGTTCGTTGATGAGGAAAGGGTAGCCGCGTACAATATTAAAATCAACGGTGCCGCCCATGCTTTCTACCAGGCCTTCGGCCATTTTTTTCATTTTGATATGGGCCTCGTTGCGCCATTTTTCGTCCATCGTCCTGAATGTCCCTTCCAGGTAAACCTCATTAGGGATCACATTGGTAGCGCCATTGGCTATCACCTTACCAAAAGACAGTACCGACGGGCTTTTAGGGTCTGCAAACCGGCTTACCACTTGTTGCAGGGCGGTTAACATATGCGCAGTAATAATTACCGGGTCGATATTTTGCTGTGGCTGTGCGCCGTGGCCGCCTTTGCCATGTACAGTAACATAAATTTCATCAGTCGAGGCCATGTATTTTCCCGCACGGAAACCAACTTTACCGGCATCTATCAAAGGCATTACATGCTGGCCTAAAACGGCCTGGGGTTTTGGATTTTCAAGTACGCCTTCTTTTATCATCAGGCTGGCGCCGCCCGGCAACTTTTCTTCGGCCGGCTGAAATATCAGTTTTACCGTGCCGCCAAACTGGCTTTTTAAGTCGGTTAATATTTTAGCAGTTCCTAATAGCGAGGAAGTATGTGCATCATGTCCGCAGGCATGCATCACCCCGGTGTTTTGCGATTTATAAGGAACCTCATTTGCTTCGATAATGGGCAATGCATCCATATCTGCGCGTAAGGCAACCACATTACCCGATGGTTTTTCGCCGTGGATTAGAGCTACAAGGCCGTTATCGGCCATTCGCTGGTAAGTTAGCCCCAATGCATCCAGTTTACCTGCTATAAATGCCGACGTCTCTGTTTCATGAAAAGACAGCTCAGGGTGTGAATGCAAATGACGGCGGTTGGCCACTACATCATTAAAAATATTTTGTGATAGCTGTTGTATCTGCTCTTTAATCATTGGAAGCGTCGGGTTTGGGAGGGTTTATTTTTCCGGGTATAATAAAAAGGCTTGTAAACACGCCCGTAAGTTCGCTTTGCAGCTTTTGAGCTTCTAAACGTGTGCGGAAATCGCCTACCTGTACTTTAAAATTGGGTTCGGTATAGGTTATATAGGTACGTATTTCGGGATATTCGTTGGTGAACCTCGCCTGGGCATCGTAAGCCGCCTGACGGCTGGAACCAAAAAATATTTGCACACGGAAACCGCTCGCTGTCTCTTCGCCGCTTATATTATTATTTTTATTGAGGGTTGGCCGCCGGGCGATGAGGGTATCAATAAGCGGGTCTTTTATTACTTCAACTTTGCCCCGGGTTTGTGCAAAGGAAATAAAAGGTATGAAAAAAACAAAACAGCTTATTATGCCAAGTTTAGCGAAGTAATAAGATGTTGTGTTTTTCATTTTATCGAAATTAACAAACTCTGTCTTACCCTCTTTCCGCCGCAGGCGAAGAGAGGGTCGACCAGCGAAGCGTAGTCGGGGTGAGTAGACTCTGCGCCATGCATTTGCGCTAATGCCGCTCGCAGAATTTACTCACCCGGTCTTTGCTTCGCTCGACCACCCTCTCTTTTGCAGGCAAAAAAGAGGGGAAAGCATTCCTTTTTAGTTAAATATACCTTAAGATAGGGCTGCCTTACACCAGCCCCACCCCGTGGCAATTTTTATATTTTTTACCGCTGCCGCATGGACAAGGGTCATTCCTGCCTATTTTATTCTCAACCCTAACCGGGGTTGCTTTTTGTAACTCACGCATATCCTGCATGGCGGCGCCGTTTGCTTCGCTAACCAATTCAGGTTTCGATGTGCGCAGCTTTTTCAAATCCAGCTTTGGCTGTGGTTTGGCCTCGTGTATCTCATCTGCCTGCTGCTGAACCGGGATAACACCCCTGAACAGGAAGCTCACCAGGTCTTTGTTCACACTCGCCAGCATTTGGCGGAACAATTCAAAAGCCTCAAACTTATAAACCAATAAAGGGTCTTTTTGTTCGTACACCGCGTTTTGCACGGATTGTTTTAACTCATCCATCTCGCGCAGGTGTTCTTTCCATGCATCGTCGATCAGGTAAAGGGTCACATTCTTTTCAAACGACTTAAACACTTCAAGCCCTTTGTTTTTGATCGCCTTTTTAAGCGGGACAGAAACTTGTATGCCATGTATGCCATCGGTAAATGGCACCATAATGTTTTCTACATACTCGCCGCGGGTATCAAAAACATCCTTTAGAACAGGGAATGCCTGTTTGGCAATGGAGTCCTGTTTGCGTTTGTAAAACTCAGTTACTTCGGCAAAAACGCGGTCGGCTAATTTGATGATATTGATATCGGTAAATTCATCGTGGCTGATGTCAATTTCTACCGAAAACAAACGGATCACTTCCAATATAAAGCCTTCGTAATTGTTCGCTTCTTTATATTCGGTTACTACGTCCTCTACAACATCAAAAATGGTATTGTTGATATCAACATCAAGGCGCTCGCCAAATAGTGCGCTTTTACGTTTGGAATAGATAACCGTACGCTGTGAGTTCATCACGTCATCATACTCCAGCAAGCGTTTACGGATACCGAAGTTATTTTCTTCAACCTTTTTCTGCGCGCGCTCAATAGAGTTGGAGATCATGGAGTGCTGTATCACTTCGCCTTCCTCAATGCCCATTTTTACCATCAGGTTTGATATCCTTTCAGATCCAAACAAACGCATCAGGTTATCCTCAAGCGATACGAAGAACTGTGACGAACCCGGGTCGCCCTGCCTGCCCGCACGACCGCGCAACTGGCGGTCAACGCGGCGTGATTCATGGCGTTCGGTACCTACAATGGCTAAACCACCAACATCCTTTACGCCAGGGCCGAGTTTTATGTCCGTACCACGACCAGCCATGTTGGTAGCAATAGTAACGGTACTTGCTGTACCTGCTTCGGCCACAATATCGGCCTCTTTCTGGTGCAGTTTGGCGTTCAATACATTGTGCCTTATGCCGCGCAGCTTAAGCATACGGCTTATCAATTCCGAAATTTCAACCGAGGTAGTACCCACAAGTACCGGGCGGCCAGCTTTTGTTAAAGCAACGATTTCTTCAGCTACAGCATTGTATTTTTCGCGAACAGTGCGGTAAACAAGGTCTTGTTTGTCCGAACGGCTGGTTGGGGTATTGGTTGGTATTTCAACCACATCCAGTTTGTATATTTCCCAAAACTCACCTGCTTCGGTCACTGCCGTACCCGTCATACCGCAAAGCTTGTGGTACATACGGAAATAGTTTTGCAGCGTGATGGTGGCAAACGTTTGTGTGGCATCTTCCACCTTTACATTTTCCTTAGCCTCGATAGCCTGGTGTAAGCCATCAGAATAGCGGCGGCCATCAAGCACACGGCCGGTTTGCTCATCAACTATCTTTACTTTACCGTCATCTAAAATGTATTCAGTATCCTTTTCAAAAAGGGTATAGGCCTTTACCAATTGGTTAACCGAGTGGATACGTTCGGACTTCACCGAAAAATCGCGCATCAGCTCATCTTTCCTGGCAATTTTTTCTTCAGCAGGCAATGCCGATTTTTCGATATCTGATATCTCCATGCCCACATCCGGCATCACAAAAAAGTGCGGGTCTTCACCCGATGCGGTGATCAGCTCGATACCTTTTTCAGCCAGTTCAACCTGGTTGTTTTTTTCATCGATAACAAAAAACAACTCGGCATCTACTTTATGCATTTCTTTGCTTTGGTCCTGCATGTAGTAGTTCTCGCTTTTCAGCAAAGTCTGCCTGTTGGCGCCTTCACTTAAATATTTTATCAAAGCTTTGCTCTTTGGCAAACCCCTAAAGGCACGCAATAAAGCCAGGCCTCCTTCTTCAGGACCCGTTTTGCCGTCGGCAATCAATTTCTTAGCGTCGTTAAGTGCACCGTTTACATAGGCTTTTTGTGCATTTATCAGGCGTTCAACACGCGGTTTTAACAGTGAAAACTCGTGCTCGTCGCCACGCGGGATAGGCCCTGATATGATTAGTGGTGTACGTGCATCATCAATTAATACAGAGTCAACCTCATCCACCATGGCATAATGTAGCTTGCCCTGTACCAATTCTTCGGGACTACGTGTCATATTGTCACGCAGGTAATCAAAACCAAACTCGTTATTGGTGCCAAAAATAATATCAGACATGTAAGCCTTGCGGCGTTCTTCCGAATTTGGCTCATGCTTATCAATACAGTCAACCGATAAACCATGGAACTCATAAAGCGGGCCCATCCATTCAGAGTCACGGCGTGCCAGGTAGTCGTTCACAGTTACAATATGTACGCCTTGCCCGGCCAGTGCGTTTAAGTAAGCAGGTAAGGTAGCAACCAGCGTTTTACCTTCACCTGTGGCCATTTCGGAAATCTTACCCTGGTGCAATACAATACCACCAATCAGCTGCACATCATAGTGCACCATGTCCCAGGTAACCTCATTATCGGCAGCTATCCAGGTATTATGGTGTATGGCTGAATTGCCTTTTATCACCACATTACCTTTACGTGCAGCAAGGTCCCGGTCAAATTGGGTGGCTGTAACCTCAATGGTTTTATTTTCTTTAAAACGTTTGGCAGTTTCTTTTACAACGGCAAAGGCTTCGGGAAGTATTTGCATTAAAATAACTTCAAGCTCCTTATTGCGGTCTTTTTCAAGCTTATCAAGCTGGGTATATAAGGCTACCTTTTCACCAACCTCAAGGTCGGGGTTGTTTTCGGTTTTATCCTTTATCTCCTGTATTTCAGCATCAATACCGGTCAGCCCCTGGGCTATAGTTTCTTTAAAAGCGATGGTTTTTGCGCGTAGCTCATCATTGCTTATATCGCCAAGCTTTGCAAATTCAGCCTTTACCTTTTCAACCAGTGGCAGTAAACTCTTTACGTCCCGGTCCGATTTATTTCCAAAAAGCTTACTTATAAATTCTAACATATTATTTTTCTATGATTCGAGTAAACTCAACAATTGAGCCATAGCTATCGCTAAGGCAATTTTGAGCCATTATGACAGGCAAAGTTACCTTTTTATTGTCTGAACCGTTGATTTTTTTTGATTTTAGGATTTCGCTGATTATAAAAGGAAAATGCCCCTTATTCGTAATAAAGGGCATTCATTCAACAAGGTATTTGATTATTTAAACTATCCAGATAAAAATCAGCGGAATCAAAAAAATCAACTTAAAATCAGCGGTCTATCTCTCCTGTGCATTCATTATACCGCCAACAACTTTACCGTAGGCTAATACAGGCAAAGCACCGATAGATATCTTTTTTTTCCAGTTTACATACCTGTCGTTTATAAAGTTATCCCAGTTATAGCCATTTAATTGTGCGCGGCCGAGGGAGATGCAAGGTTCGGTAATTTTTGTAGTATGCCACCAGCCTGACGGGAAAAGCAGTGTTTCGCCTTCCTGTAAAGTAAATATAATGGGTTTTGCCGCTGCGAAAAGCGGGAATTTCTCGAGATCAGGGTCAAGGAAGTTAACCTGCGAAAATTTAGGGTTATCTTCAAATGGGTACATGCTTGGCGTTTGCTCCGGCGGGTACATTATGAAATCCTTTGAGCCATATACCTGGGTGATCTGCGTATGCATAAACAATGCATCGTAATGCAGGTAAGGAAAACTGGAGCCTTTGCCTCCCAGGAAAATTTCGTACACGGTAGTGCCCTGCAACAACTTTTTAGGCATCAGTTTATGGTTGATGCGGTCTATCTTACCATAAATAACTTCGGGCAAAAAATCTTTCATCAATTCAGGAAAAACCTTTTCTACATTGAAATTATAAGGGTATGGTGCCGGGTTTTCGGCAGTTGAGGTAAGCATCATGTCGATAAAATCGCCCATGTTATAGTTAACCCCGTTTATGTTTTTATTGATATGCGAATAATGCTCTTTAAACCAGGCAGGGGTAAATTTCTTCATCGCCTTCCAGTCCTTAGCGGCATCGGTCAATACCACCGGGCGCGAGTTTTTGACATATTCGTTTAAAAACTCTTCCTGCGACAAATTTGTCCTTCTGTCAACACCGGTTATTTCCTTGTATTTGGGTTTGTCCAGTAATTCTTCGGTAAGCATATCCTGTAATTTAAATTGAAACGAAAAATGGGGTTGGTCTATCTGTATAAAACCTTGTTCAATAAGATATTATTGCAGACGTACAGCCTTGTCGGGTTTTATACGCAATTTATAACAGATTGTTATAGTGAATTTTGAGGAGTAAGCACGCTGGCTTAGATTTTAGGAAACGTGTAACGGGGCCTGCTTTTTAGATAGTAGAAGTAATGTTCTTTTTCACCCTCTTTATGGCTTACCATAGAGAGGGTCAGCAAACGAAGTGATGCTGGGGTGAGTCAACCAGCCATGCATTGGCACCAATGCAGCTCGTATAGTTTACTCACCCGATCTACGCTGCGCTGGATCACCCTCTCTTCGGCAAGCCGAAAAGAGGGTGAAAAGGTCGTCTCTCAACGTGCACTCCACCATCATTTTATCATTCACATGACACTATTTGCCCCGCTTTTAGGTATTTTTGCGTTAATTATGGCTATCATCACCAAAGAACAAATATTACAGGCCCTGGGCAATGTAGAAGAACCTGACCTAAAAAAAGACCTCGTTACGCTCAACATGATACAGGATGTCCATATTGAGGGGATGAAAGTTAGCTTTTCGGTGATACTGACCACGCCGGCTTGTCCGCTAAAGGCGATGATTGAGAATGCCTGCCGCAATGCAATCCTGCATTTTATAAGCAAGGAGGCAGAGGTACATATCAATATGACATCGCGGGTTACTTCGCAAAAAAATACGGGCGTGCCCGGAGTGAAAAATATTATTGCGGTGGCCTCCGGTAAAGGGGGTGTTGGAAAATCAACTGTTGCCGTAAACCTTGCATTGGGTTTAGCAAAAACAGGCGCTAAAGTCGGTTTGATAGATGCTGACATTTATGGGCCAAGCATCCCGATTATGTTCGGGCTTGAAAATGCAAGGCCTAAGGCTTCACAAGTTGATGGAAAAACGCGCATTGAGCCTATTAAAAAATATGGCGTAAAGCTGCTATCGATAGGTTTTTTTACCGACCCTAACCAACCGGTGCCATGGCGCGGGCCGATGGTATCAACCGCGGTTAAACAATTATTTAACGATGCTGATTGGGGCGAACTGGATTATTTGGTGGTCGACTTGCCGCCCGGAACAGGGGATATACACATTACGGTAACCCAAAGCTTCCCGGTAACGGGGGCAGTAATTGTTACTACGCCACAAAATGTAGCCCTTGCCGATGCAAAAAAAGGGATTGGCATGTTCATGATGAATGCTATTAATGTGCCTGTACTGGGCATAGTCGAAAATATGTCGTACTTTACCCCTGCGGAATTGCCTGAGAATAAATACTATATTTTTGGCCAGGGCGGTGGCAAAAAACTTGCAGATCAGCTTGAGGTGCCATTTTTAGGCGAGATACCGCTGGTAAAAAGCATAAGCGACTCGGGTGATGCCGGCACACCAATTGTGCTGGATGAAGATAACATAATGGCAAAGGCTTTTGTTGGTATGGCCAAAAAAGTAGCACAGCAGGTTGCTATTTGTAACGCTAATGCTATAAATGTTGAAAAGTTGTAAATTATTAATAACTTTACTTATAAATTAGCACAGATGAGTTTAACAGAGCAGGTAGAAGCGGCATTAGATACGATAAGGCCGTATTTACTTACAGATGGCGGCAATGTTTCGGTAGAAGATATTACCCCGGAGGGTGTGGTTAAGCTGAAACTGCTTGGTTCGTGCGGCTCGTGCCCGATGAGTATTATGACACTGAAAGCCGGCCTGGAGGAAGCCATAAAAAAGGCAGTCCCTGAAATAACCGGTGTTGAGGCGATTAACTTAACGGATATTGACGACCCTAACGCGGTACTGCCCGAGAATTTAAGGTAGTGTTAAGTTTTGTTAAATAGGCTTATAGCTTGCAGTAATAAGCTATTTTTGTATAAAATTGATATTGGTTTTTAATAAACCGCATAAAATATAAAGCCACCTGATTGGTACATGAAAAGAGTAATTGCCCCGTTATTATTTTTATTTGCAGCAGCAACAGCCTTTGCACAAAAGCAGGAGCGTCCGCTGGTGCAGTTTAGTGGTATTGTACACAATGGCGATAGCACAAAAGTTATAGTGCCCTACGTGACCATTGTAAATGCCTCCTATCATGGCGAGATCAGCCAAACCAACTATAAGGGCTATTTTTCGTTTGTAGTGCATGAGCAGGATACCATCAAGTTTTCGTGCGTTGGTTATGCCCCGGCTGATGTGGTTATACCGGCAAATGTTGTTACAGGGAGTTATACGGTGCAGGTGAAGCTAAAACCGTTGATTGTTAACCTGCCGGTTTTTAAGGTATTTCCATGGGCAACCACCGAAGAGTTTACAAAAGAATTTTTGACGATGAAAGTTGCTGATGATGACCTGGCCATAGCAAGGAAAAATCTTAGTAATGCATCCATAGCAGCCTTAGAACGGACACTACCAAGGGATGGAGGGGAAATGAATAGCTTCCAGGATTTTCATAATGGCATTTTAAATTCCCACTCAACGGTTAACCCGCTGCTAAACCCGTTCAATTGGGGAAACCTGATCAAAGAGATATCTGATGGAGATAAGAGCCGCAGCGCGGATACGCAAAGCAGTTCTACGCCCAGCTCAACTACAGGCAATTAATAAGGTGAAAGCTTAAAGGTAAAAGGTTTTTTGTCTTTTGTTTCTTGAATTGGAATATGCTTGTAAAAGGCATTCTGAAACCTCCTACCTTTCACCCTTTACCTTTCGCCTTTAACCTTTTATCGTCCCCTCTTAACCGCCGGGAATTTCATTTTATATTCAACATCAACAATACCTTTCGAAATGTCGTTCAGTTTTTTCTGGATGAGGCGTTTACGCAGCGGGCTTAGTTTGTCTACAAATAATTTGCCCTCGATGTGGTCGTACTCATGCTGGATGACGCGGGCTGCCATACCGGTAAATGTTTCTTCAAAGTGCTTCCAGTTTTCGTCGTAGTACGATATTTTTACCGTTTTTTTGCGGTAAACATCTTCCCTGATGTCAGGAATGCTTAGGCAGCCTTCATTAAAAGGCCATTCTTCGCCAACCTCCTCTAAAATTTCGGCATTGATAAAAACTTTTTTAAAGCCTTTTAACTCAGCTTCTGTTTCTTCAAATGATGTTGCATCAACCACAAATAAACGCATGGAAAGGCCTACCTGCGGTGCTGCCAAACCTACCCCATGGGCAGCATACATAGTTTCGAACATATTCCCAATAAGCTCTTTTACATGGGGGTATTCGTCAGGCTGAATGGCCGTAGCTTTTTTTCGTAAAACAGGGTCGCCATAGGCAACAATCGGAAGTTTCATTTTGCAAAAATACGGGATTATTCTTTAGGCTCAAATAGCAAGGTAATCATACTGTTATTATCAAAAATTTCATTGCTTATTTCTAATAATTGTTCTGCCGTTACCGCGTTAATTTTATCAAAAACCTGCTGTAGGGTATCCACACAATTAAAATCTACCAGGCTTTTGGCCATTGATATGATGAGGCTCATCCGGTTTTCTTCGGCTAAAGCTATCTGGCCAATAAATTTTTCTTTGGTTTGATGTAATTGAAGGACACCTAATTTTTGCTCGCGCAACTTTTTTAATTCCTTGTGCACTAATTTGGATGCTTTTTCCGCTTTTTCGCTGTCGGTACCAAAATAGATAGAAAATATACCTGTATCAGTTAAAGCTGTGTAATTCGATTCAACGGTATAGGCAATGCCATATTTTTCCCTTATCTCCAGGTTCAGCCGACTGCTCATGCCCATGCCGCCCAACAGGTTGTTTAAAAGCAACAGGCCATTTTTGTACTGATGTGAAGAGGAATATGCCTGGCCGCCTATAATGCAATGCGTTTGTGAAATAGGTTTTGTTATTACAGTAAGCCCTTTTCCGTTTATTCCCGGCTTTATTCTGTGTTTTTTTGCATCATTTGCAGGCACCGCGGCAAAATATTTTTCGGCAAGCTTAATCACCTTCTTAAAATCATAGTTGCCAAAAACGGCGAAAACCATTTCGGAGGTGTTGTAATTAGCGTCGATAAATTGTTTTATATCAGCTCCATTCAATTTGGCAACACTTTCGGGTGTGCCTAAAATATTTTCGCCAATAGGGTGACCTTTAAAAAGCAGTTCTTCAAAGTCATCCTGTATCGCTTCCTCCGGCTGGTCGAGATAGGATGATATTTCATCCAGTATCACACCCCTTTCTTTTTCCTGCTCGTCTTCAGGGAAGGTGGAATGAAACAGGATATCTTCAAAAAGATCTACCGTGCGTTCAAGGTGCTGGTTTAAAAGCGAGGCATGAATGCATGTATATTCTTTAGTGGTATAAGCATTAAGGTCGGCGCCCACCAATTCCAGGCGGTTAAGTATCTGGTTAGTATTGCGCCGTTCGGTTTCTTTAAACAACAAGTGCTCAATAAAATGCGCCAGCCCGGTTTGGTGGCCCAATTCATCGCGCGAGCCCGCATTAACAATAAAGCAGCAATGTGTTATAGTTGAAGATGCGTGTTTAAAAAGTATCCTTATACCGTTAGGCAAAGTATGAACCTGGTAGTCTGTCATTTGAAACGCAAAGATAGTTTTTTAGTCGGGAAGTCCGAAAGTCGGGAAGTCCGAAAGAAAATAGAGTAAAATAGCCGGGAAGTACCATAGGCCAATCTTTCGGACTTCCAGACTTCCCCGACTTTCGGACTTTCCAACTTTTTTTCTACATTAGTGGCATGAAAACAAAAATAGCTGACTTAGATTTTGAACCCCTTATAAAAGCGAAAGCTATTGAAGACCGGATAAAAGCTATAGGCCTGCAGCTTAATGAGGACTATAAGCATTGTGTGCCTGTTTTTGTAGGTGTTTTAAATGGCAGTTTTTTGTTTATAGCCGACCTGATAAAACAAATTGACATTCCCTGCGAAATTACTTTTACCAAATTGGCTTCCTATTATGGCGGCACAAAAAGCAGCCTTAAAATACGCGACGATATAGATTTCAGCGTTGATATTAAAGGCCGCGAAGTGGTAATTATTGAAGATATTGTTGATACCGGCAATACCGCCCACTATTTGCTTGATAAACTAAGGGATAAACAACCAGCTTCGATAAAACTTTGCTCGTTGCTTCTGAAGCCTAAAGCGCTGCTAAAAAAAATCGATGAGTTGAAATACGTTGGCTTTGAAATAGAAAACGAATTTGTTGTAGGTTATGGCCTTGATTACAAAGAAATGGGGCGGAATTTGAAAGATATTTATAAAAGGGTCAAATGATTTCGGAAGTCGGAATTTCGATTTCGGAATTAACGATTTACAGCTATTCCTTAGAACTCAATATGTGCCCTTATTGAAAATACATTTACCGGGCCGCGATCTTTATTATACGCCGGGTTTACAATAAACTGGTAATCGGGCGATAAAAAGAATTTCTTTTGGTAAGCGTTTAGCTTATAATAAAATTCAGCGATCATTTCGGGTGCGTAATTTAGTTTGCCATCGCCAATTAAAAAGCCATATCCGCCATCGGCCAGGTATTCGCGGTGGGGATCAGAGAGGCCATCGACTATAAAACCTAACCCCATTTCGTCGTCAGCCCGTTTCCATGACGTGCCTTTTAACACGCCGCCAAAAGTAAATGAGCGGTCAATCTCGGTGAAGAACCAGGTTTGGGTATGGCCATCGTTCCAGCTGGCTTTTGCGAATACACCAAAATCTTTTGTCAGGTATTGGTCGGTATTTATACCAAACCCGTATTTGTGGCGGCCATAAGCCTGCGTTGTATCCACATTTGGGGCTTTAGGATTAAGCGCAATAGCCTGTTCGTAGTTTCCGAATTTACCATTATTCAAAAATCCCAAAACGCGAACTACGCCCTTTTGCCCGTCTATCGCATATCGTTTTTCGTACTCAACGGTTTGTGTATTAGCTTTAGTTATTTTTGCATCCCATGTTGATGAATTGGCCTGGGTAACATTCATGGTTATGGCAAAACGCAATGTCCATGTAGGTTGGCCAAACTCGGTGTACATGCCCAAAACATAACCGCGTGTATTTGCGGGATAGTCCCAGGCGGCGTTATCCATTAAAGCCCAGTTCATAAATTGTGACCGCGGATCATGGCTAAAATTATTCTGATCGAAAAAATCGCCCATGTTGTATTTACCCGCACCGATGGAAAAATACCGTTTGCTCCTTAGTCCTGCCAACTGCAACTGATCACTTTCAAGCGTGTCTTTTTCCTTCCCCCACTCAAAAATTTGCTGAAAGAACAAACGTGCTATATAAATTTTATTTTGTACGCCGCCAACCCTGAATGTTTCGCCATTTGGGAAACCTGCTACACCTAATGTCTGGCTTAATCCTGCTCCCCCTGATAGTTCTGGGTCAAAAATAACGGTCGCGCCTTTCCATAGCCGGGCATTACCAAAAAACGTTGCGGTTATGGAGCTTTGGGTTTCGGTAAGCGGTGACAAACTGTTACGCCCGCTATAAGGCGCATTAAACCCAGGCTTATACTGTGTAATAATGGTTTGTTGAAAATGAAAGCTTGTATTTTCCTGCTTAACAGTATCCTGCGCAAAACCTGCTTTTATAAAGATAAATAGTGATATAAAGAGTAGTAGGTGTTTTTTCATATAAAAATTGGAGCAAATTTAGCGTTATCCTGTAAACAAAACGTTGAATTTATGTTAAGTAAGCTGTTATAATAATTCGCTTGATAACAATTTCTTAAGTTATTTGTTGCCATAAACTTTACATAGCTTACCTAAGGCCTATTAAAATCCCGTTTAATTACAGGCAAAATTACCGGGTAAACCTATGCAATGGAATTGCATTATTAAGCACATTGATCACATACTCCTTTAACAACAAGGTTCATTTCTAAAGAACTGAATTTATTTGGCAATGATATAGGCGGGATTTTAGAGTCGGGCAGGCAAAAGGTTTCTTTACAGCTAATGCAAAAAAAGTGAACATGAAGGTCGTGGTGTTCATGTGCACCGCATTCATCCGCACATAAAGCGTATTTAGGTGTACCTGTGCCGTCATCAATAGCGTGTACCAAACCCTTTTCTTCAAATGTTTTTAAAGTTCGGTATATAGTGATACGGTCGGCAGGGGCCATGCCTTTTTCAATATCGCTTAAGCTGGTAGCGGAACTTTGGTTTAATAAAAAATCAAGCACCAGCAAGCGCATAGCAGTAGGGTTGATATTTTTATTGCTTAACTTTTGTGCTGTTACCGCTTTCATATAAATTGTTACCCCGGTACAAAAGTATAAATTAACACTCCGAAAAAAACTGTTTTAAATAGCATTCCATAAAGGCATGCCTTTCTTCGGCCAGTTTTTTCCCGGTTGGGGTATTCATTTTATCTTTCAGCAGCAACAGTTTTTCGTAAAAATGATTGATGGTAGGTGCAGTTGAGTTTTTGTACTCTGCTTTTGTCATGTTTAAGTTTGGCTTAATTTCAGGATCGTAAATTTCCCTGCCTTTAAAGCCACCATAACTAAACGCCCGTGCTATGCCTATAGCGCCGATAGCATCCAGACGGTCGGCATCTTGTACTATATCCAGTTCAATGGAATGAAAAGCACCCTTATCAAACCCGGCTTTGAATGAAATATGCCTGATGATTTGCTGCACATGCTCAATAATGCCTTCATCAGCATTAATGCTTCGTAAAAACTTACCTGCGGTATCCGGCCCTATTTCTTCATCGCCATTATGAAATTTACTATCAGCAATATCATGCAACAGGGCGGCAAGTTCAACAATTAGGGTATTTGCCTGTTCAGTTTTGGCAATCAGTTTTGCATTGTTCCAAACACGGTGAATATGCCACCAGTCGTGCCCGCCTTCGGCATTTTTTAATGTGTTACGGACAAAGGTTGTTGTTTTATTTACTAATTCTGATTGGTCCATAGAACCCTCTTCTTTATATGTTTGAGATTTTAACACAAAGAAAACAAAGGAGGCACAAAGTGCACAAAGCTTTATTAATTTTATTTTTCTATTTTCTCTGGGCCTTCTTAGCTCCCTCGGTGTTAAAATAACAGACTTAAGACTAAAGACTTTCGACTTAACACTACCCTTCCATAAGTTCTACCTCGGCAACCGGGCTAAACAGATATATACGCCGGGAGCTT
>Ga0207052_10266_pt1 | contig 14310 bp, 11 predicted proteins | sample Alteio_BWMinCont_62_FD_153294 | JGI IMG/M metagenome (GOLD analysis project Ga0207052, IMG submission 153294) | Enriched cells from forest soil in Barre Woods Harvard Forest LTER site, Petersham, Massachusetts, United States -... | ecosystem: Environmental > Terrestrial > Soil > Temperate forest >...
AGGGTCACTTCTGCCTTAATTTGACGCTTGCCCTCAGTACAGATGAGATCTTTATTCCGCTTGCCGTCGGGTTCGCGATTGTATTTCCAGCCGATGCAATCATTTGCATTGTGGACAATTTTCACCTGTAGCTCGAGCGCGCCATTTGAAGGTCGATACTCAAAAACTCCCGAGGCAGCAAAAGTTTTCACCAGCTCATCGGTGAGCTGGCCATCGACATCGTTAATTGCGTAGGGAATACTGAGAGAAGAGCCTTTCAGCTGCTGAGCGCTCCCTTGCTCGCCCAAGTGGTATCCGCAACCCGTCAGTATAAAAAAGGCGCTTGCATAGATTGTATAAGCGATGCGCAACGCCCTCTTCGAGAGGCTTTGCAAATAAGGCTTACTCAATCTTAGCTTCATGCATTTGCGGCGGATCGGTTTCGGGCTGACTGGAAGCGTGTGTCGTAGTGGGATCCTGCTTTTCTGGCACGCCGAGATGTTCGCGTGCGATCTGCGCCGCACGCGTGGTTGGATAACGCTGCGCTAATTTATGGTAATAAAGGCGCGCGGCCTGCGGTTTTTTCGTTCTCTCAAAAAATTGCGCTGTCTCGTAAAGATGGGCAGCGTAAAACTCTTGCATCTCCTGGAAAATTTGTTGCGCTTGCGCAGTTTTTGCCTCGCCTGGAAAATTGTCCTGAAATTTCGACAGATTAATTTCGGCTAAAGCGAGAAAATCAGGATTGGGAAATTCCTGCTGGGCTTGGAGGAGATAACAACGGCCGATCTCGACATAGCTGTCGATGGCCAACGCATGCTTAGAAAAGCGGCGGATAACGTTTTGGAAGGCCTCGATCGCGGGCTGGTGTTCCTCGCGGTCAGCCAAAACCATTCCCTTTCCGAACAAGGCGCGCGCAGCTAGATCATGATGCGGTAGGGCGGCGATGATTCCGTCATAAATATCGATCGCATCATCCCCCGCGGGAATCCAACGTGGAAGAGAACCCACGCCAAAAAGATGTTTTTTAGATCCTTGACGAAACTTCTCGGCAATGGCCAAACGCAGCCCTATTGCCAGTTCAAAATATTGGCAAGAGGCTTGTTTTTTCAAATAACGGCTCAGGTTTTCGTTGGCCCGTTCTAACTCCCCTAAATGAAAAAGACCTGCTCCCAGGAAGAAAAATGACTCGTGCTCAAATGGCGATGCTGGAAAATTTTTTACAATGATCGTCGCCTGGCGCTGTAATGTTCCTGAACGGACATTGTCGCCGCTTCGCTTACCTCCATTACACTGCCATTCTTGATCGTATAAGCGGCTTCAAGAGGAGAAAAGGCGACCGAACATCCGATACCGATAACTAAAGTGGCTAATTTTCTCTTCATGACTTTTCAACTTCCTCTACTTTAATAGTGACAACGGAAGGGATTTTTTCTAATTGCTGCTGCAAAATCGCCTCAATTTTAACGCCCCACGAGGCATCTATGCAAACTTCGCTATGGAGATCCTTCTGCTTGTAAAAACGGAGGATCACAGGAGAACTGCCTCCCATCTGCCGGAAAAGTTGGCGAATTTGCAGCAAATGGCTCAGACGTGTTTTTTCAAGTGCGAGATCTATATACAATTTTTTTATCATCTCATTTTTTCTCGGAATATTTTTCCTGGCAGCTTCGCCGCCTTTTTTTTCACGCATATCCATCAGCCGCGCCTGCATGTTTGCGCGGTCATAAGCTAAGTCGCACGCTCTGACACTCTCTTCGGTGACAGAAAGGAGATCCTCCAGCCACCGACCGACAAAGCGTGCGTTTCCCTCTCTTTTATCGACCTGCACTACAGCATAAACGAGTTTGCCTTCTTCGAGCAACTGTCCCTTACTTTCATATAAATCCGACCATAGGGTAAGCTCGTGCGGTTCTTCACTATCGCTTATCGTCAGGACAGCAAATTTGCGCTGGCTGCGGGACGCCAGTTTCACTTGCACGCCCTCGACGACAAAAGCACAGCGGAAAACCGCATCGTGTTCGGCTTGTATGGCTTGATGCAGCTCTACACAAGAAAGCTTTCGCATGAGTTCGCGGTATTGATCAAGAGGGTGCCCCGTCAGATAAAAACCAAGCAACGCTTTTTCTTTCTTTAATAAATCCAGCGGCGACGTGGGATTGCCTATAGAGGGGGGAATAATAAACGATGCTGTGTCTTCTTCTAAATGGGCAAAAAGATTGATGATCCCTTTTCCCGCCTCTTTTTGCTCTTTAGAAGCTCGTTGGTAAAGCGGATCGACGTTTTGTACGAGGTGCTGGCGGCTGCATTGCGTGAAATCAAAACAGCCCGCCTCTATAAGCTGCTCCACGACTTTTTTACCTACTTTACGAGTATCAATTCTTTTAAAGAACTCATAGAGCGAGGTAAAAGCCCCTCCCCGAGTGCGCTCTTCGATTATGCATTCCACAACTCCTTCGCCTACACCCTTAATTCCCGTTAACGCAAAGCGGATACCGCGCGGCGTCGCCAAAAATTCACGACCCGATTCATTGATATCTGGGGGCAAAATGGCAATTTCCATCGCCCTGCATTCACGGATGATTTTCGCCACGCGGGAAATATCATCGCGGTCGCAAGTCATGAGTGCGGCCATCCATTCACGCGGATAGTTGGCTTTCAAATAGGCCGTGACGTAGCTCAAATAACCATAAGCCGCAGCGTGCGATTTGTTAAAACCGTAGGAAGCAAATTTTTCAATTTTATCAAAAATTCGGAGGGCGGTCTCCTCATCGAGACCATTTTTCTGGGCGCCGCTCTTGAATTTTTCGCGCTGCTTGGCCATTTCTTCTTTATCTTTCTTCCCCATCGCACGCCGCAAGACATCGCCTTCGCCTAGCGAGTACCCCGCTAAACGGCTAGCGATCTGCATGACCTGCTCCTGGTAAACCATAATCCCGTACGTCTCGGCTAAAATATCGGCCATCCATGGATGGTCGATATCGATCGGTTCACGGCCATGTTTACGGTTGATAAAAGAGGGGATCATCTCCATAGGACCGGGGCGATAAAGAGCGCCTACCGCGATAATCTCTTCAAAACGGTCGATATGCAGCTGGCGGGCTAAGTCTTGCATGCCGGCCGATTCAAGTTGGAATATCCCAAGAGTACGGCCCTGATTCAGAAGCGCAAAAGTGGCCTGGTCTTCCAAAGGCAGATTGACCCAGTCCAAGGCCACGTCATGCTGAAGTTTAATCGCATCCACCGCCTTCTGAATCGAGGTGAGGGTTTTTAGACCAAGGAAATCGATTTTGAGCATCCCGACCGCTTCGACCGGCTTCATCGAAAACTGGGTCACCGCCATGTCGGAATCTTTAGACATGCAGAGAGGAATGCGCTCCGTCAAAGGATCGCCGGAAATAATGATACCTGCGGCATGAATGCCGGTGTTACGCACAGAACCTTCCAACTTGCGCGCATAGTCGATCACACGCGCCGCCTCTTCATCCGTTGCAACTAAATTCTTAAACTCCAGATCCTGTTCAAGGGCTTTATCGAGCGTTATGCCCGGATCTTCCGGCACGAGTTTGGCGATCGCATTGACTTTGGCCAGAGGAACGCTCAGCATGCGCCCAACATCTTTGATCGCCATTTTAGCCTTCATCGTGCCAAAAGTAATGATCTGCGCTACCCTCTCTTTGCCATATTTACGCAGCGTGTAATCGATCACCTCGGCTCTGCGCTCCATGCAAATATCGACGTCGATATCGGGATAAGAGATGCGTTCAGGATTGATAAAACGCTCGAAAAACAGGTTAAACCGCAGCGGCTCGATATCAGTAATGCCGATGAGATAGAGAATGATCGAACCAGCGCCTGAACCCCTTCCTGGGCCGACAGGAATTTTTTGACCCTTCGCCCATGCGATGAAGTCATAGACGATCAACAGATAGTCGCACATGCCCTTGGAAGTAATGATCTCCAATTCATAGGCCAATCTTTCCCGCACTACGTCCAACGGATTGCGCCCCGGATATTTTTCCGCGACTTTGCTAAGCGAAGCGTCATTGTAGCGAAGCGCAATCCTCTCTTCGCATAGACACCGAAGGAATTGTTCGGCTGACGATAAACGCTCTTCGCGAGTATAACTCTTCCCCTCTAGGGCCGGAGGAACAAAAACAGGGTAATATTTCGCTTTAAAATCAATTTCGACATTACAACTTTCGGCAATCGCCTTGCTATTGCCGATGGCATCAGGAAGATCGGTAAACAGCTGCTCCATTTCCTGCGATGTCTTGAAATAAAATTCATGGGAAGCATCGACAACGCGCTTGGGATTGAGCTTGCGGCTTTTTGGCTTCCCATAGGAATCCATTTCCCATAACTCGCACGGTTCGCCCGATTGAATATTCATGAGAATCTCGTGAGCTTTCCAATCTTCGCGATCGAGATAGCGCGAATCATTGGTAGCTACAAGCGGAACCCCTGTGTCGCGAGCCATAGCGGCGATCCGCTTGCCTACTATCTCTTCCTTATGGAGAAAATCCTGGAGCTTTTGATAGATCCACGGTTCCCGATCGATGCCATCGGCTTCGATTTGCGCTGGCGTCATTGGGTGGCGTTGAATCTCAAAATAATAATTGTCTTGAAATGTTTCGCGAAACCAAAGCAGTTCGCTTTGGAGATCCTCTTCTCTATTTTCAAGTATCAAGGTTGGAATCAACCCCTGCAGAGAACCGGAAAGACAGATAAGCCCTTCAGCATTTTGCCTTAATACCTCTTTATCGATGCGCGGCGCGTAGTAAAAACCTTCGATATGGGCGATAGAACACAATTTGCACAGATTGCGGTATCCGACTGGGTTTTTGGCGAGCAAGACAAGTGGGTATCCCCATGCATGGCCTGGGATCCTTTTTTTCTCAAGCCGTGAAAAAGGGGCTAGAAAAAGCTCGCAGCCGATGATAGGTTTAACGCCTAAGGACAGGCAAGCCTTGTAAAACTCGACAACCCCGTATAAATTGCCTTGATCAGTCAAAGCCAAGGTTGGCATTTTCCATTGAGCTGCACGGGCAACTAAATCTTCAACAGAAGCGGACGAGGACAGAATCGAGTACTGAGAACGCACATGGAGAGGGGTCCACGACATCGCATGTCCTTAAAAATATATTCTATACCACCTCTAAGAATAGCGCATTTTTTCAATGGTTGGCAACCAAGTAGATGCCAGACAACTCGCTTTTGTAGTAGACGAAGAAGAAAATGATCTGTTAGGTAATCAGTAAGAGACTGTTTTCGACGACAGTCTCTAAACAAGCCTTTCTTCAGAACAGAGGACAAAAAGCTTGAGCGATATTCAGCATTCAATCGGCAATAGGGGCCGTGATCCACAGGATCGCTTGAACGATCCTATCTATGTTGCCCAAATGCAGCAGAAGAAGGAGGGGCAAAACGGGGCGGAGAATCTGCAAAACCCTCAGTCGAAAATCTTCCATTTTGCCGCGGCGCTTTTCGGTTTAAAAAAGTTTATCGGTGAGTTTAGAGAAAGCAGTAAAATGCGCTCGGCTTCTCTCAATAAACAAAAAACCCTGGAGGATCTCGCCGCCTTTAAAACTGTTCTCGAAGAACTGGGGCGGGAAGACAAGAGCCATGATCCCGAGTTTACCCAACGGCTCAGCTTACTTTGGCAAAACCTCTATGAAAATTGCAGCGGCCTGGAAGATAAGATATCGCACTTGGACGCTCTAGCTGCCCGCATTATGAATTTCGTACGCCAAATCACGCAATTCCCTCCAGGCGAGGATCATACACTCGGGTATTATTTAACCGAACACGCCGGCCAGGAATGGATTCCTTTTCCCTTTATGAACCTTCTCGCTGAACTGCATGAAGGATACTTAACTTCGCCCGATACCAGTCAACTCTCTCTGTGGATCAAGGAGCTCGCCGAAATCCTCGGCAGCTACGAGAGCAATCCTTTTTAGTGATCAAAGCGCACTATTGTTAAAAATATATTTATAACTTTTTATTTATTATATCTTAACAAAAAGACGTTACCATTTATTAAAAAAATGGTAGAAAAATGACAATTTCATTAAATACCGCTTCGCTTTCAATTCTGTCAAGAGAGGAGATACAAAAAACTTTTTCTCATTCTGATGATAAGATTGTTTCAGTTTTTTTAAAAACAGTAACTGGACTGATTATTGGGAGTGCTGCAGGCGCGATTTTTACTGCTTTGGTCGCTGGTGGTGGTGGAACCATTGCGGCAGGAGCGGCAATTGGTGGCATTTTTGGATGGCACTTAGGACTAAAACAAGAAATCAAAAATAAAAGACTTCAGACCGTTCATTTACTTTTATCGCAAATAGAAGATCCCACATTGAGAGCGTCGATTCAAAAAATCGAAAATGTAGCAGCAAGAGCTTTTTTTAACTGTCCTACAGAGTACTATTCCTTGCATCATCAGATCGCAGAAGTGACAGATGAAATCCAGACAAAGGCATCTTCAATTTCTCAAGCGTGGAAGCGCTACTTGTGTGCATTACAAGGACAGCCGGTTCGCTACAGCGATGGAACAAACGTTGTCATTGATTGTTCGGAGCATGTGAAACGTTGTGAAGGGCGGCAAACGCCTCTTACTTGCAGTCAAGTGGATGCAACACATCCCGATTACTGGAAGGATTTGCAACAGATCGAAGCATTAGAAATCGAATGTTTTGGTGCAGAAAATGCCCATAGCGCCTCGCGACTAGCTCAACTATTCTCTTCACCTCAAAACAGCTGTTTAGTTGTGCGGGATTCTTCTCAATCCATTGTTGGGTTTTTACACTATCGACAGGAGCAAAGAAGTGACGGCGAAACATCTTTGCATATCACTAGAGTAGGAAGAAAAGCAGATGCTGCAAAACAAGGGATAGGAGAATCGCTATTTAAAATGCTGTACAGTCAAGATCTAACCCAATTCTCTCGCGTCTTTCTAGAAGTTAGGCAAAATAATTTTGCTGCCCAAGCTCTTTATAAAAAGTTCGGCTTTCAACCAGACGAGATCATTTCAAATTATTATTGCTATCCAACTGAAAACGCTATCGTCATGAATCTTGATTGGGACAGCTATCAGCTTGCCGCCATCGCCTAAGGCCCACAAACTGCGTTCTTGTATTTTTCCCTGCTCTGACATAATCTCCTAGCACTCTGTCAAACACGAATCGAGCATGGAATACCCTATCCCGAAAGGGGTCTTTGATATCCTTCCTGAAGAACCGCAAAAGGAAGACGCGTGGCGCAATTCCAACCATTGGCAATATCTAGAGGGGGTTATCCGCGAACTGGCGCGCGAATACGGATATCGCGAAATTCGGACCCCTATTTTTGAACGCACGGAGCTTTTCGTCCGCAGCGTAGGCGAATCCTCGGATATCGTCTCAAAAGAAATGTATACGTTTAATGATAAGGCCGAGCGCTCTTTAACACTGCGTCCAGAAGGGACCGCTCCTGTCATACGCTCATTCGTTGAAAAACAACTCCATACCCAGCGCCCAGTCCAGAAATTTTTTTATATCGGGCCGATGTTCCGCTATGAACGTCCGCAAGCGGGACGGTACCGTCAACACCATCAATTCGGAGCCGAAGCAATCGGCGTCTGTTCCGCTGAACAGGATGTCGAATTGATCGATTTGCTCACCGAACTCTACAGAAGGCTGGGACTGAAAAACCTTAAAGTCGCTCTAAATACCGTCGGCGATGCCAATACTCGCGCTCAATACCGCGAAGCGCTGCAAACCCATTTTCAGCAATACCTTCCTCGCTTAAGTTCCGATAGCCAGGCGCGTTTTTCCCGCAATATCATGCGTATTCTCGATTCAAAAGCACCAGAAGACCAGGAGGCGATCGCAGCAGCCCCTTCTATCCTCGACTTCCTCTCGTCCGAAGCTAGAGCCCATTTTGAGAAAGTCTGCGCTCTTCTGACTACCATTGGTTTAGATTGGGAAGTCTCTCCTCGCCTAGTCCGCGGACTCGATTACTACAACCATACCGTCTTCGAAATTTCGAGTTCCCAATTGGGCGCACAAAACGCTCTTGGGGGTGGAGGACGCTATGACGGCCTCATTGCCACACTGGGGGGCCCCGATCTTCCATCCGTTGGGTTTGCAACCGGATTGGAAAGGGTCTTACAAGCCATGGAAAAGCAAGGCATGCAATTTCCGCCTGATCCGAGGCCTTTTATTTATTTTATCCCTTTAGGCGACCGCGCAAGGGAAGAATGTATGAAATGGACCACAGCTTTGCGGCATGTCCATATTCCCGCCGAAATCGATCTATCCGGCAAAAAAATCCAGACCTGCTTGCAAACAGCTAATCTGCTCCACACAGTCTTTTGCCTTGTCCTTGGGGAAGACGAGCTGCGTTCTGGCCAAGCACAACTCAAGGAGATGGATACCCATCACTCCAAACAAATCGCTTTGGATGATCTCGTAGGACATATCATCCGCAGCTATCAAAGGAAAATAACACCATGAAGAACACAATTTTTTTCTCTTTTCTGCTCACCATCGCCATGGTAGCTGGAAATGTTTATGGCGCTAACGAGACACCCGCACAAGCTTCGCAGCCTTTGAAAGAAGCAAAGGATGAAGCTGAAATCCAAGATCTCAAGGCAGACCAAATAGCGCTTATTTCGGAAGCTTTCGGGCATATGCTGGCCCAGCATATCCGGACCCTCGGCATTAATTTTGATGTGGCCCAACTCGTCAAAGGCCTCCAAGACGCCCATCAAGGAAAAGCCTCGCCTATGGATGAAATGAAATGCATCGAAGCGCTTACCCAAGCGCGCCAGCAAGCCTTTTTACATCTCGCTAAAAAGAACCTTCAAGATGCCGAACAATACCTTCAACAGACTGCACAAAAAGACGGCATTCACTCCCTCGAAGCAGGCAAGCTTTATTACCGAATCGATCGCAATGGAGAAGGGGAATCTGTCGCCGAAGGCAACACGCCTCTTATACGCTACAAAGGTTCTTTCATCGATGGCACAGTTTTTGGCGCCTCTCAAGAAGATGATCTCGTTACCCTCGATGAGACAATTCCCGGCTTTAGCCGCGGACTTCTGGGAATGAAAGAGGGCGAAAAGCGCACTCTCTATATTCATCCTGAACTCGCCTATGGCACAAATGGGCAGCTCCCTCCTAATTCACTGCTTGTTTTCGAGATCGAACTTGTGAAGGCCAACTCTGCGGAAGGGAGTACACACAGTATTACCAGCACGCAGCCCGCAGCTTCTACAGAAAAAGAAATCAGCCAAAATCATCCAGCTCCCACTGGCGAGGCAGAAGCTGCTATTCGTTAAAGCATGAAGGTCGTCCTTTATCAGCCCGAGATACCGCAAAATACGGGCAACATCGTGCGCACATGCGCTATGACAGGCTCCGACCTTCTTCTAGTCCGCCCTTTAGGCTTTAGCACTTCGGATCGCATGCTCAAGCGCGCGGGCCTCGACTACTGGCATCGCGTATCTGTCGCCTTTACCGACGATTTGATGTCTTATCTCGAAAATCTCCCTCATGGCTTCTTCTTTTTTTCCAGCCGAGCGACAAAAAGGTATACAGAAGTGTCCTACAACGATAGTGATTACCTCATTTTCGGCTCGGAAACAGCAGGATTGCCCGAAACATTTCATCAAAAATGGCCGGAAAAATTTTTTACAATCCCCACCCGTCCTCTGCATGCGCCTGCCGTATTAGCTGCCTCGGGCGATGCTATACCCGCTGCCTGGCAAGCACACAAGCGGACACAAGATTCCGGTTGCCTAAATCTGTCTAATGCTGTTTCGATAGTGTTATATGAAGCTCTTCGGCAGAGGGAGTTCAATAGCCTCATATGAAGTTGTTTCAACATTCCCTAACGTGGCAAATGTTCCTCGCCACCATTTTAGGCATCCTTTTCGGGCTGTTTTTTGGCGAGTGGTGCAGTATTTTCGCGCCTTGGGGTTCCGCGTATATCATGGTCCTCAAAATCACGACCATTCCTTATTTAGCCTTCGCTATCATCCACGGCATAGGCCAACTCCATAGTTCTCAAGCCTTGCAAATCCTCAAGAAAGGGTTGCTGTTCATCGCTCTTTTTTGGGCGATTAATATTACCATGATCTATTTGACCGTGTTCCTTTTTCCTCAGGCTGGCCGCAATGCCTCCTTAGCCGCTTACGCCTCTATCCAACCCGCCAACATCAATTTTGCGGAACTGCTGATTCCCGACAACATCTTCTATGCTCTCGCTAATAATGTCGTTCCCTCGATCGTCATTTTTTCTTTGCTTGTCGGCATTTCTCTTATGCACATCAAAGAGAAAGGATCATTGATGCAAATGTTGGATGCCTTGGTAGGGTCGTTAACAAAAATTACTGGCTGGATCAGCAGCATTACACCCATTGGAACTTTTCTCATCATCGCTAACCAAGTGGGCACTATCCAGTTCACTACGATTAAACAGGTCAGCACTTATATTCTGCTCTATATCGTCTGTACCTGTGTTTTGGTTTTTTGGATATTCCCCCGCCTTGTCAGCATGTTAACGCGTATTTCCGCTGGACGATGGATACGCGACCTTTTCCCTATCCTAGTGCTGGGCTATACGACAAATGTCGTCATCGTCTGCATCCCTTTCATCATCGAACTCATCAAACGCGAAATTCAGCGTATTCTTCCGACCGATGACAAAATCCAAAGTCAAATTCAGGGGACTGTCTCTGTCGTTTTCAATCTGCCCCTCGGTTCGCTGTTTATTACGATTTTTATCTTTTTTCTTTCGATTTTTTACAGCATGCCCCTAGGCGTAACGAGTCAAATCCAACTCTTTATCAGCGCTTTTCTGACTAGCCTGGGATCCGTAGGATTAGGTGCATGGATCAATAGCCTGACATTTATTCTTGAAACATTAGGATTGCCCGTCGAAGCGGTGAACATTTATCTGTCGACGCTGCCTTTTGTTTCCGGGTTTCAGTCCATGGTCTCTGTGATGGAAATCTCCAGTTTGGCCTTATTCATTACATTGGCCTGCCACAAACTCATGGAAGTTCCCCGCGCCCTTCGTTTCATTCGTAAGGGAGCCCTTACAATCGGTCCCGTTATCGTTTTGGTTTTTGTTTTAAAAACCTTCAATCCTCTTCCTCGAATTGAAAATACCAATAAGAGCATCTATGTTGTACGAACCTCCAATGCGATCCCATACGATCGCTACACGATTACAGCACAGCCTTCTCCCATACTTCCGAATGAGGACGTTCTGGATAAAATTCTTCGCACCAAAACCCTGCGAGTCGGCTGTAATCTCAATACAGTCCCCTTTACCTTTCGCAACAACTTGGGCCAGATCGTCGGCTTCGATGCTGCTTTTGCTCAAGAATTAGCTGCTAATTTAGACTGTCGTCTCGAACTCGTCCCTCTCAACTTTCATCGAATAGCCGAGGAACTCAATGAAGGGGCCTATGATATCGGCATGTCCGGATTATCGATCACAGAGGAACGGTTAACAAAACTCTATTTCTCGCCTCCCTATCTCGAATCACCCGTCATCTTTGTCACAACAGAGAATTTCAGAAAAAAATTTTTAGAAAAAGAGGCTATATGGAAGCATCCCGAATGGCGTATCGCCGTTCTAAAAGGGTCTGCTTTTGAGTGTCGCTCACGTACCTGGTTTCCTAATAATCCTCTCGTCCTTCTCGATAATTACGATGACTTTGCTACCAAAAGCCAAGAAGCCGATGTGCTCATATGGGCAAAAGAAGAGGCGATTTCATGGATCGTTCGTTTCCCACACTTCGTGATTGCTACTCCTGATCCTGCTATAGGTACTGATATCTTTGCTTATGCCATTAAATTCGGTTCGGAAAAATTCCTCACCTATCTTCGACAATGGCTTAATCTTAAAGAGATCAATGGATTCAAGACTGAACAATATAATTTGTGGATTCTCGGCCGAACAAAAGCAGCCGAAGAAGAAGTGCCCCGCTGGTCAATTCTCCGCAATGTTCTTCATTGGGAAAATAAATAACCGATTTAGAAAAACAGCGCGCAAACTGCTTTCCAAAAAAAGCAGTTTGCGGAAAAACTTCTGAAATTAGGTTCCGCCGCCTTTAAGAATAAAGCCTTTAACCGCCTCCTGATCTTTCAAACCAACCATTCTGCCGACTTCCTTACCATCTTTAAAAAGGATCATCGTTGGGACGGAAGTCACCTGAAAATGCGCTGCGATTCTTTGGGCATTGTCAATGTCGAGTTTAGCAATAGTCGCAGTACCTTCCACATCTTTGGCCACTCGATCAAGAACTGGCGTCAGCATCCGGCATGGGCCACACCAATCGGCAAAGAAATCGACGAGGGTAAGCCCTTTTTCTATTTCCTTATGAAAATTTTCTTCACTCAATTTTTTAAGACGATCACCAGCCATATATCGACCTCCTCATTGGCGTGCAGATGACTATGGAGACGTTGGACAACTACTTATCCTAACACGAACGCTTTTGCAGGTAAATGGCGTTATTTTTGAAATCATTTTTCCACCTATTTAGAAATTGCTAAAAACTCATAGCGGGGTTATAAATGTAGCCTTCCGCGGCCATGGCGGAATTGGTAGACGCGCTAGATTCAGGTTCTAGTCGGGGCAACTCGGTGGATGTTCGAGTCATCTTGGCCGCATCACGATAATAGACTCTTTTCCTATGCAAACTGGCTCCGCCGTTGTTATTGCTAACGGGGAATTCTCGGCTTCATCCGCTCAGATGAAAGAAATCAGCCAAGCGCAATGCCTGATTGCTGTCGATGGCGGCATCGATCACTGTCTGCGTGCCGAACTGCGACCGCACCTTCTCGTCGGAGACTTTGATTCTGTCGATCCTGCATCTCTCGCGGCATTGGCCGATATACCCCAAATTATTCTTGCGCCAGAAAAGGATGAGACAGACCTTGAGGTTGCTCTTAAAAAAGCCGCAGAACTCGTAGAAGGCCCTTTAAGGGTTTTTGGAGGACTAGGGGGCAGGAGCGATCACCTCTTATACAATATCTATCTTTTGGCTCGTTACGCAGGCCGTATGTCCCTGGAATCGCAAAAAGAACGGCTTTTTGTCATCCGCGGAAAATGCACCATATCCTGTCGTCCCGGCGGAACGGTTTCCCTGCTTCCCCTCAACGGCCCCGTTAAAGGCATTAGCTCGCAAGGACTGCGGTGGGAACTCCAAGGAACAGTTTTTGACAAGCAGTGGATGAGTATTTCCAATATTTGCCTCCACGAACAGGCGACGATCACCGTTGAAAGCGGCGATCTACTCTGCTGCATCCAACTATAGATCCCATCTCGCTCTCAAAGTAATGCCTTGCAAATCAAGAGATTCGTGACTGCGATAAATATCGCTAAAAGTTCCAGGTTTAAGAAAGCGGAAAAAATTATTTTGCCCCAAAAAAAGATGTTCTTCCCATCCAAACTGAAAGGAAACCTGTTGGCGGTCGCAGGCAAACTTTTTTTGCCACTCTAAACCAAAGCCTAGATCGAAAATGGCAATCCCCATATAGCCGCGGTCGATGAGATGGTAGGATGTTTCCCCTTCTGGCGCTTTTTTATCCTCATGCGTATACATATTTCCATAAAGCAAAGAACACGCCGCGTTCGAGTAAAACCCCCAACCTTTTTTCATATTCCACTTTATATCCAGACCACTCCTTATTCCGGGAAAAAGGCATTTATTATTCATGATGATAAAACTATCTCCGTCTGGAAAAAGAGTGCCCCCCTCATAATGCAAAAGGTATTTTTGACGAACGATGGCATAGCGCATCCCCAAATGAGGCCTGAGCGAGAAAAAATCGGTTAAATTTAATGTCCTCCCAAGCTCTAGATCGATTAAGGCAAAATGCAATCGCCAATGACCGTGCACTTTGTCGACAAATCCTCCAGGCTGATTTGTGGGATTGTTCCAAGCTGGGAAAAGCACTTTTCCCCCAGTGGACATCTTAGATATGCTAACTCTACTGTGTAGATGGGTGAGTTGCAAAAAAAGATCCCATTGATCGTGGGGCAAAAACGTCCCGAGACCTATTTTAAACCCAGTATCAGGCTTGACTTTAGTATCCAACCATGTTCTTTGCCCTGCAGAAGTTTGGTCGGCATTCCCTTCCATGGCATACGTCAAACCGACTTCATCCGTCCACCAATACAATAGTGCTGCGCTAATGAAAAATTTGCCGGATTCTTGTGGGTTTTGATTCGGCCAGGCTGTTTCAAGCTCGGAGATACGACTATCGAGAGTGTTGGAACACTCCTGATCTACCTGGGCAAAAATGGGTAAAGAAAAGAGCAAAAGGAAAAAAC
>Ga0207052_10267_pt1 | contig 14299 bp, 10 predicted proteins | sample Alteio_BWMinCont_62_FD_153294 | JGI IMG/M metagenome (GOLD analysis project Ga0207052, IMG submission 153294) | Enriched cells from forest soil in Barre Woods Harvard Forest LTER site, Petersham, Massachusetts, United States -... | ecosystem: Environmental > Terrestrial > Soil > Temperate forest >...
CTAGGCTCTATTTCTGCAAAAGCGGCTGCCCGTGCTGGATCTTTTAATACCTCGAGAAACGCTTCTTTCGACTCAAAGAATGTAGGAGCCCCAGGAAAAAAGGTGGTTTCCTCAATCACTTTAGGCGCTATTTTTGCAAGAGAGGCATCGAGTAATTCCTGATACGCTTGGACATATTGAAGCGGCTGAATCCCTAACGGAGGCTGAAATCCTGTCTTGGGATCTTCTTTGGGAATGGGAACTCCCATCCGTCCAAAATCTCTAGTTAACTCCTGAAATCTGAAAAAATAGGAGACTGTGAAACCTTTAATTCTCTTTTCAATTGCATGGGAAAAAGGATAAAGAAACGCCTTCGGATTACCGCACTGGCCCCTCCAAAGCCTCTCTAAGACAAGATCTGACAGCCCATTCCACAAATGACATACGCGCTGAATTGTATATAAATTCTCTGCAGCCCCCGGCTGATCGGGTCCTGTCACGCAATTGAGAATGTGAATAAGGACCTCAATTGGAATGTGATGCATTGAAAGTTGATGAGTAAGCCACAACGGTTCGCTTTGCAAATCGACATCTTCCTCTTCTTCTCCCTCAACTTCACTTAAATACTCATCATCGTCAGAGACTCGGGCCGAAGAACCACTAGGGGGTTGATGCATAAGCGGCAAAGATTCGCTTTGTAAACCGACATCGCCATCCTCCTCTTCTTCTCCCTCAACTTCACTTAAATACTTATCATCAGAGGCTCGGGCCGGAGAAGCACCACGAGGTTGATGCATAAGCGGCAAAGATTCGCTTTGCAAATCGATATCACTATCTGCCTCTTCTTTTCCCTGCTTATTTTCACTTAAACGTTGGGCAACAGCGTAAAAATCTTGAACTGGACTACGAATTGGACTACCCATAAAACCTCAAAAATAAATATTTTTACAATTAAATAATAAAATACAAATTACAATAAATATATTATACACAAAATTATTAGTTTTCGTAAAGTAAATTCACAATCAAATACACTATTGAATGAACCAACAAGAAATTAAATACCAGCATGTTATCACTTCTTCCATCCTGTGCATCCCCTAGGGGGCCTGTTATTTTTCTTCGAACATAGACATCCGCAGCAAAAGCCTAAAACTTTTGCAAATGGTTAAAATATTTCCTTTAACTTCCTACCCTCCACTGTTAGACATTTTTTATGGAAAAAGAACCCTAAATCTTCTAAGATGTCCATTTCGGATAATCGTATTCCGAACCCACTAATTTTGCTCTCCCTAACTCAATAGGAATGACATGCAAGAAATTCTTCTCAACATCGAGTCTAAAGAGACCCGTTACGCCCATTTGAAAAATGGAATCCTCCACGACCTGATCATCGAGCGTAAAAAAAAACAGGCAGCTAACGGGAAATATCTACCGCGGCAGGGTGACAAACATCCTCCACAACATCCAATCGGCCTTCATCGATATCAATGAGGGGGAGAATGGATTTATCCACATCTCCGATATCCTTGAGAACACGCAAAAATTTCAAGAGATGTTCGAAATGGACTTCGAATGGGAAGTCGACATCGCTAAGGCGCAATCCAAGCAGCGGAAAGAGACAGATATCTCCAAGCTGATGAAATTGGACCAGCCGGTCTTCGTCCAGGTTGTCAAAGAACCGATCGGCTCAAAGGGGGCCAGGCTCACCTCCAATATTTCGATCGCTGGACGTTACTTAGTGTTGCTGCCCAACACGCCTCATCGAGGGGTCTCCCGAAAGATCGAAGATCCCGCTTCGCGCGATCGTCTGAAAAAACTGATCCGCGCTTTTGAGATGCCTAAGGATATGGGACTCATCTGCCGTACAGCGAGCATGAACGCATCGCCTGAGATGCTGATCGCCGAAGCTACCGACCTGCTCAAAACGTGGCAAGAGATCGTCGATGACTTCCACAAATCTTCCAGACCGACCTGCCTTTATGAAGAATCTGATCTGATCAAACGGGCGATCTTAACGGCTGTGGATAAAAAATTCGAAAGGGTCCTTGTCGACGATTACGGGGTCTACCAACGATGCAAACAGCTTTATGCCAAATACAGCAATGAGCACCCGCTCAAATTGGAGCTCTACCGCGACAAAGCGCCGATGTTTGAGCGTTTCAATGTCGAAAGAGAGATCGATCGGGCCCTGCGCAGAAAGATCTGGCTCTCAAGCGGCGGCTATCTCTTTTTGGATAAAACTGAAGCGATGTACACGATCGACGTGAACTCGGGCAGAAGCAGCCATCAAAGCGGCACCTCCGATGTGGAAGAGGCGTTGGTCCAAATCAACATGGAAGCTGCTGAAGAGATCGCTCGCCAGCTGCGGATCCGCAATATCGGCGGTCTTGTCATTTGCGACTTTATCGATATGCGCTCGCGCAAAAACCAGCGGCGCGTCCTCGACCGTATCAAAGAGGCGATGAAGGATGACTCGGCAAAATGCACCATCCTGGGGATGAGCGAGTTTGGATTGGTCGAGATGACCCGCCAGCGGAACAGGGAATCGCTTGTTCAGACGATCTTCACAAATTGTCCTTATTGCAGCGGCAGCGGATTGATCAAGAGCCATGAGAGCATTTCGATCGAGATCGAAAGGTCGATTAAGAAGCTCATTTGCCAGCAACAGCATTTTGGACTTGAAATGATCTGCCATCCTGATCTAGATCATTATCTAGGGCATCATGATAAGGAATACTTCCGCAAACTGGCTGAGAAATGGAATGCCCAGCTGAGATTTGAAATAAATGACAACCTCCACCTTAACGAATTCCAATTTTATTCTTCGATCAATGGAAAAAAACTCGAAATTTGAAACCAGAAGCTCTCCCATTTTTGACAGGATGAGAGCTTATGCCAAAGACCTATCGATCCCTCAAAAATATCAAGAGATCTTGAGGCATTTTTTTGAGGGTTACGATGAGGCTCTTCGGACAAATGGGATGTCGATCGAAGATTATAGCGGGCTTTTTCTCGATTATTTAGATCTTATCCGGAACCAATGCATTGAGCCTTTTGTCTTCCAACCCTACCACGAACGGGTCCGCAAACCATTCGATTGCTATCAATTTGGGATCGATATTCTCAAGCCTTTGATTGAAATGGACAAATCGACGGTTTTGGGAGTGGAGCATCTGCAATCGATCAACGCTTCTTTGGAAAAGGGGCATAACGCGATCTTTTTGGCTAACCACCAAACGGAGGCAGACCCCCAAGCGATCAGCATCTTGCTCGAAAAGATCGCCCCTGAATATGCAGAAAAGCTGATCTTCGTCGCCGGAGAACGGGTGATCACAGATCCCCTTGCAGTCCCTTTTAGCATGGGGCGCAACCTCCTCTGTATCTACTCGAAGCGGTATATCGATGTTCCTCCTGAGCTCAAAACGCAAAAGCAGATGCACAATAAACGGACGATGCAGCTGATGAGCGAGCTTTTAAGCGAAGGGGGAAAGGCGATCTATGTCGCTCCCAGCGGAGGAAGGGACCGCCCCAATCAAGACGGCATTTTTGAAGTCGCCGATTTTGATGCCCAAAGCATCGAGATGTTTTACCTCATGGCTGAGCGCGCCGGCCATCCCACCTCATTCTACCCTTTAACGCTAAAGACCCACGAACTCCTCCCCCCTCCCGAAACAATCCAAGTCGAACTTGGCGAGATCCGCCAGGCCAAACGGGGAAAGATCCATCTAGCCTTCGGCCCTGAAATTGATATGGAACACTTCCCTGGAAGTGAGATTGCAGATAAACGCCAAAGGCGGGAAGCCAGAGCAGATTACATCTGCGGTCTGGTGCGCAAAAATTATGCACAACTGGCTCAACAACATTCTTAAAGGAGTATGGGATATGAAACTCATTTTATCTTCTCTGTTCTTAATGGGCTTGTCCACCGCGACCTCTGGAGAACCTTCTCCTGCAGCCCATTATCGGGTCGTTGAAGATTTAGCCAATCTCCCCATCCTCAACCCAGCGCTTGGCGATAGGCAGGTCGAAAAGTTGATCCTTGCCAACGGACTTCAAGTCTACCTCGTCTCCGATCCTGGTGCGGACCAGTCAGCGGCGGGCCTCGCCGTCGAAGCGGGCTCGTGGAAAGACCCCAAGGAATATCCTGGACTTGCCCACTTTCTCGAACACATGCTTTTTATGGGCAATGAAGCCTATCCGAAAGAATTTGAATACATGCAGTTCATCTCAGATCACGGCGGAAGTGTGAACGCTTATACGGCGCCTGATAAAACGGTCTACATGTTTTCTGTGAACAATGACGCCTACGCCCCATCGCTCGACCGGTTCTCCCATTTCTTCATCGATCCCCTCTTTCTTCCTAACTGCATTAACCGGGAGCTCCACGCTGTCGACCAAGAGCATGCTAAAAATATTGAGCACGATGGCTGGCGGCAATACATGATTTTAAAAGAGACGGGAAATCCCGACCATCCCAACAGCGGCTTTTCTACAGGCAACGCCCAGACCCTCTCGGGGATTCCCCAAGATGCTCTTAAAAAATGGTACCGCACCCATTATAGCTCTAGGCAGATGCATCTGGTCATGGTCTCTCCTTTATCTTTAGATCAGATGAGAGAACTCGCTGTCCGCGATTTTTCCAAAGTGGCTGCCATCGAGGTTTCCGATTCACAGATCGAGGCTTCGCTGGCCTCCGATCTGCAAAAAGGGCACATGATCTACATCAAGCCCGTTCGCGACATCAAACAGCTCTCCTTGACTTGGGAGGTCCCCTCCGATTTTGCCCTTGATCTCGACAGAAAAGCTCCCGATCTTGTCGCCTATGTTTTAGAGCAAGAGGGGAACAATAGTTTGATCTCTGTTCTCAAAGAGGAGAAGATCGCTGAATCGATCCACGTCAGCTGCGATAAATTCTCAAAAGACGCCCTATTATTTTCAATCGATCTTTCTCTGACCGACTACGGTGTCACTAAAATCCATAGCGCGATCACACGGGTTTATGAGGCGATAGCGCGATTAAAAGCTGAAGGGATCCCTCAATACCTGTTTGATGAGGCTCAAACGATTGCACAGCTCAACTACCAATACCAATCGCGCGATGACGCATTCTCCACAGTGAGGCGCTTAACCGATGACCTGGTCTACGAAGATATCGCCACGTTTCCAGAAAAGACCCGCATACCCACCGTGTACGATCCCAATTTTATCGCCGATTTCATCCACTCTCTAAAGGCTGAAGATTGCATCTATTTCGTCCTCGCGAACCCCGCCAAAACGGGGATCGCTCCCGATATTAAAGAACAGTGGATGGGTGCCGAGTACGCCATTAAAGAAATCCCTTCATCCAAACTGACAGCCTGGGATCAGGCTAAGGCATCTCCCAAAATTCAACTCCCTGGAGAAAACCCCTTCCTTCCAACCGAATTTACCTTGGTCGAAAACGAAAAGGATGCGGGTTCAGCAGAAAACCCTCATCTCCTCTATTCCAACGATGGAGCGCAAGTCTACTTCGCCCAAGATTCCCGTTATCAAGTGCCTGAAATCGCCTCCATGTTCACGTTTAAATCCCCTCTGATCGACCCCTCTGCAAAATCCCAAGTTCTGACCGATTTATACCTGCGCGCTCTCAAGGAAAAGCTCTCCTCAACGCTTTTCTTCGCCGGTAATGCAAAAATGAACACGGAATTTCATTCAGACGATCTTTCCATCAAGTTCATCATGCAGGGCTTTAACGATAAGGCGTCTCTGTTGCTGCACGATATTTTTCAAGCATTTAGACAAGTCGCTCCCTCCAAAGAGCTTTTTGAGATCTACCGCGCTTCTTTAGCCTCAGACTACGACAATGCTTCAAAGGAGCTTCCTGTGCGCCAAGCGAGTGAAGTGATGGACAGCATCATCTTCAACAAAGCGACCAATAGCGAAAAATGGAAAGTGAGCCAAAACATCTCTTATGAGGAGTTCTTGACTTTTTCAAAAAAACTCTTCGCAAAAACCTACACCCAAGCGATGCTCTACGGCAATCTCTCCACCTCTCAAGCGCATAGCCTATGGCAAGACCTGCGGACAACTTTAAAGAGCAAACCTTACCTCCTTTCTGAACAAGCCAAAAAGAAAGTCCTTATCCTCTCGAATCAATACGGCCCTTACATGCTCTCCCATCAGACCGATCGCCAAGGAAATGGTGTGCTGCTGCTGATAGAAGAGGGGGACTTTACATTTGAAAAGAGGAGCGCTCAGCAGATCCTCGGATCAGCTCTTGACGACGCCTTTTTCGACACGTTGCGCACCAAACAGCAAACAGCTTATATCGCTAAAGCGCAAGCCTTTGAAAAAGAACGGCAGCTGTTGCAATACCTCGCTGTCCAATCGAGCACCCACTATCCCTCTGAACTGCTCGCTCGCTTCGAGCTGTTCTTAGAAGATTTTAATAAAAATCTTAGCCAGATCGTTCCTAAAGAGCGGTTTGAAAGCATCCGCGCTAATATCATTACGTTGCTCCAGATGCCGCCGGAGAACATGACAGGGATGCTCTATAAGCTCAACGAGCTTGCATTTGAGTATGCCGACTTTAATTGGATCAATAAGCGGATTGAAAGCTCTAAACAGCTCTCCTATGAACGATTCTGCGGACTTGCCCACCAGTTCCTCTCCCGCGACAACCCGCGTAGGCTGGCCGTGCTGATGGAAGGGGTTCTCTCCCCAGAAAACGACTTCCACTACGAACTGATCTCAAGGGAGGACATCCATACCGTCGGATCGTTTGTTTCGGTGAAGTAAAAAAATGAAGAAACAGATCCTGTCGGCCCTTCCCTTTCTGCTGATTGTAGTCGCCATGCTCTGGATCTATTTGAGCGGGGCCTACCACCGCTTTGACTTCGATTATATCCAGCTCAAACATGCTGAGTGGAAACACTACGCCCAGGTCCATCCCTTCCTCTCTGCACTTTACTTTGTCGGGGTCTATACCGTTTCCGTTTGCCTGATCATTCCCGACTCTCTTTTCCTAAGTCTGATCGGAGGTTTTCTATTTCCCCTGCCCTTGGCCATCCTCTATATCGTCCTATCGGAGACCTTGGGAGCTACCCTCTTTGTCTGCGCAGCGGAGGCTGCTTTTAAACTCCCGTTCTCTAAACATAAAAACAAACATCTGATCGACTTCCAAAAACAGGTTGAGAGAAATGAAGTCTATTACCTTCTCTTTCTCCGTTTTTCCCATCTCCTCCCCTTTTGGCTCATCAATTTAGGCGCGGCAATGATCAACATCCACAAATGGACGTTTATTTGGACAACGTTCATCGGGGTTTTGCCCTTAGCGATTGTTCTCGCTCAAGGGGGCTCCGGCTTATCCCGCTATTTTGAACAGCACACCTCCTTTTCAATAAATGATATTTTTACCCCAGAAATCAAGCTCGCGTTGATTGGATTAGGGCTGCTCGCCTTATTCCCCTTGCTGTTCTTCCGCCTGAAAAAAAAACCTTAGAAACGGTCTTTACAGTCGAGGATTAAAAATCCCATCAGCGCAGAGAAAGAGCAGAGACGCTGAGAGCGCTGATGAAATTTGACGCGGAGGCTGTTAACTGCCTCAGAATGGGCAGGCCCAACTGGGCCTAGAATGACCTTCTAAATTAAGGATTCTTGCTTCTGCGCAGGATCTTAATGCCGAGAAGAGCGCAAACAAAGTTGGTGATAGCGCGCAACCCATACAGGGTCCAATACATCGCATTTCCCCAATATTTCCTAAATTTTTCATAGCAGAAAACTTTGGGACCACGCTTTTCATTGTCAAGACTCTTATTGAGCTTCTCAGGGGGAACAGAGGTTTCGTGATAATCGCGATGCGCATTATCAAATACTCTGATCGAATGCAGGTTTAATGCGGAGAGTTCTTTGTTTTTATGATCGAACTTGCGAAGCTCAACAATCACACTAGGATTGGTTACGCCCCAACCTACGTGTTTTTCTCCAACACAGGGCGCAAGGTCTCCCTTCGTGCGCAAAATGGTTAGCCGAAGCGGGCGGCTAAGCGGGCCTGCGCTATTCACTTCTTGCGCAAACCTCTCGGCCAACTCACTTTCTACGCTTGGATCGGAATAAAAAATGGCTTCAGAAACTTGGCGCCAATAGTCAACGATGAAGCGCTGAGCATGAGCTCCGCCCAAACTGTAGCCGCCCGTGATAATTTGATCCCCAGAAGGGCAAAATTTAGGATCCCGCATCAGCGCATCAAGCAAGCTCTTTGCTGACCGGTATCCCATTTCTCCAATGTGTTCCTGGACATCGTTCATATAACTTTCTACTGCGTCTTCATTAGATGGGGCAAATTGGGTGGGCCTAAAAAATAGGGCTGGCTTCAATGTCGAATCACTCCCCAAGGGGGAGAGGGCATAGGCTACAAGCCCTTCCCCAGTCGTGATCTTGCGATGGACCTTGTAATACTCTATGCGGCCGTTTTTGCCAGGAGCCGGGATAATTTGTTTTTCAGAAAGTTCACGGTTGACAAGGGCTTTACAGAACCGCTCTTGCCAATCGTGAAAGGTCAAATCGCCTATATCTGAAAGCAGAAGCTGCGTCTCCTTGTCCATTGACAAAGGATTGTGAAAAAAATAAGAATGAACATCCATCGGCGTCCCAAAAATCTCGCGAGGATCTTTGAAGCTGCCGACAATAGGGAATGGGTTAACAGCACGCAACCGTTGAGATAGTTGCTCAATGGGAACCTCCCTTAAACGTCGTTGATCAAATCGCTGCTTCAGATCTCTTGTTGTCACACGGCTTGCGCCCACACTAAAGGCCTCCACATGCTCTGAAAGCAAGGGCAACCCCTTCCTGTGCATGTTTTGTACATTCAGCTGATAGCGACGGCAAAAATTTTGCACCTTGCTCGGTCCGAGCGCATCGCTTGCACAGCGGAGAAATGCATCCCATGTCCGCCTATTCTGCTCTTGGACCTGCACAGAGTTCGCACGTCTACCGGCACCCCGGCTTAAAACAACCTGGTCCCCCTGAGCTAGAACCAAATGCTGCGGATTTGGGGCATTATAAGCCTGCTGGGCTGCTGTAATAAAGCCTTGCAGCCTTAGATATTCTGACATAAGCACCTGAATGTTTAATTAAATTTAAGAAGATTTATAACATAGAATGAGAATTAAAAAGAACAAAAAAAAACCAGTCAAATTAAGTGATAATAATAAACACTTCGAATATATACCCAAACAACTTCAAAAGTTGAACCTGGTCCCATTCAATCAAGAAAAAAATAACAGGATAACAGGATGGACAGGATGAAAGAAATTTATTTTTCCTATTTTTATCCTGTCCATCCTATTATCCTGTTATTTTTCTCCAACTTTTGAAGTTGTTTATATATAAAAATCTATTCTGTTTTCATATTATGAAAAACAACATCTACATCGTCCAAAGCTTCTAAATATTCGATAAGCTCAAAATTTGCCTTAGCATTTTCTGGGTCGCATTCAACATAATTTTTTGGAATCATCTGTAAATCCGCTTCTTCTACTTTGACCCCGCTCTGCTCTAATTTTTCTTTGACTTGGCTTAATTGGTCGGGGGCTGTTGTGATCATAAACATCTCTTCAGTCGAATCAAAGTCTTCTGCTCCAGCGTTGGTTGCAGTCAAAAAAAGTTCATCCTCAACAATATTTTTCTTTAACACCTGGATGACCCCTTTCCGGTCAAAATTAAAAGCGACAGCCCCAGGATTGGCAATGGTCCCCCCTTTTTTATTCGTTGCAATGCGCATATCGGAAGAGATCCGATTTTTGTTGTCCGTCATGACATCCGCAATGATCCCCACGCCGCCATAACCATAGAGTTCGTAAGTAAATTCTACATAATCAGCCTGGTCTGCGCTGGTTGCCTTCTTGATATTGCGTTCGATATTTTCATTGGGGACGTTGGCATCTCTTGCCTTAGCGAGCACCAAACGGAGCTTGGCATTGGATTTAGGGTCTGGCCCCCCTTGTTTGACGGCGCTGATAATCTCTTTTGTAATGCGTGTAAAAAGCTTACCCTTAATAGCGTCCGCTCTACCTTTGCGGTACTTGGTATTCGCCCATTTACTATGACCTGCCATATCTACAGTTGCCTTTGCATAAAAGTTTTACTTAGGTATTTTCCATTTTCTTTGATGAAATGGGCTTGAGATCCAAACGGTTTAAACCCGAAACGTTCATAGAGTTTCCTTGCGGGATTGCTCTCGTAGACCTCCAAGTGCAAAATTTCAATCTTAAATTTTTCCTTCGCGTACTGCATCAATTGTTTGAGCAAAGCCCCGCCTACGCCCTTGCCCCGCATATCTTCTCTAACGATGATCGAAAAAAGGCATGTGTGGTTCAGCTTTTCATAAGGCTGGATATAGAGGTTCGCCATGCCGCAAGGCTCTCCATTCCACTCCGCCGTCAATCCCGCTTCCAAGCGAGAGTACCCGATCCAAATCCGTACAGCGTCCTCTACCTCCCGAGCATCGATCATGGGAAACCACTGCAAGATTTTAGGATCCATCAGCCACTGCATTAACGCGGGGGCATCCCCTAGACTTGTCGGACGAAAGTTAAGCTCTGGCGGCGGTGTCATCAATCCCCTTAAAGATAGCTTTGGTACAATATTCTAGCAAAATACCTATCCGATTCTTTCACAAACTTCTCTTGGCGAGCAAACTCGTGAAAATCGAATTCTTCCAGCAAATGGATGAAAGGATTCCCTTCAAAGACTTCGATATGCATCAACTCGAGATGAAAATAGGTTTTGGCCAAATGTTTTAAGTTTTTTAACAGTTCCCTCCCAATCCCTTTACGCTGGTATTTGGGATCGACAACTAGCTTAAACAGACAGTGGTGGGCGACTTTTTTGTAGGGCATTAAAAACAACGTTCCTATTCCACAAGGGACATGATCGACCGTTGCGGTCAAGCTGGAATTATACCGAGAAAAGCCAACCCAGCACTGCGTTGCATCTTCAATCTCTTTATCTTGAGAGACGGGAAACCACCGCTGCACCTCTTTCTGCAACAACCAATCGCGCAAATAGGGGGCATCGGTCAAGTATGTGTAGCGGATATCTACATCAAGCGGTTCCTCAGGCATTAACTCTCCTATCCAAACTCTTTCAAGTAGGCATTCACAAAATCATCGAGCTCACCATCCATGACAGCATGGATATTGCCCACCTCAAACTTCGTCCGTGTATCTTTAACAAGAGTGTAAGGTTGAAACACATAATTGCGGATTTGCGATCCCCATGCAATATCTTTTTTCTCCCCAGCCATCTCCTTCAGTTTGCTTTCCCGCTCTGTTATCTCGATCTCATACAACTTCGCCCTTAGGAGCTTCATGCAGGTTTCACGGTTCTGAATCTGACTCCTTTCGCTTTGGCACGAAACGAAGATCCCAGAAGGGAGGTGGGTGATCCTTACAGCAGAGTCGGTCTTATTGACATGCTGTCCGCCAGCTCCCGATGCCCGATAAGTGTCGACACGGAGCTGGTCTGGCTTGATCTCAATATGGATATCGTCATCGATCTCAGGGGTGATATCCACGGAGGCAAAGCTTGTATGGCGCCGTGCATTGCTATCAAAAGGAGAAATGCGGACGAGGCGATGAACCCCTCTTTCCGCTTTACAATATCCGTAAGCAAAGGGGCCCGCTATTTTAAATGTAATGCTCTTAATGCCTGCGACCTCGCCGTCCACAGAATCGAGGACATCGACCTTCCATCCCCGCCTTGCGGCCCAGCGCTGGTACATCCTCGACAACATGAGGGCCCAGTCGCACGCCTCTGTACCGCCAGCTCCAGAGTTGATACTCAGAAAGCAATTTTTCCCATCAAGCTCTCCCGAAAGCATTTTACGGATTTCCATTTCAGAAAGAGCGCGCTCGACCTCCTGCAGCTCTTTGATCAGCTCATCGTAAAACGCTGTATCTCCCGTTTCTTCAACTTCAGGCAAAAGCTCTTTGACATTATCAAACCGCTGCTTCAGCTCTTGATAAGGGATTGTCCATGCTTTGAGATTGTTGGCTTCGCTGATCACTTTTTGCGCTGCGTTGTTATCATCCCAAAAATCGGTTTCTTCCATTTTCCTTTCGAGCTCGGCGACCTGTTCCCCTTTTTTGCTCAAGTCAAAGATACCTCCACATATGAAGGAGGCGATTATCGATGCTCTTGATCTGGTCTTGTATTTGCTCATTGATCATGATGGTCCCTTTGTTTTTTTCATCTATTGTATTGCGATTATCTCTAAAACGGGTTAAAATGTCACGTGTATTCCCCTTGGAGTTTGCCCCGTGTCGATCTAAAAAGGGGCTTTCCTTCCTTCACAAAAAAAGCTATGAAATTTACAAAAACTTAACAAGGTCTTTACATAAATTTCGTTAGGGGTATAATGAACCGCAGTTTTCAAGCAGGGTTTCCCCCTTGAGAAATAACACTCTAAATATTCAGGAGGTCAATATGGCATCAATGACAATTCAAGAACCAGGAATGTGCTCTAGTTTTTTTCAGTCAGTTAGCAATACAGCAACCCAAGTAGCAGACTGGTGTGGCAACACGGTGCAAAGCATCGGTTCCACAATTGGCACTTACGCGGAAAAAGCTGCCGATGTAGCAAAGCCCTACTTCGATAAGATGAAAGAATTCGTTAGCGAAAACCGCGGTCCGATCATCCTCGTTGTTGCTGCTTTAGCTATTGGCGCAATCGCATATGCTATCATCAACTCTGTTTTCTGCAGTAACACTGCTGCAGAACAGCCTCCAGCCCCTCCAGCGACTCCTAGTACTGTTGCGGCTAGTTAATAAGAGCACGTTCTTAAAAAAGGCAGTGAGCTTAACCGTTCACTGCTTTTGTTTTGACAAAACAATCTCGTTTTGGCCATCGACCTCATACTTCCAGCATAAGCGCTCATTAAGCAACTTCTCTTTCTTGAAAACAACCTTGCCGTTTTCTGCAATGGCCGTAACGCGAAAGCCCTCTTCCACTTCAATGCGAAAATCCCCTGATAACGTTAGATGACTCGCTTCAAACTCACTGTCACCGTGCAAAATAATCTCACACCCTCCACTGCCCCCTTTTTCACGCCTCCAGCAAGAGGAATCTAAACAGTCGCGGCAGCCTTCGTTAACGATCGATACATGCGACAAGCGGCAACGGCCGCCCCGATCAGAATACTCTAGCTTACCTTGGGAATTCAGATGGCCCATCGGCAACTGTGCGATAATAGACAAGCGCCCCTCTAACTCCAGATTCTCACAGTCAAGCTCTGCAATGCTTAAATGCAACTGGCTGCCCCGAGCCATTCTTCCCTTGCGCAACTTTTGAGAAATAATGGAATAAAGAGGCCCTAAAGAAGGATGGTAAGAAAAATCAAAATGGGGACCCGAGCGCACATAACTCTCTTGATCGGGAAATTCCGGCAGGGAAAAACCGCAGTAGTTTTGCAGCAGATCCTGCGCATTCCCATAAAGGTCCCAATAACATCCCTCCGGAGTTTCCAATAAAGATCCCCCTTCGACAAACTCCTTCTTAACAGTGGAAATCGTCTTGTGCCGGTGGTTATAGGTCAAAAAAGTGCTCAGTTCAGGGATCTGATCCCCATTTGGATCCTGCGAGAACCGGTACTCGAACACATCCGCAATATTTTGCATCGTCGATTCCAACCGCGCAAGCTCCTCTTCCCTGACAAATCCCTGCTCATCTTGAAATGCCATCTTCTTCAAATTGACAATCATCCCTGGAATGGGGCATATCCCGGCAGCATCATGAATACTGGAAATATCTGCGAACAAGATGTTGGTATTCGAAGGAAATAGGGAATAATTGCTCTCAGCAGCAACGGGAACATCTTCAATGCCATACTTATCAAAGTCGCAATATTCAATGTTCGTTAAACAATACGCCTTTTGCTCTCCCCTCTCCCTTTCGATCAAAACGTTAACCCCCTCCGCTGCCTTGACCTGCCTTAAACATGAGGCAAAACCAAACGCCTTGTCCCTTTGGCAGCCCACTCCTGAAAAAGCGAGCAGCCCATAGTCAATTCCTGCAATCGGATTGTTAATCTGGCGCACAATCACTTTCTTTTTTCCCAAATCGCTCAACCAACGGAAAATTCCCCTGCCTGCAGCGCGCCTGCAATTTTGCGGCAAAACGTTGCTCGAATGGATGGTGGAGGATGTCCAAGCTCGAGAGTATGTGTACTTCAAGCTGTTTAAAGAGCAGATCACCGTGCCGATTGCCATGATGACCTCGCAAGAAAAAGGGAACCATGGACAAATTCTCTCTCTTTGCGAGGAGAAAAAATGGTTTGGA
>Ga0207052_10268_pt1 | contig 14297 bp, 14 predicted proteins | sample Alteio_BWMinCont_62_FD_153294 | JGI IMG/M metagenome (GOLD analysis project Ga0207052, IMG submission 153294) | Enriched cells from forest soil in Barre Woods Harvard Forest LTER site, Petersham, Massachusetts, United States -... | ecosystem: Environmental > Terrestrial > Soil > Temperate forest >...
ATCGAATCAAAAGTTAGATACATTTCTTTTAAATAGATGTCGTGACTTTTTTCCTGTTGATTGGAATCGTTATGTCCGCAGAGAAAAAATAAATAACAATGAAAATCTTCCACATTTATCTGGATTTTTAAAAGCATTGGTGCGGAATAGAACGATTTCTCTATTTGATTTTAATGAGATGAGTGAACTTTTAGCATACAAGTTAGCGCCGGAATCTGCTGAAAAGTACATGGATATCGCTTATTCTGTAGCTAAAAATGAGGATCATAGATCGATTTTAAAAACAGCAGTAAAAATATTAACAGTTCCAAAAGGATCGAATCTGCTTCCTGAAGTAGATTTTTGTTATGAAGATTATCATTTTTATAAATTAGCTACTGATGATCCATTGATTCTAAAAATGGCTAACATACATCTACTGTCTAAGGCATCAAGTTGTTATATTTATCACAAATTTTCGTCTAAATTAGGATTTTATGCTTTAAAAAGAAACAATGAAGTAGTGGCTGTAGCACAAGGAGCGATAGGGCCTAACAATGACTTTCATTTTGAATCACAAATTAAGGATAAAGTGAATGAAAACATAATATTTAAAGTATTTCAAAAAGAGGCGAAAAGAATAATTGAACAAAACACTTTTATCAATCGTGTATTGGCATCTGTAGATGATTTTCCAAATTGTGAAACCGATGAACGTGATTTTTTTAAACAAAGAATGTTCGGTAAGTTATTAGATACTCATCACTGTCATGTTTTATCTAAAAGTTCAGCCTTTCCTCCAGCTCTTATACAAATTAAGCAATCTGATCTGACTATCCGGCAAGGTATCCGGAGAGGCGGCGTAATACTTAAATGCAACGAAATGGTTGAAAGTCTTTCGGTTAACCCTATAAAACGTAATGTTTTTCTTCAAGAACATCCAAGGGCAAATGAGCTTTTAATGAAGCATATCCGTAATCCCCTTATAGAAGAAGGAGAAGCGCATACAGGAGAGCGTAAAGGAGAACTTTTCCTTACATCAGAAGCTATTATCAAATTATTTAGAAATAAATATAGTGAATCCCCCTTTGATTTAATTGAATCCAATGGTTTCTTTTACGAACTTCTAATCCAACGATTAAAAGCAATAAGCATCCATGAAAATAAGCCTCTTGCAATTCTTTTCGATAATGAAGGAGAAATCTTTACAGCATACATCCGAAAGGCGAATGATCATTATCAGTGCTATTTATTTCACCCCCAGAAAAAATTTCCTGAACACCTGAAAGAGGTTCTGAGAAATCACTTTAATAATATTGAATTTATTAGGATGAAAGGTCGGTTGTTGAATGATTTCTCGAACATGGGAACGATGGCCTATCAATCCTTAAAGTTTTACGCAAAATACGGGGTCGATATCTTTAATCAAAGAATTAAAGGAGTGCATCCCTATTTATTGAAGTTGACTCAGGATCATAAGCCTGAGCCTGAAGCGATGAAAGCTGTCTTTAGTCGAAAAACTTGGACATTGCAAAATTATCTAACCAACCACACAAAAGAGTATAACGGTAAGTTTCATAATACAGCCGCGCAGATCAAGAAGTATAAGTTAATTAGCAAGTTAGAGTTATTGTTGCAAGCAGAACTAGATTAATATGCGAAGCATAGCATATGTACCCCAGACTAAAGTCTAGGGTACATATTTTTCAAACCTTAGGCTTAAAAGGCGAAAAACTTAATCGATGAATGGGGCACGCGCCATGAACCTCTATAGCAGCTAAATGTTCAGGTGTTGCATACCCTTTATGTTTAGCAAACCCATATTCAGCCCATTGTTCATGATATTCTAACATCATTTTGTCACGATGTACTTTCGCAATTATAGATGATGTTGCAATCGACAAAGATAAAGCATCTCCGCCAATCACCTGACGACACGGGACAGAATCATGAGGTAGTTTCATGCCATCAACTAAAAACAACGTTGGAGAAACAGTTAACCCTGACATAGCCGTTAGCATTGCTTGAATCGTTGCTTGATAAATATTGATGCGATCAATTTCTTGGGAAGAAATAATTCCTACACTGTAGTGAATCCCAGGATAAGAAATGATTTTTTCATAAAGCGAAAAACGTAATTCGGATGTTAGTTTTTTACTATCATCAATCCCATCAATTTTAAAACCATTGGGAAGAATACAAGCCGCAGCAACAACAGGTCCTGCTAAAGGACCTCTACCCGCTTCATCCACACCTGCAATTATTTCAAAGCCCTCTTTAAGAACTTTTTTATCAAATTTAGCGAGCAATTTCGTTTGAGACATAAATAGTTATTTAGTTGTTGTTGTAGTTGTAGTATTCAGAATCATTAATCTAATACGATGTGGTTGCAAGTTTATGTATAATAAGCGTTATTGTAAAGTGCAAATAACATGTGATAATATATGTATTCTAGACTTTAGAGCAAGTTGTAAAAATAAATAAAGGGATCCCGCTAGGGTTTGGAGTGCGAAAGTCCTACGGTAGTGAAAATCATTTTGCTACGACTACGGCAGTAGTCGAAGGTGCAAGCCCCATGTGTAGCGAACGGCAGTGAGCGGAGCGTGGGGTAAGGAATAAAAAACACAGTCGCTACGGCAGTAGCGAAACCATAACAGACTAATCGACTATTATTTCGAATAAACGTTTTTATCTTTAAATAAATCTTTGTTTTATGTGTTATTGTTTCGCTACTGCCGTAGCGACTGTGTTCTTTATTCCTTACCCCACGCTCCGCTCACTGCCGTTCGCTACACATGGGGCTTGCACCTTCGACTACTGCCGTAGTCGTAACAAAATGATTTTCATTACCGTAGGACTTTTGCACTCAAAACCCTAGCGAGATCCCTTTATTTATTTTTGCAACTCCCTCAAAAAAATCTAGGACAAAAAAAGGCCTCTTACATCACTTTGTGATGCAAGAGGCCTGTCTAAAGTCTAAGATATTTTAATCTTTATATATTACATATAATATATTATGAATTAGCTGCTTCTGCTGTTTCTGACGCTTGCGCTTCAGGTACAAAACTGCTTTCTTCTTGATTCTTTGCTGCTATGCTACGTGGTCCGCCAATGCGTCCTTTCACTTTTGCAGCTTTACCAGATGCTCCACGCAAATGATACAATTTACCGCGACGCACATGTCCGTGCTTCATAATTTCAATCTTTGCGATACGTGGGCTATTCAATAAAAATACGCGTTCCATCCCTTCACCATACGCAATACGATGAATGTTAATGGTCTCGGATAATCCTGTCCCTTTACGTGCAATCAATGTTCCTGTGAATACCTGAACGCGTTCCTTTTCACCTTCAATAATGCGCACGTGAATGCTCAACGTATCACCAATACGAAACTCAGGAATGTTCTTTTTTAGCTGTTCACTTTCCAGCTTCTGAATAACTACAGCTTTACTCATGGTTGTAAATCCTTTTTAATTTTTTCAATCAATTCGGGGCGGACCCGCTTAGTCTTCTCCCAAGCAGCTTGTCGACGCCATTCCGAGATTTTTTTATGATCTCCACTCACTAACACTTCCGGTACTTTCTTTTCTTCAAAGATCTCCGGTCTGGTATAATGAGGACAATCTAATAATCCTTCTTCCTCAAACGAATCTTGTGAGGCCGCTTCTTCATGCCCAATGACTCCAGGTACGAAACGCGCGACTGCATCCACCAAAATAATGGCTGCTGCACAACCGTTCGTCAAAACGTAATCCCCGATGCTAATTTCTTCGTCCACTAACATCTCAAGGACTCGCTCATCTACCCCTTCATAGTGTCCACACAATAACACTATATGCGATGACGCTGCTAATTCCCGGCATTTAGCAGCTGTCAAAGGCTTTCCCTGCGGTGATAAATAAATCACCTTCGCTTCCGGAGTTTTTACACTACGGATCGCTTGGGCCACAGGTCCCGGCATAAGAACCATTCCTGGTCCTCCTCCATAAGGACGATCATCCACCCGATTATGCTTATTTTCAGCAAAATCACGAATATCTAGCAGCCGTATATCCAATAACCCTTTTTCTTTGGCCCTCTTGATGATGCTCTCATCAAATGGTCCTTTAAAGTACCCGGGAAAAAGGGAAAGAATATCCCAGCGCATGCAATCCTTGCTTATGCTTTACTACGTGCTTTACGCTTCGCAGCTTTTTTAGCACGGTGAGCAACCATCTTTTGAGTATTCTGACGAATCACTTGTGGTGCTACTTTCACAATCAGAGATGCTGCGTTCTCGGAAACTTGTGCACCATTGTCTAGCCAGTACTGAATGCGGTCTTGCTTAACTTGCAGACATTTATCCAACTCTGCTTCAAAAGGATTGTACCATCCTAACATCTCTACGTATTTTCCATCACGTGGCGATCTGCTGTCCGCAACCACCAAGCGATAAAAAGGACGATTGTTACGGCCTTGCTTCCGTAGTCTGATCTTTAACGCCATAAGGCATTTCCTCCCATCATCTTTTGCAAATTTTTCATGTTCGGCATGTTTTTAAAAAACTGTTTAGCTTGTTTAAATGATTTCGCAAGCCGATTTATATCATCTATTTTTGTTCCACTACCCTTGGCTATACGCTTTCGGCGGGGAACAGATAACTCTACTTTTTCAGAGCGCTCGTCCGGTGTCATCGAAAGAATGATTGCTTCTACTTTGTAAAGCTCCCCTTCTTTCAGATCCATATCCTTGAACTGTCCCATTCCTGGTAACATGCTCATGATACTTTTTAACGATCCCATCTTTCTGACCATCTGCATCTGAGACAAATAATCTGTATAAGTAAAGGACGCTGTCCGAATCTTTTGTTCTAAGGACTTCGCTTCATCTTCGTTCATGTGCTCTTGGGCTTTCTTAACCAAGTTGATGGTGTCTCCCATCCCCAAGATTCTGTCTGCCATCGAAGTGGGATTAAACAGCTGCAAATCATCCAGCTTTTCCCCTACCCCTTCGAACTTCAAGGGCTTTCCTGTCACTTCACGAATCGAAATGGCGGCTCCCGCACGCGCATTTCCGTCCAACATCGTTAGAATCGTTCCTGTAATGGCAATCCGCGTATTAAACGCTGCTGCTATGGAAACGGCTTCCTGCCCTGTCGTCGCATTAGCAACAAATAATACTTCTGTTGGTTGCACGATTTGACGCATTTGCTCTAATTGAAGCATTAAATCATTATCTAAATGCAAACGTCCGGCTGTGTCTACAATCAACACATCGCAATTCTGCTGTCTTGCTTCTGCAATAGCCTTTTGAGCTACTACTAAGGGATTATTTTCCCCTTCGATCGCAAAAACAGGAACCCCGGCTTGCTCCCCTAACGTTTTTAGCTGTAATACAGCTGCGGGCCTTTGCAAGTCACAAGCGGCGATTAAAATTTTCTTCGCCAAATTCTTCTTTTTCAAGTACCGCGCTAACTTGGCACAATGCGTTGTCTTTCCAGACCCTTGTAACCCGCACATCATAATGACGGATGGCTTCTGAGTCAGGTCAAGAGTCGCTTCTCCATCACCCATAAGGGCTACGAGTTCATCATGCACAACTTTGATAAACTGCTGTCCAGGCGTTACAGACTTCAGGACATCATCTCCTAAAGCTTTTTCCTTTATCCGCATTATCAGCGTTTTGGAAACACCGTAATTAACATCCGCTTCCAACAAGGCAAGACGAACGTCACTCACCGCTTCGGAGATATTATCTTCCGTTAACGTCTTTTTCCCACCTAATTTGGAGAAAAGACCATGCATTTTTTCGCTTAGCGCGCCAAACATAGCGACCTAATTATTGGTGTAATTGAGCTATGATACTCGAAAATTCAGGACAATTCAAGGAAAAAAAAGCGATCGTGTCCTGCCCAGTCTTTTTCAACACGTTTTGTTTTCCAAATGGGCTCGTTAAACAGCTCAAGAACTGAACTTCCTTGACCTGTCCCCAACTCAAACCAGACTTTTCCTCCGGGCCTTAACACTTTCGGTAACTCTTCTGCCAGGCGTTTATAAAATTCTATCCCTGTCGGGCCACTCACTAAGGCCTTTTTAGGTTCATATTTTCCCACACTTGGATCTAAATTCAAAAATTCTTTATTGGTAATGTAAGGCGGATTACAGACTAAATAATCGCACAATTGTCCTTTCATCGGCTGCGTTAAATCCCCTTGAATCCATTGAATAGCGACAGCATTTTCTAAACTATTTTTTTTAGAAACATCCAAAGCTTCTGAACAAATATCAATTCCGTACACTTCTAATTCAGGCAATTTTTTTTTAATGGATATCGCTAAACATCCTGATCCGGTACATAAATCCCAAAGAACTTTATCTTGATAAGTCTCTTTCTTGATTTCTTGGACAATTTTATCTGCTAAAATTTCCGTTTCTTGACGAGGAATTAAGACCTGGGGGTTTACCTGTATTACACAATCTAAAAATTTAACGCTTCCATGGATGTAGGCTACTGGCTCACCATTCCCCCGTCGCACAATTCGATCACGCAGTTGTTGTAATTCTTCCGGATTCAATGGACGTTCAAATTGCATGTAAAGATCCATACGCGTGATTCCTAAACCATCTGCAAGAATCTCTTCTGCTTGACGACGTGCAGGTTGAATGCCTTTTTTTTCTAGGTAATCTGCTGAGAGTTGAATGACTTCAAGAATAGTTTTCATAGCTTACGTAGATGCTAATTGCTGCTGATGAAAATAGGCAACCAACGGAGTACACACATCTTCTAATTGACCATCCATAATCAAGTGTAAATTATATTTAGTTAGATTGATGCGATGGTCGGTTAAACGGTTCTGTGGAAAATTATAGGTACGAATACGTTCTGAACGATCTCCGCTCCCCACTTGTAAGGCACGTGTGCTTGCAATGGCTTGTTGTTTTTTCTCGCGTTCGGTATCAGCGATTTTTGCTTTCAACAATCGCATTGCTCTTTCTTTATTTTTATGCTGACTGCGTTCTTCTTGGCAATAAACGACAATTCCGGTGGGTAAGTGAGTCAATCGCACAGCACTATCGGTTGTATTTACATGCTGACCACCGGCTCCGGAGGATCTGTACGTGTCTACTCGAAGTTCTTTTTCATCAATAACCACTTCTGTATCTTCATCCGGCTCTAACAAAACGGCCACCGTAATAGCGGATGTATGCACACGCCCCTGAGCTTCCGTATCCGGAACGCGTTGAACACGATGCGTGCCCCCTTCATGCTTTAAAAAACGGTAAGCATTTTGACCAGAAAGAACCATGACATATTCTTTATATCCGCCAATTTCCGATTCAGTACAGGATAAGAGTTCATACTTCCATCCCATACGGTCTGCATACATTTTATACATACGGACGCAATCGCCTACAAATAAAGCAGCTTCATCACCACCTGTACCGGCACGTAATTCCATAATGCAATTGCGACTGTCGTTAGGATCGGGAGGAACGAGTAGGTTTTCTAAGGTAGATTCAAGATGCGGAAGCTTTTCCGAGAGGGAAGCAATATCTTCCTGCAACACTTGAGCAAAATCCGGATCTTTTTCGTCATGTAGCAGGGCTCTATTCTCTTCTAAATGCTTTTTAGACAGATTAATCTCTTCCCAAGCATGTTTGACATCACTTAGGTAGGAATGTTCTTGGGATAATTGACGGTATTTTTTTTGATCTTCAAAAACACCTGGATCGCCTAAAGCCGCTTCGACTTCAGCTAACCGTTGCAGCATTTTTTCAATTTTTTGTTCCATCTTGATCAAAAAAAAACGAAGGGTGAATAAAAACAAAGCTGCAAATCTATAAGATGCAGCTTTGTGAAACTTATTTCTTTTTAGGCTGAACTTTTTTGGTTGCAGCTGATTGCTCTTCTCGTTTTTGACGAGCATTCGCGTAACGGCTTGCAAACTTACCAATTCTACCTTCCGCATCTAACATTTTATTACTTCCTGTGAAGTAAGGATGTGAATAAGAAGAAGTAGATAGGTTACACAAAGGGTATTCTTTCCCTTCGTAAGTTCCTGTTGCTTCTGTTTTCACTGAAGAACCACAGACGAACTGAATGCCAGTGGAAGAATCAACAAACAATACGTCCCGGTAATTAGGATGAATATCTTTTTTCATGAAAGTCTCCGAAATCTTAGTATAGTAAAGAGAGGATTTTAGCTAAGTGAGTGATTAAAGACAATGAAAAAGTCTTTGGCACGGGTTTTGCTTCTTCTATAGCCAAAGACGGAGGTTTTTATGACCACTCCAAATCGTGAATTTACAGAACTTGAGCAATTTCGCCATACGGCTGAAGAATCCGGAATTGATATCCACCATCAGCCGTATCATCGGAAGAAAAAGCAAGTATTGACCTATAGGGCTATTTTCTTGGGTCTAGGCATATTATTCCTTATTTTGACCCTCATCGTCATTTTTATGACTCATCAGTTACCTTGGCTAGAACATGTTTGGACGTTGTCATTTACGACCACGAAGAGCTTTGTTGCCTTTGTAGGGATTATTTTAACTTTATTTTCTCTTTGGTTAGCCTATTCATTAAGGACAGAGAAAGAGGCCGCAATTCATATTTTTCATAAGGCTTCGCATAAATTGACACAAATTTATGCTCAAAAACATCTGAAAGCCGATTTAACACGTTTTTCGTGGTTTGGGAGCAGTTACACAAGATTTAATGCTTTGAAGCAAGAGTATCGTATGGCACAGCGTGAATTAGAAGAGCAAAAGGATCAGACATTATTTTTGTTGGGGCATATAAATAATAATGATGCGATTTCGCTAGAACAGAAAGAACAGTTATTTAATCAGGCTTTGTTGGAGTTGAAGGATAAGCTTCAAGGGGTATTAAGGAAGTTTAAGAATGGTTCGTAAAAAAGGGACCTAAGGGACCTAAGGGACCTAAGGGACCTAAGGGACCTAAGGGACCTAAGGGACCTAAGGGACCTAAGGGACCTAAGGGACCTAAGGGACCTAAAAATTCAATTTTTACTATTTTTTTACAACATATTTTGATATAATGCTTAAAAAATTATACTTGAGTCCCTTGAGTCCCTTGAGTCCCTTGAGTCCCTTGAGTCCCTTGAGTCCCTTGAGTCCCTTGAGTCCCTTGAGTCCCTTGAGTCCCTTGAGTCCCTTAGATCCCTTCCCTCACAATAGCCTTCAAAGCCGATTCCACAGTCTGCATTCCAGCCAAAACACCCTCTTCATAACGAAAATGAGGATGCTCCTCCAAATCCAAAAAGTCATTCGGCTGCAACAAATCATCTGCAATCACACCCGGAACTATCCGCTTAGCACATTTCAACAACGCTTTCTGCTGCCCTTCAATCAATTCCTGGATCAAAATCAACATTTCCTTCGAGCTGACGTTTGGATTTTTCATGTTTGTTTTCCTCTCTTCTTCTCTGAAAAAAATCTCGAATTAATAGCGAGCACTGCTCTTCCAAAACCCCTTTACGCACAGTAATACTATGCGTAGGGTGCTGCAATGCAAATAAATCAACCCAGCTCCCGTTTGCTCCATGCCGCAAATCCGGTGCGCCCCACACTAATATAGGCACACGACTCAATAACATGGCACCGGCGCACATACTGCAAGGTTCAATCGTACTATATAAGGTGGTTTCCGCTAGCCGCCACGCTTCCAAAGCTTCTGCACCGGAAGTCAAGCAAAGCATTTCTGCATGTGCTGTTGCATCGTGCAACATTTCCACCTGATTATGGCCTCGAGCGATGACTTTACCTTCTCGAACTAAAACGGCGCCTATTGGGACTTCGTCCTTAATATAGGCTTTCCAAGCTTCTTTAAGCGCTTCTAACATAAAACGCTCGTCATCACTGCTTGGACTTAATGAAAAAGGAAACGGTTCTTTATACATAAAAATTTGATCTTTTGTAGCGATCATGATAACGTGCTGATGAAGAAAAATGCAAGAGAATGACATGAATGAAGAGCATGAACATCCTTTTTATGGAAAAGATATTTACCGGGGCCGAGAGCAAGCTTACATCGGAGATCTTTTGAAAAAATACAAGGGACTCCCTGTTACGGAAGAATTGAAGCAAAAAATTTGGGACGAACTACAAATGGAAAAACATTTGGGTCGCATTACGATTCCTTTTAAGTTGGCAATGAGACGTGATCCGACTGGGACTTTTCCAGAATACATTGAAGTGATACTGGATACAAAGGTCTGACCCCATACAAAGGTTCAAACCCTCCTAAATCGTGAACGTGCCCGCATCCTATTACCCATAAGTCCGAGAGGTGACGTCCCCTTGTCCTAAAATCGTGAACGAGCCCGAGCCCGAGCCCGAATTTCGAAAACGTATTAATGCACAACAATCCTCCGTCCTCCCCGACCCAATCCAATCCAACCCGATCTCGCTCTCGCTCTCAACCTCGAATTTGGTTTGTGCATTAATACGTTTTCGAAATTCGGGCTCGGGCTCGGGCTCGTTCACGATTTTAGGACAAGAGGACGTCACCTCTCGGACTTATGGGTAATAGGATGTGGGCTCGTTCACGATTTAGGAGGGTGTATTTCACTAAAAGGGGCGAAAAAGTCCCTAAAATTATACTAAAATTAGGTAATACAAGTAATCTTTCCTTTAAAACCGATTAAGGGTTGATAAAGAATACCGTAATCTGCTATACTATAATTTCATCCAAGTCAAAAAACATATAGTAAACAATGGCCTTACGGCTTTTTAACCACGGGGGATTCTCTCGATGTCTCTAGATAAAGGCACAAAAGAAGAAATCACAAAGAAATTTCAGCTCCATGAAAAAGACACGGGATCGGCCGACGTTCAAATCGCGATCTTAACAGAACGTATCACTGAGCTAACGGAGCATTTAAAGCGTAATTCAAAAGATCACGGATCACGCCTATCTTTGCTTAAACTGGTTGGCCAACGCCGTCGTCTACTTGATTATCTGAATTCTACAGATACAGAGCGCTATCAGTCTTTAATTAAAAAACTGAAACTGAGACGATAATTATACTAAAGAAGCGGGAAATTCCCGCTTCTTTATGTGAGAAGTTGAATAGAAATCAGAAATCTTTCTTCGAGCATCGATTGGAAGCAAGCTTTCTGAGTTCTATCATTCACTCCTCATCCTATCACAAAAACAAAACACCCCTTACTCTAAATTGGAGCTCATTATGGAACGTAAAACCATCTCTGTCACCCTAGATGACAATAAAAAAATTACATTTGAAACCGGAAAAATCGCTCGTCAAGCCAATGGTTCTGTCCTTGTGCGTTGTGGCGATACATTAGTTTTTTCCGCAGCATGCGCGGCTGATAAGCCGGCAGAAGGAATAGATTTCCTTCCCCTCCGTGTAGACTATCAAGCTAACTTTTCTTCAACAGGTAAAACCCTTAGCGGATTCATTAAACGTCAGGGTCGTCCTACAGAAAGTGAAATTCTTGTTTCACGTTTGATCGATCGCCCTCTTCGTCCGATGTTCGAAAATGGCTACTACAATGAAGTTCAAGTTCTTTCCTATGTATGGTCATACGACGGCGTTAACAGCCCGGAACCTTTAGCGATTTGTGCTGCTGCGGCTGCACTAGTTATTTCTGAAATTCCTTTGATTAAGCCGATTGCCGCTGTGCGCGTGGGAATGATTAAAGGAAAATTCGTTGTTAACCCAACAATAGAAGAACAAAAAGAATCTCAACTCGATCTATTAATTGCAGGATCTGAAGATGCAGTTCTGATGATTGAAGGTTACTGTAACTTCTTAACAGAAGAGCAAGTTCTTGAAGCCATTGAAACAGGCCATAAAGCAATCTATAAAATCTGTGACGCTTTAGAGAAATGGCAAAAAGAGATCGGTAAGCCTAAGAAAAAAGATTACCTCCATGTTTTATCCGATGCACTATTAGCAGAAATCGAAAAAACAGGCGGTCAAGAACTCATCAGTGCATTACGTATTCGTGAAAAACAAAAACGCGAAGATGCCCAAAGTTTAGTTCATGCACGTGTCATGTCTTCCTTACTTCCTGAAGGACAGCCAGCAAAATACACGCAAAAAGATTTAGAAGCGGGATTAAAGGCCGTGTCATCCAAATTAATGCGCCAAATGATTCTCGATGAAAAAGTGCGTAGTGATGGCCGTTCCACAACAGACATTCGTCAAATTGATGTTGAACAAAGCATTCTTCCTCGCGCTCATGGTAGCTCCTTATTTACTCGCGGAGAAACACAGGCTGTTGCGGTTTGTACATTGGGTGGCGAAGGCATGAGCCAACGTTATGAAGATTTAGAAGGTGAAGGAACTCATCGCTTTTATCTCCAATACTTCTTCCCTCCATTTTCTGTAGGTGAAGTCGGACGTATGGGTGCTCCTGGCCGTCGTGAAATTGGTCATGGAAAACTAGCAGAACGTGCTTTGAAAGCAATTCTTCCTAGCAAAGATAAGTTTCCTTACGTCATTCGCTTAGAATCCAATATCACTGAATCTAACGGTTCTTCTTCAATGGCTTCTGTCTGCGGCGGTTGCTTGGCGATGATGGATGCGGGTGTTCCGATTGAACGTCCGGTTGCCGGAATTGCAATGGGTCTTATTTTAGAAAAAGATCGTTTTGCGATTTTATCTGACATCTTAGGAATCGAAGATGCGTTAGGAGACATGGACTTTAAGATTACTGGGGACAATAAAGGGATTACTGCCTTCCAGATGGATATTAAAGTCGAGGGTATTACTATTTCGATCATGCGTGAAGCCTTAGAGCAAGCAAAACACGGACGCCTGCACATCCTGACTAAAATGTTGGATGTTTGCCCTGCCTATCGTGAACAAATGTCTGCGTATGCTCCACGTATCGAAACATTGAAAATTAAACCGAACAAGATTGCAACAGTCATTGGACCGGGCGGCAAGCAAATCCGTGCGATTATTGAAGAGACCGGAGTTCAAATTGACATTGACGATACCGGCTTAATTAGTATTACTGCGAATGATCTTGAAAGCATTGAAAAAGCTAAAGCAAAAATCTTCGGGTTAACAGCTGAAATCGAAATCGGACGTATTTATACAGGACGTGTGATGGCTGTGGTAGATTTCGGAGCTTTTGTGGAAGTACTTCCTGGAAAAGAAGGCCTCTGCCATATCTCTGAGTACGATTTTTCACGTATTGCAAAATTATCAGACTATGTGAAAGTGGGTGATATGATGACTGTTAAAGTTGTCGATATCGATGAGCGTGGTAAATTAAAATTAAGCCGAAAAGCAACTTTAGAAGCTCAACCACAAGTACAAGCCCAATCTAACTAAGCAAATCTATGATGGAAGCGACAGTCACTGCATTAGATCTCTCACGTAGATTAAGACGTAATCGTCTAAGTCCGGCGATCAGAGCGTTAGTGCAGGAAACTCGCCTCCATCCCAGCGACCTCGTTTCCCCTCTTTTTGTTATGGAAGGAGAAGGGAAACGAGATCCTATTCTTGCAATGCCAGAAATAGATCGCCTTTCTATTGATTTACTTGTTGCTGAAGCTAAACGGTTACATAGTTTAGGTATTCAAGCGATCGCTCTTTTTCCTGTTATAGATTCTTCCCTTAAAGATGAGAATGGTTCCGAGGCTCTTAATGCCCAGAATCTTGCTTGTCGAACCATTGAAAACCTTAAAAAAGAAATTCCTGAATTGTGTGTCATCATTGATATCGCCTTAGATCCGTATACAAGTCATGGTCATGATGGGCTTGTAGATGCAGCCAATGGCCGCATTCTGAATGACGAAACTGTAGCGGTATTAGCTGAAATGTCCGTTATTTTGGCACGTGCAGGCGCAGATATTGTGGCTCCTAGTGATATGATGGATGGACGTATTGGAGCGATACGGAAAGCTTTAGATCAAGCAGAATTGGTGGATACGTCTATATTGTCTTATGCTGCAAAATATGCTTCTGCATTTTACGGACCCTTTCGAGATGCATTACATTCCGCGCCAAAATTTGGAAATAAAAAAACCTATCAAATGAATCCGGCTAATCGTCGTGAGGCATCGTTAGAGTGTAGTTTAGACATTTCCGAAGGGGCTGATATGCTCATGATTAAACCTGCATTACCTTATTTAGATGTGATTGCTGAAATGCGAAGGCAATATACTTTACCGATCGCAGCTTATCATGTCAGTGGTGAATATTCGATGGTGATGGCTGCAGCGGAAAAAGGTTGGATCGATGCCGACCAGGTGTTTCTAGAGTCGTTATTGTCTATAAAGCGAGCCGGTGCTGATTTTATCTTAAGTTATGCCGCAGGCCGCATCGCAGAGCA
>Ga0207052_10270_pt1 | contig 14209 bp, 14 predicted proteins | sample Alteio_BWMinCont_62_FD_153294 | JGI IMG/M metagenome (GOLD analysis project Ga0207052, IMG submission 153294) | Enriched cells from forest soil in Barre Woods Harvard Forest LTER site, Petersham, Massachusetts, United States -... | ecosystem: Environmental > Terrestrial > Soil > Temperate forest >...
AATCCTATGACTTCCATGAGCCCAGTATCTATAACATAACTCTTCTTTTGTGAAGCAGCTTGGTCGCCGACTGAATAACTATATTTATCCAAGGTAAAAATGAGATAAGCATTTTCTAAAAAATGAATGTAATTTTTAACGGTATTAACGCTTCCAAGTTGTAAAATATTTTTTAATTTACTATAAGAGATCAATGATCCTGGATTGCTAAGTAACCATAACGATAATTCTCTTAATGCTTTAACTTCTTTAATCTCATATCTGACGATAACATCTTTATAAATAATATTTTCATATATCCCTTTCAAAATCACAGGATTTTTATATTGCAAATATTCAGGAATTCCGCCAGATTGAAGATATTGATTAAACGCATTTTTAAGTAAGCCACGTTCGATAGTCAGTCTGGGCTTGGAGATGTCAACATTACTTTCTTTAAAGCCCAGATATTCGCGAAATGAAAATGGCAGCAATTCAATAGTCGTATGTCGTCCTGTTAATTTAGTAGAGAGTTCGCTGCTTAATAATTCCGCGCTAGATCCGCTAATAATAAATTTATTTTTAGATTTATACATGCGGCGTATATAGGTTTCCCATTGATCGACTACTTGAATTTCATCAAAGAAAAAAACTTTTCGAGTCCCAAAGAGTTCAATAAAAATCTCGTATAAAAGATTAAAGTCCTCAACTTTAAAATTGATTAATCGCTCATCTTCAAAATCGAGATAATATACCGGCTCTAAAAAGGCTAATTTTAAAGCTTGAAGCATAAGTGTTGATTTGCCAGATCGCCTCATACCTGTAATAGCTACAATATGGGGTAATCTTAAAACATCGATAATATCTTGGAGACGTTCACGATGTATTCCAAGTGGCAATGCTTGCAGCTCTCGGTACTGCTCTTGCACTACTTCTGTTAATAGAGCCCTATCCATAAAAACTCCGATATTGTCATTTATAATGACAGTATATCATAGTAAATCGTCATTTGTAATGACAGAAATTGCTTCTCTATGTAACATCATCATTTTATGATTAAAATAATTCAATTGTTTAGACTTCGCACGGGGAATGAATTTAAATTAAACCAATAGAATTACATTCGATAATGATTTTTCAGCTTGCTGTCATCATCGTTAATAATATTTTTAACGGCAGAATTGGCAAAAATACTTAAAGGCCCCTTTGGTGATAGCGGAATATCTTGCGTGGCATGGCGAGAAGGTGGTTGATTGTCAGGTCTATTTATTTTTTGAATACTTGGCGTTTCAGAGTTGCAATCAACATTCAAGACAGGGTTAGAAGAAGTTTTACAAAATTTCGAGAAAGTCGGATCAGGGCGTGTCATAGGTTTAGGATGTTTCATCACTATCTCATAGTTTTCTTCTGTAAGTTGTCCAGTATTATTTAATGCACTTAGCGACACAGAAACGTCATACAATTTTGCCTTCATTTCTTGTTTAACTTGGAATGTTAAACCATTAATTAAATTATTTTCTGCTTGTGCCCATGATCGACGCATTCGGTTAAGGGCAGGAGCTTCTGAAAGTGACAAATCGATTTCGAAATTTTCATTTTCTTCAGTTTTATACTGAAGTGTCTGGATGATAATAAACATTTCTGCAGCATTTAACGCGCGCTCAGTTTGGTTATGAAATGCATCGCACAATGTTCTTAATTTTTGTACGTGAGGCGAGGTATCTCCTACTATGAACCAGATTGCTTTTCTGAGCAGACCTTTGTTTTCATCATAAGATTTTAATGCGTTGATAATGGCTGGTGATTTCATTAAAGACTCCTGGAAATAATAATTTAAGAGCGTATTATTATACGATATAAATGCTATTTTTAATCTTAGTGGGAATAAATATAGATTAGCATGTTGGGCTGACGCAGAAAACCAAAGAACTAAACATAACTTTTGTTGAGCCAAGTAGTGAGTTCCCTTGCGAAATTTTTTCTCTGAAATTTCAGCTTATGTTAAAGGGGGGGGACAAATTGTCCCCCCCCTTTAACTACTTGAATTGTCGACACTTTGTCGGCAGGCAAATTTTTTAACAAAGATGGAGATGAAAATTATGAACAAAAAGATGATGTCTGATAATCAAATTGTTGTTTTCAAAGACCATAAAATACGACGTGTGTTTCATGAAAACGCATGGTGGTTTGTTATAACTGATGTAATTACCACTTTGACGGATACGACTAATGCATCAGATTATGTGAAAAAGATGCGTGGCCGGGATAAAGAATTATCTAAGAGATGGGATCAAATGGCTAACCGGCTCTTAGTTGAAACTTCTGGTGGTTCTCAAAAGCTTAATTGTGCAAATACTGAAGGTTTATTCCGTATTATCCAATCAATTCCATCTCCCAAAGCGGAGCCGTTTAAGCAATGGTTAGCCAAAGTAGGTTACGAACGAGTACAAGAAATAGAAGACCCTGAATTAGCCTCCCAACGCGTACGCGAAATATATAAAGCAAAAGGCTACGATAATGCTTGGATTGAAAAAAGAATGCGTGGCATACAGGTGCGCGGGGAACTCACAGAAGAATGGAATAAGCGTGATGTTGGCAGTAGTCAAGAATATGCAATTTTAACCGCTGAAATTTCTAAAGCCACGTTTGGAATTACACCCACTGAGTATAAAAATCTTAAAGGATTAGCGCGCGAAAATTTACGTGATCACATGACTGATCTTGAATTAATTTTCACAATGCTTGGTGAAGCATCTACAACGGAAATTACTAGAACTGATAATGCTCAAGGTTTTGTTGAAAATTGCGCAGCCGCACGTGCAGGTGGAGAAGTGGCGGGTAATGCACGGCTGGATTTAGAAAAAAGAACACGTGAAAAAGTCACGACTTCCAAGAATTATTTAGGGTTGATGGAAAAGCAAATCGAAGAAGAGTGAATTGTGTCATGCTATAAAGTATAGCATAGCCGGGATTTTTTACTTTTTTAGGAATAACATTATATGATTATGACTCTTTCAAAAAAACGCATTATCATCATCGGTGGAACATCAGGCATTGGACTGGCTACTGCAAAATTAGCAGCGGAAAATGGCGCTAGTCTTGTCATCACTGGTTTTCAAGGGAAAGATTTTGAAAACATAAAAAGTCAAATTAATGGTGATGCAGAAATATTGCAACTAGACATTGCGGATGAATCAGCCGTTAAAACTTTCTTTGATAAAATAGGTAAATTTGATTATCTCACAACACCAGGATCAGCTGTCCATAAGGGATCTTTTTTACAAATGGATTCTAAAACAGCTAAAGCTGGCTTTGATAGCAAATTCTGGGGTCAATATAACGCTGCTAAATATGCCGTTCCTCATATAAATTCAGGCGGCGCAATTGTTTTTTTCTCAGGCGTTATAAGTCAGCGGCCACAATTAAATTCAGTAGTAATGGCGACAGTCAATAGTGCTGTTGAAGGGTTAGGCCGTGCATTAGCTGTTGAGCTAGCTCCCATTCGAGTCAATGTTATTGCCCCAGGTCTTATTGAAACACCGCGTTACGCTAATCTGTCAGAAGCTGATCGCGCGACAGTATTTGCTAACAACATTGTAAAGTCACCCATAAAGCGTCTGGGGCAACCACAAGAAATAGCAGAGGCAATATTATTTTTAATGACGAATACATTTATGACGGGTCAAACGGTCTTTGTCGATGGAGGACATCTATTGAGCTAACATGCTGAAATTAAAATCGGTCTACGATTTTAAAGTACGCCCATTGAGTATGTAGTTGATTTTAAATTTTGAAGTAGTAAGATCTCTTATTTTTTAACGATCCTAAGGAATATAAGCTTCGCAAAAAACACCGTCATTGCGAGGCTGCGAAGCGCTTAGCCGCGGCAATCCAGGCTTTTTTCTGCTACAGATCACTGTTTTTTGCAGTCCCATAGGCGCCTGAATTGCGCCACTGACATCGCTACGACTTTATGTTACACAAAAAGGCTGCTAATCCTGAAAATTTTATTCCATTGTATAAGAACATTAAAGAACAAAGTATTTATTTAGAAAGTTTAATTAATAGACTAATCGCCTAGAGCCAGCATTACACCCCAGCCTGACCCTAGTGGATCCTTTAAAGATAACGTAGCACCTGCGCAATAATCTGTGGCTCACATAGCGCATGATTTGAAAGCGCAGGATTACCTGGCTTCGCACCAAAAAATTTCCAGATGACAGCACCTTGGCGGGTGTTAACAATACCGGATAAAATGACACTTTGCTTAAACAAGATGATTTTTTTAATTTCTTTATTAAAAGCGTCTTGATATGACTCTTGTTTTTCAACTTCGGATGATCCTTCGTCCGGATGTATCTTAGCAAGACATGAAATACTTTCCGCGAAACGATTCACTTTATCTTTATTACTTTTAGAATCAATTTTTCCTTTCGATAGCCAATAATACGCGTAAAGAGTATCGCTACCGTAATCTGAATTAGGGAGCGAGTTGATTACCGCCGTATGCTCATCACACGAAGGTGATTCGGTTTTTGCTTTGCTCAGGGCGTCAAAGATAAAATTATCTAAATACTTAACATAGCCGACATCAAAATTATTGGGGGTCAGGGCACAGACTGTTTCATGGTTTAATCTTCTGTTTCGCGACGTCAATATTGTTGCTAATTCTTCCGTACATTCTGCTGGAATACGGCAAAGAGTATCGAATGTTAATTCATTAAATTTATGAAAATGCCACTCTTGTTTGTGCAAATGTGAATAGCCAAGCCATTGCATCATTAAATAGGTATCTTTAAATTCGTATCCATAGAGCTTGCGAAAACCTGCAGAACGCTCAGCACCAAAAACTTGATCAACAAATTGCGTAATAACATTATGCCGGTCATTATTCTTATGCAGTTCATCATAAAGTTCAAGGTCATATAAAATTTTGCATAATTCAAAAACTTGTTTCTGTGCCAAAAAATAGCTGGGTGCAGTTGTATTTAGTGAATGGGCGAATGCTTTCAATTTAATAAAAGGTTTCGGACTTTTTGAATATATTCGTAATTTTTCTTCATATTTTTTTAAAATAAATTCCAAATTCTCGCGGTTAATTTGGGCAGGCAAGGAGATGGAAGAATGGTTAGATAACATGAGCACAACCTAGTTGGTTTTTAGGAGCGCTAAAGCTTACCTCAAGGAGTTTAGGGCAGCAAGTTAAACTGGTTCCTCTAAAGGGTATCATTCGGCCGTCCTGCAATTTTTTTGCAATTGCAGTATTGTTACGCATAAGTTGGCGAGAGCCTCAAAAACAATCATTCAAATCGGGTAAGTCTTTTTATGATAACTGTTTTACTTAAATATATAGGATTTGGATTTGCTGTTAAAGCAGTGGAAGATCAATTTCTGGAAGAGCAGACCTCTACCTACAATATTTTGGCATTTTCTTTAGGTGCTACGGCATGGTTAGTATTCTCTTATTTAGTTAAACGATATGCTCCCGTTGAAAATAAGCCACAGCTTTCAAGTACAAAAATATTAAAACAATTTTTAAATCATGCGGCAGGTTTAGGCGTCGTATCAGGTATTGCGCAATTTGCAAAAAGAGTGGATGTCGCCTCAGCAAATTCAGGACTTATTATATCGGGAATGCTACAGACGCTAGCTACTTCTGAATTGGATCATGCTTATGCTGTCATAGCTGTCCCCCATTTGCCTTGGGAAAAACTTCGTTTCATTATTTTATTTGGAGTTGATTTATTAATAAGTTTTCCTGCTAAAACACTCGTGAATGGTAATGCTCTTTCTAAACTTGAGATAGCATCTATGGTCTTGGGTAGTGTTCTCGGTGTTGGTGAGGCCATCTATAGCTACTTTAACGATGAAAAATTAAATTTAAATAGTGCCATTAACCGGCGACTATTTAAGCTTACCGCTGGTGCAGGGACCGTTTTCACTTTAGTTGATTTGATTGTGGATAATCATGACCGTTATACCATTGCGGATAATAGCTATATTGAGTTTACCAATTTATTATTGGCTTTTGTTGTATGGGAATTTCGTCGTATTAATAAGCATCGCGAATCATTAGTGTCTCAACAGATTATTTTACCTAATATTAATGTGCCCTTAATGCAGTATTTAAAAAATAGCAATTTACAATTTTATAAGCCCCTAATAAATAGTGATGATCGTCAAGTAATAAATGAGATAAAGCAAGAGTCTGCAGATTTAAATTCGTTATCTATGGTGTAGTAATTAGATGCCCAAGTCTGCATTCGTGTTGCTCAAATTCAGCAACCTGTCCCTGATTTCTTGCTGAGATTAGCCGTGATGACTTTTTTCATGATTAGTGGTGTAACGTAGGTGGTAACACAAAAAAATTGTTAATTTTGATGTGAGCTAGGGTCAAGTAACGGCAATGCACATTCATTGTTGATTAGGGTTACTTGACCCACCAGATCCTAAGTCATTATCGCTGGATAATATAATGAAGTTATCTGACGCAAAAGGATGTGTTCCGTTAATTATTTTTATCATTGCGCCTTCTGGCAAAGCGCAGAGAATTAATATTACTATGGATAGAGCATTGCTAAATGCTATTGATCTAGCTGCTATTAGCCAACATAAAACTAGATCAGCTTTATTGGCTGAAGCTGCGCAGAGATTACTTGGCGAACTTTAAAGTGAATTAAGAATTCAGCGCGTAGCGGGAAATAATCCCCGTATTTCGCTGGCGCTCATACGGGCGTCACTCAGTCCAACCTGCAACTGTGCTACCTGCTTTTATTAATTATCGTATTACAAACAAAATCGCGGTAGTTTTCTCGGCTTAATGTCATTTCTTTTTGATAAGAGCTAGCTTGCAACTTATCATTTTTAAATAAACCTTGACGCTTTAGGGAATGATGAAGTGTTGGGTTTGATTTATTTCGAGTATCAAAACCTAAAGTGTCGCTAATAAGATGTTGTTCAGCAGTTTGTGGTTGTTGGGAGCGAGACGGATTTTGTTTTGAAAGAATGTTTTTTCTTGCGAGTTGTTGCAATAATTCATTTGCAATGATTTCCGCTGTTTTCTTTCTACCATCAACTATAATTATTTCTGTCGGCAACTCTAATTCATGAAGAGATCTTTCATCTTCATCATCAGAAATAATGTAAATATATGCAAAACGATTTGCGGCAATATTTTTTGATAATGCATTATTCAATTCATTTTGCAATCCAGAAAAATGTTCTACGCCAACAGAGGCAATAAAAGAATTTGTCATAGCTAGATAGGCTAAGCTTATCGTTTTATTTCTTGGCTCCATTGATGCATCAATTAACGAGGGAGATAAGTCACTTAATGTTTCATCGTAAGCTTCGAGCTCGTTGCGAATTTCTGTGCTATCAACTCCAGAATAAATAAATTCGAGCTGCTCAAGCTGCTGTAAGATTAAAAGCTGATAGCAATTAACAATATAATCTGTAATACCGTAAGCTATTTAAAGGAGCATCCAGCTATTGATGCTATTTACCAATTTAAACGGCAGCTTCACCGTTTATTGATGAAGAAAACTGTGCAGAGGAAACGATGTAGACGTTTGATACCTTTCTTTTTAAATATGGTTGAAGGACTTAAGCATAGTCCGTTTAAACGCTTAGCAACGCTAGGTAAAACACTGGATCAATGGAAAGAGGAGATCGTGCGCATGTGGAGATTTAGGAAGAATAATGGAATTACGGAAGGGTTTCATAGGAAGATGAAGTTGATACAAAGAAGAGCATATGGATTTCGGAACTTTGAGAATTATAGATTACGAGTTAGAGTGTTGTGCTCATAGGCGAAGTGCCCCCTAAAGTGGGAAAGACCCAAAAAAACTTACAGCTAGCTGATCCGTAATAACTTTCGAATTTAAAATTTTTTTCGTAACATCTTGAATTATCTGGTGGCCAGACCTGGAATCGAACCAGGGACACAAGGATTTTCAGTAAGCAAGCTAGCTTATCTGAAAAATTCTTTATTCTTCTAATTTATTAATTTTATTGATATTTGGTATGAATAGAGCTGTTGTCAGCTTCTAGCTAAATCTTCGTTTTTCTACGCTTTTCTTGGCATGATTACACCAGAATTACACAGAGATTTCCTTAAAATGGCAACATTAAAACACCTTAAGGATGTTTTAATGTTGCCCAGCTATACTTTGGTTCTTCTTTGACTCGTTATGAGACTTCAAATATGCAAAATCGATTAGCTATAGGCATGCAAGCAATTAAGCGAATTCTGGAAAAAAATAAAGATATCGTCTTAACGCCTGAATCTATTTGGGAATTAATGCAAGATGACTATTTGCGTTGCTATAAAAAACTTGAAAAACGTAAAGTCTACGATTTATCCGTGCCGCCTCAGCTTTCTCTTTTTGCAAGTTCTGCAAGCCAGTCAGCTCAATCTATTTCTATGGGTAAAGAATTGCAAAGTTATTGCGAAGCCTTATTAACACTTTATCCAGAGTCCAATTTGAATATTGAAGGTTTTAATATAACGGATTTAATCCCATTTTTTATTAACATAGATGAGAGTAATATAAAATATTTTTCCATGCTTGCAAATTATAATTGGTATGATCCCAATAACAAAAACAAACTCTCACATGAAGATTTGCTGGCCTCGTCAGTGTTGCAGAAAAATTTTCATCATCTCGTTTCATTTGTTGAACCTAAATCAATTGCGCTATTAAATAAATTATACCAATATGAAGAAAAACAAGTTAACGCAGCCCGTATAAAGTTAGATTTTTTGAGTGCACAAGAAGAAAACCCAGAAAATCAATGCCGAACTTTATTTGCTTATGCCACAAACATTGAGACCAGTAAATCGACAAGGCAATTCTTTGCAGAAATGATTATTAGAATATTTAAAGCTAATCCAAATATTGATCTAGATCTTGAAAACACGATGCAGTGGACTGACATTAATAATCGCGAGCGAGGTCATTTAACTGATCTGTACACTATTGACATGTATGGCCGTCTTGCAGAAATATTACCAATTAATTTTAAGCAGACGCTTGTCGATTCGTTTATTAAAATGATTCATCTTTCAGAAAAAGATTTCTTTGGTGACACGCGAGATTTTCGCGGCATATGTGCCGAAACCCTGGGTGTAATCATCTCATCGCTGCCTAGAAATCAAGCCCTCTATTACAGTTATGTTGTTTTACCGCAAGCGATTGAAAATGCTAAGCACAAGTTTAATAGTGCGCTTTTGTACTCTAGCTGGATCACAAGTAGTGAATATATGCGAAGTTCTGTTCAATGCAATATTCTAAATAAATCGCAGCAATCTATGCGGCCTCCCGGTGGGTTATAGTTATTTATTAGTAGGAAACAGTGTAAGCGTTTGGTGAAACACATCTTTTTAATTCCATAAATCTCCTGCATTCTTGCGCCTCAACAAATAAACATCCTCAAATCCTCAGGGTCAAATCTGAACTTGGTTCATATAATAAGCTGAACCAAGTTTAGATTTGACCCCCCTAGAGTCCCTAGAGTCTTCTAGGGTGCAATTAGTGCAATAGAGATATCTGTGGTGCAATTGGTGCAATTAATATAATTGTGGTGCAATTGGTTCAATTATAGAGTTTTTCTGAAATGAAGAAAAAATACATTTATCCAGAAAGAGAATCTAAATCCTTAGAATTTAAATCTCAGCTTCCAAAATTAATTAATTTAATAAAAACTTGTGTGGCATTTGCTAATGGTGTGGGGGGAAAAATAATTATCGGAATTGATGATAATACTCAGGAAGTAATAGGCGTCGATGATAAAACGCGAGACCGAATTTATAATGAATTTCCCAATAGTTTATATGATGCAACTAGTCCTGCTCTGTTAGCTGAAATATATGAGCAACGTTTAAATGTTGAAAGCGTGATGATTATTGACATTCCATTTGGTTTCAGAAAGCCTGTTTATGTTAAAAAAGAAGGTATTCCTAAAGGAGTATATTTGAGGGCTGGTCCTAACACGCATAAAGCTAATCAAGAATATATAGAAGAGTTAATGCGCGAAAATAAGCGTGAAATTTTCGACGAAGAGACAATTAAAGCAGACGTTGGTATTCTATCCAGCGAACGACTGAAAGATATTTACAATACTTACGATTCTGAACGATTGGTAAATGAAAAAATAATTAGCCGCGCATCTGCAGCTTCACGTAAATATCCCACGGTTACGGGTGTGCTGATGTTTTGCGAATCTCCGCATTTATATATTCCAGAAGCGGTTATTCACTGTACTCGCTTTCGGGGGGTTGATGGTCGAGATATTATTCAAAGCGAGGAAGTTCAAGGCCCTCTCGTTAAGCAAGCACAAACGAGTTTTGAGTTAGTTAAGTCATGGCTAATCAAAGGCTATCAGTTGTTCGGAGCCAAACTACAGGGGAGGATGATAGTCCCAGAGGTTGCTCTTCGTGAAGCGATAATTAACGCGTTGATACACAGAAAATATTGGATTGCTGGTGCTAGCAAAATTGCTCTCTACGATAATAGGCTGGAAATATTTAATCCAGGAAATTTCCCCGGACTTTTTGACTTAAATCATTTGGGGGATGGAACAACGTTCTTACGAAATCCAAATCTTGCCCGGATTGCGAGGCGATTCGGTTTGGTAGAGAAATTAGGCACAGGTATTAGAGTCATCATGGAAAGTTGTCGTAAGGTGGGCCTTAGAAAGCCGGAATATATTGAAGGTGCAGACAGTGTTAAGGTGGTCTTTCATTTTCTTCCAGAAGAGAATATTTTTTCTGCTGATGACGAAAAAATACTGGCATTATTTAACATGAGGAATGAAATTAAGCTTAACGATGTTGCAATGTATTTAAATGTTTCTATGAATACTGCCACTCGTAAACTAAATCAATTAATTCAGTTAGGCAAGGTTGTAAGGCATGGCAAAGGACCGGCAGTGCAATATATTCTAATTAAAAAATCTGCATCGAATAATGAGTAAAGATGAAGTTGATACAAGGAAGAGCTTATGGATTTCGGAATTTTGAAAATTATAGGTTACGAGTTAAAGTGTTGTGTTCTTAAGTGAGACCCCCTTAAATGGGAAAGACCCGGTTTTTTTATCTTAATCGTAACTTTTTTAAATTATCTGGTGGCCAGACAGCAAGTGGCGTGAAAAGTTTTGTTGTCGAAACTCTCATTGATAAAAAAGTTCGGCGCATGACATGGTGAAAGTAATAGTAAAGCGCGTGCTAATTTAGCTATGCGGTTGTTGCGTGCTATTTTTAATTTTGCCATTTATCAATATCAAACTGAAGATAACATATCTATTATTACGTCTAACCCAGTGAAATTTCTTTCTCATGCCCGCAGTTGGTATCGCATAGAGCGGCGACAGAAAGCTTAGATATCTCAGCTTATGCGCTCAAGCGATTACTCAATCATAAAATGAATAATGATGTCACGTCAGGTTATCTAATAATTGATGTCGAGCGTTTACGGAAACCCATGCAGCAAATTACAAATTATCTTATAAAATGTATGCAGGTCAAAGAAGAGCCAGTTGTTTTTTTGCAGCAAGACACTGCATAAATACGAATAACCAAAGAGGTGACCTAACCATCTCATTTTTTTACGCGAACAAATAGTTGTATGAAAAAATCGTACAACCGAGTGAATTTATTTTAAGGAGAAACTTATGGAAAAAAAGTTAGTTGCTCAGCTACACAATGGTTTTGAGAGTGTTGCTCAAAAAGATGGAGAAGTTGAATTTTGGTATGCGCGGGATTTGCAAAAGCTCTTAGGGTATAACGAGTGGCGGAATTTCCTTCTGGTTATAAATAAAGCTAAGCAAGCCTGTAAAAATTCAGGACATGAAGTATGCGACCATTTTGTTGACGTCAACAAAATGGTTCAGCTGGGTTCCTGCTTTTAACACGGTGCGTGGTAATTTGAGGGGTGAGCAACCGATTACCCAAGAGCATGTTAAAAATAACACAACGGTTCGTAGTGCGCTAGGGCAAAGCAATATTTATCCTGAAAAGTTGCCGCCGGCTGAGGATGTCAAGAAAATTGATCGCAAGATTAAATCTGAAAGTAAAAAACTGCCTAAGTCGACAAGGGTACTTAGCGATGAATAATTTTTTGCTGCTGCATTTGCGGCTTATGATGGTTCACGCGACAATAGCATTGTAAATGGTTAACATGGCGATTGCATTGAAAATCAGGGAAAATTGCATCATTTCTAAAAATATGACCTAAAACCCATTATTATTTCAGGTAGCGGCATGATTAACGACTCTTACTAAGAGGTTTGATAAGGACGCCATACCCAGTATAATGCGAGATTTTAAATTGTACAATTTATCTATTGTTGGGATTTTTTATGAAGAAGCTTTTAAAATTAACATTGGAGTAGCTGCATTGATTGCTAAAAAATTATTATACCTCTTAGCTTTTTCATTTCTTTCCACAACCTGTTTTGCTAATGAGTGCATGGATCATTTTAAAGATCATTGGTTTGGGGCGTTCATGGATTTTAATAGCTGTCAGCTAACGGATAAAGATGTTACTGCTATAGTAAAGTTCGCAAATAACCATCCAGGTATTCAATCTCTCTATGCAGGCGATAATAGCATCACTGATGAAGGTGTTAGGGAGCTTAGCTTGTTAAATCCTTTTCCCGATGAACTTGGTTTAGCTAAAAATGCAATCCAAGGTAAAACATTAGCAAGCTTAAAAAATCTAAATCTAATTTCAATCAGCTTAGAAGACAATCCCCTTGATAATGAAAGCGTTAAAGAATTACTTTTAAATAAACAGATTAAAGGACTTTCTATTGGCAGCGATAAACTTCAAGATGATATTGCTAACATTATATCCAGTCGTGATTTTGATTTCTTAGGGATAGAAGGCAATGGCATTTCTGAGAATGAGTGGCAAAATATCGCTGAATTTTCTCGCGCCAAATTCATTATAATTGGTGGCAAAAATATACGAAATAGTTTCGGCAAAAAATTAGCAAACAACTCGTTTGTCGAAGGATTATATATAAAAGACTATGCAATGGACGCATACGGTTTTGCACAAGCATTTAGTAATCCACACATTCACTTTTTAGAAACTTCACACATAAACGATAACTCAGCTTTTTTAGAAGCCTTAGCTAATAGTCAATATATCAATGCATTGGACATTTTTCCTGCTGAAGAAGATATCTTACTGAATGAGCGTATAGGTAAACTTTTAGGGAAAAACAAGTCTATCACTGATCTAGAAATTAGCTCTTCCTTGATAAGAAAACATAAAACTATAATCGATGCAGGTTTCGCTAGAGCAATTAGTACAAGTAATATATCGGACGTAGCTTTCTATAGCACCAATATAAATATAAATGATGATGCCGCGATCGCTTTCGCTGAAAACCATCATTTAAAATCTTTAGGTATTGGAAACGGACAGATTACTGATGCAGGAGCAATTGCGTTAGAGCGTAGCGTCAGTTTAACTGAGCTTACTTTGCGTAGAAATCAAGTTACTGATGTCGGCGCTCTCGCTTTCATTGATAATGTATATCTAGACTCTTTAGACCTTCGTTATAACCCCATCAGTTACACTGCTGCTAATAAGCTCAAAGCCAATTCTAAAATTAAAAATATTTATATTGATTTAAGAAAAACGATGCCAGTTATGAAAACGTTTAAGGTTGAGAAAAAACTAACGCCGTACCTGGGGAACAAGTTTAATTGGGGTTATAGAAATTTTGAGAGAAATTGGCTTTACCCAAATAAGGGGGCACTTTAATCGAAAATAAATTATCCTGATTGTAACTCTTTGAATATAGGTTATATTTTTTTGGTATTGAATAAATAACCATGAAAGCTCATAATACACACTTTTAATGTGTATAATAAGTAATAGGATGCAAAATGAGTAAGATCTATAGTAGTCGTGAGGTTATCCAGCGGCTCAAGGATGATGGGTGGTATGAGGTTAGGGTTACAGGTAGCCATCATCATTTTAAACACACTGAAAAAACAGGAATTGTTACTGTGCCTCATCCAAAGAAACAAATAGGCAAAGGCTTGTTAAACAGCATCTTAAAACAAGCAAAACTGAAAGGGGATAAATTATGATTATTGAATATGTTGGATTAGCCGAAAAAGTTGAAGATGGCTATAGCGTTTTTTTCCCAGATTTTCCTGGCTTTGGATCAGCAGGTGATACGCTAGAGAAGGCAAGAAAAAATGCTAAAG
>Ga0207052_10264_pt2 | contig 14166 bp, 9 predicted proteins | sample Alteio_BWMinCont_62_FD_153294 | JGI IMG/M metagenome (GOLD analysis project Ga0207052, IMG submission 153294) | Enriched cells from forest soil in Barre Woods Harvard Forest LTER site, Petersham, Massachusetts, United States -... | ecosystem: Environmental > Terrestrial > Soil > Temperate forest >...
GATAGGTGCCTTAGCGTGTGAAGTAGTTGTCAGTGACTCTACCTCGGTTAATCTCTATAAAGTTTTGAGAAGTGCTTTATTTTTTCAAGAAAATTTGTCATAATTTTTCCCTTACAATTTGAGTTTATTAAGCAATTCAAGTGTTTTGCCAGATTCAATAGCCTCTCTGGCAATTTTAACACCCTGCGCTAACGTTGTGGCAACGTCTGCTACCACTAACCCTGCTGCACTATTTAGTAAGACGATATCTAGTTTAGGCCCTGTGAGTGTGCCAGATAAAATGTCTGTAATGATTTTTGCATTTTCAGCTGGCGTACCTCCTAGTACCTCGTGTAAAGCAGAAAGGGGTAATCCGGCATCACCAGGCGTAACCGTGTATTCCACGATATGATCTTCTTTAAGTTCAGCGATATGCGTTGGTGCACTGATACCTAATTCGTCTAATCCATCTTCAGAATGTACCACGAGAGCACGCTTGGAGCCTGTGTGTTTTAAGAAGGTCGCAACAGGCTTGATAAGATCTTTACGATAGACGCCGATGACTTGTTTTTTAGGTTGAATAGGGTTAAGTAGTGGACCCAAAATATTGAATATACTGGGAAAACCAATATTTTTTCGAAAATTAGCGTAATCTTTAAACTTGCTGTTGAATAGTGCCGCACGCATACAAGCATAGTGATTGCGTTGAAGCGAAGATATTATATCTTCAGAATTGTCGATTAGTTTAATACCAAGATGCGTAATCACATCCGCACTGCCTGATAAACTGGTCACACTATTTCCAGAATGCTTAGCGACAAAGACATCACAGCTTGCGATCACAAGACTGGCAGCTGTTGAAATATTAAAGGTGCCAATGCCATCTCCACCGGTTCCAACAATATCTACTACGTCTTCTTCAAAATTGATTTGTTTCGTGTGTTCAAAAAGATAATTTCTGGCAGCCAAAATTTCTTCAAAAGTTTCTCCTTTAGTACGTAATAATGCAATGACACTTGCTTGCTGTTCAGGTAGCGCCTTAGAAAATTGAGAAAATAAGTCATAAGTTTCAACTTGAGTCAGATCATTTTGATTAATTAATTTATGGATACAAGCTTTCATGTCATGTCACCCTCGCGCGTTGTTGATATTTAGGATTTTGGAAGATTTTATTTACAATGATTTCGTCAAAAATTTTAAGACAACGTTTAATATCTTTTTTCTCCAAATATAATGGATTGATACACAATCTAATCACATTAGGTTCACGAAAATCGCAAATTACGCCTTTTTCTATCAACGCTCTCGAAAGTGCATACGCAGCATCATGAATAATCGCTATGTGTCCTGCACGAGCTTTAGTTTGCGGTGTAATAACTTGAAGATTTAATTTTTTTAAGGCGTTTATCAGTAAATTCGAATGGATAAGCGTTAGGTCATATAATGCTTTAAGATCAATTTTTTCAAAAAGCGATAAAGCCCCTTCCAACGCTTTTAAACTTAATACAGTGGGTGTTCCACCGATATAGTTTGCAGCGCCATGGGACTGAAATTGACTTTCAAAGGCAAAGGGCCGCTGATGCCCCATCCAGCCATAAATAGGGCTGGCGACTTTATCATGAAGCGATTGATTAACATAAATAAAACTCGGCGAACCAGGTCCGCCATTTAAATATTTATAGGTGCACCCTATTGCAAAATCGACGTTACACGCTTGCAAAGCAATTGGCATTATTCCCACACTATGAGATAAATCCCAAATCACTAAAATGCCAAATTGATGCGCTGCTTTGGTAATCTCCTGCATGTCATATACATCAGCGCTTCGAAAATTAACATGGGTGAGCATAAGGACTGCGATGTTTTCATTTAACGCTTCAATTAACCGGCAGGGTTCAACAGATTGCAAAGAGATGGTTTGGTCAAAGGCAGTAATACCTTGTGCAATATAGTGATCTGCAGGAAAATTATCGTGTGTTGTCAAAATAATTTTTCTATTTTTTTGTAAAAATAAAGCACTTCTCAAAACTTTATAGAGATTAACCGAGGTAGAGTCACTGACAACTACTTCACACGCTAAGGCACCTATCAGTATGGCAATTTTTTGAGCGATACTATAGGGCAAATCCATCCAGGCTTTGCTGTTCCAAGCAGTGACCCCTTCATTACTCCAATCTTGCAGTGCTTGTTGTGTTTGGGTGATAGCAATCTTAGGAGAAGGCCCTAGAGAATGGCCACACATATAAATCGTGTCAGCAGGGTAATGGAATGCATGTTTAAGCATATTGAGGCCTCCTTTTCATTGCTATCACCATGATCACAACAAAAGCAGTAAAAAATTTTAGATCAGAGGGTGCCAGTCCTAATGAAAGTGCTAAGCCTTGTAATTGCTGATACACCAAAGCCCCTAACAGGGGTGCAATTAATTGCTTTTTTAAGGTTTCATGTCCCAGGAGGGTTTCACCAATCATTAATGCAGCAAGAGCATGAATGACGATACCTTGTCCCATTCCAACATCCATATAGCTTTGGTGTTGACCCATGAGCCCCCCACCAAGCCCGGATAATGCATTTGCAAGAAATAATCCCAAGAGTGTGTATTTTGAAATAGAAATACCTTGTCTTAGCGCAAAATCTCTATTTAAGCCGACGGTTCGTAATTTTAATCCTATTTCAGTATTTAAAAATAAATAAAGAAAAACAATAATGAGTGCCACCGTCGCTAATAAGATTAAAATATTTCCTTCAATACGGTTAGCACTAAAAAAAGAAAGACAATTAAAAAGGCTGATATTGGGTTTCCCGATTATTCTTAGGTTAACGCTGTATGTCATTGTGCTTAAGATAATTCCGGCTAAAAGCAAATTTATTTTTAAACGCAAATGTAAGAATCCTGCACAATATCCAATTAATCCGCCGCTAATAACGCCACAAAAAAGTGCAATACTAGGGTGCAATCCTAGAATAAGTAACATGGCACAAACGGCGCTCCCCAATGGATAAGCCCCTTCAGCAGTGAGATCAGGCATTTGAAGTATTCTAAAAGGGATCATGACGCCTAATGCAATAAAAGCAAGCAACAGTCCTTGTTGTATTCCAGCTAAAATAAGATCAACATTCATGTTTTACCTCATTCAGGAATAGATCCAATAATTTTGCAATAGTCAAAGTTTGTTTTTCTTTTCCTGCAACATCAAAAACAATTTTCCCTTGTTGTAGCATAATGAGTCGATTTCCATATTGAATCGCATCTTCGAGTTTATGGGTAATCATTATTGTCGTAATATTGTTTTCTTTTATGGCATTATTCGTGTAATGCATTAAATATTGTTGTGTTCTGGGATCTAGCGCTGAAGTGTGTTCGTCACAGAGTAAAATTTTGGGTTTTGAATTGATTGCCATTAGGGTGGCAATGATTTGGCGTTGCCCCCCTGATAGCCGAAAAAGAGGTTGATGAAGTGTTTTTTCTAATCCTAAATTAAAGGCTTTAATCTGAGCGACGGCTTCTTCTTCATAGTGACGATAAAAAGCAAACTTGGCTTTTCTTATTCTCATAAGACTTAACACAATATTTTCTAATAAGGTGAGTTCTAAAACTGTCCCTTTATTAACCTCTTGTACAATAGCAGCAATAGTGTGGTTGCGATTTTTGTGCGTGAAATCTTCATTATCAATAAAAATATTTCCATTATCGACGGTATATTCCCCTAAAATGGTTTTGAAAAGCGTTGATTTCCCTGAACCATTGCTACCAAGAAGTATACAATAGTCACCGTTATTTAAATGCAAATCAATGCCATTTAAGATAGGTTCAGAAGAAGTTGGAAACGATTGATATATATTTTTAAGTGTTAGCATAGGATTACTCCACTGTCTCTACAGAGGTTAAGTTTTCGGGTATCACGACGCCATAAGTCTTAGCGACTTTCATATTAATGAGAGCATGATGATCCTGTAGACTAGGATAAAGTGGAGAGAGTGTTCGTAACTCACTTCCTTTTAACAAGGCCGCAATTTGTTTCCCTGCATTGACCCCCACTTGTTTGTAGCTTACCCCAAAACTGGCAAGCACTAAGCCCTCTTTAACACCACTTTCTTCGACATTAAACAATGGGATCCTCATTTTATGACTTTCTGAGGCAATGGTTGGCAAAGAAGGTTGTATTGGGCCACTGACACCTACATAGAGAAAATCGACTTTGTCTTTAAAGCGCTGCATGGCGATAGGCACCTCTTTGACGTTTGCAACGGGAATGGCTAGTAGAGTCATCCCTTTTTTGTTGGTGGCAACTTGCATCATCTGCACTAAGGCAAGATCATTACTGTCTGAGGTGGCATATAATAGTCCGACTCTTTTAGCGTGAGGCAGCAGTTTTTGTGCAAATTCAAGCAGTACATTAAGATCTTGTTTATCCGAGCTGCCGGTCATATTGGCATCAGGGGTATGCGCTTGTTGTATTAGTCCTGCATTCACCGGATCGGTAACAACATTGTAGACAAGCGAAATATCTTTGATAGCATTTTTTGCAAATTGTGCAATGGGAGTCCCCATCACGACCATGACGTGGGGGTTAGCGGATTTGAGTTTAGTAATCATTTGAGGAATAAGAGATTGATCAAATCCCACATCTACAATCTCGAATCTGACGGTTTGATTTTCAATAAATCCTTGTTTGGTTAATTCCGATTTGATTCCGGCAATTGATTCAAAAAGAGAAGTGTGAGGCCCATAATTTGCAATCGCCACTAGAGGGAGAGAGTTTTTTTTATCGAAATTTAAAAATGTTATTATCGCCAGGATTAAGCAAATACATATAGCAATACTGATTTTTTTAATATTCATTAAAGCACCTTTGAGAATTATGATTCATGTATGTAAACGAGTTTAAAAAATTAGAATTGGCCAAAAGGCCACGAAATCATCATTGAAAAGATGCAATAAGAAATTGTTTGTATGAAGTGTTGCGAAGGAGATTGTAGGGTTTTCATGGTATTACGCTCACAGTTAAAAAAACAAAAAAAGGACACTAAACGCAGAATTACTTGCGCCAACGCCACCCTTTTATTGCTAATTTATTAACTGTTGTCTGTAACACTTTTTCTACCATTTAAATAAATTTAATGAAGTCTTTACATAGGCTAGCAGAGCCTAGAGAACAGTTCAAGTGTAGAAAATGGTTTTTTCTGACCATTCATCGGGCAATTTATCAGGCAATGCCACTGCCAAGGCAGAATAGCGGTTCGAGCGTCTTGATAAATAATTTATAATTTTGATTCAGAGGACTAAAATAAGGTGTAATTCCCCTAATAAATCGCAAACGCAAACGAATAAACTTTTTATTGACCAGTTTGTCAAAACATCAGCGGCAGGGCAGGCTGTTTAGCGTGCTTGCACTAAAAATTTCTGGAATGAAGTTAGTTAGATTGCGCTGTTTTTAGGATGTCGACTCTATGCAAGACTTAAATCTTACCGTATTTTCACAAAACACTAGCATATCTGTATCTGGGCAACCTAATTTTGCCTTTCAGCCTTTTGGATCTAATACCAGCTTAACGGTTGGTGGAAAGCTGTCTTATTTAGTAGGAAAATCCATTCGTACTGGAATAAAGACAGTGACAAATTTTTTAGGGTTAACTTCATCTAACACAAACTCAATAGAAGAAGTTTACTTAGATCCTAATGAAATTGCCTTATGTAAAAATATTTCACTTGAAAAAATACCAGAAAAATATGAAGAATTTAAAGCAGAATTTGTTCACTTAGTTAGGTTGACTCAGCCCATAATGGAATATTATGGCTTGAGTCCAAAAGTCTATATAAAGAGATTATACGATAATGTAAAAGACTTAACGGACACGAGAATAAGTTTGCATGAACCTAATTATTTTTCTGCATCACTGGCAACACTAAATGAAATACTCTCTGAACATGAGAGCGAGATATTAAAATTTATTCCAAATAAAATAATGAATAATCCCACTGAGTTAAGAAAATACTTCGAGAAAGGAAAATATATAAATCAAGGAGAAATATACTTAAAAGGGCACAAACCACCACAAGATTTCATTAAATATGTCATCAATAAATTAAAAGCGCAAAGTCAAACTTGGGAAAAAATGCATTCTCACCTTGGGTATGAAGGGATAGCCTTTCAAGATGTCTACCGGTTTGTGACCCAGGGTGATAGAAATGAATTAGGGGCTTATGCCTTTGAAGAAGAACCCGGCTATATGGAAAATGCACTTTACGCACTCAAGGACACATTTGACAAAAAAATGCAATTTAACCATGTGCAAGACTACCGCGATTTACATGATACTGCCGTTCAAGGCGTTATTTCAAAGTTCGGAAGCTTATCAGGAGACCGGAATGGACCATTCCATGAATCACTTAAAACCGATAACAAAGAGCGAGAGTATTTTCTAAAATTACCCACTCAAGATTTAGACGCTCTATATGAGGATAAATTTTACCAAGGGTTTAGAAGCATTGGAGAGCTTGAATTCGGGATCCCGCTCTATGATGAAGAAGGACTAAAAGATTTAAAAAAACGCAGTATTCACAATAATTGGTTCCAGTTAAAAGAAAGAGGAGAGGGACAGTATTATCTGGTACTACGAGGTTATCGTACTTTCCATACAGATAAAGAGGAGATAAATAAAGGAGGGCTGGAAGCTATTGAAAACTTTGCGAAAGAAAGTATGAAAAATAAGGGCAAATCACTTTTTGACCATTATAGAAAATTGATCAAAAAAGCTAAATCCCCTATTGAACGGTTAATGGCACATATTTGGATCACACGCGAATTAAAAATTCATCATTTATTTCGTGATGGTAATGGTAGAAGCACAGTATTATTATTCATGGGGCTACTCAATAAGGACCCTAGTTTACCCAAAGTGCTCTTACCAGACCCCGATATTTTTGATGCTTATGGCCCTAAAGAATTATCCAATATCATTATTGAATCAATGGAAAATTTAGCGAATAGAATTTCATCTAAACTAAAATCAGAACACACTGCAGATGAAAAAATAAATAAATTAAAAAAAGCAAGAAAAGCATATTTTCTACAATCTGACCGTCATGAATGGCAATATTATCATGTCAATAAAAAAAGAAATAATCTTAAAGAGGTTATTGAGGACGAAAAAACTAAAGAAAATAATGAAAGGCAATTTAAGGAACAAAATCTATTTAATGTCGAAAATCATCAAGAGGATTTTGAGGAAAATAATGCAAATGCCATAAATGATTTTTTAAAATATGATGCAGTTCTTACAGAGGATAAGAAAATTTATAAAAAACTCGTCAATATGCAGAGTGAAAATCCTGAAATAGTGTTTGAATTGATCGAAAAAGAAATGTGTAAAATGCTGGAGCGAACATATGATGGTCTAAATTTTGATAGGATCCCTGATAACGAAAATTATGAAAAAGTATCAATAGAAACAAAGTTAGAACAAGACAAGGATTATTTACAGCTTAATACATTGAGAAGTATTTATTTGTTTTGTGATCGCTTTATGGTTCGAGTCTACTCCATTTCAAAAAAAATTAAAAATGACATCAATACTGCCAAAGAAATTGATATTAAAAAAAATAAGTTCATGCTATTCAAGTTAAAATTTTATTTAAAAGAAATTAACAACTTTAAAGGAAAATACATTGATAAAATATCAAGTTCAATAAAAGATAAAAAGCGTTTAGATAACTATCTTAAAATTTGGAACGTCCCTTATGATAAAATTATGAATTTATTTTATAAGGGTAATTACGAAGATATTAAACGGATTGAAAAATCAATTACTATCGATAGTAAAATAAAACAAATAAAAACACTAGAGGATTTTTTTATATTTATTAAAAATTATAAGGGTGAGCTATTTTATGACTCAGATACTAAAGAAAAACGCACCATGATTATTGATCGAATGCAAACTCTCTCTGAAAATTCTGGATTTGTCGAATCTATGATCAAAGCGCCTTCTATTGAGCACCTAGAAAAATTGGGAGTATCAGGCTTATCGGCAATTAGTAAAAAATATCTCGAATTGATTATCCATGATCAGGATAGAAAAAAACAAAAATTTCCAAAACTAAAGTTGAACTCTCGAACCGTTTACAGGGAAGAAAGGTATGGTAAAGAAGATGTTTTTTACTTGGGCACAAAGTGGAAACCAATAAATTCAGCCATCAATATGGTTGGCTCGCAAAATACCAAATGGGTTTATCAAAGTTACCAGTTACATGAGTTTATCGATGAGCACTCAGATCTTGTTAAGAAACTAAGGCGCAACGCATTACTAGAATGTAAAAGTAAATCAACTGAAGATATTCTGATATATGTCAATAACATAATAAATGATTTCAATAAAAAAAATAAAGAAAATATGACGTATCGTGAAATTGAAAAAAATATAGATAAAGCCTTGGATGAATTTATGGAAAAAATTCCAAAAGATGAAAATGGTGAACAGATCATTACGATAGAAGAAATTGCAAATGAGGGTTTGTTAATCTGTCGGCATCGTGCCATGCTGGCTGCAAGCATATTACGCTCGCTAGTTGAGGAAGGGATCTTACCAAGAGGAATGGTTAGAGTCTATCGATCTGAGCTATTGAATGAGAAGGATGAAAATCAAGGCGCGCATGCCTGGGCTGTGTATCGTGACATTGAAGCCGATAAGCTTTGGCTGTGTGATCCAAGGTGGGAGACTGCAACTCAAGTAAAACCGAATTTTGAAGGGATCACAGAATATGGCTTGCATGTGATAAATGATATGAATATTCGACTAAATACAGAAGATAAAGCCGAGTTTTTGAAAGATTTTCAACAGAGAATGTCCGCATTATTTCCAAAAGGGGATAATATGATTAGGCTTGAGCGATCTAAAAAGAAAAATCTTCTTCAATTTAAAGTGGAATATCAAAATATTAATGATCATTATATCTCAGCTTTTGTGAAGGCATTAGAAACAGTAGGGATCCCTTATAAACTAAAAAATAAAGAGAACATGCAATATGCTATTGTGCGATTACCATTAGGAAACGCTTTTTTGGATAAATTTTCTCGAGTTGAAGAGGTTTTTACTACAGCGCTAAAGCATGTAGGAGCGTTAAAGGAACCACCGGCACTTAAGGAGAAAAGACCCAAAGTGGTTGTGCATCAACAATTCTTAAATGAAGCGCTTTTGAAAGAAACTCAAAGATTAAAGAAAAAAGTGGAGCTATCGGATAAGTTTAAAAACAAATAGATATAATATTACCACGGTTTTTTAACCGTTTCATGTGAGCATATTTCATGAATGGCCACGCCTTGATCTACTGGTATAGGTTTTTTCCAAGGCTGTGATGTTACCGCTTTCATCCCATCTTGATATCCTGTTTTAATGCGTTCTTCCATGGATAATTTCGAAAATTCAAAATCTTTTGAAGAAAGCTCTGAATGGGGCGCGGTATACAAAAATCTAACAAAATGCATAATTTCAGGGCAAATCTCTAAATCATGCAACCTTTTAATTTCACTATCATTTTGTAAATCAGGAGGAAGCTTTTCATAGATATAATGGAGTTCACGTTTTAATCGTAATATTTCAATAAATTCTTCTAAATGTAAACGATCTTGGCTGGAGTACATAATATCTTTATAACGCTTGAAAACATCATCTAACGTTTTAGGATTTAATCCATAAGAATCAAATAGATTCGCCATAAAGCATAATGTATTGACATGATTCGTATCTTGAATAATTGCTTGAATGGGAGTATTACTGAGCACACCACCATCCCAAAAATATTCATCATGAATTTTTATCGCCGGAAAAGCGGGAGGAAGGGCACAACTTGCCAAAATATGAGAAATATTTAGTTCCATATTTTTGGAATCAAAAAAAACGGGCTGCCCCTTTAATACTTCAACTGCACCTACGGTTAATCTAATTTTATTTTGGTTGATTAAATCAAAATCAATTAAACCACTTAAAGTCTTTTTTAACGGATCAATAACATAAAAACTAATCGTATCCGCTGAGCCATTTTGTTCAAACAATGGATGATTGAATCGAGGCCTGAAAAACCCTTCTTGACCAAAATAAATGCTAGATTGAGCACTACAGAAATTATACCATTGTCGCATTTTATCATTTTTGGGAGAAAATCCAGGTAAGACATTTCTAGAAACGGTTGTCCAAAATTCCAGTAATTTGGGTAAGCGATCCTGGGGGGCATTGCCAGCAATAATGGCGGCGTTAATTGCACCGATCGAAGTCCCTATCACCCAATCTGGATGGAAATGATGCTCGTCTAATGCTTGAAAAATTCCAAGTTGGTAAGCGCCCAGGGCGCCGCCCCCTTGAAAAACATAAGCAATACGATCAATCGACGTTTTTACGGCTTTCATAGTTATAGTCTTTATCGGCATATATTATTCAATATTAAATTTCTTGAGAAAGACTAATTCGTGTCGATAATGATATGAGATCTTTAATCTTTGCATACTACAGGTAATTTGAACAGTAATGGATAATACTTCATTATCTCAAAATAATAAAACAAGACGATTGCTGCTATTGTGGGTGACAATTGGAATTTTAGTTATCGGCTTGGGATTTTTCCTTTACTGGTTATTATATTCTAGATTTTATGAAACGACAGATGACGCCTATGTGCGTGGCAATTCAGTCTTAGTGATGTCAGAAATACCAGGACATGTGAATACGATTTTTGCAGATGAAACAGATTCTGTAACAAAAGGCCAAAAATTAATTTTATTAGATCCGCTAAATGCAAAGATTGCATTAGATATAGCAAAAGCACAACTCGCAATTACCGTTAGAAACGTTAGTCAATTATATAATCATGTCGACCAATTAAAAGATAAAGTTGGTCTTACAAAAGATAATCTTGACAATGCCACAAAAGATTTACAAAGGCGACGTGGATTAGTCGTGAATAAAACGATTTCGTCTGAGGAGATGCAGCATTCAGAAAATGCATTTAATACCGCAAAAGATTCCTATGAATTAGCTAAGCAAGAACTGATTGCCGCACTTGCTGTGGTTGAAGGCGTCGATCTTTATCATCATCCACAGATTGAGCAAGCTGCCGTGAATGTTCGAAATGCGTATTTAAACTTACAGCGAACAACCATTTATGCCCCCGTCAGCGGATATGTTGCAAAACGCCCTGTTCAAGTCGGGCAACAAATTAATGCAAATACCGTGTTGATGGTAATTATACCGTTAAATGAGTTATGGGTCGATGCGAATTATAAAGAATCGCAATTGCGAGATATTCGTATCGGACAAAACGTTACCATGACAACAGATGCCTATGGAAGTGATGTGGTTTATCACGGCACTGTTTTGGGTTTAAGTCCTGGAACGGGCAGTGCTTTTGATTTACTTCCGCCACAAAATGCAACCGGGAATTGGATAAAAGTGGTACAACGGCTACCGGTAAGAATTTCGCTTTCGCCCAAAGAACTAGAGAAAAATCCGTTGAGTATCGGGTTATCTGTCACGGTTACCATAGCGTCACATAACCATTCCGGAAGCAGATTAAATGCCAATAGACCCTTAAAGGCACTCTATGACGCTGTTGATTATAGTTCTAACATTCAAGAAGCCGATACCATTATCAATGAAATATTAGAAGCGAATTCTAAAAATTTATCATCACCTAAAGAGCCCTAAATTATGGCCTGTTTGCAAGGTTTTCAATTAGTATTACTGACCCTAGCGGTTTCACTGGGGATCTTTATGAATGTACTAGATAGTGCTATTGCCAATGTAGCGATCCCTACCATTGCAGGTAACATGGGGGTTAGTGCAGATGAAGGGACCTGGGTCATTACCTCCTTCACAGTCAGTATGGCTATTGTATTACCTTTAACTGGATGGCTGGCAAAGCGGTTTGGAGAAGTCAAATTGTATGTCATCTGTACGCTATTATTTACAATTGTCTCACTTTTATGCGGATTATCGACGAGTTTACCTCAATTAATATTTTTTAGAGTCTTACAAGGTATTTTTGCTGGCCCCATGATCCCGCTCTCACAAAGCCTTTTATTGGCAAATTATCCTCCTGAGAAAAAGGGATTGGCAACAGGGTTATGGGCCATGGTAGCCGTGGCAGCACCGGTTTTAGGACCAATACTGGGTGGCTATATTACCGACAATATTTCCTGGCCATGGATTTTTTATATTAATCTTCCTGTTGGATTATTTAGCGCCTATTTTACTTGGAAAATATTAAATAAGCATGAAACGAAAACGATTAAAGTTCCCGTAGATTTTGTGGGGTTTATTTTATTGGCATTAGGAATTGGATGCTTGCAAGTCTTATTGGATAAAGGAAAAGATCTTGATTGGTTTAATTCAAGTTTTATTATAACGCTTGCAGTTATCTCTACTATTTCTCTCGTATATTTTATTAGCTGGGAACTCACTGAAAAGCATCCTGCAGTCGATTTAACCTTATTTAAAATTAGAAACTTTACCATCGGAACAATCGCCATTAGTTTGGGTTATATGGCATTTTTTGGCAGCGTCGTGATTCTACCGCTTTGGTTGCAAACTCAGATGAATTATACACCCACTTGGGCCGGGCTTGCGACAGCGCCTATTGGTTTTATACCGCTAATATTTTCCCCCATTATAGGACGCGTAATGGGCAAAATTGATTTACGAATATTGGTGAGTTTTGGATTTTTTGCTTTTGCTTATTGCTCTTTTTGGATTGCTAGTTTTAGTACGAGTGTGACAGTGGATAATGTCGCCTTAGCGAGGTTTGTACAGGGCGTTGGCGTTCCCTGCTTTTTTATCCCAACTATTTCAATTTTGCTTTCAGGCCTACCCCCCGATAGAATTGCAAGTGCAGCCGGACTGTCTAATTTTTGTAGAATTTTATCAGGGAGTTTTGGAACGTCTATTTTTGTTACCTTGTGGAGTAATCGAGAATCATTGCATCAAAGTAAAATGGTCGAAAATCTGACATCCTATAATCCTCAGATGATTAACACTCTCAATGATCTGAATTATCTGGGATTAACACAGCAAGCAAGTTTGGCTAAAATTAGAGAATTAATTATTAACCAATCTTATATGTTAGCAACGAATGATATATTTTGGGTATGTGGATATATCTTCTTATCGTTATTTGTTTTGATCCTGTTTGCTAAACCGCCTTTTGTACAGCAAGCCGGTACGGCTGCTGAATAGATCCCGTTTATGCTATTCCCTTAAGATAATTTAGTTTAATTACTTCTATATAATCTGAAGGCATAAATACAAGCATTTCACTTTTTCATCTATGCTAAATAGAGCTTTATTAAGAGTATATGATATGCGCACCCCATCCCTTAGACTGATCATCTTCATAGCAATAGCTATAGGTGGATGTTCAGATAAGGAACCTTCAACTTTGCAAGGCTATGTTGAAGGAGAGTTTGTCTATGTTGCAACCTCAATAGCGGGTCGGCTCGATCGTCTCATGGTTCACCGGGGCGAAGCAATCAAAGAGGCAACCCCTTTATTTTCATTAGAATCGATAGATGAATTAGCAGCGCATCAAGAAGCGAAGAGTCAATTAAAATCTACTATCTCACAATTAAATGATTTAAAAACCGGTAAACGCCCGCCAGAATTAGATGTCATCAGAGCTCAAATTCTTGAAGCGATTGCAAATGAAAAAAAATCCGCCTTACAATTAAAACGCGATGAAGCACAATTTGCAGCAAAAGGGATTTCTAAAGGACAGCTAGAGGATAGTCGTTACTTGCATGATTCTGATCTGGCAAAAATTAAAGAAATGAAAAGCCAATTGACTGCATCAAAACTACCAGCCAGACAAGATCAAATTCGTTCTCAAGCAGCGCTAGTAGCAGCGGCGCGCGCTGCGCTAGCTCAAGCACAATGGCGGTTAAATCAAAAATCTGTATTTGCAACGCGTCAAGGATTAGTTTTTGACACATTATATCGAGAAGGGGAATGGGTTCCGGCGGGCAGCCCAGTGGTACAAATGTTGCCACCTCAAAATATTAAAATTCGTTTTTTTGTCCCTGAAAAACACTTAGCTAAGTTAAAATTGAACCAAGCTGTTACAATTCATACGGATGGTTTGCCGGCCATTACTGCCAAGATCACATATATTTCTACACAAGCAGAATATACGCCCCCGGTTAT
>Ga0207052_10271_pt1 | contig 14098 bp, 9 predicted proteins | sample Alteio_BWMinCont_62_FD_153294 | JGI IMG/M metagenome (GOLD analysis project Ga0207052, IMG submission 153294) | Enriched cells from forest soil in Barre Woods Harvard Forest LTER site, Petersham, Massachusetts, United States -... | ecosystem: Environmental > Terrestrial > Soil > Temperate forest >...
ACCGAACCGGTTTGCGGGGAGGTTGAATTCCGAAACCACCCAGGCAGCGTCGGAACGCAGGTGCGATCGAAGGCGCCTGGCAAGCGATTCGACTTCATCGGGAGCCATGCAGTCGAGGAAGAAGTGGGTCACGACGAGGTCATAGGCGGGCGCCGCGGGCTCCCATGCGCGGATGTCGGCGACCTGGATCTGAACGCGGCTGCGATGCTGACCGGCTCGGCGCGCGAGCTCGGAGAGCATGGCGGGGCTGGCGTCGACAGCGTCGACGAGAATTGCCGGGTTATGGGCCAGCAGGCGGGCTGTGAATCGTCCGTCGCCATCGCCCAGGACTAGCGCACGCCGGCAATGGCTGAGGCGGTCAAGAAACGCGCACCGGCATCGCCCGAGCCAGGGACCGAAGCTGACCCACTCCATCCAGCAGTAGACGAGTGCGAGGCGATCAAAATCGGGTGGAGGCGTCGCGCGTGACTGAATCGTGGCCGCAGATGGAGTCATGCTCATGGACGAAAAGGCTGGTGGATCAGGAGCAGAGCCGGCGCGAGCAGAACCAGGTCGGCGCTCGCGCGAATGCCCAGGGGCGTGAGGCGGCCGCGGAACCGATCGAGCAGGGCGAGCAGCAGGGCGCTGGCGGCTCCGGCGGCTATCAGGGCGGCGGAGCGCGGTTCGTTCCATGCAAGAAGAAGCGCCAGGCAAACACCCAAAAAGCCCACAAGGCAGGCGATCGACTGGACGCGCTTCGAATGGGCGCCCCGGTTCGATTCCCATTGGGCGATGGCGTGACAATTGAGCCATCCCAGGGCGGCGAAGAACAGGGCTGGGAGCAGGAGCAACCGTTCCACCAGACCGGGCGCCTCTCGAAGCGCGACCTGGGACCACACCGGAAGCAGGCAGCCGGCGGTGAACAAGACGCCGATCAGGACCGCCCGCGAGAGAAGCGGATGCAAGAACCGTGCCAGGCAATTGGGGAGCCTGCGGCGGGAGTGGACGCTCGAGAAGTAGGCCAGAGTGGCGGCGGCGATCGCCGAGTCCGGCACGCGCGCCGCTGCCGGCATACAGGTGACGACGATCCAAAGGCTTGCGGTTGCGGCGAGAACGGCCAGCGGCGCCAGAATGAAGCGGTGCCGCCAGTGGAAATAATGGCGGTCCCGTAACTGGTGCTTAGGCGGCGTGCACATGCCGGCGCGGGCATCGAGGAGGCGATCGCCTATATAGATGGCCCAGGCTGCGAGAGCCAGGAGAGCAGGAGCCCAGCCAGGAAGACGAATGTGCGCGGCCCACGCGAAGGCCCACATCCACACAGCCGCTACCGTAGGCGCATCGAGGCTGGCCAGATGCCATATCCGCAGCGGAGCCACGACGTCCCAGACCCGGACCGCGGTCCCGGGCGGTCCCAAGGCTGAAATCTGCCGGGGCGGCGGGTTGGCAAAGCTCGGCACTGCTTCGATTGTAGGAGGGGAATCTGCCGCAACAGGCCGGCCGTTGCGCGCTGAACTCTAAGCCAGACTCTGCTGTACCAGGGAATGGATCTTCGTGTTGACGTCGGAGGCACTCATGAAGAAGGGAGTCTTCAGGCACTGCAAGGTGAGTTCCTGGCTGGCGGGTGCGTAGTTCCAGCCGATTTCGACGCCGAACTTCGAAGCGGTGCCGCTATTGCCGCTAATGTCGATTCCGGCGGTTTTGGCTTTTTCTACCAGGCGAACGTATTGGTCGGGGGTGATGCCGTTGAAGACCTGCGGTGCCGACGGTGCCATGTCTATCTCCTTGAAGCGCCGGGTTGCAGAAAAGGACATGCACGGACCGAAACACATCGGTTCGGCGCTGTCCCCGGCGCTTTGATGTTCAGATGCTTTCAAATCAACATTAGCAAGGAGGGCGGAAATTTTCTGCAACGCGGGATTCAGTCGGCGGCGACGGCTTTGCGGGTAGCACGTTTTGTGGAGCGCTTCTCGTTCTTCGGCATGTCATCCGGCGATACGGGATTTGGAATAGCATCCAGATCGGCTTTTCCTTCGGCCAATTGCATCAGGAAATCCTGGCTCGAGAACGGCTCGGCATCCTTTAACACCTGGAAGGCGCGGATGTAGTTTCCATCGGGCTGGAGAAGCCGCGCCTTGGTCGTGTCGGTGAGCAGGGAAGGAAGAATCTCGTCGTGAATCCGGGCGCGTGCGACGGCGTCGCGCACAGGAAAGACAACCTCGCAGCGCTCGAAGAGGTTGCGGGGCATCCAGTCGGCCGAGCCCAGGTAGATTTCGTCGTCGCCGCCGTTGGCGAAGTGGAAGATCCGGGAATGCTCGAGGAAGCGGCCCACGATGGAACGAACGCGAATGCGGTCGGAGAGGCCCGGAACGCCAGGCCGCAAGGTACAGACGCCGCGAATGATGAGATCGATTTCAACCCCGGCTTGCGATGCCGCATAGAGCGCTTCGATCACGCTGGGCTCGAGCAGGGCGTTCATCTTGGCGATGATGTGCGCGGGGCGGCCGGCGCTGGCGTGTTCCGACTCGCGCCGGATCAAACCCAGGAAGCTCTCGGCCATGGTGAGCGGGGCGACGAGGAGAGGCCGGTAGTCGTCCACCTCGGCGTGCGCGGTGAGGTAGTTGAAGACCATGTGCACGCGCTCGGTGATCTGGGGATCGCTGGTAAGCAGGCTCAAGTCGGTATAGAAGCGGGCGGTGACGGGGTTGTAATTGCCGGTGCCCAGGTGGCAGTAGCGTCGGGTAACGCCGTCTTCGTCGCGGCGCACCAGCATGGCCAGCTTGCAGTGGGTTTTGAGCCCTACAACGCCATGAAAGACCTGGACGCCGGCATCTTCCATACTGCGCGCCCAGCGAATGTTCGAGGCTTCGTCGAAGCGCGCCATCAATTCGACGACCAGCGTGGTTTCCTTGGTGGCGGCGGCATCGATCAGCGCCTGGAACACAGGGGAGTCCTGGCTGGTGCGGTAGAGCGTCTGCTTCATGCTCACGACAGCGTCATCCTCGGCGCCCTGGTGGATGAAGTTGACCACAGGGTCATAAGAGTCGTAGGGGTGATGGAGCAGGATGTCGCGGGTGCGCAGGTCGTCGAAAATGTTGTTGGCCTTGCGGCTCAGGTGGAGAGGCTTGGGCGTGAAGGGCGGGTACTTAAGATCAGAACGTTGCACGTCGCTGTAAAAGAACATCACCCGGGACAGGTTGACCGGGCCATTGCCGCGGAACACCTGGTTCTCTTCGAGTTCGAAGTTAACGCGCAGGCGCTCGATGATGTCGGGATGGGCGCCGGCTTCGATTTCGAGGCGCACCGCGTCGCCCTTGCGCCGATTGTGCAACTCGACGCGGATTGACTCCAGCAGGGAGCGGGCCTCTTCCTCCTCGAAGTAGAGGTTGGAGTTGCGGGTTACGCGAAAGGCGGCATTGGCCAGCACCTCGTAGCCCCGGTACATGCCGGAAAGATTCTGGGCAATAAGGTCCTGGAGGAGCAGGTAGTCGAACTTGTCGTCGGCGGCGGGCAGGCGAACGAAACGGGACAGGGCGCGGGGCACCGTGACGACACCCAGTACCTGGGGGCCGGAACTGCGCCGCTTGGGCCGGAGAAGGAGCGCCAGGCACAAAGCCTTGTTCAGTACGCGCGGAAAGGGATGCGCCGGATCGATGGAGATGGGAGTCAGCAGGGGGTCGACTTCGCGCTGAAAGTAGTTCTGGGCAAACTCGCGGGCCTCGGTCTCCAGTTCGTTCCATTCGAGCAACCGGACGCCCTGCTGGCGCAGTTCGGGGAGCAACTGGTCGTTCCAGCATGCGTACTGGGCGTCGACGAAGCTGTGGATTTCGGCGGTCAGTGCGGTCAGGGACTCATCGGGGCGCAAGCCATCATAACCGGGCTCCCGGTAGCCATCCTCGATGCGTTGCATGAGGCCGGCCTGACGGATTTCCACATATTCGTCCAGGTTGCTGCCGGTGATGGCCAGGAACTTGACCCGTTCGAGGAGGGGGTTGGCCGGGTCCTCGGCCTCTTCGAGCACGCGGCGGTTGAACTGCATCCAAGACGCATCACGCCCGTTGAATAGCTGCTGTCGTTTCGTCGTTGCCGCCATGGACTTCGTCCCGTGCGCCGTAGTTGGCAGTCTACAGCGTTGTCCCTCCGGAGTGGGAGAGAAAGCTGGGGCGGCCACAAAGCGCTACATCGCCATCCAAACAGGTAGGCAGGCGAAACGGTGTTAACAATTCGCAAAAAGCTAGAGCCGCGACCAGTTTGCCAGCTTGATTGCCGCCAGCTTGTGGATCCCTGCAAGATCCGCGGCCCTGCTGACGACCAGGCGAAGGCCCGTGCTCTCCGCGCAGCGCGGCGCTTCGGCCAGAGCCTGGTTATCGCCACATCGCCCCAGTTCAAGTCGATTCGCGATTTTCTGATTGCCGCGATCGTCGATGCTATCCAGCAACAACGGACCCTGCCTTCCTCGAAGCCGCCCGCCATTCCCGGAGATTCGTTGTTGCGTTGATGCTGGAAACCGCCGCACATCGACGAAAGGCCGATCCGGAACACTCGGTGCGCGGGCGATTGACCCGACCTGCCCGACGGGTTGAGGATAAGGAGAGGCGAACCTGCTTCCATCCCCGCAAAGAGGAGCGCATTCGATGCCTGAGGAAACCCGTTTTCCAAATCCGAGTGTAATTTCACCTCAACCGCTGCCCGCGGACGCCGATCGATTCGCCGAGCGGGTGCATGGGTTGCTGGACGGCCAGCCCAAGGATGAGGCGACGGTTGCCCTGGCACTTGAGGGAATGGACGGGATGTTCGACGTCATCGCAGCCGGCCTCTACAGCATGGCTTCGATGCTGGCGGGAGAGGGAGAAGACAGTATCCGGCTGGTTGAAACGGCAGTGGCCACGGCGGACATTTCCTCGTGCACCCATGCCGAGGAGGCGCGCCGCAGCAGTCGTCTGGCGTTAGCCACGGCCGCCATCGAGTTGATTGCCGACCGCGATCCCATCCTTCTGGCAGCTCCGGATGGTCTGGAACACGCGGTTACCTGTATCGAGGACGACGATCTGGACGCTGCGTCCGAGGCCCGTGAGGCCATGGAGCGCATGAGCGCCGGGCCGGACCGGGACCGGGTGCGCAACTGGCTCGAGAGTCTGTCAACGGCCATGCGTACCATTTACGTGCTGCGGGCCGTCGCCGGCTTTAGCGCGGCGGAAACCGCGGAGTTGCTGGCGGCCCATGGTGGGCCTCAGGCGGCGGAATGGAACGCGGACGCGGTGCGTGAGCTGTTCCGCCAGGCGCTCTGTTCGCTGGCGTCCCAGCTGATTCACGCTACGGCGGGCAGATAGGAAACCGGCAGAGGATTACCGGAACCGTAGTGAAGGCCGGGCCCGGCCACTCATTTCCGGATTCAAATTCCACGGGGGAACCACCTGAACCCCTTTCCATGGTGGCGTTCGTTACACTGTTTAGGAACCTTGCCGCTATCAGTCTGCATCCATTAATGAGCCAACATTTTCGGGCAAGTGCCCGCTGTTTCAGTCGTTCAGGCGAGAAAATCACTGATGCTGTCAGAATCCTCTCAAAAAAACGAAATCGTTTCGTGTGTCCGCCAGTTTTGGCTGGGGCTTTTGATCTTGTTGCTGGGCCTGCTTGTCGGGCTGCCGGCTGCCAGGGTGAGCGCACAGAGTGCGCCGAGTGCTCCTGCCCCGGCCCCGCTGAACTCATCGAGTTATCAGGGCAGCGTGCCCACCGGCGAAGTATCGGCGCAGCCCCTGGACCTGACGCTGGACGAGGCAATCCAGCGCGGCCTCCGGTATAACCTGGGCGCCATTTTGAGCACCACCCAGGCGTCCGGGGTGCGCGGCCAGCGCCTGAGCCAGCTGCAGACTCTTCTGCCCACGGTGGACGCTTCCTGGAAGTGGTCCGTGCAGCAGGTGGACCTGGCAGCACTGGGATTGCGGGTCCCGGGATTTCCCACCATCGTGGGGCCCTTTGGCTACACCGATCTCCGTGCGAACTTCTCGTGGGCAGCGGTGGATGTGAACTCGTTGCGGAATTACCTGGCGGCGCGTCACAATTTCAACGCCGCGCAACTGTCGGCCGAGGACGCACGCCAGATGGTGGTGTTGACGGTGGGCAACGCGTATCTCGTGGTGCTGGCTGATGAATCCCTTGTCACGGCGGCGGAATCCCAGGTGGCGACATCGAAGGTTTCGCTCGACCAGGCGGTCAACCAGCACCAGGCCGGAACCGCGCCATTGCTCGATGAGCTGCGGGCCCGGGTCGATTACCAGACCCTGCAGCAGCAGTTGATCGTGGACCAGAACGCATTGGAAAAAGACCGGCTGGCGCTGGCGCGCACCATCGGCGTGCCGCTGGCGCAGAAGTTCAACCTGGTAGACAAAGTCCCGTTTGCGCCATTTGACCAGCTGGATATCGACGCCGCCATTCGCCAGGCACACGCCAACCGCAAAGACCTGGCGGCAATGGTGGAACAGACCTCTGCGGCTAAAGAGCAGCGCAAGGCGGCCACGGCCGATCGCTTTCCGACCCTCAAGACGGATGTGGATTATGGCCTGATCGGGGTGAACTTCGGGACTTCGCACGGGACCGTGGATGCGTCCGGTACGTTGAGCGTGCCGGTATTCAAGGAATTCGGATTGCGCGGCGAGGCAGAACAGGCGCAATCCCAGCTGGATACGCAGACGGCGGAGCTGAGCGACAAGAACGCGCAGGTGGATGCCGATGTGCGCGATGCTTTGTTGGATATTGCGTCGGCGCAGCAACAGGTGGAAGTGGCGCGCTCCAGCGTGGACCTGGCGAATGAAGCGCTCAGCGAGGCGCAGCAGCGCTATGCCGCCGGGGTGAGCGACAACCTTCCCGTGCACCAGGCTGAACAGTCGGTTGCCGTGGCCAACAATCAATATGTGTCGAGCCTTTACCGGCACAACTTAGCCAAGCTCAGCCTGGCGCGGTCGCTTGGCGCCGCTGAGAATTACAAGAGTTATCTGGGAGGAAAGTGAACGTGGCGGAAACAACGACAACACCAGTACAAACCGAGCCGGATACGACAACGGAGGTCGTACAGCCGCGGTCCCGCCGCAGGGGCATCATCATTGTTGTGATTGCGATTCTGATCGTGGGAGGCGTCGCGTTCTGGTGGCACTCTACGTTTACCGAGGACACGGATGACGCCCAGATCAACGGCCACCTCATCCAGGTGAGTTCGCGCATCGCAGGCCAGGTCCAGAAGGTCTATGTAGACGAGAACCAGTTGGTGAAGAAGGGGGACCTGATCGCCGAGCTCGATCCGCGCGACTACCAGGTCGCGGTGGAGAACGCGAAGGCGGTGCTGGCCAGCGCAAAAGCGAATGCCGCGGCTGCCAATGTTGCAGTGCCTCTTACGACTATCAATACGGGGAGCAATCTGAATTCAGCTACATCGGACGTGAGCGGCGCGCATGCCTCCGTGCTGCAGGCGCAACAACAGCAGCAGGCGGCCCACGCGCGCGTGGCGCAGGCCCAGGCCAACGACAAGAGGGCCCAGGCGGACCTGGAGCGGTACAAGCCGCTGGTAGAAAAGGATGTCATCAGCAAGCAGCAGTTCGATGCTGCCGTGGCTGCCGCGGCGGCGGCAGCGGCATCCGTGCAGGATGCCCTGGCCAGCGAGCAGGCTGCCGCCGAAGGCGTGCGGGTAGCGCGCGACCGGGAAGCTCAGTCTCAGGCGCTGCTGAAATACGCCCAGACCGGACCGCAGCAAATCGCGGCGCAGAATGCGAGAGCCAGGCAGGCCGAAGCGCAGGTAGAACAGGCACAGGCGCAACTCGATCAGGCCGATCTCAACCTCGGATACACGAAAATCATCGCTCCCGAGGCCGGCATCATCACCCGCAAGAGCGTGGAGCTCAACCAGAATGTCTCCGTGGGCCAGAATCTGCTCACGCTGGTCTCCCTCGAAGATATCTGGGTGACAGCCAATTTCAAGGAGACGCAACTGCGCCACATGGCAGCCGGACAGGCGGTGGAAATTTCGGTGGACGCAACGGGCAAGACCTATCACGGTAAGGTGACGCAGATCGGCGGGGCGACCGGGTCAGTGCTTTCGCTCTTCCCCCCTGAGAACGCGACCGGCAACTACGTAAAAGTGGTGCAGCGTGTCCCGGTGCGTATCGACTTTACCGACCTTGAACACGAAGACCCCGACCACCTGCTGCGGCCCGGCTTGTCAGTGGAGCCGAAGGTGCGGGTGAAACAGTAAAACGCAGCTTTCAGCTTTCAGCATCAGCTGTTAGCCTCCAGCTCCGAACATACGGGCTGGGGGCTTTGTTTTTCGTGATGCGCTCAAGGGTGCGGCTACAATTGAGGCTTGCCGGCAACATGCTGATAGCTAAAAGCTAATAGCTAAAAGCTGACAGCTGGTTTTAACCATGCGCGATTCCATCCACGTTTCGAAAGAGAACTACCTCAAGGCGATCCTGGAGGCGGAGGCTGAGGGGCGGCAGGTGATCCCTGCCATGCTGGCCCATTGGCTCGAGGTCTCGGCGCCGGCGGTGACCATGGCGCTGAAGAGGCTGAAGCGCGATGGCGACGTGGAGGTGGGCGAAGACGGCATCGTCCGGTTGACGGCGACCGGGCGCGAGACCGCGTATCGGACTGCGCTGCGCCATCACCTGATCGAGCGCATGCTGAGCGAGATCTTCGGCATGGAGTGGTACGAGATTCACGAGGAGGCGGAGCGGCTCGAGCACGCGGTCTCGCCCGCGTTCGAAGCCAAGCTGCGGGAGAAACTGGGAGAAAGCGGGGCCTGCCCGCACGGCAACGCGGTGCTGCCGGAGAATCCATCGGAGCGCAAGAGGCGCGGTGAGGTGCCGCTCTCCGAGGCGAGTGAAGGGCGTCGGTATACGGTCACCAGCCTTCACGAGCGCGATCCCCGGCTGCTGTTGTTTCTGCACCAGACCGGGATCGGACCCCGGCAGCGGCTGCGGGTGGTCCGTCAGAATTACGACCAGACCGTTTTGATCGAGTTACCGACGGGGAATTCGATCCTGGGCCGGCCGGCGGCGGAGGCGGTGTGGCTGCGGCCCGAGGCGGGATGATGAATCGACGCGAAATGCTGAGAGGAACAGGGGCGTTTGCGGGAGCGGCGACTCTCAGAGCCGAGGCGAAGGCCGATCCGGAGTCAGCCGGGCGCAAATTCAAGGTCATTGTGACAGGCGGCCATCCGGGTGATCCGGAGTATGGTTGCGGAGGCACGGTGGCCCGGCTCACTGCGCTGGGGCACGAGGTTGTTCTGCTGTATCTGAACGACGGAGCCTGGGAGACTTCCGCGGCGGTGCGGATCGCCGAGGCTAAAAAAGCATGCGAGATTCTCAAGGCGCGGCCGGTTTACGACACTCAAGCCAACGGGCACGCGGTGGTCGACGGCGCGCACTACGACGCATTTGAAAAGATCATTGCCGCGGAAAATCCCGATGCGGTCTTCAATCAATGGCTCGTCGACAACCATCCGGATCATCGCGCCATTGCCAATCTTACATACGAGTCATGGAACCGGCTGAAGCGCCGCTTTGCGCTGTATTACTACGAAGTGTCGGACGGGGAAGATACGATGCAGTTCCCCGCGCCCACGCATTACGTGGATATCAGCAGTGTGGCCGATACCAAAAAAGCCGCATGCTACGCGCACGCCAGCCAGAATCCTGACTTCTTTTATGGCATGCAGGATACTGTAGCTCAATTTCGCGGCTTCGCGGCCGCCTGCAAGAGAGCCGAAGCGTACGTGATGCAGGTACGGAGCCCGTACGACATTTTCGCGCTCACAGGGCTCTCCCGCCAATGACGGCTCTACAAGTGCGTCATCAGGTGATCGATATGGGAATGGTGGCTGCGGCTCATCGCCACTTTCTGGCCGTTGGAAAGAAGAACGGAGAAATCGCCTGACGTCTCTCGACGCACTTCCTTCACATGTTTCAGATTGACAATTGCGGATCGGTGGACACGCATGAACATCCGGGAGTCGAGCTTACTGGCAATGCCGGTCATGGTTTCCCGGAGCAGGTGCGTCTCCGAAGCCGTGCAGATGCGCACGTAGTTCTCTTCGGCGGCAATCCATCTAATTTCGGACAAGGGCAGGAAGAGAATGCGGCCGCGCGACTTGAACGCGATGCGGGCCGGATGAGGATTGCCGTTGCCAGCCGGCTTTGCTTCCTGCGGGCCGCGCGCAGGCTCGTTCTCCATCCGTTCGCGGGCATAATGAACCGCGGCATGGAGGCGCTGGGCCGTGAAGGGCTTCAACAGATAGTCGGCCGCCTGCATCTCGAATGCGCGTACCGCGTACTGGTCGTGTGCCGTAGTGATGATGATGTACGGCAGTAAGCCGGCTCGACTTCTAGAAAGTTCCGTGAGCACATCGAAACCATCCATCCCCGGCATGCAGATGTCGAGAAACAGAAGATGCGGATTTTTCGCTCGCACCAGGGCTACGATCTCGGAAGGAGATGCCGCTTCACCTACGATCTCAACGTCGGGAATAGTCTGCAGTAATACTCGTAACTTCTGCCGTGCCAATGCTTCATCATCGGCAATGACTGTACGGATGACCACGAAACCTCCTCGTATTGTCTGCTCGGCGCAATGAGTTACATAGTTCTGAGGGGAAGCTCGCAGGAGCTTACACTGCGTTGGGTTGCATGTCCGGGTCCATCCTGCGCCGCGCGCTATGTCTTTGAAAGGTTTGGCAATCGACAACGGGACTGGAGAGGCAGCGGTAGTCCGAGTGGCCGAATTTGATCATGATTGTCCGACTTCGGACACCGCACGGCGAGGGATGGTACAGACTCGCGAGCCGGCCGGGCGCGCGCTCAGCGTCAGGATTTACAACCAAAATACAAGTTCGCGCAATCCGGCGGGTCTCTTTAAGCTGGAATGAATAAGCGATGAAACAAGTAAGAAAGGAGGCCGCACCCGGCTCTCACCGCGCCCGCAGCATTGGTCGTCCCCGGAATGGAGCTATTCGTCACAAGATATGAAACCGCATAGGGCTATGCGCCGCGAATCCCTAATCATGGAGTGCAATAAGTCATCGCGCGCCCGCGCATAATTACAACGGAGGAATTACTCACCGGAGCTATACCGTCTATCCCAACCCATAGCAGTTCGTCACTTCTGAGCGGGCGCTGCGGCGACTGGCTCGATGGATGCACTTTGTACGGCTGAGAGCGATTCATCTATCGAATGGAGCCAGTCATGCACCGAATTTCCCATCTGATCACCAGGATTGCATTTGTCGCCTCGGTTCTCGTCTCCACCACGTTGTGCGGCGCGCAAGGCATCGTGACCGGTTCCATCAGCGGAACCGTTCAGGATCCCAGCGCCGCGGTTGTTCCGGGCGCCAGCGTAACGGCGATTCAGAAATCGACCAACTCAGCTTTCCGAACCACGTCCAGCGCGACGGGCACGTTCCTGATTCCCGGGCTGCCGGTAGACGACTACACAGTAACTGTCGATGCCGCCGGTTTCACGTCCTTGAAGGTGGACAATGTTACCGTGCGGGCGGGCTCGACGTCGCCCCTGGGAGTGGTGGGTCTAAAGGTTGGCACCGCATCCGAGGGGGTTACGGTCGAAGCGTCGACGGTTCTTCTTCAGCCCGATACGGTCCTGATCAGCCAGGAGTTCGACTCGCAAAAGACCGAAGATCTTCCCATCGGAAACGGTTTTGACATTGTGGCCCTATTGACTCCCGGAGTGGCGCCATCGGGCGGCAACCTGTTCACCAACACCAATGGAGCTGAATTCTCCACCAACGGCGTGCGCGACCGGAACAACAACTTCCAACTGGATGGCCAGGCAAACAACGATACCAACATCGGCGGCCCGAACGTGTTCTTCGGGAACGCGGACGCGCTGGCCGAAGTGCAGGTGATCACCGCGGAGAGCGCGGAATACGGCCGCAACAGCGGCGCAGTGGTGAACTACATAACCAAGGCGGGCAGCAATCAGTTTCACGGTTCCGGGTTTGAGTTCTACAACGGCAGCTGGGCCGATTCGCTGGCCAATCAGGACAAGAGCCAAGTGTTCGGCTATTGCGCGCCGGGCGTGAGTGCGTCTACGGGCTGCATCGAACCCCAGATTCCCCGATATGTGGATAATCGCTGGGGAGGCACCATCGGAGGACCGATCAAAAGGGACAAACTCTGGTTCTTTGGTTCGGGAAATTGGGAACACACCCGGACCGGAGCGAATCCTGAGTCCTCGGCCCCGCTGGTCACGCCGACGCCCAATGGAATTTCGCAGCTGCAGGCGGCATTCCCCAATAACTCCGCAGTGGGTGCGCTGGCGTCCGTAGGCCCGGCGTCGGTCAAAGCCGGCACGCTTTCGTTCGGCACTCCCAGCACGGTAGACGTGCTCGGAGTGCCCATCGAATTTGCCACTGCCCGCCGGACCGTGAGCACGCCGTTCAACGACGTTGAGGGAATGGGACGCGTCGATTATCAGTTATCGAAGAAGGACCGCATCTTCGGGAGATACATCTACCAAAAGAACTTTACATACGACTACAATTACTTCGCGGCTTCAGAAGGAGTTACTGGGTCATTCGTCAACGTGGGCGGGATCAGTCACTTTGTGGGTGTGGACTGGACGCATACCTTTAACGATCGGCTGATCAACCAGGCCCGCTACAGCTATGCCCGCAGCACCAGCGAATTCGGGAGCGGCGGCTTTCCCGATTGTACAGACGCGAACATTCTCAGCGGCTGCCCGACTCGCTTTTCATTCAACGATTCAACCGATCTGGCTATCGGCCAGCTCAACTCGTTCTGGCCCCAGGGCAGAATTGTGAGGAGCCAGCAGATCCAGGACAACGCAACCCTGCAAGTGGGCAGAAACAGCATCAAGTTCGGCGGCGAATTCAACCACTTCCCTGAGACTGATTACGGAATCCCCTATCTGAACGGTTACTTCTTCTTTGCCAGTTTCGGCGATTTCATTCAAAGCAATCCGGCGCTCACGCTTTATGCCGAGGGCTCTTCGACTTACCCGCTCACCTACAACGCCGGAGCCGTCTATTTTCAGGACGATATCAAGGCCACCCCGACTCTGACCGTGTCGGCGGGGTTGCGCTACGAGATCCAGAGCCAGCCCATCAACGGACTTCATGATCTGACTGTGAATCGGGAGTCGAACCCGTCGACGGCGCTGTGGGATACAACCCTGCCGTTGAGCCTGCGGACGGTTCAGTCGCTGCCAATCGCCAAGCACAATTTCGGGCCGGTGGTCGGGTTTGCCTGGCAGCCTCTGACCAAGGGCCAGAACGCGACGGTGGTTCGCGGCGGATTCCATATTGGTTATGACTCTACCTTCAACAATCCGTTTGCCAACATTGCGCAGAGCACGCCTACGGTGAATCTCGCGACGCTCCAGACGTGCACCAATTGCATTCCGTCGGACGGCTCAGCCGCGAGCCTGAGAACGCTCATCAATCCGCAGGTGCCGCTGGGCGGCAACCCGGGAGAACGTTCCCAATCCAATACTGATCCGCACCTGTACAACCCCTACACCGAGCAGTGGTCGCTCGGAGTACAGCAGGCGATCACGCGCTACATGGTCGGCGAGGTTCGTTATCTTGGAAACCACGGTGTGGGCCTGCTGGAGAACCGGAACGGCAATCCCGCGCTCGGCCCACTGATTGCGGCGGGCTATCAGAATGTCATCCCCACCGGCTTGACTCCGTGCACAGATCCCAATGCCCCCGGTTTCTCGGCGGGTTTTGTGGACTGCAATCGCACTGACCTCGTCACCCTGGGCAACACTGGCTACTCCAACTACAACGGTCTGCAGTCGCGGCTGTCCATCGAACACTGGCACGGTGTTACGGCGGGTGTCAGCTATACCTGGAGCAAGGACATCGATAACATCAGCGAAATCTATGCGACGCTTGGCGGCGGCAACACGACCAACTATTCGCAGAGCCCGTTCGATTTGTCGCATGCTGAACGCGGCGTGAGCGGCCTGGACTATCCCAACGTTGCCTCGATTTACATGCTCTTCGAAGTGCCGGCGCTGAGCAATCAAAGCGTCTTGACGCGTACGCTTCTGGGCGGGTGGCAGATCAATCCGGTATGGCGTTATGTCAGCGGTC